>Ga0207933_1000294_pt1 | contig 51456 bp, 56 predicted proteins | sample NGESurdeep092012_4_FD_184488 | JGI IMG/M metagenome (GOLD analysis project Ga0207933, IMG submission 184488) | Arctic peat soil microbial communities from Barrow, Alaska - NGEE Surface sample F53-3 deep-092012 (SPAdes) | ecosystem: Environmental > Terrestrial > Soil > Wetlands > Peat ... | reverse complement strand
GTCCCAGTGATGCTGGTCATCCTCTCAGACCAGCTACCGATCGTCGCCTTGGTGAGCCATTACCTCACCAACTAGCTAATCGGACGCGGGCCGTTCCTTTGGCGATAAATCTTTCCCCGTAAGGGCTTATCCGGTATTAGCTCAAGTTTCCCTGAGTTATTCCGAACCAAAGGGCGCGTTCCCACGTGTTACTATCCCGTCTGCCGCTGATGTATTGCTACATCCGCTCGACTTGCATGTGTTAAGCCTGCCGCCAGCGTTCGCTCTGAGCCAGGATCAAACTCTCAAGTTGGATGAGAAATTTATCCCTGACTGGTCTTCTCGCTTGCGCAAAATTTCACGTTTTGACGAGGTCCACCCACTGATTGTCCGTGCATCCGGACTTGCGCCCGAACATCCGAAAAACCAGCGATGTACCTTGAAGAAAACGTAGACCGTCAGAAGTCTCTTCCGACCGTTGTCTCGCGATGAATTGCTTCGTCACGAAACAGCCGGTCCGCAAGGACCCCGCCGTCCACGTTTCTCTTTCTTCCGATTCACTTTTCAAACAGCCCGGGGATCTGGCAATCCCCAACTTGCCATCGCGGCAAGGTAATCAAACAACCGGCGAAGCTCATGCGTCCGATAACAGTCGGATGCATTTTCACTGGTCCAGTGAGGAGCTTCGGAGGCGCGCCATCGCGCCGTAACTTGCGGAACGGCGCGCCGATGGGGGGTATATAGGCTTCGCCCCTGAGCCTTGTCAACACTGAAAACTAGATTGCTTTGATAGCGCGGAAAATACGACTTAGGCCAATTTACCAGCGGTTTCTCTCATTTCGCCAGGTCCGCGGCTAAATCCGGCAAAAGACTTTTCTCGGTGCCGGCCACGCCGCACTGAGGCCATATTCATGGGCCGTCCTTGGTCCCCAGTCTGAGGGATGGAATCGTGACCCGGGGGCAGCCAGACCCACCATTTAAGCCAATTAACGAGGGTTCCGGCCTGTTGTTGACGGGCTATGGCCTAACCGGCATCGTGCCGGCGACGAGCGCGATGTTGTTGGCTACATAAATCGGCTTGCTGGCGGCTCCGGGGCTCTTTCGGGCGCGGTAAGCCATCTTCGTTTCGCAAGGCGCAGAGGGACGGTGAGCTTGGACCCGACACGGCCGCGCGGCGCGCACCGATCGAAACATGCCGAGGCCATCGAGCTCGGTAACGAAGCGCCGTTGTCGGTCGACGGCGGCACATCGGGTATCGTCGACCGCCGCCGCGTCTCGGTGCAATGGTTTGCCGGCACGATATTGACGGCCCTATGCGGCGCGGCCCTCATGGGCGGCGCCGTGTTCACGTCGCTCGACGGTGAAACCAATTTCGCCACGTTGCCGGAACGGGTTGAGGTGGCGTTGCGCGGTGCGCTCAGCGTCGGCGCCGAACGGCTGGGCGCACGCAAGAGCGACCGGCTGCCGACCGTAGAAGAGCCTTCCTTCGCCAAGCAGTTGATCCGCGTTTCAACCATCACGCGTGTCGGCAATCATGAAGTGGTGCGGGTGCGCCCGTTCGTGCGCCTCGCCGGCAACTTGTCGCTGACTGTTTCCGATCTCTCCGCCGGCATTCCGCCATACAACCCGCAGCGCCTGCTGGCCGACAATGCGCCAGGCGGCACGGCGACGCCGGACGACGCGCCGACGGCCGAACCGGACGCCGAAGTTGCCTTCGTGATGCGCGATCTGGCGCCGATGATGCCTAACCTGAAGATCGCGCTGCAAACGCCCAAAGACGAAGTCATGGCGCGCATCAAGGAAGCGGCCGAATGGAGCGAGAAGGCGGCCAATCATTTGCCGGTCGCCGCCAATGTCACCGGCATCAAGCTCGCCTACGCAGGCACCGTCGCGGCCGATCCTTATGCCGGCTTTGAAGCGCGCGTCGTGCCTGAGAACATCACGCTGCTGCCGAAGACCACCAACCAAACGACCGGCGGCAATCCGTTCAATGAAAAAATCGTCGTTGCCAAGAAGGGCGAAACCGTTCGCTCGATCCTGCGCGATCTTGGCGCCGAGGCGGATGATATTGGCGCGCTCGTCGGCGTGCTTGGGCGCGGCCGCGACGGCGGCATCAAGGAAGGCCAGAAGCTGCGCGTGCTGCTGACGCCGGCGAAAGGTTCGCCGAAACTTCGTCCGATCCGGGTCATCGTCGCCGGCGAAAACGGCATCGACGCGGTGGTGGCATTGGCCGATACCGGTAAATTCGTGCAGGTCGACGTCAAGAATGTCGACAATGAGGTCGCCGATAATACCGAGCACGGCAGCAGCGACAACGATAACGCCGGCGGCGTGCGGCTCTATCAAAGCGTCTACGAAACCGCGCTGCGCAACCAGATTCCCGTTCCCATCATCGACGAATTGATCCGCATCTACTCCTACGACGTCGATTTCCAGCGCAAGGTGCAGCCTGGCGATTCGTTCGAAGTGCTCTATGCCGGCGAAGACGAAACGCCGGCGGCCGACAGCCGCAACGACGTGCTGTTCGCGGCGCTCACGGTCGGCGGCGAAGCCAAGAAGTTCTATCGCTTCCAGTCGCCGGACGATGGGCTCGTCGACTATTACGACGAGAATGGCAAGAGCGCGAAAAAGTTCCTGGTGCGCAAGCCTGTCATCGACGGCATCATGCGTTCCGGCTTCGGCATCCGCCGCCATCCGATCCTCGGCTACACCAAGATGCATACCGGCGTCGATTGGGCGGCGCCGACCGGCACGCCGATTTACGCCGCGGGCAATGGCGTTGTTGAGAAGGAAGGCTGGGAATCCGGCTACGGCAAATTCATCATGTTGCGGCACAACAACGGTTACGAAACCGCTTACGGCCATATGAGCGCCTACGCCAGGGGCCTCGAAGAAGGCAAGCGCGTCCATCAGGGACAGGTCATCGGCTTCGTGGGCTCGACCGGCCTGTCGACCGGCTCGCACGTGCACTATGAAATCCGCGTCAACGGCCGCTTCGTCGATCCCATGCGCATCAAGCTGCCGCGCGGCCGCGAATTGACCGGCCCGATGATGTCGATGTTCGAGCAAGAGCGCGAACGGCTCGACAACATCATGGCACGCAAGCCGGCGCGCGTGGCGGTTCGTTAATCGAAATTCGGAATAGCCTCCGTCATGGCCGGGCTCGTCCCGGCCATCCACGTCTTTGCGTCACGAAAGAAAGGCGTGGATGCCCGGCACAAGGCCGGGCATGACGAAGAAAGAGCGCACGTTGAGCGACTACGCCGCCTGCGCCAGTTTGCCGTTGAAGGTCAGGCCCTGCTTGCCGGACGAAACGTTGACCATCTCGCCGTCCTTGATAGCGCCGGCCAGAATCATTTCGGCGAGCGGGTCCTGCACCGCCTTCTGGATCACGCGCTTCAAGGTACGGGCAGTCTCATCAGTCCTTACGCCTGAGCAATTGGAACATAGATACCCTGATAAATCATACTGTTTGGCACGAGCGCGTGACTGTGGTCCCCAAAGAACGATTTTAATCCATAACGGGCTGCTTGGACGTAGTTGTAGGAATTAGGACGGAACGGGTGTGACGAAACGATTTCGGCAGCCCTTTGTGCGGTCATAGGCTCGTCTAAAAGTTGAATGTGCCTATAAATTGCAACGCGGAAACGTCTTCCTTTGTATACGTCGATGGATGCTTCCCGAACTCCGCTTGTAACCGACTCCCAGATTCTTCCGTCGCTCACGTGTTGAGCTACATGACTCCAAGGTCCATGCGTAGACCAAGCGATAAAGCGGCTCAGCTTACTCTCGTTATCCCGAGTGAAAATTGAATCAAATGGCAGCAGGCAAGATTTCAGATTATGCCAAGCTGTCAGATATTCCTCATCACTGAGATAGATCGGCTCTTCAGGGAAGAGATGACCGCCGAGTAGCAACGGCAGATTCCCTGCATGAAGAGCTTTGAGCCCAGCTTCAAATACATTCGGATCATTCTGAGCGCTGAGGAAAAAGTTAACAATAAGACCGTTGCTTTCGCCAAATGACGATTTGAGGATGGTTATATTTTGTCCCTCCATTACCGGAAGGCCTAACGAAAAAACCTCGACCCTCTTTAATCCAAATTTGTTACAACCAATAAACAATGCCTTTGCGTCATCTACGACAACAGCAACCCTGTTAACCGTCGGAAATTCTTGAGTCCCTGTTTCTAAATCGGGCGGAAACCGTGAATCGTAAAAAATAATAACGTCCCCGAGATCGACTTCGATATAGCGCGGTTTGTTATTCATGCTTTTATTTGGCGGACACGAATTTCGCGTCCGCCAGCCATTTTACGCCGCCTGCGCCAGCTTGCCGTTGAAGGTCAGGCCCTGCTTGCCTGCCGAGACGCTCACCGTCTCGCCATCCTTGACGGTGCCGGCCAGGATCATTTCGGCGAGCGGATCCTGCACCGACTTCTGGATCGCGCGCTTCAACGGGCGCGCGCCATAGGCCGGGTCCCAGCCTTTTTCGGCGAGATATTCGCGCGCTTTGCTGTCGAGCTGAATAACGATCTTGCGGTCCTCCAGCAGCTTGCGCAGCCGGCCCATCTGGATATCGACGATCGAGGTCATCTCCGACTTTTTCAGCCGATGGAACAGGATGATCTCGTCGACGCGGTTCAAAAACTCCGGCCGGAACGCCGAACGCACTACGCCCATGACAGAATCGCGCACGGCTTCGGTGTCCTCGCCTTCCGGCTGGTTGACCAGGAAGTCGGCGCCGAGATTTGACGTCATGACAATCAGTGTATTGCGGAAGTCGACGCGATGGCCTTGCCCATCGGTCAGTCGGCCGTCGTCGAGCACTTGCAGGAGAACGTTGAACACGTCCGGATGCGCCTTCTCGATTTCATCGAACAAGATGACCTGGTAAGGTCTGCGCCGCACCGCCTCAGTCAGCGCTCCACCTTCGTCATAGCCGACATAGCCCGGCGGCGCGCCGATCAGACGCGCGACCGAATGCTTCTCCATGTATTCCGACATGTCGACGCGGATGAGCGCGTTCTCGTCGTCGAACAAGTATTCCGCCAAAGCCTTTGTGAGCTCGGTCTTGCCGACACCGGTCGGGCCTAAGAACATGAACGAGCCGATCGGCCGATGCGGGTCTTGCAATCCAGCGCGCGCACGCCGCACCGCGGTCGAGACCGCCTGCACCGCTTCGCGCTGACCGATGACGCGCTTGCCGATCTCGTCCTCCATGCGCAGCAGCTTTTCCTTCTCGCCCTCGAGCATCTTGTCGACCGGCACGCCGGTCCAGCGCGAAACCACGCCGGCGATGTGATCGGCGGTCACGGTCTCCTCGACCATCGAGCCGCGCTTCGCGTCGGTCTCTTCGTTGGCCTTGAGTTTTTTCTCCATCTCCGGAATGCGGCCATAGGCCAGTTCGCCGGCGCGCTGGTAGTCGCCTTTGCGCTGGGCATTGGCGAGTTCGGCGCGCAACAGGTCGAGGTCGGTTTTGAGCTTTTGCGCGTCCGACAACTTTTCCTTTTCGGCCTTCCAGCGCGAGGTGATGTCGGCGGACTGCTTTTCCAGTTCTTTCAACTCACCTTCCAGACGTTGCAAGCGATCCTTCGAGCCGGCGTCGCTTTCTTTTTTCAACGCCTCCTGCTCGATTTTAAGCCGCACGATTTCGCGGTCGATCGAGTCGAGTTCTTCCGGCTTGGAATCGACCTGCATCTTCAGCCGCGCCGAAGCCTCGTCGATCAGATCGATGGCCTTGTCGGGCAAGAAGCGGTCGGTGATGTAGCGGTTGGATAACGTCGCCGCCGCGACAATCGCCGAGTCGGAGATGCGCACGCCATGATGCTGTTCGTATTTGTCTTTCAAGCCGCGCAGAATCGAGATCGTATCCTCGATCGTCGGCTCTGGCACAAACACCGGCTGGAAGCGCCGCGCCAGAGCGGCGTCCTTCTCGACATGCTTCTTGTATTCGTCGAGCGTGGTGGCGCCGATACAATGCAGTTCGCCGCGGGCCAGCGCCGGCTTCAACAGGTTGGACGCATCCATCGCGCCATCGGCCTTGCCAACGCCGATCAGCGTGTGCATTTCGTCAATGAACAGAACGATGCCGCCCTCGGCGGAAGTCACTTCGTTGAGCACGGCTTTGAGCCGCTCTTCGAACTCGCCGCGATATTTCGCGCCGGCGATGAGCGCGCCGAGATCGAGCGCCAGCAATTTCTTGTCCTGCAAACTTTCCGGCACGTCGCCATTGACAATGCGCAGCGCCAGGCCCTCGACGATGGCGGTCTTGCCGACGCCGGGCTCGCCGATCAGCACCGGATTATTCTTCGTGCGGCGGGAGAGCACCTGAATGGTGCGGCGAATTTCCTCGTCACGGCCAATGACCGGATCGAGCTTACCGTCGCGCGCGGCTTGCGTGAGATCGCGGGCATATTTCTTCAACGCGTCGTAGGCGTTTTCGGCCGAAGCACTGTCGGCGGTGCGGCCCTTGCGCAAAGCTTCGATGGCGGCGTTCAAATTCTGCGGCGTCACGCCGGCCTTGCTCAGGGCTTTGCCAGCCTCGCTGTCTTTCTCGAGCGCGAGCGCGAGCAGCAACCGCTCCACCGTGACGAAGCTATCACCGGCTTTTTCGCCGGCCTTCTGCGCGGTGTCGAACACGCGCGCCAGCGCTGGGCTCAAATAAACCTGGCCGGCGCCAGCGCCGGAAACTTTCGGAATTTTGCCGAGCGCAACTTCGGTGTCGCGCAATGCCTGGCGCGAATTGCCGCCTGCGCGGTCGATGAGGCCCGCCGCCAACCCTTCCGGGTCGTCGAGCAGAACTTTCAACACATGCTCTGGGGAAAATTGTTGGTGGCCCTCGCGCAAGGCCAGCGATTGGGCGGATTGCACAAAACCGCGAGCGCGGTCGGTGTATTTCTCGAAATCCATGTCTCAACTCCTGCGGCCCATTATGGCACCGGACGATTAATGGCCGGCCCCCGAAGGCGACCCGACCTGCCATTATGTGGGAATAGTTATGGCCAGTTTGAAGGGGCGGCAGGCTTGATGTAGGTCAACCGTAGCCGCCTCCCCGCCTCCGGAAAGCCAGCCGCTATGCCAGACCAATCCGCTCGCATCGACGCCATTTACCGCTACCCGGTAAAGGGTCTGTCGCCGCAGTGGCTCGAACGCGTCACGCTCAAGGCCGGGCATACCCTGCCGGCCGACCGGCTCTATGCCATCGAGAACGGGCCGACCGGCTTCGACCCGGCGGCGCCGGCCTACTTCCCCAAGAACCGCTTTTTGATGCTGATGCGCAACGAGCGGCTGGCCTCGCTACGCACCGATTACGACGAGGCGAACCATATCCTGACGATCGAATGGGAAGGCCGCGAGGCGGCGCGCGGCGACCTGCGAACCAGTGAAGGCCGGCTCGCCATTGAAGCCTTTTTCCGCCGCTTCATGCCGAACGAATTGAACGGCCCGCCTAAAGTGCTGGCCGGGCTAGGCCCGGCCAGCGTCGCGCACAGCTTTTCAGACGTGGCGAAAAAGGTGGTCTCGATCATCAATCTCGCCTCGGTGGCGGCAGTGGAAATCGCCACCGGCGCGGCTGTCGATCCCTTACGCTTCCGCGCTAATCTTTATGTCAGCGGCTGGCCGGCCTGGCGCGAGTTCGACCTGCTCGGCGGCGAAATCGGTATCGGCGACGCGCGGCTGAAAGTGGTGAAGCGGATCGTGCGCTGCGCCGCGACTAACGTGGACCCTGCGACCGGCGTTCGCGACCTTGAAATTCCAAAGTCGCTGTTACAGACCTTCGGTCACGCCGATTGCGGCATCTATGCCGAAGTGATTGCGCCAGGCGAGATCGCTGCCGGCAATACAATCACCGTTTAAACGACCCGCTCAGACGAAAGCGCCCGGCTGCTTCGGCCGGGCGCTTTTTGTTGATTGGCATCAGCCGGAGTAGGTCACCCGCCTGGCATCACATAGGCAATGACGCGACTTGCCGGAAAAACAGATTCGGCGGTGGTGCGATTGAAATTGCCTGAAATAATGATCGGATTGCCGTTCGGATCGATGCCGGAGACGACGCCGACATGGCCGCCACCCCGGCGGTTTATCACGGCGATGGCGCCGACCTCGGGCCCGGACACGCGCGTGCCGTAATGCGCGTAGGCTTTGGCAAGATTGCCACCCCCTTGGTGGCCGGTGTGCTTGAGCACCAAATCCATGAAGGCGCCGCACCACAGGCTTCCGCGCCCGGTCGGGTTGGTGCCGATATATTTGCGCGCCTCGGCCACCAGCGAATTCGAGGTATAGCCGCCGAAGGCGTCGCTGGCGTGGTGGCCCTGTTTGACCGACTTCGCGCTTGCGCGACGGCCTTGACCGGCTTCCGCCTGCGCGGTTTTGCCTTGGTCGTCCACGAAGGGATACGGCTGGCCGTCCGGCGAGCGGACATCGTGCGGCGTCGTTGCCGCGTGCAGGTGGCCCTTGCCCTTATGTGCGGGTTTCGCAACGGCGGAACCGGCAAAAGCCGCCAGCGCTGCCGCGCATAATATCAATGTCGCCCGCCTTCTTATTAATCTCATGTTGTCTAGCCCTTCTCATTCAAAGCAACGCACCCGAGGCCGGATAGAATCGACATCGAATGCGAGGTCTAAACGCCGGGCAAGCGTGGCAATTTCGTGGTCACGATAAGGTCATTTTGGGTGCCGGACGACTGCTATGCCTCATTAGTACTCGAAGCAGAATGCATGTACTTATATTATATTATGATATTCCTTTACTTTAAAATTATTACTGTATTATTAGAGATATATACTCAGTAACAAAGTCGTCGCACGGCACCGGCTAGTTAACGCTGCAGTGCAGTATGAATGAAAACCTTCCGGGAACTTGGTCGCCGGAGGGCGCGCAAGTAGCGGCGAGACCGCGGAAGCGCCGCCTCAATCCTTGCGGCTCAATAGGAACACACCCTGTTCGCCGAACAGGTTCCAGAACCACCAGGGTGCATTCAGCCGCAGCGGCGAGCCCCACGCATTGAGCGCCACCGCCTTTTCGATGCGGACGCCGATGGCATTACAGAGTTGGACGAAATCCTTGATCGTGCAGTGGTGGATGTTGGGCGTGTCATACCAGTGGTACGGCAGGATGTCGGTCTGCGGCATGTGGCCTTCGAACAGCAATTGCAGCCGCACCGACCAGTGGCCGAAATTCGGAAACGACACCACGGCATGGCGGCCGATGCGCAACATGTGTTCGAGCACATCGCGCGGATGACGCGTCGCCTGCAACGTCTGCGACAGGATGACGTAATCGAATGCATCGTCCGGGTAATCGACCAGATCGGTGTCGGCGTCGCCCTGGATTACGGCCAGACCTTTGGCGACGCACTCGTTGACGCCCTCGCGCGACAATTCGATGCCGCGGCCGTCGACCTCACGGCTTTCGCCGAGGAGATGGAGCAATTTGCCGTCGCCGCAGCCGACGTCAAGCACCTTGGCGCCGCGCTCCACCATCTCCGATACCAGAACGAGGTCGATACGGGTGCCAGTCGGCGTGCGCACGGCTTTGGCGGCGGGGGAGTCACTCATGTTCGCGCTCACTTCCTGCCCGCGGACGGAAGTCCACGCGCCAATCCGCGTGCTTTGCCAGCGCCGTCGAGGAAGCCGCGCACGATGCCGAACATTTCCGGTTCGTCCAGCAGAAAGGCGTCGTGACCCTTGTCGGTGACAACCTCGGCAAACGAAACGCGTGCGCTCGCCGCGTTCAAGGCATGCACGATGGCGCGCGATTCCGAAGTCGGAAACAGCCAGTCGCTGGTGAAGGAAATCACGCAGAAGCGCGTCGGCGTCGCCTTGAAGGCATTGGCCAAAATGCCGCCGGCATCCGCCGCCAGATCGAAATAATCCATCGCGCGCGTCAGGTACAAATACGAATTGGCGTCGAACCGCTCGACGAAGGAAATGCCCTGATGACGCAGATAAGATTCGACCTCGAAATCGGCGTCGAACGAGAAGGTCGGATTTTCGCGGTCCTGGAATTTGCGGCCGAATTTGCGATGCAACGCGGCGTCGGACAAATACGTGATATGCGCGCCCATGCGCGCGACCGCCAGCCCGCGGCGCGGGTTGGAGCCTTCCAGATGATAGCGCCCGCCCTTCCATTCCGGATCGGCCATGATCGCCTGACGACCGACTTCATGGAAGGCGATGTTTTGCGCCGAGTGCCGCGTGGCGCAGGCAATCGGCAGTGCCACGAAGACGCGGGCAGGGTAGCTCGCCGCCCATTGCAGCACCTGCATGCCGCCCATCGAGCCGCCGACCACCGCGAACAACGTGTCGACGCCGAGATGATCGAGCAGCATGGCTTGCGCCCGCACCATGTCGCGAATGGTAATGACGGGAAAATCCAGGCCCCAAGGCTTGCCGGTTTTCGGATTGGTCGAGGCCGGCCCGGTCGTACCCATGCAGCCGCCGATCACGTTCGGGCAGATGACGAAATAGCGCTCGGTGTCGATCGGCTTGCCGAGGCCGATCAAAGTCTCCCACCAGCCGTTCTTCTTGGTCACCGGATGGATATTGGCGACGTGCTGATCGCCGGTCAGAGCGTGACAGACCAGCACCGCGTTGCTGCGCGCAGCATTGAGTGCGCCATATGTTTGATAGGCAATCTGAAACGGCGAAAGCTCGACGCCCGCGTCGAGCCGAAGCGGCTTGTCCGGGCCGAAATGCGCGACCATAGAGTCGCGAGGATGATCGGCATCGCGCACGATGGCGTTATTCGCGGCGTCATCTTGCAAAGGCTCAATTATCGCCATCAAACTTAGTCTCCGCAGATGGTCCCCCAAGACCGCTACGACAGGCCATAAAAAAAACCCGGCCTGAACGAAAGTTCGGCCGGGACCCACATGTTCCCCGGCCTGTTTAGCGAGTTGTTTAACGTGGCTGCAAGCCGGCCGGCTCAAATGACCACGGAAATGGTCTTAGTCCCGCTCCAACGGGCCGTCAAGACGACGGATATGGGCGTGGATTAGCCCCGCCGCCCGTTTAACGATGTTTTCTTTGCCTTCGCTGGCCGTCTTTCCTATCAATGCGCCATGCCGAAGCCACCTACCCCCCCCGCGCTCTCCGACCTGCGCCAGGAGATCGATCGGATCGACGAAACGATGCATCGCCTGCTGATGGAGCGCGGCGAGATCATCGATCGGCTGATCGCGGTCAAAAAATCCCAGGAGACCGGCTCGGCCTTCCGCCCGGTGCGCGAGACCGAAATGATGCGCCGGCTGGTCGAGCGCCACAAAGGCCTGTTGCCGCTCGATACGGTCGAGGGCATTTGGCGGGTGATCATCGCCACCTTCACCTATGTGCAGGCGCCGTTCTCCGCCCACGCCGACTTTTCGGCCGGCGACGCGCTGATGCGGGATTCCGCCCGCTTCCATTTCGGCTTCACCGTGCCTCTGGTCCCGCACATGGGCGCCTCCGGCGTGGTGGCGGCGGTCTCGACGTCGAAAGGCGATCTCGGCCTGATCCCGGCGATTTCGAGCGCAGGCGCCTGGTGGACCGCGCTTGAGTTCGACGCCGCGCCCAAGATCATCGCCCGCCTCCCCTTCGTCGAGCGCGCCGACCATCCCGCCGCATTGCCGGTCTTCGTGATCTCGCGCGCGGCTGCCGACGCGATGGCGACCGAGGCCGAGGTCTGGAGCGTGCGCGTGTCGGGCTGGAGCGCCAAGGCAGCGCAGACTTTGACCGCGCTAGCCGATTTTATCGCCGTGCCAGATCGCGCCTTTGATGGCGCCGCGCTTTTGATGACGTTGCCGAAGGATAAATCGCTCGACGACATCGCGGCGGCCCTCGTTAAAGCCGGTGCCACGGTCCGCTCGACGGCCCTCGTCGGCAGCCACGCAACCCGCTATACGGTTGCCGCCGACAAGACCTGACCCAACAACGGCTCCAAGACCATGACCGCTAACCGTCCTACCCCGCGCCCCGGCGTGCTCGACATTGCCCCTTACGTGCCGGGCAAAAGCAGCGCGCCCGGCGTCGCGCGCGTGATCAAGCTGTCTTCGAATGAGAGCCCGCTTGGTCCGAGCCCGAAAGCGGTGGCGGCATACGAGACCGCCGCTGCGAGGCTGGAGGATTACCCGGACGGTTCGGTTTCCGAATTACGCTCGGCAATCGGCCGCGTATTCGGGCTCGATCCGGCGCGCATCATTTGCGGCGCCGGCTCCGACGATTTGCTCAATCTGCTCGCACACGCTTACCTGCAAGACGGCGACGAGGTCATCTACTCGGCACATGGCTTTCTCATGTATCCGATCTACGCGCTCGGACATGGCGCCAAGCCGATTGCCGTGCCGGAAAAGAATTACACCGCCGACATCGACGCTATGCTGGCGGCGGTGACGCCGCGCACGCGCATCGTGTTCATCGCCAACCCGAATAATCCGACCGGCACCTATGTGCCGTTCGACGAGATCAAGCGCCTGCAACAGAAGCTGCCGCCGAATGTCATTCTGGTACTTGACGCGGCTTATGCCGAATATGTGCAGCGCAACGATTACGAAGCCGGCATCGAACTGGTGGCAACGTCGGAAAACGTCGTGATGTGCCGGACCTTTTCCAAGATCCACGGCCTCGCCGCCGTACGGCTGGGCTGGCTCTATGGGCCGGCGCATATCGTCGACGCCTTAAATCGCGTGCGCAATCCGTTCAACGTCAACACGCCGGCGATGAAGGCCGGCATCGCGGCGATTGAAGACTCAGCGCATGTCGAGAAGTCGGTAGCACACAATGCGAAATGGCTCGCCTGGTTGACGCAGGAGATCGGCAAGCTTGGCTTCGAGGTGACGCCAAGCGTAGCGAATTTCGTGCTCGTCCATTTCCCGGACGCCAAGGGCAAGACCGCGGCCGATGCCGACGTCTTCATGACCAAGCGCGGGCTGATTCTTCGGCGCGTCGCGGGCTATGGCCTGCCGAACGCGCTCCGCATGACCGTCGGCACCGAGGAGGCTAATCGGCTGGTCGTCGATGCGCTCAAGGATTTCCTCGCGTGAGCAAGACCGCGCCCCTCTACAATCGACTGGCGCTGATCGGTGTCGGCCTGATCGGCTCGTCGATCGCGCGCGCCGCGCGCGCGCAAGGCGCCGTCGGCTCAATCGTCGCCACCGCGCGCTCGGAAACCACGCGCAAGCGCGTCGCCGAACTGGGTATCGCCGATCAGGTCGTCGAGAGCAACGCCGCCGCCGTCGAAGGCGCGGACCTCGTCATCGTCTGCATTCCGGTCGGCGCCAGCGGCGCGGTCGCCAAGGAAATCGGCCCGCATCTGATGAAGGGGGCGACGGTGTCCGATGTCGGCTCGGTCAAGGGCGCGGTGGTGCGTGACATGGGTCCGTACCTCGGCAAGGAAATACATTTCGTCCCGGCGCACCCGGTCGCTGGCACCGAATATTCCGGGCCCGATGCCGGCTTTGCCGAATTATTCGTCAACCGCTGGTGCATTCTAACGCCGCCGCAGGGGCAGGATCCGGCCGCGGTCGAAAAGCTCGCCGCCTTCTGGCGTCTCATCGGCGCCAATGTCGACACGATGGCGCCCGATCACCACGACCTGGTGCTGGCGGTGACCAGCCATCTACCGCATCTGATCGCCTACACCATCGTTGGCACGGCCGACGAATTGGAAACGGTGACGCGTTCCGAAGTGTTGAAATTTTCGGCCGGCGGCTTCCGCGATTTTACGCGTATCGCCGCGTCCGATCCGACCATGTGGCGCGATGTGTTCCTCGCCAACAAGGACGCCGTACTGGAAATGCTCGGGCGCTTCAACGAAGATATTTCGCTGCTGACCAAGGCGATCCGCAACGGCGATGGCGACGCGCTGTTCGAGCACTTCACGCGCACACGCGCGATCCGCAAGGGCATCGTGCAGATCGGCCAGGATTTAGCCGCGCCGGATTTCGGCCGCCCGCATCCCGACTTGCCGCACGAGCCGCTGCCGAAGCCTTACGCCAGCGGCGATAATTAAGCGGCTATTTCGGCGGTCCGCACAATGCGTCGAGTGCGTCGAACGCCGTCCCGATGTCCTGGCTTTCCTTGGAATTGGGGTCAATTTCCTGAAGCCCGTCCATCAGCGCGATATATTCGGGACCGAGCTTGGTCGCCAGTTCGTCAGCCTTGTCGGCGAGTGCGTCGGCCTTTTTATCGTCCTTCTTTTCCGACGCCTGGATGATTTGATCGTTGAGATCGGCGACGTCGCAATAGATCTTAACTTTTGCCTTGTCGCCGCCGATGATTTTGACGACCTGTTCCGCGGTCGCCTTGGTCGGCTTGGGCGCCGCCTGTGGCTGCTGCGCCTGCGCGCATAATGGCAGCGCGACGATCGCGAGAATGGCAACGGCCGGTTTCAGGTTCATGTCGAACTCCGCGGTTCTGGGACGAACAGTCGATTCGCAACCGGCGAATGAATACCACGCCTCGTATAACGTTCGGATAAAAAGGCGGTGCCTGGGCGCGAAAACGAAAACGGACCGCCGCGGGGAATGGGGCGCTCATGCTGCCACCGTTAAAAAAACGCCGGCGTTTGGCCGAGAGGGATCGGGCCTAGAAATATCTGCCCGCCGTCAAAGCGCAGCGGCAGCGTCACCGCCGGTTTTCCTTCGAGCGTCGTCTGCTCGCCGATCATATTGATACCACCTGCGATATTAGCGCCGACCTGCTGGCGTGCCACCGCGCCCAGGCCCGGCGCCAAGCGGTCGAGCGCACCGGCGAGTTTATCGACGGCGGACGAATTCTGCACCATCTGTTCGGCGCCGATGGTTTTGAGGAACGGCTCCAGCCCGGCGACGGTCATACGCAACTGGCCCTGCAAGCGTCCGTTCGGATTGATGGCAATACTGCCACTGCCGACGCCAACGGTCTCGCCCTGCACGAAGCGCGCTTGCGTCACTTCGATACTGCCGCCAGCCGCCTGGATTCGACGGAAACGCTCGGGCCAGGGCTCCGGCGAAAAGTCGCTCAAGCCGCGCAGCACGACATCGACATCGGCGTCGACCGGCTGGGTGGCGGCGGGACGAAACTCGGGCGCCAGCGCGTTGCGCAACCGCAATGCAACTTCGATCGCCGGACGATCGGTGGCGCTGCCTTCGGCCATGCGGCCATGTATCTCGGCACGATCGGCGCGCAGCAGCGTGTGCGCCATGCCGTTGTCCATCCGCTCGGCGACCGGCCGCTCGAACACCAGCGAAACGCGTTCCGGCCGCGACGGCGTTCCGCGCACGCTCGATTGAAATAGCTTCCAGTTGACAACGTAGCTCGGCGGCTGGCCCGGCGTTGCGACGGTGAGAGGCCCGTGGAATTCGCTGATCAGTAGATTCGGCTGATAGACCTGCGCGGCGACCAGAATGCCTTTCGCCTTCAGTTCGACCGGGGGCTGATTGCTTTTAAACAGCGCCGATGGCCGCTCGCAATTCAATTCGAAGCGAAAGGGGAAGCCGCTGATATTTTCCGAGCCGCAGGTGTAAATTCGGCCGGCTCTGGCCTCGCGCGCGCGCCAGCCTTCGACCATCGCCTCGGCCTTGCCGCTGGCATGATACCAAAACCAGCTCCAGCCGCCGAACAGCGCAGCAATCAGGACCAGCATCGCGCCGTAGCGCCGGGTTGTGGGAGAGTTCGCCATATAAAGTCAGACACCTGCGGAATGCGGCGTTTCTACGCCGAACGGAAGCGACTTGTTTGTTTGCGCATGTTCCGGATGGAACACAAGAGACCGATTGCCTCGCCTTGCGTGGGAACTTGCCGCCTGATACGCGAGCGGCAATCGCCCATGGTTTCCGGTGGGCTTTTCGCTTTCACAGCACGATGAGCGGCATGAGCGATCAGAGCGGCGCCGATTTCTGGGTTTTCGGTTACGGCTCGCTGATGTGGCGGCCGGATTTCGACTTCTTGGAACGCCGCAACGCGCGGCTGGTCGGCGCCCATCGCGCATTATGCGTTTATTCCTTCGTCCACCGCGGCACGCCGGAAAAGCCCGGGCTGGTGTTGGGCCTCGACCGCGGCGGCAATTGCCGCGGCATCGCCTACCGGGTGGCCGGGCGAAAGTGCGCAGAAACCATCGATTATCTACGCGCGCGCGAGCAGGTCACCATGGTCTATATCGAGGCTTGGCGGCGGGTCTGGCTGGATGACGACCCGCGCCAGAACGTGCAGGCGCTTTGTTACATGGTGGATCGCGGCCATGAGCAATATGCCGGCCGCCTCACACTCGCCGAGCAATTGCACTATTGCCGGCAGGGCCACGGCCGCTCTGGGCCGTGCCGCGACTACGTGCTGGCGGCGGTCAAGCAACTCGAAACGCTCGGCGTGCGCGACGCCGGCCTGCATATGCTGGCGCAACAGCTTAAAGGCGCGCACGAGAGCGCCTGATCAGCGCGAGCGTTCGGCGATTTCGCGTCTGCCCTGCTCGATCAGACGCGCGTTCGCAGTTTCGATGTCGTTTTGCAGGCGCTCGAAGAACGCCTGCTTGTCCATCCCCGGCATAATCGGGTCGAGAATTTCCAGCACCACCGTTCCCGGAATCCGGCGGATCGAACGGCGCGGCCAGAACAAACCCGAGTTCAGCGCGATCGGCACGCAGGGCACGCCCTCGGCGGCGTAGAGTTGTGCGACGCCAAACTTATAGCGCGGCTCGGCACCGGCCGGGCGCCGCGTTCCTTCCGGAAAGATAATGAGCTGGCGATTATCGGCGAGTTCGATGCGGGCGCGCTCGGTCATCAGCGTCATGGCCTGCGAACCGGCGCTGCGGTCGACCGGCACCATGCGGCCCTTGATCATCAGCCAGCCGAAGATCGGGATCCATTCCAGCTCGCGCTTGACGATAAAGACCGGGCTGCGGAACAGCGGAATAAGCGCGAAGGTTTCCCAGGCCGACTGGTGCTTGGAGGCGACCAAAATCGGGCCTGAGGGGATTTTCTCAAGCCCGCGAATCTCGATTTTGATTCCCGCCACGACGCGCAGCAAAAATAGATTCACTTTGCCCCAAGTGCGCGCGATTTCGATAATGGCCTGGTAGGGCATGAAAAACGTCGGCAGCGCAATCACCAGCCAAAATGCGGTGTTCAAGTAGAACAATATATTAAAGGCGATGGAGCGAACGATAATCAGCACGGCTTCGTAGTCCTTTACGCGGCACTGTCGGGATCGAGGCGCATGCGGGTAAGCGCGAATAGATATTTCAGATATTCCGCCACCAGGAAGCGGGCCGTGCCGGTGTTTTGCCACCACGGCTCGGTTTTCACTTTTTCCGACATCACAGGATAGGGAATAAGCGTCACGTCGGGAAGCTGGTGTTCGATCTCGGCTATCGCGCGCGGCATGTGCCAATTCGACGTCACGACCACCAGCGAATTGAAATTATGCTCGCGCGCCCAGCGCTTGGCCTCGATGGCGTTGCCGAAGGTGTTGAGCGCCGAACGGTCGAGATCGATGCAGCAGGTGAAATATTTCGAATAAAGCGGCGTCAGCCGCGCGATCTCTTTGGCGCTGGTGGCGCGGTGAACGCCAGTGATCAGCAGCCTTTTGCCGCGCTCGGCCGCCAGCAACTCGATAGCGTCAGGGATGCGGGAGGCGGCGCCCGTCAGCGCCACGATACCGTCAGCCTTGCGCTCAAGCGTTATCTCCTCGTTCGATATCTGCGAGGCAAACCAGAAAAAGCCGCCCGTCAGCAACAGCGCGCCAACGATAGCGGCCGTCATCGTGAGAAAACCAATCCAGCGGGCAAAACCGGCAAACATTAATCGATACTCTCCAAGGTCCGGTTGACGGTTTGACGCGACGTCACCGCCGTTACTACCGCGGTCAGCGCGATCTGGGCCAGTACCCCGGCATAGCCGGTGTAGCCGATCGAAAACGAGCCGAACAACGCCGCAGTCTGGTCGCCGCCGGCAGAGCCGGCGAACCAGCGGCTGATAACGGAGGCAAGCGCAAACAGCAAGATTGCTCCGCCGCCGCCGATGGCGCCGCCTTGCAGGCCGAGCAGCAGAAAGTGGCGCTGGAAATTTCCGGCAATGAAGCCGTTTTTGGCGCCGACGAAATGCAAGACTTCGATCACCGTCTTGTTGGTCGCCATGGCGCCGCGCGTGGCGAAGGTGACCGAAAGCACGGTGGCCGCGAACATCAGCATCAACACGCCGAATCCGATGGCGACGGCGGCGCCCGCCATCGCGCGCATGCGGTCGATCCAGCCGCGATGGTCGTCGAGTGTGGCGCCCGGCACCTGCTCGCGCAGCAAATTGCGCAATTGCGAAATGTCGGGCGCAGCGCCGGCGGCGATCTTCACGACGATCAGCCGCGGCACCGGCAATTCCGCGAGCGTCAAGCCGCTGCCGAGCCACGGCTCCAGCAGCTTGGCGGATTCTTCCTTGCTATAGATGCGCACGTCGCCGACGCCGTCGAAGGCGCGCGCGACCGCCGCCGCTTTATCGACTGTGGCGTCGAGGTCGCGGCCGGGCGCCGGGATCACCTGGATGGTGACTTCGCGCGCGACTTCCGCCTGCCATTCGCCGGCCGAGCGAGTCACCAGAATGACCGCACCGGTGGTGATGGAGGCGAGAAACGTCATGATGGCGACGACCGCGACCAGCGCGCGGCCGGAAATCGAATTGCGCGGCACCAGCGGCGTGTCGAAACGCGGCAGGATGCCACCCGGCATGCGCGGCGGCGCGGTGAGATCGTCGCGTTGGTCATCCGACATCATGAATCTCAGTCATAAACATGCAGCCGGCCGTCATGCAGGACCAGCCGGCGCGCATCATATTGGTCCATCAGCGCGATGTCGTGGGTCGCGATCACCACCGACGTTCCCGATTTATTGAGTTCGATGAACAGCCGTAGCAGCCGCTGCGCCAAGGTCGGGTCGACATTGCCGGTCGGCTCGTCGGCAAGCAGCAATTGCGGGCGCGCGATGACCGCGCGCGCAATCGCCGCGCGCTGCTTCTCGCCGCCCGACAATACCGGCGGCAGCGCCCACATGCGCTCGCCAAGATCGACCCAGTTCAGCAACTCGATAACTTCGTCACGATAGCTTTCCTCCGGGCGTCCCATCACGCGCAGCGGCAACGCGACATTCTCGTAGGTCGTCATGTGATCGAGCAGACGGAAGTCCTGAAACACGATGCCAATGCGGCGACGGAGCGTCGCCACCGCGTCCTTGGAGAGGGTGGCAACGTCATGACCAAACTGCGTGATCAGCCCACGCGTCGGCTTGAGCGACAAAAACAGCAGGCGCAGCAGCGAGGTCTTGCCCGCGCCGGACGGTCCGGTGAGGAATTGGAAGGAATGCGGCTCAATGCGGAACGTGAGATCGCGCAGGACCTCCGGCCCGAGGCCGTAGCGCAAGCCGACATTTTCGAATCGGACCAAGCCCCGTCTCCGATTATTGCCCGAAAAGCCCAGCGACCCCGGCCGCCTTGGGTGTTTTTCTTGGGCCTTTTAGCCGCGCTGCCTTACGCGCGCCCGGCCCCCTTGCGGCGTCAAAAACCATCCAGAATCGCGCGTTTACAGGAATATCACAGTGCAGCCATCGGCATAGGGCCAGGAATCCGGCTCAGCCTCCCGCCAGCCGGGGCCGGCATGGTTTCCAGTCCATTAACGGACGGCTGCTAGGTTTTTCCGGCCAGAAACCACCGAAGACGGCCGTTAGATGCGATGCTGATTGTCTGCCCGAACTGCGCCACTTCCTACATGATCGACCCGGCCTCGGTCGGGCCGGCCGGACGCTCCGTGCGTTGCGCGCGCTGCAAGTCGACCTGGTTTGCGACATCCAAGGGAGCCGGCGCCACTGCACCCGGCGTCTCGGCGTTTGTCGATGGCGTGATCGCCGAGGCCGAAGCCGAATCGGCCACCGCCCGCGGGCAATCGCTGCAATCCAAGACGCCTCCACCGGCGGAGCAAGCCGCCGCGCCGGACGATCTTAGTAGCGAACAGACCGACGACTTGCCGTCCCAATTGGAAGCCGAACAAGCCCCCACATCTTTCGATACCGGCAGCCAAGATTCCAATCTCGTGCCGGACGCGGATACCGAAACTGTACCTGGCGATGGCGAGGGCGCAGTCACAACGGACGATGCTCCTTCGCTGGTCCCACAGATCGAGAACGAGCCTTTTTCCGCCCATCACAGTGACGGCCCTGTTGTTGAAGGCTTGGCCGCCCCGGACATCGATTCCGATGAGATCGAATCCTACACCGCGCGCCGCGAACGGCTGAAGGTACGCCGCCAGAAATCGAAACGTACCTCGCGCTGGACCGCGATCGCGCTGGTCCTGTTTGCCTTCAACGTCGCACTGATTGGCGCGCGTAATGAGGTGGTGCGATATCTGCCCCAGACCGCCTCGTTGTTTGCCGCCATCGGAATAACGGTGAATCTGCGCGATCTGAAATTCGAAGACGTCAAAATCACCAAGGAGACGACCGACGGCGTGAGCATTCTGGTGATCGACGGCAAAATCGTGAACACCGTCAGCCGTCCGACCGAGGTGCCGCGCCTGCGTTTTGCGGCGCGCAACGCCACCGGCCGCGACGTCTATACCTGGACCTCGCAGCCCGCCCGCCCGGTGCTTGGCCCAAAAGAAAGCATGGAATTCCACAGCCGCCTCGCCGCGCCACCGGCGGAGGCGCGTGACGTGATGGTGCGGTTTTTCACACCGCAAGATGCCGCCGGAGGCAAATAACGCATGGCACGCATCCTCATCGCCGAAGACGACGACGCGATCCGCGGGCTCGTGGTTCGTGCCTTGAGCGAAGACGGCCACGAATTGACCGCGACGGCCGACGGCGGCGAAGCGCTCGATGCCCTCAGCGGACGCGAGCCTGAATTCGATCTGTTGTTGAGCGACGTTAAAATGCCGGTGCTCGACGGCATCGATCTGGTCTTTGCCGCCGGCCTCGGCCATCCGCAAATGACCATCATGCTGATGACCGGGTTTGCCGATCAGCGCGAGCGCACCAATGGCCTCGCCGCCTTTGTGCATGACGTCATTGCCAAACCGTTTTCGACCGAGCAGATCAAATGCGCGGTGCGCGAGGCGCTGTTGCGGCGGCACTGATTTTTTTGCACATATTAGGCGGGCTTAAAAATCCTTGAGCAGCCGTTCTATGTAATCGAGTTCAAGCCGCGGCCTCGCACTTTCGCCAAAGCGCTTGCGCAGTTCTTCGAGAATGCGGCGGGCGCGCTGGGCATCGATCTCGCCCGGCACCTTCACCGTGACATCGTCGCCATAGTCACGGCCGCGTAACGGACGGCCGAGCGGATCGGTGTTCTGGTCGGCGCGCTGGCGGCCATTGCGGCCGGGCTGGCCCGGTCCCTGCCCCTGACCCTGCTGTTGCGCCTGCTGCGCCAAGCCTTGCGCGCCCTTGCGCAGCGCTTCGAGCGCCTTGCCCTGCGAACCGACGGCGCCTTCGGCGTCGCCCTCGCCGAGCTCGCCTTCCGCCTGTCCCATGGCCTCGCCGGCATCGCCGAGTTGGCCCATCTCGTTGTCTTCGCCTTGCTCCTGACCCTGGCCCTTTTCGCCTTGGCCCTTCTGGCCCTGTTGCGGATTGCCGAGACCGCGCTGGCGCAGCTGCTCGAGCAGCTTGTTGAGCCGGTCCTTCAGGGCCTGCTGATCCTGGCGCAAATCGCCCATTTGCGGCTTGCCTTGGCCGCGCTGACTGCGCTGGCGGTCGCGCGGCGAGTCCTGACCTTGCTTGAAGGTTTTATCGCGCAATTGCTGCTGCTTGCGGATCATGTCGGAGAGTTCGTCGAGCGCCGAATTCATATCGTCGTCGCCGTCGTCGCCTCGCGCGCCGGGCCGCGCCGTTTGCAGATTTTCCAGCATCGCCTGCAACTGGTCGAGCAACTGCTTGGCGGCGTCCTTGTTGCCGGAGCGCGCCATCTGCTCGAGCCGGTCCATCATGCTCTTGAGGTCCTGCTGGCTCAGCATCCGCGTATTCTTGTCGAGCGGCCGCGACAACTGCTGCGGGTTTTTCCGCATCTCCTCGGCCAGCGCTTGCAGAAAGCGATCCATCGCGGCGCGCAGGTTTTCCATCAACTTTTTGAGTTCTTCGTCGCTGGCGCCGCGTTCGAGCGCCTGGCGCAGCGCATCCTGCGCCTGCCGCAAGGCCTGTTCGGCCTGACTGACGTTACCGTCTTCGATCTGTAACGCCATGTTCCACATGCGCGCAGCCACATCGCGCAGCGCGTCGTCGCTGTTGGCGTTGCGTAGATCGTAATAGATCGAGCGCAGGCCGAGGTAGACGCCAAGCTCGGGCGTGAAACGTTCGGGCGCGATGGTCAGCGCATCGAGCGCCGCCAGCACCAGCGGCTTGTCTTCGGCATCGAAGGCCAGAATTTGCCGCTGCTCGACCAAAGCGAGCGCCACCGGCTTGACGAATATGCGTTGCGGCAGACGAAACTCGTGCGGCTCGCTTTTGCCTTCGTTGCCGGCTTCGTCGCGCGCGACCAGGGTGAGGGCAACCTCCGCGCCGGCCCAGGGGTGCTCGGTCAGATCGTGCGTCGTTTGCGCGACGCCGGCGCGGGTGCGCGCCTGCGGCAAGGTCAGCGGATATTCCGGCGCCTTGTAAAGCGGGTGCTTGGCCTTGGCGGAAACGTCTTCATCCTTGAGCGCGAAGGTCGCCTTGGCTTCGACCACGCCGTAATCGTCTTCCATCTTGTAGTCGAGGCGCACCGAACCGCGCGCCTGCCGTTCGGGGTCCTTGATCAGCGCGATGGTCGGCGCGCGGTCGGGGATGGCGCTGAAGGTATAGACCGGGTCGTTGCTGGCAACGCCGCGCAAAGTCGCCGAGCCATCGCCGTTGATAATAAAGCGATGCTCCTCGGTGCCGGCCGGCACCACGGCATTTTTATCGGCTGGTGCTTCGTCCACACCGCCGACGCGCGCCACGTCGAATTGCACTTTGCCGGTGGAGCGGATTACCAATTGGCTACCGACTGGAATGGCGACCGGCTCGGCGCCGAAGCCGGGATTGTTTTGCGCAGTGTCACCCGGGCGCACGCCCGGCAACATCACCGGCGGACGGCCGGTGTAAAGCGGCGGCGTCACCCAGGCGTCGATGCGGAAATTCGCAGGCGCGGCAATGCCATGCCAATCGAAAGCGGCGGTGATGCGCTTCATGCGCTCGCCCCCAGCCGCAAAAAAAGTGGCGACCACCAGCAGCACCGTAAGAGCACGTAACGCCATCGGGTCGCGCAGCGATAACTGCGGGCGCGGCCAGCCGGCCTTGAGCTTGCGCGCCGACAAAAGGGCGCGTTCGACATGCGCGGCCCAGAGTGCTTGCGCCACCGGGTCCTGCGCATTGGCGGCCATTTCATCGGCGACCGCCGTGGCGGGGTGGTGCGCGGCGCCGCTGACGGTGTCGAGCCGGCGCAAGCCGTCATGATCGCTCGGCACCCGCAGGCGCAGCAGCGGGATAGCGGCGATGGCAATGGCAATCAGGAACAGCACCAGACCAATGGCGCGCGGCAACGGCGGCAGCGCGATCCATAAACCGGCCCAGGACAAGGCCAGGAACAGTCCGATCGCGACCGCGAGCGATGCGAGGGCTGGCCACAGCCTCTCCCACAGCAGACTATTGCGGGCGCGCCTGACGGCGCGGGCGAGCAACAGCCTAGCCGACGAAGGCCGGTCGCGTTCCTGATCGTTTAATGCGCCCAAAAGCCGCTCCGCCGCCCGGAGAATCTAGCGCTGCAACGCTAGAACCTTTCCGGCTTTGATGGAATCAAAGCCGGGACTCTAGCTTTTATTTTATCGCGTTTTCTTCACGCGAACCGGTACCCACTTCGCTCGAAAACGCTCTAGCATGCAGACAATTCTCAGGCCACGAACGGGTTCATGCGCCTAGAGCCAATCGGGCATGCGATCGAGCGCAATTAATTGGTCCGTTTCAAGGCGGGGGCGGACCAGCGCCAATTCCGAGCCATTCACCAGCACTTCCGGCACCAAAGCGCGGGTATTATAGGTTCCCGCCTGCACCGCGCCGTAAGCGCCGGCGGTCATCACAGCCAGAAGCGCGCCCGGCTTGGGCTCCGGCATATCCCGGTCTTTCCCCAGAAAATCGCCGCTTTCGCAGACCGGACCAACGACGTCGGCGCGGATGCGGGCGGACGAACTGGCCGCCTCGTTTACCGGCCAGATTTCGTGATGGGCGTCATACAGCGTCGGGCGGATGAGATCGTTCATGGCGCCATCGACCACCACGAAGTTCTTGCTATCGCCATGCTTCACGAACAGCACGCGCGTGACCAGGATACCGGCATTGCCCACGATCAAACGGCCGGGCTCAAAAATCAAACGGCAATCCAGATCGCGGGTGGCGCGCTTGACCACATCGGCATACGCGTCCGGTGCTGGTGGTGGTTCGTTGTCGTCGCGGTACGGAATGCCCAAGCCACCGCCGAGATCGACATGGGAAATAATGTGGCCGTCGCTACGCAGCGTGCGCACGAACTCGGCCAGCAGCGTAAAAGCGTCGCCGAACGGATCGAGGTCGACGATCTGGCTGCCGATATGCATGTCGACGCCGGCGACCTTGACACCGGGGAGCTTCGCCGCATGCGCATAGACGTCGCGCGCGCGGCTGATCGGAATGCCGAACTTGTCCTCGGCCTTGCCGGTGGAAATCTTGTGATGGGTCTTGGCGTCGATGTCCGGATTGACGCGGATCGAAATATGCGCGCCGCGGCTCTTTGACGACGCGATCTGCGACAGCAGATCGAGCTCCGGTTCGGATTCGACATTGATGCAGAGAATGCCTTCGTCGACCGCCAGCGCCAGTTCGCGCGCGGTCTTTCCCAAGCCAGAGAACATGATCTTGTTTGCAGGAATGCCGGCGAGGCGTGCCCGCTTCAATTCGCCTTCCGAGACGACATCGGCACCGGCGCCAAGCTTGGCAAGCGTCTTGATGACGGCCTGATTGGAATTCGCCTTCATGGCGTAGCAAACGAGCGCATCGACATCGGCGAAGGCGCCGGCGAACACTTTATAGTGCCGCTCCAGCGTCGCGGTCGAATAGCAATAAAACGGCGTGCCGACCTGCGCCGCGATGGTATCGAGGCTCACCGCCTCGGCGTGCAGAACGCCGCCGCGATAATTGAAGTGATGCATCGGATTAGCTTTTCAAAGCCGCGCGAATTGCGCTGACAATCGCTGCCCGCAATTCGGGCGTTCAGTTGAGCAGAACGTCGAGCGGAATGCGTTTCCGCGGACCTTTCGGCGCCATCGGTTGACCATTTTCATCGACGCCGGAATAACCGTCTTTCGCGTGGCCGCCGATCGGCGCCGGCTGACCTTTGCCGCTCATCAGATCGGGCATGTTCGCTTGCGGCACGCCTTCGAGCGAAGCGCCGGGCGGCGGATCAAGCGGACCCTTGCGGCCGCAGCCGGCGAGCGCGAGGGACGCGGCCAGCGCGCCAATCAGGGCGATACGGAAAAGCGGGTGGTCGCGAAATGGGGGCAAGCTGTGAATCTCCTGATACGAACTTATCTTAGCAAAGCCGGGATAAAAGGCGAAATCAGGCCACGTCTTGATCGGTTTGGCGTCCGGGCAGGCGCCGCGAGGGCGCTGCAATTCCGTGAAGCCGCTCGCGTTGGGCTTCAAGCCAGATCAACCGTTTGAACGCATGCTTTCGCAAATTTGAATTGCTTGCACTATCAAATCGCCACTGGGCTCCGGATATCAGCATTTCCAGCTGCGAAAGTGACAGCTTTTCGGCCTCGGCTTCGGTGTTAGCGCCGCCTTTAAGCCTTCCCATTTTAGGTTCCGCCACCTCAGGACTTCTCTTTTTCCAGCCTGCGCAGCCATTTCTTCGCCTGTGAGCGCACATTCCTGGGCGCGGTGCCGCCATAGCTGACCCGGCTTTTGACCGAGCGATCGACCGAAAGCACGGTAAAGACATCCTCGCTAATGCGCTTCTCGATGGTCTGCATCTCAGCCAGCGGCAGCCGGTGCAGCGGCACGCCCGCCTCCGACGCCTTGGCGACGATACGACCGGTGATGTGATGGGCATCGCGGAACGGAATTTTCAAGCTCCGCACCAGCCAGTCGGCCAGGTCGGTGGCGGTGGCATAGCCTTCGCCGGCCGCCTTTTTCATGCGCGCGATATCGGGCACGAGGTCGCCGACCATGCCGGTCATCGCCGCGATCGACAGGCTCAGGGCCGAGAGCGCGTCCATGACGCCTTCCTTGTCCTCCTGCATATCCTTGGCATAGGCGAGCGGCAGCCCCTTCATCACGATCAGCAAACCGTTGAGCGCGCCGATAATGCGGCCGGTCTTGCCGCGCACCAGTTCGGCGGCGTCCGGATTGCGCTTCTGCGGCATGATCGAGGAGCCAGTGGTGAACTTGTCCGACAGCTTCACCAGATTGGTGAGCGGCGAGGTCCAGATAATGATCTCTTCGGCGAAGCGCGACAGATGCACCGATGTGATCGATGCCGCGGCCAGCGTCTCCAGCGCGAAGTCGCGATCGGAGACGGCATCGAGCGAATTCGCCGTCGGCCGCTCGAAGCCGAGCGCCTTCGCCGTCATGTCGCGGTCGAGATCGAACGAGGTGCCGGCGAGCGCGGCCGATCCGAGCGGCGACTCGTTGAGCCGCTTGCGCGCATCGGCAAAGCGGCCGCGATCGCGCGCCGCCATTTCGACGTAAGCCAATAGATGGTGGCCGAGAGTTACCGGCTGCGCCGTCTGTAAATGCGTCATGCCCGGCATTACCGTGCCGGCATGCTCAAGCGCCTTCTCGGCGAGCGCGCGCTGATAGCCGGTAAGCGCAGCGTCGAGCGTGTCGATGGTGTCGCGCATCCACAGCCGGAAATCGGTCGCGACCTGGTCGTTGCGCGAGCGCGCGGTATGGAGCCGCCCGGCCGAAGGCCCGATCAGGTCGGTCAGCCGCCCCTCGACATTCATGTGAATGTCCTCGAGCGCGCGCTTGAATTCGAATTTGCCGCCGTCGATCTCTGACAGAATCGTGTCTAGACCCTGAGCGATCTTTTTCGCATCTTCCGCCGTAATGATGCCTTGCTTGGCCAGCATGTCGGCATGGGCCTTGGACGCGGCGATGTCCTGGCGGTACAGATGCCGGTCGAAGTCGATGGAAGTGTTGATTTCCTCCATGATGGTGTCGGGGCCGGAGGCAAAGCGCCCGCCCCACATTTTGTTGCTCATCTGACTGCTCTGTTTGCCGCTCGTTTCGCCGCTCTTCGCACTTAAGGTCACGCGCTTATGATCGACCCACAGCCCAAAAGCATCGCCGCCCGGCGCATCGCCCTGATCGTTGTGGCGGGCCTTGCTGGCGCAGGCGTCGGTCTGGCGGGGGTATACGGGATTGCGGGCCTGACGCGCAATGCGACCGGCCCGGATGTGGTTAGCAACGGCGCCCCGGAAACGTCGAAAAGCGCGGCAAATAACACCGAATGCCTGCCGGCGCTTGAACGGGCAAAGGCCGCCGCCCCCTTCGCGCGCGGCGAGGTTGCCGCCGTCAATACCGCCAAAAGCCCGCTGATGCTGCCGGCTTTGAGCTTCAATGACGCCAGCGGCGCGCATAAGAGCCTCGCCGATTTTCGCGGCCGCGTCGTGCTGCTCAACCTCTGGGCTACCTGGTGCGTGCCGTGCCGCAAGGAAATGCCGGCGCTCGATGCTCTTCAGCAGAAAATGGGCGGACCGGATTTCCAGGTAGTGGCGGTGAACATCGATACCCGCGATGCCGAAAAGCCGAAGGCCTTCCTCAAGGAAATCGGCGTCAGCAAGCTGGCCTATTACGCAGACCCGAGCGCCCGGACGTTTCAGGATTTGAAGGCAATTGGCCGCGCTTTCGGCATGCCGACCACGCTGCTGGTCGATCCCAAAGGCTGTGAAATCGGCACCATCGCGGGGCCTGCCGAATGGGCGAGCCCGGATGCGCTCAAGCTGATTGAGGCGGCGGTGAAGGGCGGCAAAGCCGGCAGCTGACGCTGCTCAAGCGGTCGTATCCACCGTCGGGGTCAGCGCCCAGGACACGAATTTCGGCTTCGACGCCGCTGCGTTCTTTGCGTCGTCAAGCGTCTTTTGCGCGCCATCTATCTGCGTGAGAAGAACCGCCTTCTTTGCGTCCGCGTCGGCTTTGACACGGGCGATGGCCGCGTTGGCGGCAAGCGTCGCAAGGCCCGATACTTTGTCCTGAAGCGCACCGTCGAAAGGCGAGAGAGTGGAACTGCCCGTTGATGCCGTCGTGATCGCCGAGGACACGCGCGCGCTATTGGCTTGCCATCTCTGATACGAAGCAGCCCCGGCGGAACCAAAGCCAGTTCGGACTGATGCATATGAAAAGTGACTTTTGATCATCTGTGCGCCCCCGCGCGAGCCCGACGCTAGCGCCGGATGGTTAAGCGATGATTAGGGCCGGGGTGCCTGGTTGAGGCACCTTGACGCAGGCGCGCCAACGCCTATACTTAACCTTATGGTTTACTATTCAGGCGGAGGGCTCGACCGCACCTTCTCGGCCCTTGCCGACCCCACCCGGCGCGCCTTGCTGGCTCGGCTGTCCGAGAGCGAGGCGCTGTCGGTCAGCGCCTTGGCCGAACCCTTTGCGATGTCGCTGCCGGCCGTCATGAAGCATCTCGATGTGCTCACGGAAGCTGGCCTCGTTGCCCGCGAAAAGAACGGCCGCATCGTCTCTTGCCGACTCAAGGCCGAACCGATGCAGGAAGCCAATGACTGGCTCAACCGCTACCAGCGGTTCTGGAACGACCGTCTCGATCAACTCGCCGCATTTCTGGAGGAGGAAGAATCATGTCCACAGCCGCCGCCGTCAACCCAAGTACCGCGCCAAGCCTCACCATCAAGCGCCGCTTCAAAGCGGCACCCGCAAAAGTCTTTGCCGCCTGGGCCGACCCGGAAAAAGTAAAGCAGTGGATGGGCCCGGGCGAAGCCAAAGTGCTGCGCACCGAGGGCGACCCGCGCACCGGCGGCCGCTTCCGCTGGGTCATGCTCGCCCCAAATGGCGAAGAGCACGATGTCAGCGGCGTCTATCGCGAAGTGGTGCCGAACGAGAAGCTGGTCTTCACCTGGGCCTGGAAATCGACGCCCGAACGCGAGTCGCTGGTGACGCTGACGTTCAAGAGCGACGGCGACGGCACCTTGTTCACCCTGCTGCACGAGCAATTCTTCGACGAAGCCGCGCGCGACAGTCATAACGGCGGCTGGACCGGCGCCTTGGAGAAACTCGCAAAATATCTGGAGGCGTAAATGGCGGAACAATCCAGCGCTCACGGCAATTTCTACTGGAACGAATTGATGACGCGCGACGCCGGCAAGGCGAAGAAATTCTATGGCGACGTCATCGGCTGGAGCTTCGAAGGCATGGACATGCCCGACGGCACCTACTGGGTCGCAAAAATGGGCGATAAGCCGGTCGGCGGTTTGTTTCCACTCAACGATCCGAAGTTCGACGGCGTGCCGGAAAGCTGGATGTCGTATCTTGCCGTCGACGATGTCGATGCCCGCGTCAAGAAAGCGGCTGCGGCCGGCGCCAAACTGATGCGTCCGATCTTCGATGTGCCCGGCGTCGGCCGCATCGCCATACTGACCGAACCGGGCGGCGCCGGTATCGGCTGGATCACGCCGGTGAAATTATAAAGGGGCCGCTGACGTCAGACGCGGCCGCATCGCAAAGCGAATGGCGGACAAGTCCCTGCCCGTCAAAGAAAAGGAATTCACCCGCGACGCCTACCTTGTCGGCACCGGCTTTTCGCCGCGATAGTCGTAGAAGCCGCGCTGGGTCTTGCGGCCGAGCCAGCCGGCTTCGACATATTTCACCAGCAGCGGGCATGGCCGGTATTTCGAATCGGCCAGGCCCTCGTGCAGCACCTGCATCACCGACAGACACGTATCGAGGCCGATGAAGTCCGCCAGTTCGAGCGGTCCCATCGGATGATGCGCGCCCAAACGCATGGCGGTGTCGATCGCCTCGACATTGCCGACTCCTTCATAGAGCGTGTAGATCGCTTCGTTGATCATCGGCAACAGGATGCGGTTGACGATAAAAGCCGGGAAATCCTCCGACACCGCGATCGTCTTGCCGAGCGTTCGCACGAAGTCCTTGCTGGTCTCGAAAGTGGCGTCGTCGGTGGCAATGCCGCGGATGACTTCGACCAACTCCATCAGCGGCACCGGATTCATGAAGTGAATGCCGATGAAGCGCTCCGGCCGGTCGGTCGATGACGCCAGCCGCGTGATCGAGATCGACGAGGTATTGGTAGCGATGATCGCGTCCGGCTTGAGCGACGTACACAGCTCGCCGTAAATCTGGCGCTTGGCGTCCTGCTTTTCGACCGCGGTTTCGATCACCAGATCGCAATCGGCAAGATCGGAGTATTTCTCCGCCGCCTTGATACGCGACAACGCCGCCCTGCGATCATCTTCCTTGATTGTGCTCTTCGCAACCTGCTTTGCCATGTTGCCATTGATAGTGGCCAGGCTCGCCTTGATGCGGTCGGGCGCCAAGTCATTCAACATGACGGAATAGCCCGCCAGCGCGCAGACATGCGCGATGCCGTTGCCCATCTGGCCGGCGCCGATCACTCCGACATTCTTAATTTTGACCGCCATATTCTTATCCAATCGATGCGAAGCCCGGCTCTTGCTCGTTTGGCTTCTTCAATTCAATTTTACGCCGAACCGGCGCACCATACCACCGTTCCGGCTACTTACCCGCCTTGGCAAGCTCTTCGGTTAATTCCGGCAGCGCCGTATAAAGATCGGCGACCAGGCCGTAATCGGCGACCTGGAAGATCGGCGCCTCTTCGTCCTTGTTGATCGCGACGATGACCTTGGAATCCTTCATGCCGGCGAGATGCTGGATCGCACCGGAAATGCCAACCGCGATGTAAAGTTCGGGCGCCACCACCTTGCCGGTCTGGCCGACCTGCCAGTCATTCGGCGCATAACCGGCGTCAACCGCGGCGCGCGACGCGCCCATAGCGGCCCCTAACTTGTCGGCGACCGGCTCGATATATTTGGTGAAGTTCTCGCGGTTCTGCATGGCACGGCCGCCGGAGATGATGATCCTGGCGGAAGTCAACTCCGGACGATCCGACTTGGACAACTCTTCGCCAACGAAGGTCGAAAGCGCCGGATCGGCGGCGGCGGTCGCGGGCTCGACACTCGCCGAACCGCCTGAACCGGCCGCCTGGAAGGTCGAGGTGCGCACCGTAATGACTTTCTTGGCGTCGTTCGACTTCACGGTCTGGATGGCGTTGCCGGCATAGATCGGCCGCTCGAAAGTATCGGGCGCGACCACTTTGCTGATCTCGGAGATCTGCATGACGTCGAGCAAGGCGGCCACACGCGGCATCACATTTTTGCCGTCGGTGGTGGCCGCCGCGACGATGGCGTCGTAGGAGCCGGCGAGCGACACGATCAGCGCCGCCAGCGGCTCGGCAAGATGATGCGCATAGATGTCGGCGTCGGCGATCAGAACTTTGGCTACGCCATCGAGCTTGGCGGCGGCGTCCGCCGCTGCTTTGCAGTCTTTGCCGGCGACCAGAATATGTACGTCGCCGCCCAATTGCTTGGCGGCGGTCAGTGCTTTGGCGGTGGCGTCCTTGAGAGATTTGTTGTCGTGCTCGGCGAGCAGGAGCGTGGTCATCAGATTACTCCCGCTTCGTTCTTTAGTTTGTCGACGAGTTCGGCAACCGAGCCGACCTTGACGCCCGACTTGCGGCCCGGCGGCTCGCTGGTCTTGATCACTTCAAGCCGCGGCTTGATGTCGACGCTGTAATCGGCCGGTGTCTTTTCGTCGATCGGCTTTTTCTTCGCCTTCATGATGTTCGGCAGCGAGGCGTAGCGCGGCTCGTTCAGGCGCAGGTCGGTGGTGACGATGACGGGCGCTTTCAGCTTCACGGTCTGCAAGCCGCCATCGACTTCGCGCGTCACCGAGACGCTGTCGCCTTCAATCACGATCTTGGAGGCGAAAGTTCCCTGAGCCCAGCCGAGCAGGGCGGCGAGCATCTGGCCGGTCTGGTTGGAATCGTCGTCGATGGCCTGCTTGCCGAGAATGACGAGGCCTGGCTTTTCCGCTTCGACGATGGCTTTGAGAATTTTCGCTACCGCCAGCGGCTCGATTGTGCCTTCCGCCTTCACCAGAATGCCGCGGTCGGCGCCCATCGCGAGGGCGGTGCGGATGGTCTCGGACGCCTGCTGCGGGCCAATCGAAACGGCGACGATTTCGGTCGCCTTGCCGGCTTCCTTCAGACGGATCGCCTCTTCGATCGCGATCTCGTCAAAAGGGTTCATCGACATCTTGATATTGGCGAGTTCGACGCCGGAGCCGTCCGGCTTGACGCGAATCTTGACGTTGAAATCGACGACCCGCTTCACGGGCACCAGAATTTTCATGATTTTCCCGCCGGGCCTTTATCCAAGGAAAGCGGGCGGTAGCTAAAGGCCGAGCCATCGGCATGTCAACGCTTATGCTGCGGCGCAATGATGGCTGCTGCACCGGGCCACTAGCGATTTTGTCCCGGCGACCACAAGACGTCGGCTTTGCCTTTTTCATTGGCATAACGGCCGGCGACGAACAGATAGTCCGACAATCGATTGACGTATTTAAGCGACGGCTCGGACACCCCCTCCCCCGGCGCATCCTTGAGCGCCACCATGATCCGCTCGGCCCGCCGGCAAACGGTGCGGGCGAGATGCAGATAGGCCGATGCCGCGCTGCCGCCCGGCAGGATAAAGGATTTGAGAGGCTCAAGGCCGCTATTCAGCCGGTCGATTTCCGTCTCCAGCCAGGCGACCTGGGCCTCGGTGACCGTCAGCCGGGCGCCGCCCGGGCCCTTTTCGGCCAGGCAAAGGTCAGCCTCGACATCGAACAGGTCGTTCTGAATCCGGCCCAAAGCGGCATCGAGCGCCGGGTCCCCGGCCGTGTGCAGCCGCACCAGCCCGATCACGGCATTGGCCTCATCGACCGTGCCATAGGCCTCGACCCGCTGATCGTATTTCTTTCGCCGCGCGCCCGAGCCGAGCGAGGTCGTGCCGTCGTCGCCAGTGCGGGTATAGATGCGGTTCAAGACCACCATGGATTCTTACCTTTTGCGCATGATCTGCCCGAAAACCGGTACCCACTTTTCGGGATCATGCGCTAGCCTCGCATCGCCCAGATCGTGAGCATGATCACGATGATCGCGACGAATTGCAGCAAAACCCGCATCCGCATCAGCTTTTGCGAGCGATTGGGCGAGCCGCCCCGCATCATGTTGATCAGGCCCAGGCATAGGACCACGGCAACCGCTCCAATGGCGATTGGCACCATGTAATGGGACATGAAATTCGACATTGAGGCCTCTGTGGGCGGCGTCTTAGCACTGCCTGGGTAGAGCGGCCAACCGGTCGGTAAATTCATGCTCGGTCTGCGTTATTACATCTAGGACTCGCGAGGGGGTTGCATTCCCGCTATAGTAGGTTGCACGGACGGCCTGCAAGGTGGGGTAAGCGTGTTATGGGGCCTGGAGTAGCAGCCGGTGCGGCAGCCGACCGCCCCGCGGCGGCGCCTGGCTCCGAGGCCAAGCATTCGCCGCTCGAACAATGGAGCGCGCCGCAAGACAGCCGCTGCCGCGAACTCGACTGCATCCGTCACCTGCTGCCGGCCGGCGTGCTGGAAGCGGCGCAAGAACGGGCGCGCAAAACCGGCACCGGCGCCGACCGTGTTCTGATCGCCGCCGGCCTGATCGATGAAGAGACCTATCTGCTTGCGCTGGCCGGGAGCCTCGGCATCCGGTTCGAGCCGCTCGATGGCGTCGCCCGCGAACGGTGTCCGGTCGCCGACGACCGGCTGATCGCCGCTGCCGCGACCGGCCTGCTGCCGCTTTCAAGCGATGATGGCCTTGTCGTCGTGGTCGCTCCGCGCGGTGCGTCCGCGCGCCGCATCGTCCAACTGATCGACGACGACCGGGCAACGGCGGCGCGCTTTCGCCTCACCAGTTCCGAACGCTTCAACCGCTTTGTGCTGCGCTACGCTGGCAAGGCGCTTACCGCCCGTGCGTCAGAAGCGCTCAAGCAGCAATGGCCGATGCTGTCGGCCGCTTCGCAAACCAGGCTTGGCAGCATCGCGGCGATGGCTGCGATCACGATCGGATCCCTCGCCGCTTATGCCTTTGCGCCCACCGTGACTGTCGGCGCTTTGGAGGTATTGCTGGCAACGATGTTTTTGGCCTGGCTGGGCTTGCGATTGACCGGCGCGCTGATCCGGCAGCCTCCACCTGATCGTTCGGCCAATCCCGCCGACGCCACGTTGCCGGTCTACACCATCATCTCCGCGCTCTATCGCGAAGCGGCATCGGTCGAGGGATTGCTGCGCGCCATCGAGCGGCTCGATTATCCCGGTATTAGGTAGCAAACTCACCCCCATTGCCGCGTAGTCTGCTGTAGTATGACGTACTACAGTCTGTTCTCTTTTTGTGAGACAGCATGTACTATAGGCCCTTGCATCGCCTAGTACATGGGTGTATGCGTTTACTATGGCAATTGACCTCAAAACCATTGACGCCCGCGAAAAAGCGATAGCCGACCAGATGGCCGCCCTTCAAAGGGAGCTAGAAGATCTGGCTGCGGCCAAACGCGTAGTTGGAAGGCTTTCAGGCCCCCCGGAGACCGTAATAGGTCGGATAGTCCGCGAACAAATCATAGAAGCCGATAAAACAGGGAAACCGCGCCCTGCGGGCACCCCTACCAACCTTGAAATGGCAGAGTTTGTGCTCGCCAGCGCAGAAAAGGAAGGCAAGGACGGTCTGACCGCCAGCGAATTAGTACAAGCCATCGGCGCTAGGTATTGGCCCGGCCTTGTGGGCAAGCAAATCCTGCCAAGCATCTACGAAATTGCGAAGAAAGGCCGCCTCAAAAAGACGGCGAACGGCAAGTTCAAGCGCGTCAAAAAGGCTGACGCAGGGGATTAGGCGGCGGTTCCGCCAAACGAAAACCGGAGCCTTTCGGCCCCGGTTCTGTGTCTCTAACCAAGTGTAGCAGGCGATAGGAGTCGCCTCGAAAGGTAGGTGGTACATGACAACATAAACATATCGCCATGTCGGGGCCGATTATCACGCGCAAACGTGATTTTCGGTTCCGATGGGGGCCGGGGCTGGTGCCGCAAGTAGGTTTCCCACCCGCGAAGCTTGGGTCCAATCCCCAACCGGTCCACCGTATTTTATAACAGAATCAGGGACTCTCGTCTAGCGCGGCGTAGTGACGCCGCGCTTTTCGTTATCTTCAACGAATGAAACGCCCCCGCCTTCCAAAGCAGCTTTCATTGCCGCTAGGTTATTCCGCGTCGGTTCCCGCCTCCCGGCCTCAAAGTCGCGGACGGTCGAAACGCCAACGCTTGCCGCCTTCGCAAGTTGATCTTGCGGCCAATTTAGCCACGCTCGGGCTGCCCGGCACTGTTCTGGCGTCATTTTCCCCTGATAGCAGTCTAAACTATTTTCGTCAACGTCAACGTTTATTGTTGACGTCAGGGATTTCAATGTTTATCACTGAGATCAACGGAAAACGTTGGTCTCATGTCTCAGCACTTTCTCCTCAGCGCAAAGGCCCGGTCGCTCAGTTTAGCGAAGGTGGCCCGCATGTCCGACGAGGAGGCTCACGAGGCCTTCCAGTTGGTCCGCTGGGCGGAAACCAAGGGCGAGCCGGTTTGCGTTCGCTGCGGCTCGCTGGATAGCTACAGCTACAAGACCCGCAAGGTTTTCCGCTGCAAAGCTTGTTCGCATCAATTCACGGTCACGTCCGGCACTATCTTCGCCAGCCGTAAGCTGCCGGTGCGCGACTATCTCCTAGCCATCGCGATCTTCGTCAACGGCGCAAAGGGCCATAGCGCCCTGCAACTGAGCCGTGACTTAGACTGCCAATACAAAACCGCCTTCGTCCTTGCCCATAAGCTTCGTGAAGCCGTTGGCGCGCAAGCTAATGACCGCACCGTCGCTGGCGAGGTCGAAATTGATGGCGCGTATTTCGGCGGCCATGTACGCCCGTCCAATCACGTTGAAAACCGCGTTGATCGCCGCAAGGCGCAGCATCAGACCGGCAAGCGCCAAGTGGTCGTTACAATGCGCGAGCGCAATGGTTCGACGCTTGCGGCGACGTTCAAATCTGAAGGCGCGGCAATTTCGACCATTACGAAGCGCGTCGAAGCTGGCAGCGTTGTTCATGCCGACGAGGCCGCGCATTGGGATAGCTTGCACTCGCTGTACCTGACGAAGCGCATCAATCACTCGCAAAGTTATTCGGACGGCGAGGCCTGCACCAACCAAGCCGAAAGCTTCTTTAGCCGCCTGCGCCGCGCTGAAATTGGCATTCACCACCATATCGCCGGTCCGTACCTGAACGCTTATGCAAACGAAATGGCGTGGCGCGAAGACAATCGGCGCGTTTCAAACGGCCTGCTCTATCTGGCGATGACGAATGCGGCTTTGACGCATCCTGTTTCGGAGCAATGGAAAGGTTACTGGCAGCGGAGCAAAGCCAATGGCTGAAATCAGAACCGTCACAACGCTTCGCACGAAGCGAGATGAAATCCGCCGCACGATCCGCGATTACGAAAAGCGGCTCGACCAGGCTAAAGCCGACCTCGCCCATATTGCCGCCGCCATTGCCATTTTTGAGGGCCATAAGGGGCAGAATACCGAGCTTCCAGCCTATGCCGACATCAAGCGGCTATTCCGCTATGGCGAGGGCATTAAACTGGCTAAAGAGGCTCTACAGGACGGTCCAAAGACTACCCGCGAATTGGCGGCATATATGATCCAAGCCAAGGGCCTAGACCCGCGCGACCACGTTCTGGGCAAGGTGGTTTGCCGCCACATTATCCACCAGCTTCGGCGGCAGCATCAGCAAGGGCGGCTTTTGATCGACGGTAAGCGGCAGGCGGCAATCATATGGCGGCTACCTGCCACCCGCACTTTGTTGTGATGTGTTGCGCCGAAGACTCACCCTTGAAAACCTAATGAATACAACCACTTTCACTTTATGTTCTCGGTTTTGGATTCACCTTTTGGATAGGCCATAATCGGAACACCGTTGCGCGGCACGGAGTTATGTGGGCAGAATTGCCAATCCGCTGACTGTGGATGGTTAACAGCGTATTTACGAACACGGCGCAGAATCAACAATAATACAGCGCTGGGAGTATGGAACATGGGCGAAGCTTTATTTGCCTACTTACAGACTGGTTGGGATTTGCTTACGGCAAAGACCCACACCCCTAAGGCCCCGACTGTCGGGGGGCACCCGGTTGTCTATTCGGCATTGACCAATGAGCAGATCGCCGCCCGCGCGGAAGGCGATGAACTGTTTGAAACGGGTAATTGGGTATCCGTCAACCGCAAGGCGTGATAGTTCCCCTTTATGGGGTTCTATCCGAAAGACTCTCTTCCAAACCAATTTGACGTAGTTTGGTGCTTATTCCCTGAGGAAGGGAAAAAGCTCGAACCCGGTCCGGCGCGTCCGACTCTCGTATTGGACGCGAAAGTGGACCTCGACTCCGGCGTGGGCGGTCTCATCGTCGCCTACGGCACGAGCGCGGATGCGGAGAACACTCCCTTTCTCGATAAAGGGCCTGATTTAGTTATTGATAATAAAGCAGCGTGGCATGCGTTGGGCTTGCACAGCCCCACAACGTTTTCCATGTGGGCATCTCGTCGCAAGCGCCTAATTTGGGCCGACAAACACTTCGTACCCGAGCCGTTTAAAGCCAATTCAAGCATCATCGCTGGTAGCCTGACAGACGAGCAAATTGCTCGCGTCAAAGAGTGCTTTAAAGCACGAGGCCTTGATCCGTACTGGTAGGTGAGTTTGCTACCTAATACCGGATTATCCAGCCGAAAAGCTCGACGTCATTCTAGCGGTCGAAGCCGATGACCGCGACACCCGCGCGGCCATCGTGAACGTTTTGTCGACTCGCAAAACCCGACTACCGATCACGGTTATCGCAGTACCGAACGGCGGGCCACGCACCAAACCGAAAGCGCTCAACGTTGCGCTGCCGTTTGCGCGCGGCGCGTTCACCGTCGTCTACGATGCCGAGGACCGGCCGGAGCCGCGGCAATTGCGCGACGCCTTGCAGGCATTCCGCACCGGCGGCAGAAACCTCGCCTGCGTGCAGGCGCGGCTGTGCATTGACAACACCGCTGATAGTTGGCTGGCGCGCTATTATACGGCCGAATATGCCGGCCAGTTTGACGTGTTCCTGCTCGGCCTGACGGCTTTGCATCTGCCGTTGCCGCTCGGCGGCTCGTCCAATCATTTCTATACCGCCACGCTTCGTGAAGTCGGTGCCTGGGATCCTTACAACGTCACCGAGGACGCCGATCTCGGCATGCGGCTGGCGCGTTTCGGCTACCGCGCCGACATGATCTCATCGACCACCTACGAGGAAGCGCCCGCGCAAACCGGCGCCTGGCTGCGCCAGCGTACGCGCTGGTTCAAAGGCTGGATGCAGACCTGGCTGGTGCATATGCGAAGGCCACTCCGGCTGTGGCGCGATCTCAAGCCTGCCGGCTTTATGGCCTTCCAGCTCATGGTCGGCGGTAGCGTGCTGGCGGCGCTGGTGCATCCGTTGTTCATGGGCGCACTGATCTATTCGATCGCCCGCGGCGGCGAGATGTGGCACGGCGACAGTGCCGCGGTCGCCGTTCCGGTGATGCTCTACGGCACCACCGCCATCATCGGCTATTTAAGCGCGGCCTTTCTCGGCTGGCTCGGCCTGATGCGGCGCGGATTGCTGCCAACCGCCTGGGTTTTGCTGCTGACGCCGCTGCATTGGCTGCTGTTGTCGCTCGCGGCCTGGCGCGCGGCCTATCAGCTAATATTCGCGCCGTACGTTTGGGAAAAGACCGAGCATGGGCTCGCCAAATCCTCGCAACGCGCCGTGCGTATGACGCGCGCGCTGGTCGAACTGGAGCGCCAGCTCAGCGAACTGAGAGAAAACGGCGAACCGCCGGCTTTGCCGCAAACGATCCCGAACCGTTTTACAATCCGGCGAAGAACGGCGGCGGGAGCAAAATTTTCTCCGCCGCGGCGCCGCCTGAGCTAATCTAAATCGAGATTGATCTGGTGTAGCGCACGCATCGCACATGGCAAGCTGCGCGCGAATTTTCCACCAGTGGCGAATGGCGGCGCGAACTACATATATTTTCGCAAATCAGCGGCGGCGGCTTGCGGGCTGCGCTTAAGGCTGAAGGGCGCTACAAAACGCCCCTGCTTATTCATCAGATAGACCAGCGCGGTGTGGTCCATGCTGTAATCACCGTTTTCGGTCGGTACCTTCTTGGCGTAGACGCGATAGGCCTTCTCGGCCATCTCCACCGCCTTCTCGCCACCGGTCGCGCCGATGACATGGGGATCGAAGCTCGACAAATAATCTTTCATCGCCGCCGGCGTGTCGCGTTCGGGATCGACCGAGATGAAGAGCGCACCGGTGCGATTGGCGTCATTACCGAGCGCGTGCATCAATTCCGACAATTCAAACAGCGTGGTCGGGCAGACATCGGGGCAATGCGTGTAGCCAAAGAACACCAGGAACGGTTTGCCCTTGAGATCCTTGTCGGTGATGGTCTTGCCGTTCTGATCGGTCAGCGTGAACGGCCCGCCGATCGCCGAGGCGCCGGGGCCACCGCTGAGATTGCCGGTGGCATAGAGAAAGACGCCGAGGAAAATCACCAGGCCGGCCAGAAAGGCCGACATCACCAGCAATATGTGGGAGGTCCGTGTGGTCATCGCGGTAAGCCTGCACTTGCGACGCCGCCCCGCGTCAGAAACATGCGATCCAGCCGGTGCGCACGATTTCGAAAAACACCGTGGAACCGAAATATGTCCAAAGGCCCAGCGTTAACGCCAGTATCAGGCCACCGAGCAACGATAGCAGAAGCAACGGCCAGGAGACCGTCGAAACAGCCGATTTGGAAACAATCGCGCGCATGTCCGGTCCCCTTACGCTTCTTACCTCTTCAAATAAGTTCGATTTGGTCGTTAAGCAACGTGCCCAAGTGTGGCATGGCGGCACCTCCGGCGTTTACCATCTTACCAACCAAACGCCCGAAACGCCCGCCGTTCCGCGACTTTCGTTGACTCAAAAGGTTAAAGTCGCGATGAATGACGCCAAGATCTTTGAAGTTCAATCACGGATAGCGATGGAGCACGAAATGCGTACTGCTTTGGCATTGGCTGCGGCGATCTCGATTTCGGTTGCTGGTACAGCGTGGGCTCAAACCGCCCAAAGTTTGGCAGGAAGCCCGACCGCGACCCCGGCTCCCGCGGCCGCTTCGGTCGTAGCCGGGCCGAAATGCGAAAACCCGAACGCGCTCGGCGTTGCGCGCGTGGTGCAGATCGATACCACCGGCGCACCCGGCTTCGGCTTCGAACATTTCAAGGCCTATGACTTCCTCAAGGACCACGAAGTGGTTCTGACCTTTGACGATGGTCCGTGGCCGGGCAACACGCCGCGCGTTCTCAAGGCGCTCGCCGACCAATGCACCAGGGCGCTGTTTTTCGCGATCGGCAAACACGCCGGTTGGCATCCGGAAATTCTCAAGCAGGTCGTGGCGCAGGGTCATACCGTCGGATCGCACACCTGGTCGCACAAGGATCTGTCGCGCTTGACCCAGCAAGAAGCCATCGACGAATTCGAAAAGGGCACCGCCGCGGTCTCGATCGCGCTTGGCAACAAGCCGGTGGCGCCGTTCTTCCGCTTCCCGGCGCTGCGTCATCCGCCCGAGATGCTGAAATATCTGGCCGAACGCAATGTCGGTATCTTCTCGACCGACTTCGACTCGTTCGATTTCAAGATGCACAAGCCGGAACAGGTCATCAAGTCGGTTGAAGCCAAGCTGGTCAAGCACGGCAAGGGCATCATCCTGATGCACGACTTCCAGCACGCGACTTCGGAAGCTCTGCCGGCGATCCTCAAATATCTCAAGGACAACGGTTACAAGGTCGTGCAGATCACCGGCAAGACGCCGATCGAGCCGAAGAAGGAATATGTCGACGCCGTGCTCAAGGAAATGGGCGGCGGCCTCGATGAGGCGCGCCCGATGTCGAGCGTGATCCAGACCATCAAGGAAAACTAAGCGCGCAATTGGCGCTTGACGGAACCGGCCGCGCAGCGATGCGCGGCCTTTTTCTTTGCAGCATGATTATTATTTCCCGGCCGCCTTGCGCAGCGCATCGTTTATACGATCCTGCCAGCCGGGGCCGCCTTCCTGAAAATGATCGAGCACATCCCGGTCGATGCGCAGCGAGACCATTTCCTTCACCCCCGGCAGCGAGGCCGCGGCCTTAGGGGGCGCTTCCACCGGCTTGGCAGTGACCTTCTTGAACATCGCCTCGGCGGTCTGCCGGCTGTCGCCGGTGCGGCGCGGGCGATCGTTCCGGTTGCGGTCGTCGATCATGGCGTCGTCCTTATCGGCGGCGTTGGCGCTTCACGCCAACCGACGACCTTGGCTTCGATGGGTTGCAAGCTGCCGCAATGGCGCCAGGCGGCGTCATTCCACTGACACGGATAAGGCAAAACATAAGTGCCATTATGGTCCTCGCACAGCAGTTGCAGCGGCCGGTCATGCGGCGGCGCCCCGCCGTTGAATTCGCTTAACCGGTGCTGCCGTGTCGCCATCGAACGCTTTAACCTTTATTCCGCATAGCCGTTTATACCAGACGTTCTTGCCTTATGCTGTGATTTGAGGTCACAGTTCGCGTCGGCCTTAGTTCCCCCGAATCAGTTCGGCCTAAGGCACTACCCAAAACCACAGGGGCACTTAGATGGATGAAGACGTCCGGAAAACGGTCCGGGCCAACAAGGAACCGTCGCGTATGGCCACCATGAGCATGCCTAAGAAGGACGCGGCCGAGCCGATCGCCGTCAAGGCCGGGCAAACGCGCCCCACGCTTGAGCGCTTCCGGCTCCAGGTCGACCGCCAGACCAAGGCCACCTTCGCCTCCATGGACGAAGCCGAGAAAGCCGGCAAGGCGATCAAGAAAGCCCACCCGATTGTGCAGGTCTGCGTCTACGACGCCGAGCAAAGCGCGCAGACAATGCTTGACTAGCCGCGTTTACGATTTCAGGCTTCTGAAACACGGCTGGCCGCTTCGATTACCACGGATTTCATCCGCCGGTGATTGGCGGCCTGTCATCATATCCGGCGGCGCGTTTTGGGCGTGTTGTCCGTAGACGTTACCGATACGGCACAGAATGCGGCGCATCGTCATTACCGGATTCGGCATTGTATCTCCGCTCGGCTGTGGCGCCGACCTGGTATGGACGCGGCTGATTGCCGGGCATTCCGGCATTCGCCGCCTCTCCGACAATCTCGTGCATGACGTACCTTCCAAGATCGCCGGCATCGTACCAACGTTGGACGAAGATGCCGATGGCGGTTTCGACCCGTTGCGCACGGTGAGCTTGAAAGAGCAAAAGCGGACTGACCGCTTCATTCAATTCGCCATGGCGGCCGCGAACGAAGCAATCGCACAAGCCGGCTGGGCGCCTGCGACGGATCGTGATCGCGAGCGCACCGGCACGATCATCGCCTCCGGCATCGGCGGCTTCACCACCATGAAGCAAGCGGTCGATACGACCAACGAGCGCGGCGCGCGCAAGCTGTCGCCGTTCACGGTGCCGTCGTTTCTGGTCAATCTCGCGGCCGGACGCGTATCGATGCATCATGGCTTCCGCGGCCCAATCGGCGCACCGGTGACCGCATGCGCCGCGAGCCTGCAAGCGATCGGCGATGGTGCGCGCCTGATTCGTGCCGGCGAGGCCGACGTCGTCCTGTGCGGCGGCGCGGAAAGCTGCGTCGAACGCGTCAGCCTTGGCAGCTTCGCGGCGGCGCGCGCGCTGTCCAGCAATTTCAACGCCACTCCGGAGCGCGCGTCGCGTCCTTTCGACAGCCAGCGCGACGGTTTCGTCATGAGTGAAGGCGCCGGCGCGCTACTGATCGAGGCGCTCGACCATGCGCTGGCGCGCGGCGCCGCGCCGCTCGCCGAAATTGTGGGTTATGGTACCACCTCCGACGCCTTCAGCGTCACCGCGGCGCCCGCCGACGGCGAAGGCCTACAACGTTGCATGCGGCTCGCCGTCGAAGCCGCCGGCATCGAGCCAGCCGAGGTCGGCCACATCAACGCGCATGCGACCTCGACGCCGCTCGGCGACGCCGCTGAACTGACCGCGATTCGCGGCGTCTTCAACGGCGCGCGCGTCGGCATTACCTCGACCAAATCATCCACCGGCCACCTGCTCGGCGCCGCCGGCGCGATCGGCGCGATATTCGCGGCCAATGCGCTGCGCTCCGGAACACTGCCGCCAACGATTAATCTAGAGCAGGCCGATGATACGGCCCGTGATCTGGACATGGTCGGGCCGCGGGCGATTTCGCGCCCGATCGACTATGCCTTGGCGAACGGCTTTGGCTTTGGCGGCGTTAATGCCTCCCTGCTGCTGAAGCGCTGGGCGGCTTAATACCTTTCGATCACTCGACCGCGCGCCGCGTAAACGCGGTGAAGATCGACGACGCCGTGGTGGCATGATCGTAAGCGATGCGGCTTGCCACCACGAACAAGGTCGTCGCCAGGATAACGCGCAATGCGCGTTCCGGAACCCGGATGGCAAAATAACTGCCGACGAAAATACCCGGCAACGAGCCGACCAGCAGCGACAAAATAATGTGCCAGTCGACCGAGCCCATCATCCAGTGACCGAGGCCGGCGATCAATGTCAGCGGCACCGCGTGCGCGATGTCGGAGCCGACGATCTTGGCCATCGGCAGATGCGGGTAAAGAAGCATCAGCGGCGACCACGCCGATGGCGCCGGCGCCGACCGAGGAGATCGACACCAGCGCGCCGAGCACGACTCCGACCAGTATCGTCGCTATTGCCGTGCGGCGCGGATCGAGTTCGGCGACGCGCGCGCGATAATGCGCGACAATCGGCTGCCCGAATACCAAAATGAATGCGGTGAAGAACAAGGCGCCGCTGAGAACCATTGTGATCAGGCTGCGCGCGGCCTCGCCGTTGAGATTGAAATGCGACAGGACGGCAAGCATCGCCACGGTCGCCGGAATGCTGCCGCTGGAAAGCCTTCGCACCACGCGCCAGTCGATGCTGCGGGCAAATCCGTGCACCAGGCTGCCGCCGGTTTTGGTGACGGCGGCATATAATAAATCGGTGCCGACGGCGGTCGCCGGATGAATGCCGAAGAGTAGGATGAGTAGCGGCGTCATCAGTGAACCGCCGCCAACGCCGGTCATTCCGACCAGCATGCCAACGACAAAGCCCGACAATGAATAGAGCGGATCTATCATCCAATGCCCCGTCGCAATCGTTCAATTGCGTGCGAACGATTAATGAGCCGGTAGAACCGAGATTGTACCAAATCAATCCGAGCGCGACCGGCTTAAAACACAGTCTGTGCGAAAAGTTTCGTGTCGAAAACAGTTTAATTGCGATCAAAATACCAAAATGGCAATATCGGGTACTTTTCGATGCGCCGGGGCAGGATGCCTGCCTTCGCCCAAGTGGGCTTCTGCGCGACAGCCTTCTCTCTCGCGAGCGAAGGCTGGAGCGGGCGGAGGGAATCGAACCCTCGTATGCAGCTTGGGAAGCTGCCGTTCTACCATTGAACTACGCCCGCGAAGCAATATAATCAGGCACTTTTTTAATTTTGCGATTTAGTTTTGATCGTCATTTAGTCGTTCACTATATACTGACCTTGGGTCAGCGATGCATTGCGAAGCTCGATCATTGAACCCGGCACAATCGTCCACCGCTTTTGTTCGTCTTTGCAGTAGTCCCTTTGCTCGGCTTCAAACGTAATCCGTTCCTGTTCCTTTTTGGCCGCTTGTTCCTTTTGGTCCTGCGCTGCCTTTTCACTCAGTGCAAAATAAGCAACTAGCCCCAATCCAAATAGAATGACTGCCACGACGCGGAAAGAAGGGAAAACCACCAACGCCCATATGACGCCGACGAACACGACTACAGGAATGATTCGATATAACATTCGCCCTTCCCCGCGTACATTTTACGCCTGCCCTTTCGGCATGACAACGTGCGATTGCGATCTTGCGTGAGCGCATCCGGCCGATTAGAAAAGTCGCATGGACAAAGCCGCTCTCAATTTGGCTCGCACTGAATTTGATCGAGCCTTTCAAAGCATGACCGATCTCGCGGGAACGGAATATTTCGCTGAGATCGAGCGCCATTGGTCAGCCTTTTTGGTTTCAGCAAACCGCGTTTGCACGAAACTCGAAGCGGCCTCTACGTACGATGTGCCGCGCTACTCAGCGGCGGTTGTAAATGGACGCTCCATTCGGATCCGTGTTAGATCGACTACCTCACCCGACACGATGTCGGCGTAGACACCCTTAAGCTCGTCGTCGCTTGCGTTATCCATGAACCGGAATGCCGAGGCCGCCAAATAGCTGCGGTCGAGTTCGAAAGCTATCCAGTTGCGCGAGTTCGCCTCGGCTACCTGCCCTGTAGTATTCGAGCCAGCAAAAATATCGACAACAAGATCACCGGGGTCAGTCAGGAATTTGATAAAAAATTCCGGGAGTTTGGCTGGAAAGCGCGCCGGGTGCCCTTTCATGCCGGTAATTTTGCAGCCGCGAAGGTAGCTCCCGTTGCTGTCGGTATTTGGAATTTGTAACAGGTTGGAAGGTATCGCTCCGCCGTTATCTCGCGCGAAGCCTTTTCCTATGTCATGTCCGCTTGGCCGAACTTTCGGAGAATAAAAACTTTCCGGGTCCTTCAAGAGCTTTTTCATGCGCTCGCTGTATGGAGCGAGTACCTTTGTAATGTCGCTCTTGGGCCACTCTGTCTTGCTGAACCACCATACCGTGTTCACAGAATCCTTGGCGCGAAGCTTCCGTTTATTGACCCATTCAATCGGTGAAGGAAGCTTCGCTGGATTGTACCAATAGAAATCTTCTGCGAGGAAAAATCCAAGCTCGTCGCAAAATCGGATAGGCACACGAAAATTGTAAAGACTGCGGGTTGGCACGCCCTTTTGATATGCGCCCCCGAGGTCCAGCACAAAGCTGCCATCGGGCTTAAGCTTTTTAAGAACAAGCTTTGCGAACTGCGCCAGCCAGTCCACGTATTCGTATTCATCCTTATTCCCGTATTCTTTCTTTCGCTGGAGCGCGAAAGGAGGGCTGGTGATGACGAGTGACACGGAGTCGTCCTCCAGTTCCCCCAGCAACTCAAGGGCATCGCCGCAGACGGCCTTTCCCAAGCGTGTTGAATAAGCAATTTTCTGCACCAGCGGCTCCAATCGTATCGTTCTTTGCTACGTATAGTCTGTCGTCTCATAGTCATCAAGGCGCGATCATCCCACCATGGGACGGGGTGATTCGAACCTACGCGCGATCCTGGCAAAAAACCTACGCCAGCTTCGCAACGAACAACAGATCAGCCAAGAGGCCTTGGCTGATAACGCCGGACTCCACCGAACGTATGTCGGCTCGATTGAGCGCGGTGAACGCAATATCTCGGTCGACAACATCGAGAAGCTTGCGCGTGCGCTCAAGTGCGATCCGTCTCGATTTTTCGCGGGGTGGCGGCGATGAAACCCCACGCCGACCAGGCGCTACTTGAGAAGTTGTTCCCAGCCGTACGGGAGTATCAGAAGCTCGCTGAGAAGCATGGGATCAAAGACATTTTTCAAGATAACGGTGGAAAACTTTTACAGGTCATCCTCACGCTGGGCCTAACCGTCCTGCCAGGCCGCGAGGGCAACGACGCTCGCGATGAGACCGGCCGCGAATACGAGATGAAATCCGTCAATATTGACCTGCAAAGGCAGATTACGACCCACCATCATCTTAATCCCACTATCATCGCGAAATATCGGAAGGTGGATTGGGTCTTCGCTATCTACAAAAACATCGAACTTATTTCGATCTACTCTATGACTCCGGCCGATCTTGAGCCCTTGTTCACAAAATGGGAAGAGCGATGGCACGAGACTGGCGGTAAGGACATCAACAATCCGAAAATTCCACTCGATTTTGTGGTGAAGCACGGAAAACTTTTGCATGGAACGGTGCCTCCGCCGAAAGCAATTAAGCAGGCAGTGGTAATCGGCGAAGAGGAGACGGTCGAAATCACGGCGAATGGCGACGGCGCCAATTAGCGTTTCCGAAACTCGCAACAAGGCCACTTCTTGAGCCGCCGTCTACCCGGTTACGATTGGTGGCGCCGCCCTCTAGTGCTTTGCGCTTGGTCTCGGCATCGCCACGGGCGGTGATAGTTCGTACTTAACTTCGACCGGGTATTTTTACGGTAGAGAAAAACTTGCTAGCGGAAAATCCGAATACTTGGAGCGCCAAGCGTTTACGGCTCTTTGCACGACATTACTTATTTCAACCGCCTGCTGCGCGGTCGCAACATCTAGGAGCCCAGTGTTTTGCCACATTCCTCCTTTTCGAACCGTAAGTGCCACTTCCGGAAGATTGGGATTGTACTTCACCCCGTCTAAAAAGCCGAACCACACTCTTTCCATCATCATACGGCCGTCGCTATAGTGAAAGTCCGGAACGGAGTATTGATAATCTACGTCCGAAATTATTATTTGCTTTGTTTGGCCTAAATTATTGCGAAACTCGGTCTTCCAAATTATTTTGGTGGGCTTTTTTGACTCAGCAATACGCAAGTCTAGTTTTTCTTTGGCTATTCGACGCGCCTCATCATCTTTTCGTTGCTGCTCTGCAAGGTGACGTGCTCTTTCGGCTTCAATAATCCGGCGAGCCTGAAGTTCTTTCTCGCGCTCTTCGGCTTCAATGCGTAGCCTAGAACTTTCTGTGGCAATGTCTTTGGCTTCCTCAGCCAATTCAGCTTCCGTCAATTCCAATCCCTGACTCGACACATTATTATTTTCGAGCTTTTCAATACGCCAACCGTCGTCAAATTTACGGAATATTGCTTTGCCCGTGCCACCCCTTGCTATGAAACGCTTTAGGACCGAAGGAGGGTCAACATAACTCCAAGAGTATTGCACTTCCTTCAAGTTCGTGGTCCCCGGCACATCGGAGATGCCTGTCACACTGACTTTTTGCGCCAGGGGTTTGTTGAGACGAGTCGAGTAGGGCGTTAGACTAATTACCGTGTCAAAAACTGGCCGTCGCTGAATCAGGTATGTATCTTGTTTCTTCCAAAACCCTTGGCGCTCGCCCTTAATCGGTGCACTCGGTTGAAAGGGAACCTCAGTCTTAAATCTGGTGAGTAGTTCAGACGCAGCGATTTGCTGCTCAGCCTGGGGACGCGAGAGGTCGTCGTTTCCGCATCCCGTCAATAGCGAAGCTAGAGCCACCGACGCGAAGACAAACGCCTTAGACATAGAATACTCCCCACGTTTTGCGTGCGTATTAATAAAGCACACTTTATGTAAGTGAAAGCGCTGAAACCGGCATCAAAACTGTTGCAGCAGCGGGCACGAAATATTGCGGTGCCTAAGAGGTGCCTAGCGTTTTTCTGAAAACCTGCTAAGTGTTTGACGATGCGGGCGTAGTTCAATGGTAGAACGGCAGCTTCCCAAGCTAAAATCGCCCCTTTTTCATAACTGATAATTCACTAAAGCCCTTTATTTTCAGGCTTCCCACTGCAAGGGTGGGTCGCGCGGACGATGGGTCCGACGACTAAACGACGATCAAAATGCCAGCCCGGATCAAACGCAAATTAGACGACCAACACATCTCGGCACTGCTGGATTTCGAGCAGTTATCCGGTGCTGCGCGGTACGGCGCTGATCCTCGACGAAAGAAACGCCAACCTGTGGACCACCGGTTACGTGCCGCAGCTCGACACTTACATCGGACCGGAAACCCCCAACCCGCTTTTCATCACAGTGCTACGCAGCAAACTGGCCATGCCGGAAATCAAGACAGTCTTGAACGACATCATGGGTCTGACAAAGATCAATTACAATTCGTGCAATTTCAACGATGGTCTCCCCGTGACCGTCCGCTTCGCGAAAATGGTCGGTGAAGTGCTGACTATGGGTTCTGCCAAGGGGACCGAACGCCAGCCGTTCAAGTATTACGTCTAGGCGACATTGGTCGGCACTGGCGCCGAATGGGTAGGTCGCGAATGACCCTAAGAGCACGCGGAGAGCGCAATCAGGCTCTTGCCGAGAAGACAACGTAAATTCAAATTGGATTCAAACGAGCGAGCGAAAACCTTCGTTTCATTGACGATTGCAGTAAATCGGGGCTGCTCAGCACGACGCGATGGTACTCCCGTCCGGCATTTAATATCGGTCACCCGACACATTGCTCGACTCCTATCCCAGATAAGCGCACGGTTCCAGAGTTAGACGCTCCAATGAAGCGTCTTGGCGATTGCGCCACATTTTTGAAAATTTGCGCTGCATAGGCCTCGTGCGAAAGCGAGGCAAAGGGACCACATGCTTACCTTGGTACCATCGAAGGGCGTACCAGTTTCCGATATTCCAGTCGGAATCGCGCTGGCGCTATCGCATGCGATCATTGATACGGTTCGCGATCCGCTTCTGGTACTCGACCCAGATCACCGCATCACAGCCGCGAGCCGCTCGTTCTACCAAACCTTTAATCTCGCGGGCGAAGACATCCGTGGCCAGATGCTGTTCGAGGTTGACGGCGGCCACTGGAATATACCTGAGCTTCGCACCCTTCTGGATACAATTGCCAAGGACCACGCGCCAATCGAGAAATACGAGGTCGATCGTGTGTTCCCGAGAATTGGACGGCGCATCATGTGTCTGAACGCGCGCACGGTGTTCTATGAGGATGGCGCCGACTCTTCGGTACTGCTGGCATTTGAGGATATCACCGAACGGCACGCTATAGAGCAGCAGGTTCAGGATCTGCTGCTGGAAAAGGACATGCTGTTGGAGGAAATGCGGCACCGCGTCGCCAATAGCCTGCAAATCATCGCCAGTATTCTCCTCATCAAGGCGCGGACCGTGCAGTCGGAGGAAACACGGCTGCAATTACAGGATGCACATCAGCGCGTTCTGTCGGTCGCGGCCGTTCAACAGCACTTGCATGTCACGGCTGGGGCAAAACCAATCGAGATTGGCAATTACCTTTCGAAGCTATGCGAGACATTGGCGCAATCAATGATCGGTGGCAGCCGGTCGATCTCACTTAAAGTAGAGGCCGATGCCGGCACCGCAGCTTCCAATCAGGCCGTGAGCATCGGACTGATCGTCACCGAATTGGTGATGAATGCGTTGAAGCATGCATTCCCGGACGACAAGAAAGACGCGGCTGTCATCGTTTCATACAAGGTGGCAGATAATGACTGGAAGCTTACGATTTCCGATAACGGTATCGGTGGACCGCATACATCTGCGTCGGATGGGATTAAGTCTGGTCTAGGCACCAGTCTGGTACAATCGTTGGCCAAGCAGCTTGATGCAATTGTGAACATCAAGAGTGGTTCTGAAGGTCGGGCAGTGTCTATTACCCACGCGACATTCAAATCCAAACCACCAAAGGCGACCTAAAATAGTGCCAGAATCAAAAGCGTACGACAGCCTGATCCAAACTTGCCGTCGAGCATTGCGCGAAATTTTCATTGCTCATTAACGACGTTGACGAACGCCAGCAACTTCAGATGCTTACGACGACCGGCGGCGAGATTGTGGCAAAATCGACTCGTTCTTAGACCGAAATCGACTCGTTCTTCGTGTGTAAGCACAACACGCGAGAATGCGTGGTGGGCCCGGGAGGACTCGAACCTCCAACCAGACCGTTATGAGCGGTCGGCTCTAACCGTTGAGCTACGGGCCCGTCGCCAAACGTGACGCTTCCTTCTATCAACGGGCAAGGCCGTTGCGCAATCGCCGTTTCGGTTTTGCACCCGATAGGCTAGGTATTAAGCTCGTCCGTTTCGCCGGAGTAAACGTCATGCACGTTTTTAGCCTTGAGCGCGAACAAGAGTGGAATCCCAAGCACCACGTCGAGAAAATCCTCGGAAAAGAGACCGGCGGCGATTTCACCGTCGCCTGCTGGGAGCCGGGCCAGATCAGCCCCTATCATTGCCACCCGCACGCGACCGAAATCTATTTCTGCCATTCCGGCGGCGGCGTCATGCGCACGTCGTCCGAAACGATCGCAGTCACGCCCGGCTCGTTTGTCGTGCATCCGCCCGGCGAGGTGCATGAATACGAGAACGGGACGACGCGCACACTGTTATTCCGCGTGCGTTACGGCGGCGACCCGCTGTCGCGTCATTGCGCCTGGCGCGGCAATCCGGACTGGACGCAATCGTCGGCGGATACGGAGTATTACCGGCTGCATCCGGTTAACATTTTGAATGGCGCATGATCTATCCTGAAAACCGGTATCCGCTTTTCAGGATCATGCGCTTAGAGACCGTTTGAGAATGGATTGTGTTGAAGCTTTTGGCGTGATTCAAGCTTGGGATGTGGACCCCAGCGAATCGTGGCCGGATGGCCGATATTGCGAAGAAAACGAAGCGA
>Ga0207933_1000293_pt1 | contig 51515 bp, 50 predicted proteins | sample NGESurdeep092012_4_FD_184488 | JGI IMG/M metagenome (GOLD analysis project Ga0207933, IMG submission 184488) | Arctic peat soil microbial communities from Barrow, Alaska - NGEE Surface sample F53-3 deep-092012 (SPAdes) | ecosystem: Environmental > Terrestrial > Soil > Wetlands > Peat ... | reverse complement strand
CTTTTTGACGGGAAATGGTTGAGAGGATGTTGCGGGGAGTCCAGGAAGTGGTGTCCATCTCTTCGAGAATGCGCTTGATGGCACGCGTGCTGTCATCGCGGTCCCAAATGGTAAACCCGCGCACCAGCCCCGCCTCTTCGTGGAATTCCCGCAGTAGCCGGACCCCCAGCGAGTGGAAGGTGGCGACGAGCGGCACTCCCCTGCCCTCCGGGATGAGCTTGTGGACGCGCTCGCGCATCTCGCCAGCAGCCTTGTTGGTGAAGGTGACCGCAAGGATGGATCGCGGCTGCACCCCCCTCTCTACCATGTGAGCTATCCGGTGGGTGATGGTCTTGGTCTTGCCCGCACCGGCACCGGCGACGATGAGGAGGGGTCCCTCGGTGTGGAGCACCGCTTCTTTTTGAGCGGGATTGAGGTTGTCGAGGTGAGTCACCGCGACACTATAGCATGTAGGTACTGTATTTTTTGACAAAAGTACTATCCCCCCGTGTAATACATATGTCATTGCATCTGGGAGAGCATGAAGGTACAGTGAACCCTAACGACGGCAACACCGATTTCCATGGCTAGCTTGAGGTTAGAAAATCAAGCAATAGAGCCATAATTTTCCCGCTCACCGCCTGCTCGTCGTTAAAAATTGGCTTTAAGTAAGGCAAAAAGAGACATTTCGAGGGACCCCCCTCTTTTGTCGTTGCCAGCACAAAAAGTCCAATAATACGGCCAATTATCGAGGTTTGTGACTAAAATCACGGAAATCCGTTGTTTTTGGAACTCAAATCCCGGTGAAAAGCCAGAAAACGGCTTATAACCAACGGTAAAAAACAACATTCCCCTACGGATTCGCACCCGTCCGGGAGGAAATATCGCTCGAAGAACACTGCAGTTGCGGTCGTCCCCCTCATTTCGCTCATCCTTATGGTGGCGACAATCCTACCGTCTATTGCCCGCGCAAGCACGGTCGGCGACTTCTTCGCTACCCTCACCCATGTCAAAGCCCCTCAAACTGAAGTGAGTGAGGTTTCTGGTAATCTCCAGACAGGGTTCGTTTTGACCCCAGCAACCAATATCGATCCCACGGCCTCGACGAGCGGTGGAGACATTACCGTCGTCGACAGCTCGGCTCTGTTACCGCAAGAAGGACCCTCCGGTACGACTGCCGACATCCAGAAGAAAACAGAAAACGGCACTATTAGTATCTATGTAGTAAAACCCGGCGACACCCTCTCAGGTATCGCCGCTCTCTATGGGGTGACTAAGGGCACCATTCTCGAAGCCAACAACCTCACTGCTAAGTCTGTCATTCAGCCTGGCGACCAGCTCGTCATTCTCCCAATATCAAGCATTCAATACACCGTCAAAAAGGGTGACACGCTGGAGTCTATCGCCAAGGCAACAGGTGCAGATGCGGTAGATATCGGCACCTATAACGGTATTGATGACAGCACCCTTGTCGTTGGTAGTCAGATATTGATTCCTGACGGTGAGGTCAGTTCCCCAACACCTGTCGTCGTGAGCACTGGTGGCGGCAAGAAGCTCTCTGGATCTTCAGCTCCGAAGCAGGCGATTGTCGCATCCACAAGAATATTGCAAGGATTAACCGCTTCTTGCGACACTCTCATTCCAATGGCTAACAATCCCGCCGAGCCTGCTCGCGGTGTCGGCCCTGCTGGCACCTGTGCCGAAATCGCCTACTACACATCTCCGCTTGCAAGCTTCGTTCAGACACAAAATATTCACGGCTTCAATGCGGTAGACTTGGCAGCACCTCGTGGCACTCCTATCATGGCTGCTGCTGACGGCGAGGTCATCATCGCGAGATCGGGCGGCTGGAATGGCGGCTACGGTAGCTACGTCGTTATCACCCATAGCAACGGCTCGCAGACACTCTATTCACACATGTCGCAGGTCGCGGCGACTGTCGGCGAGGATGTCGTACAAGGACAAGTCATCGGATACGTCGGCCGTACGGGAGATGCGACCGGGCCTCACGTCCACTTCGAAATCCGTAACGGCATCCGCAATCCGTTCTAGTCTCTATCTATAAACATTTATATGCTCGCACTTCTCCCTCAATTAATTGAATCCTTCCGCCACCTCAATAGGTTCTTTTGGAAATAGTTCAAGGAGTCAATTTGTTTACTGTACCTCACCGGGTGCACTCCTTATAGGCAACGCATCTCTCAGTTTAATTAATGCATCCCTATAGTTTTCTAGGAGTTTTCTCTGTACCCCTTTCCAGTCTTCTGCTGCATACAGGTCATAAATATAATTTTTCTTTAAAGCCACCACGAACCCCGCATCATCTTCCGGATGAGCAACCTTATTGGGAAATACATTTAACTTTCGAAATCCAAAAAAATCACCTGGAATGACGACTGATCGTGAATGCAGAAAAAGATGTAGCCTAAATAGTGGAGTTGTTAACTCTCTCTCCTCCATCCCCGGGATTATTTCTAATGCCTGTTCATAAGTAAATCCATGTTGAGAAATTTTCTCCGGATAAGTGACTATTAATGACCTCAATGAGATTGCCAATTCGACTATATCCGAAGAATTTCTTGCAGTTTTCATCGCAGATACTAATCGGTCAGAATCAGGTAGAAGTGGAAAACCAATTTCCACGTTACCCATAGCTCTCAGGTTAATTGATTTTTTCAAATCAACTATCTCGATAACTATGTCCCCGTTTGAGAACATATCTACATTAGATTCTGCTTTTTTAGCTATCGCGACCGCATCTGACCTCTTTTTTGAACTTCTTTTGGCTGAGATAATCTCCTTCGCCCTGTCACTTCCTTCGCTCAGGATATAATCCTCAATTTTTTCGACCAATGTCCCATTCCAGTTTTTTAATATCTCAGATATGACTATATCAGTTCTGTTTAATCTAATTTCTTCTTTGTTGTCTAGAAAATACTGTAGACACTTCGATGAGTTCATTTGCATCAGTACCAGTAAGGCATTCTTGCGAATGTCTTTCTCCACACTATTATTGTTTACTATCTCGTATAAATGATGATCAATATTTGTTAGTTCATCTACTGCAATAAGATAAGATGCAACCCTCTCTAACTCCCATGCACTGATTTCTAATGGTTCGGACAGTATTTTTTTGCATCGTTCAACGGCGCTGGCATTTTTGATTTTTTCAAGAGTCAGCGAGGAGAGACTGAAGATGAACTCGGTATCACTCGATGTAGGGTCCTGAGCAATCCGATTTAAAAAATCAATTGCATGTGATGATTTGTAATTCGATAAACTTAATAGAAACCAATGTGATTTGTATGATTTTCTATATTTCTTAAAAGCGGCAATTATTGCTGAAACAAAAACGGTATTGGAAGTTTCGTCCATTTCGCGTAGCACTTTAACTGCCTGTTCGTCATTTTCTGTTGCGTATAAATCAGCAATTAGATTCCCTTCATATTCATTCGCCATAGGTTCATTATTACATAATGCTCAAATACCATGGCTACCACCGTTCTCTTATTGACACTGCTCGATAATTGTTTACTATTGCCCCCGGAAAACAAACAACCAATTTGGAGGCTTAAATGTCGGAACGATTCATATTTCTCTGTGTTCGTGTATACCCTAATGGTGAGGCAAAGGAAACAGTGCGCGGCCTCGAAGGCATGATCGGGTGGCTTGCATACAACCGCAAATGCCGCTGGGGCAATGCGCTGTTCGTCAACGGCGTGCGTCCCCACCCTTCTGACCGTGGCGGGCTCTCAGAAAACCAATGTTGCTATGTCGAGTCGAAGTTGTTGTGGGATTATAAGAAGCGCGTCGCGGAGCTCGTGCCAGAGATTCAGACCCCACAGTTTGAAGTCTTTGGTGGCATAGTAGAGCAACGCATTGGATATCGAGCTGAGTGCCACTCTCGGTGGTTCCGTCTTCCAGAGCCAAAACCAGAACCAAAAGTTGCATGAAGATTTTGAAGGCCGCGATTCGTCGCGGTCTTTTTGTTTGGTGTTAATCAACTCTTCATGTGCTCTGTATATGCTCAGAAGATGAAGAAAGAAATTCCAATTCATCGCAAAGAGAATACTCATGTGCGTTTCCAAGCCGCGCGGATGGAGGGGGTGGTGCGCAATGCCGGTATTAACCCAATTCGAAAGGCTAAGAAATCTGGGAAACCCGGAACGGGCTCTTGAGGTATTAATCTCACAACTCTCGCGCTCGGTATTGCAGCGCTTCCAACATATGCGGTGTTTCGATAGTGTCGCTCACCGCGAGGTCGGCAATGGTGCGGGCGAGTTTGATGGTGCGGTGGTAGCCACGAGCAGAGAGCTTCATTGTGCGCGCTGCGGCGAGGAGCACCTCTTCGGCTTTGGTGCTCAGCTGCGCGAGCTGCTCTATTTCTTTTGGTCCCATGTCGGCGTTGGTCGAGGTGTCGCTGAGACCTTTGAAGCGCTCTTCTTGCGTGGTGCGAGCACGCGCTACGCGCTCTTGCACGAGACTCGTGTCGTCTTTGCCGCGTGGCAGACGCAGTGAGAGTGTCTCAGGCGGCATTTCGCCGACATGTACCCACATGTCGATACGATCGGCCACTGGCCCGGAGATCTTGCGGCGGTACTTTTCTATTGCGTGTGGCATGCAGGTGCATTCGCGCGTGCCGTACTTGCCGCACGGGCATGGATTCAGCGCCGCGATGAGCATGAAGTTGGCGGGGAATGTCGCCGAGCCACGAGCACGTGCGATGGAGACATGTGCGTCTTCGAGTGGTTCACGAAGCGCATTCACCACGTCGCGGTGAAACTCCGGGAACTCATCGAGGAAGAGCACTCCACGGTGAGCAAGTGTCACCTCACCGGGGCGTGGTATGACACCTCCGCCGATGAGGGACGCATAGCTTGAGGTGTGATGCGGGGAACGGAAGGGTGCTTCGCGCATAATCTGCTCGCCCAGGGTGCCAGCGTATGAATGTATCGCGGTCACCTCGACGACCTCCTCTGCTGAGAGTGGTGGCAAGAGTGCGCGTGCGGCGCGTGCGAGCATGGTTTTCCCCGTGCCTGGTGGGCCGTAGAGCGCTATGTTGTGCCGTCCCGCGGCAGCAATTTCAAGCCCACGTTTGGCGCTTTCTTGACCGCGAATGTCGGCAAGCGAAATATCACTGCGTGCTGAGCTCGGTGGTGTTTCATCGACTGATACATACGGCTTGAGAGTGAAGGCAGTTTTCGCTTCGAGATGCGAAATAATCTCAGAGAGATTCTGTGCTGCGAAGATAGTAATACCACTTACGAGTGCCGCCTCACGTGCGTTCTCCGGTGGCAGATATATTTCGGTGAAACCATTTTCTCGCGCGAGAAGTGCAATGGAAAGTGCACCACGAATGGGACGGAGTCCGCCGTCGAGTGCAAGCTCGCCGGCAAAGAGTTTGTGCTCAGGCTCAAAGTATATGTCTTCGGCGGCAAGCAAGTATGAAAGTGCGACAGCTAGGTCGAATGCAGAGCCCTCTTTCTTGAGCTCCGCTGGAGCAAGCGAAATGATTATCTTTTTGTTGGTGCTCTTGGGTGACGTGAGGCCGGAATTTTTTATAGCGGAAGCTACACGGTCGCGCGCTTCTTCAACTGCCTTGTCAGGCAGGCCCACGATTGAAAACGCATGAAGACCGCGCGCGAGATCAGACTCGACCGATACTAAGTGCGCTCTCGGGAGCGACGGTTGCGCCGCAAAGACGCGAGCAAAGTTCATTCCCTATTGGGAAGAGGAGGAGCATTCCGCAAGAAACGAATGCCGAGACCCCTTCGGACTATCGTGCTAATGGCGACCACCTCATTATTGTAACAGAAAAAACTCAACACTTTTATTCGGCGTGTGCAATACAGGTGCGTGCAGCGGGGTTGGCAAGGAGGCGATCGTAAGGAATTTGTTCGCCTTCAGTCTCGCAGATGCCGTAGGTCTTGCCTTCAATCTTATCGAGTGCGACTTTGATGTCGAGCATGCGTGTCGCGAGGTCGTGTTCGAGTGGAACATTGTTGACGAGCTCTTCTATCTGATCAGCAGCGTCTGCTGGGTCTGCCTCCTCCCCTTCGAGGCCACTCGAGTCTGCGTCCCATGTTCCATTTGCCTCTTGTGCCCCGTGTTCGCCAAGACTTGCTTGCAGCGTTACCCGCTCGTCTTCGAGCATGGTACGCAGCGTATCGATTTGTTCAGTTGAAAGATGTTGCATAGAGAGCATAATAGCAGGGTTTTTGAGTCGCGTCAGGTACGCTTAGAATCCTTTAGAGCTGACGCTGCGCCTGGAGACGACTCAGTATTTCAGTAAAGGTATGCGGATTCTCCGCGATAATAAGAATCTTCGGAGTTGGGAAAGAATAGTAGAGGACGATATTACCACTATCGTCCTTGAGTGCGCGGACGTCATAGTTGAGCATCAGGGTATCGACAAACGTGCGTGCAGTCGGGAGTCCATCAGGGCCGGCGATAAGTGCAGGCACTGAGGTAAATACAGGTGCGAGCTCTTGATTCATATGAGGTTCCCAGGCGAGCATGCCGGAGAATGCCAGATCATATGAGGTAACCGGAATCACAAATACAGGGGCGTTGGTGTCGACCGTATGTACTCCAAAGAAAAAGTCATCTCCTAGGCCACGGAGCAATCCGTCAGGTGGATTAAGACCAAGTGCAGTAAAGAATTGGGTGAGAGTTGCGATGGTTGTGTGTGTTGTACCATCTGCTGCAGTTGAAGTAATCGTCGGGATAATATGCGTGATGGATCCCAGTGGCGCTCCGCCTTGTGTGCGTGCCTGTGCAAGGGTTCCCTTGAGCGTTGTCGAGTCGGTGTGGTCAATGGGAAGCGTCAGTGTTTGTTCGGCGAATATGATTGACGGGTATTGTGCCGCAGGAGTTACTGCCTTGTTTTGCATGACGGCAAAGACTCCAAAGAGCGCGGCTGATCCAAGTGCGACGAGAAGCACTGCGAAGAATACAAAGGTAAATGTGCGACGTGCGCGCTGTGCGGCAGCAGGATTTATTGGCGTTGAGTTTTTATCAACGCGCTTTTTGTTTTGCTCAAGGGCACTGGCGCGGACGAGTGAGATTTTGTTGGTACGTACGACATTCTGGAGATCGTCTTTGAGCGTATGGAGTGCGGTCACTGTCTCGCGCTGATGTTGTACGGACGGATCCTTTTTTGTTGATTCGTCCGCGGGCTTGTTACTTGCGCTGGTGTCGGTGATTGCAATGCCAGAAAGCGCAGCTGCAGGATTTGCAATTGCGCGATCTGCCTGTGCGTGGAATGTCTGGCGATCAGGAAGCTTTACTTCTTTAAGAATCTTAGCGATGTCGTCTCCAATAGCACCTGAGTGTGGCGCATCATCGGTATTGAGTTTGAGGCGCTGAATACGTTCGTACTCAGTTTCATTTTCGGGGACATCGGTGCGTACTGCTGGAGTAGGTGTAAGAGGTGCACCACTTCCACTAGAAGCGTCGTTCCCGGTTGTTATTATTGGAGTTGGATTGATTTCTTCCGCCATAGTCTTTTGCGCCCCCTTCTTCAGCCTTCAAGCCCTTTCTACTTGCGAACTCAGGGTCTGCGGCCTTGATAGAGAGATTATACCTCCCTTTATCATCTATTTCTTTGATGACGACAGGGACAATGTCGCCAAGTGCCACGGCATCGGCGATACTGTTGATACGGAAGGGCGCAACTTCTGAGACGTGGACGAGCCCATCGGTGTTGGGGCCAATCTTTACGAATGCACCAAAGTCCATCATGCGGACGACTGGTCCTTCGAATCGCTCTCCCACGAAGAATTCGTGTGTAAGATCACTCACCTCTTTGAGTGCTGCCTCGGCGGTGCCGTTCTTGCCGGTGATGAATATCGTACCGTCCTCTTCGATGGTGATGTCATCACACTTCGTACGGTCGCGGATGCCGTTGATGGTCTTACCACCCGGTCCGATGACGAGGCCAATCTGATCAACTTTCACGTGTGTAGTGAGAATCTTTGGTGCGCGTGCTGAAATCTCCGCACGAGGTGCCGCGATTTCGCCCGTGATGACACCGAGGATTTGCATGCGAGCCTTCTTTGCTTGGACGAATGCCTCAGCAAGTACCGGCAATGGTACGCCTTCCACCTTCACATCCATTTGCACCGCAGTGACACCCTCAGCAGTGCCGGCAACTTTGAAGTCCATGTCGCCATGATGATCTTCTGGTCCTTGAATATCGGTAAGTACTTTGTAATTCTTGCCATCGCTCATCATGCCCATCGCGATGCCTGCGACTGGTCGCATGATAGGGACTCCTGCATCCATGAGTGCGAGCGTGCCTGCACAGACACTCGCCATCGAGGTCGAGCCATTACTTGCGAGAGACTCTGCAACGATGCGGATAGTGTAAGGGAAATCAATTTTGGCAGGAAGAACTGCGCGAAGTGCTTTCTCGGCAAGTGCGCCGTGGCCGATCATGCGGCGGTTGGTGCTCCCAACGCGTCCTGTCTCGCCAACTGAAAACGGCGGGAAATTGTAGTGAAGCATGAAGTCCTTCTTTGTTTCTTGGTATTCGATAGTATCGATGAGCTGTGCATCTCCTGGGCCACCGAGCGTGAGTGCTGCGAGCACGTGGGTCGCTCCACGGTAAAAGATTCCCGTGCCGTGAATGACCGGAGAGACGCCGCCAGCTTGCGCAAACAGTGGGCGGATTTCATCAAACGCGCGCCCGTCAGCGCGGCGATTGTGATTAATCGCTTGTTCGTGAATGTATTCATCGACACGCTCTTCATAGTACGCATCGAAGATTCCTGGCTTCACATCAGGCATTTTTTCAGCCGCTGCTTTTGCCCATTCACTCTTGAGCATTCCCATATTTTTCTTGCCGACATTACCATCGGTCGAACCAAATACCGCTGCATCGAGCTTCGGTACGGCAAATTCTTTCCAGAAATTTTCTACTTCAGGTGTCCATGGCTTTGCGTCGAATGTTGTTTTTGAGACGCCGCGATCCTTCACGATTGACGCTTGCCATGCCTGAAGCTTTTCGATTTCGGCTGATGCGAGTGCAAGTGCCTTACCCAATGTCTCTTCAGAGACCTCGCGTGAACCAACCTCGATCATGTTGATGAGTCCGTCTTTGCCACAGGCGAGCACATCCATATTGCAGATTGCATCTTCGCGTTGTGCATAGCTTGGGATGACAATCATCTCGTCATTTCCAATGACAGTGCCGACACGAATTGCAGAGACTGGTCCGTTCCACGGGATGTTGGATGTTGCGATTGCGAGCGATGCAGCATTGACCGCAAGTACATCCGGGTCAAAGTCTTCTATCGAGAGCACGCTGATGATGACCTGTACATCGCGCTTCAATCCCTTGGGGAAAAGTGGACGAATGGTGCGGTCAACGATACGACCGGAGAGGACTGCCTCGTCAGAGGGTCGTCCTTCGCGTCGCATGAAGCGACTACCGAGTATCGCACCCGCTGCGTAGAATTTCTCCTCGTACTCTATTGAGAGCGGGAAATAATCGAGGTTGGATTCCTTACTACCCATGACGACCGTCGCCAAGACCGCACTGTTGCCGTATCGCAAGAGCACTGAGCCGCTTGCTTGGTCTGCCCAATCGTTAAACTCAGCGGTCATTGTGTGACCCCCGATTTCAATCGAATATTCTTTCTTTTGCATGATGGTTCTTTGTTACAAGACCCTCAGATTTTAGCTCTCCTTTCGGTATCTTCTGTGACGCTCGAGAGGAGGACTACCTATCTGCGGGTCTAATGAATAATATGTAAGTTGTACCACGAGTTTGTGGTATTGGAAATACGATATCCCCTACCGCAGGCCGATGTTATCACTCCTAGCGAGGAGCGAAATGAAAGCTCGCTTTCATTTCGTCCGAGCGACGGCGGGAAATAAAGTATAAAACCCCGCGGCTTGCCGCGGAACCCTTGGGTCCAGGGCTTGCCCTGGGGTTTAATACTTTTTATTCAACGTCTGCCTCAAGACCGCCTTCATTGAAGGTGTCAGCCACTGGGTGCTTCCCGCGAGTTCCTGCCCCGCGACGAGATGCGCCACCACGGTAATTAATGAGGTAACGCTTTGGATCTTCGTCGAGATCGAGGAAGTGATCGGCGACTTCTTTGAGTTTCCCTGAGGTAGAGCGGCCAAATGAGACCACTTCTACCTGACAACCGCCGTGAATCTGCAAATACTGTACCAACGGAATAAAGTCGCCATCTCCGGTAAAGAGTATAACGGTGTCGAGCTTGGGAGACGCAGTAATTGCATCAACCGCGAGCCCCACGTCCCAGTCTGCCTTCTTGGCACCGCCATAGAAGATCTGCAGGTCTTTGGTCTTAGGTTCGATGCCCATTTTGGTAAGAGCGTCGAGAAACGCTGATTCTTCGCCTGTTTCTGTCGTTACCATGTAGGCACGCGCACGAATAAGACGTCGCTCACCGACGGAATCCTTGAGCACATTGCCGAAGTTTACGCGCGAGTGGTAGATGTTTTTCGCACTATGGTAAAGGTTTTGTGTGTCGATAAATACGCCGACACGTTGTTCTGGATGTTTAAATATAGCCATAAAAATTGCTGTTGCTCATGAAGCAGTTCCATATTAATGGAATCGTGCCCATGAAATAATAAAATACGATTAAAAACCTACCTACAAAAAAGAATACCACCTGTACCACGGAAGACGAAACTTCCGAAAATGTTATTTCTTAAGCCCAAGCTTCTTGATAAGCGTGCCGTAAGCGCGCTTGTTATTAGCCTCAAGATACTTCAAGTGCTTGCGGCGATCAGCAACGAGACCCAAAAGTCCGCGGCGTGAGTGCTTGTCCTTGTTGTTCTTGGTCAAATGAGCTGAAAGTTCCTCGATGCGACGTGTAAGAACCGCAACCTGGACCTCAGGAGAGCCTGTGTCAGTGTCGTGGCGTTGCGCCTTTGTAATCTCATTGAGTTTCTTTCGCTTGGTAAGCATGAAGGGATAATAACATCTTATCCGGCCTTTTGCAATACTAAGCCATGATTTGGCCCTTTGAGGGCCTAGTGATGCGCAAAGAGCGACAGAGGCGGTAGCCTCTGTCGCTCAGATTGTACCCTAAATCTATATTTAGAGCCGTTTATTCGGGTTGTTATTTCTTTGGGGTAGCAGCTGGGGTAGTTGAGGTACCAGCAGTCACGTTCACAAGCTTCACATCGAAGACGATTGTCGTATTTGCAGGGATGATTACCTTACCAGTAGCATCTTTGACGTCTGTTGCACCGTATCCAAGGCTTGCAGGGATTGCCATGACGCGCTCGCCGCCAACTTTCATACCATTAACACCGATTTGGAAGCCTGGAATGAGTCCCTGAGCACCAAGAGTGAATGTAAGTGGCTGATTTCCGTGTGATGCAGAGCTGTCGAAGACCGTACCATCAGGAAGTTTGCCGACGTACAAGACTGAGACGGTTGCACCAGGTGTTGCCTGGGTGCCACTTCCGACTGAGACATCCTGTGCCTGCACCTGTGTAGAGGAACTTGCAGTTGCGGTAGTGTCAGCTGGATTGGTGTTGGTTGTTGCTGGTTGTGTTGTGTCCGTAGTTGTAGCCGGTGCTGTCTTTGGGGAGTTCATAATAAAGTAAATACCGCCACCAACGATAGCGATTGCGATGATGCCAATAAGAATTGTTTTTGTATTCATCTCCACAGCATACGCGTGTCGAGTTGAATCTGCAATATGTAAAGGGTGTGGATATCTCGTGCTCGCTATTGCAGTTTGGTGAAACGCCCGTTCGCTCATGGTGTACGCTCGCGTATACTGATGTATATGGAGCCACTCGCATCAAAAATACGACCAGTCTCCCTCAACGAGTATGTTGGTCAGGAGCACCTGATAGGTCCCGGCAAACCCTTGCGTGTAGCCATCGAAAAGAAAGAACTCTTCTCGTTTATTCTCTGGGGACCGCCTGGATCGGGCAAAACCACCCTTGCTCGCATCTATGCCAATGCCGTTGGGGCGGACTTTTATGAAATTTCGGCCGTTGAGGCCGGCAAAGAAGACATTCGGAAGATTTTGGGAAGTCGTGACAAGCACAGCAAACTTCAATTGGAATTGAACAAGCCCAAAATACTCTTTATCGACGAAATCCATCGCTTCAACAAAGCACAGCAGGATTTCCTACTCCCCTATGTGGAACGTGGCGAGATAACGCTCGTGGGAGCGACGACCGAGAATCCAAGTTTTGAGATTATTTCCGCGCTTCTGTCACGCTGTCGCGTCTTTGTGCTCAAAGAACACACCGCCGACGAAATGGAAAAGATTATTGCACGCACCAAGATGAAAGTGCCGAAGGTCGCACGTGATTGGCTTGTACAAATTGCCGATGGTGATGCACGCATCGCACTCACTACACTCGAGACCACAGAGAAACTCTATGGCTCGATAACTCTCGAGTATCTCAAAGAAGCAGTGCAATCCACGCATCTGCGCTACGACAAAAAAGGCGAAGAGCACTACAACACCGTGAGCGCCTTCATCAAATCAATGCGTGCTTCGCAGCCTGATGCTGCGCTCTACTACTTGGCACGCATGGTACAGGCAGGGGAAGACCCGCTTTTTATCGCACGACGTATGGTTATTTTCGCTTCTGAAGATATCGGTCTCGCGCAGCCGACGGCACTCGTCGTTGCCAATGCGGTCTTTCGAGCGTGTGAAATCATTGGCTACCCCGAGTGTGCCATCAACCTTTCTCATGGTGTGGCGTATCTTGCCGAGGCAAAGAAGAGTCGCACATCACATGATGCCTACGGCGAGGCTGTGGCGGATGTTAAGTCGCTCGGCAACCTCCCCATCCCGATGAATATCCGCAATGCTCCGACGAAGCTGATGAAAGATTTAAAATATGGCGAGGGCTACCAGATGTACGACAAAGAAAGTTACTTGCCTGAGAAATTGAAAAAACGAAAATATCTGAAAGATTGAACTGGGATACGAGTAATCTATTCACCCGCACGACAAATATTTTATTGCTATACTAGAAGTATATGCATCGCGCGAAAGACTTTGCAGCAACATCTCTCTGGGCACTATCGATAGTCGCAGTCATACTTCTCGCCCCGTCATCGGGCCTCCTCACGCTTGCGGTGCCAGATGAGCCCTATGGCGCCACCACCACCGGCCTTCCGGACAATCCACATATCGGCAAGCGCACATTTGATGAACTCGACCATCTTCTGATTGATGCCGCAGTTTCTCAGGGCGTTCGTCATATACTCCTCTCGTACCAGAGTCGCGACTATCTATCTCCTTCCAATTCATATGCAGAGCCGATTGCTATCACTCAAATTCGCGCTCCTCCGGACACCAGTCGTACGTAATTACCATCATCAATAAAATAAATCAAACAAATACACCTATGAAAAAAACCATTATAGCGGGCGTCGTATCGCTCAGTCTCTTAGCATTAGCAGCAGCACCAGCCTTCGCCCAGACTACAGCGGCGGGCACCTCATCATCAGCAGCTACTAAGATTGCTTGCGTGGGAACAGCTGTCAATGCACGCGAGTCTGCAATCGACGCTGCAATGACGACCTTCATGACCGCCGACAACGCAGCCTACACTGCGCGCGCAACGGCTTTGCAGGAAGCATATGCACTTACTACTTTGAGTACGGTCAAGCCTGCAGTGAAGGCTGCTTGGGCAACCTTCAGCACGTCTGAGAAGTCAGCACGTAGTACCTGGCAGAAGGCACGCAATAGCGCATGGACCACCTATCGTACTACTGCAACTGCCTGCAAGGCACCAGCTGGCGTGGGTGATGGAGCAATGTCCGCAAGCGAAGTTTCCGGCAACTAATCTTGGCCTTACTCCGAACAAAAACCTCCCTATCAACGGGAGGTTTTTGTTTATAATAGGCTGTAAAAGAGCCGCGAATCAATGATTCGCGGCTCTTCACTCTTGTTTCTTGTATGAACGAATCATTTCACGATACCAAGCACACGTCGTTCAGTTGCATCGAGTGTTTTGAGTAATACCTCACTCATAAGCGCATTGAGCTCTGATTGCGAGACGGTTTCTTGGGATAATCCTACCTTCCGTACCTCGAGTTGCTCACTCGCGAAACGTGCATCAGTGCGGATGCGCTTCAACAGTGGAACTAGGTTATCTGCGGAATGAAAAATAGTACCTCCATACCGCATTGGGTTTTGCGTGACGTGAATTGTGTGCGGCGATGCAGAGACAGTTTCTTCGTAGAAATATTCTGTGACCGTCTCCTCGTTTGCAAGTGTTCGCGTAAACGACACCGTGAAGTATCGTAATTCCATAAGAACCTCCAGTCTTTCGTGACTCTTTTCTGACTATAGGTGAGTGATCCGTGAAGGTCAAGATTGTTTGATGATATGATTATTGTGCGACGTATATCTATATGACAGCCACCCTCAAAGACCTCAAAACACAATTCCTCGAATATCTCGAAATAGAAAAAGGCCGCTCGGTCAAGACCGTTGAGAATTATGATCGCTACCTCATGCGATTTCTCAACTATGCAAAAGTCACCAAGCCCATCGATGTGACCGAGACCATGGTGCGAGAATTTCGCATACACCTCAATCGTGCCGACGGTACCACTGGCACCATGAAGAAAAACACCCAGAATTACCATCTGATTGCGTTGCGTGCGTTTCTCAAATTCATGCGAAAGCGAGATGTGGAATCACTTAATCCAGAGCGTATTGAGCTTGCCAAGACTGCTCCGCGCGATTTGGATCTCATTACCGCAGCTGAGCTCGACAGGCTCATGAAAGGGCCAAGTGGTGAGACACTTCCCTCGCTACGTGACAAGGCAATTCTTGAGCTCCTTTTCTCCACAGGACTTCGCGTCTCGGAACTCTGTGCGCTTAATCAAGATATTGATCTTTCTCGCGATGCGTTTTCGGTGCGTGGTAAGGGTGAGAAGGTGCGGGTGGTCTTCCTCTCCTCCGAGGCCAAATCCGCAATCACAGCTTATATCAAGCGTCGTGACGATATGAGCGACGCGCTTTTTGTCGGCTACGGTCCCGCAAAGTCAAAAGTCTCGGTTGGAAAGAAGCCGAATACCAAAGATCTCTCTCGTCTCACTCCCCGCTCTATTGAGCGCATGATTAAGCAATATGCCGTGAAAGCTGGCATCACGCGCAAGGTCACCCCGCATATCATTCGTCACTCATTTGCGACCGACTTGCTCGAAAACGGCGCCGATTTGCGCTCTGTGCAGGCGCTTTTGGGCCATGCCAATATCGCAACGACTCAAGTCTATACCCACGTCACCGACAGACATCTTCAAGATGTACACAAGGCATTTCACGGCAAACGGCGCCACTAGGGCGCCGTTTTCTTTGGTCGTTAAGCCGTTCGATAGCGGTTGATATGGAGGATGTTTGTATACTGAGGTTCATTCGAACTTCGTGGAGACATGACTTTAAATGCCGCCACTGTATCCTCTTTTATTGTGCGGAACATGCTCCACTCCCGATACTCCTTAATGAGAGTGCTCGATGAGTCAAAAATACTATTGTTGCGTGTATCTGCGAATGTGTAATTCATAGCGGTGTGACGAGACGGGATTGTTATAAGATTTATCTCTGCTTGAGACAGATCTCTGCCCGTTCGTAATATGAATAATAGAGAGCGCACATGATATTTGTGTGAAAGCGACTCACGCCGAATGTGGTATCGTAGATGAATGAAAATCGTTTCCTGGAACGTCAATGGAATACGTGCAGTGCACAACAAAAAACTCTTTGAGCCCATGATTGAGGCACTCAAACCCGACATTCTCTGCCTGCAAGAAACCAAAGCCCAACAAGAGCAAAGCGAGGTTGATTTGCCTGGCTATGAAGAGTACTGGAATTCAGCAGAAAAGAAGGGCTACAGCGGGACTGCAATCTTTACCAAAGAAAAACCCATCGCTATCCACCTCGACTTCCCTGCACATATTCTTGCCAAGTATGAGTTGCAGGATGGATATGGTGATTTAAACAAAGAGGGCCGCGTAATAGCCGCAGAATATAAGGATTTTTTCATTGTGAATGTTTACACACCGAATTCTAAGGGCGATCTCTCTCGCCTTCCGATGCGACATAAGAACTGGGACCCAGCCTTTCTCAGTTATTGCAAAGAATTAGAAGCGAAGAAACCAGTCATTTTTTGTGGAGATCTCAATGTAGCTCATACGGAGGATGACCTCGCCAACGCCAAGTCCAACGAAGGCGAGCATGGGTTTACCGTAGAAGAACGAGAAGGTGTGGATAAGGTTGAGGCTGCGGGGTTTGTGGATACCTTCCGTATATTTACCAAAGGCAGTGGCAACTACACCTGGTGGACTCCATGGCGCGATGCGCGTGAGCGTAATGTTGGATGGCGTATTTACTACTTTTTTGTGAGTTCGGCACTTGTTCCACGTGTAACATCAGCCCTCATACATCCAGGTATTCTCGGGTCTGACCACTGCCCTGTCTCCATCGAGCTTGATTTGTAGCCAAACTGCAGAGGACCGTCCTCGGTAAAGTTAAGCCATATTTTAAAGGACAGAGTTATCCACAGTTATGTCCTTTACATTGTCCTATAGAAAGTTATTCTTATCTTCGGTAGTTCATTGACGTTTCTCAGTTGCTTTTAACAAACAACGGGATACATACGTACAATACTTTTCACACTTCAAAAATTAATGGAGCCTCTGCTTCCATATTGGATTCAAAAGTATTGTCAAAAGATATCTCGCGCTCTTTCACAAAAAGGAACGAGAACGTTGCAAAAACCGCTTCAGGGCGATAATTTTTCTAAAAGAAATATGAAGAATTATCGCGAATGGAGCGGTTTTTTCTTTTGGGGCGCAATAGGAAATGAGTATTTTCCGGTGTCTCGCAGGCTGTCGAGCCGAGAGGCAGCGCTGCGACAGTAGTCGCAGACAGCGACCGGAAAATACTCATTTCCTATTGCGCCATCCAATATGCCCTAACTAACGTGATGTTTCTCGCGCAATTTCAATATTTCAGCCTGGTCTTCCTCATCCTTTCGATCTTTGCCCGCCTCCCCTTTTGTGCGGAGTTCGGCATCAGATGTTTTAGCGATATTTAAAGCCATGGATTCCAGATATTCGGCGGTGTTTTTCTTGGGGTCATCAAGCACTTCTTCAAGCAGTGCATGAAGAATCCAGCCAATGCGTGGACCAGCTTTTTCTCCCAGTTCCATGAGTCGTGTGCCGTCAATCTTGAGCATACCGACTGATATCGGATCGCGCATCGCCTCATCCACCATCGACATGTATTTGCGTAGACGGAAGGGCTGTTCTTTGGGCCTACCGGTGCCTATACGGTCACAGATGCGAAGATCGAGGAGTTCTTTGATATGTTCCTTACCTACATTGGCAATAATGCGTCGTACGGCACTCAAAGTCACCGTATCAGGGTCAGAGAAGAACATATGCCAGCGAATGAGTGACGTTACACGCTCAATAGTTTCTTTAGGGTATTTCAAATCACGTAGAATGTCGCGTGCCATACGGGCTCCAACCACCTCATGGCCATGAAACGTCCAATCTTTCTTAGCTTCTGACCATTCTCGAGTGGCGGGCTTGCCTACATCATGCAGTAATGCCGCCAAACGGACCTCAAAAGGCCAGTTTTTGTCAGCGGCGCATTGCATCGAGCGCAGCAAATGTTCAAAGACATCAAACGAATGCGCCTGGTTTTGGTCGCAGCCAATCCCCGCTTCAATCTGAGGAAGTACAAACTTCAATACACCGAGCTTTTGAGCCACATAAATAGCCTGCATCGGGCGTGGACTCATGATAATGCGCGATAATTCGGCGGCAATACGCTCTTTGGATATTTTCTCCAATTGCCCTGCGTGCGTTGCAATGCCAGCGGCAGTCGCTGAATCAATTGCAAAGTCGAGGTCGGCTGAAATACGTATCGCACGCAACATACGCAGTGCGTCCTCAGCAAAGCGTTCATTTGGGTCCCCTACGGTCGCTATAACGCGCCGAGCGAGGTCCTCACGGCCATTGTGGAGGTCTACGAGCTCTTTGGTGTGAGGATCGTATGCAATGGCGTTAATGGTGAAATCGCGGCGCTTCAAGTCGTCTGCCAGCGTCTTACTGAATTCCACAGCGTCAGGGTGGCGTGCATTGGAGTATCCGGATTCGAGGCGGTATGGCGTGACCTCGACGACCTTCTCTCGGGGGTCTACTGCCTCGGTGACGACACCGACGGTGCCGTAGGTGTTTTCATAAAAAGTCTCGCCAAAGAGCGGTTGTATCTCTTCGGGGGTCGCATTGGTCGTAATGTCCCAATCTTTTGGTTCACGTGAAATGAGAAGATCGCGGACACAGCCACCGACCAAATATGACTCAAATCCAGCGTTTCTTAATGTTTCACTCACCTTCTTGATCTCAGGTGGAATAGTGAGTTCTACGGTCTCCATTCCCCTATTGTAGTGCATTCATTGTGTATGAGCGAATCGAATGTATGATATGCGGGTACACGTATCTTGCGTGTCGATACGCTCTCGTGGTGAAACGGATATCACAGCAGTCTTCGGAACTGCTATTCAAGGTTCGAATCCTTGCGGGAGCACCATTAAAAATATGCAAGCATATTTTTAATGGTGCTCCCGCAACGGGAAGGGCGAATAGAAATTCGTGCCGAGAGGCACGGGAAACGGGAGTTTCCCGTGGAGGAAGGCAGGCCGTACTCGGCCGTTGGAAAACCGTGGGTTTCCAAAGAGCGAGGAGCACTGACTCAGAATAGGAGAATAAAGATGGAATTGCTCCCAAGCCCCTTTCCTGTATAATCATGCGTACAGTTTTGCGGTCATGGTTTAGTGGTAGAACGACGCCTTGCCAAGGCGTAGAGGGGAGTTCGATTCTCCCTGACCGCACAAAAGTACTGCCCTGGGTCTCTTTGAGACAAAGGACATCAAAATGAGTTTCCCATTAAGATAAGACCCCTTTGCACATAAAATGCACAAAACTGGGGATAACTAAGGGGATATGTGGATAAAGGACATCAAAAATGTTCTTTACACGTCTTTTATTGTTTCAATATCCTATATTTTAAGCCATTTTACGCATGATTTGCCGTAAATTAGGTCTTTTTGGATTGTTTCATGTGTACCGTGCTTTCACGTGAAAGCACGAATCTATCTATTTGCCTGATATAATTCAGGAATGAAGGGGTATGTCCATAAATGACCAACACAGAAAGGAGGTTGGAAGAATTGGCGAGTCAGTCGCAGTACAATTTCTGGAGAGAAAAGGTTTTACAATCATTGAGCGTAACTATCGAAAACCCTGGGGTGAGATCGATATTATTGCGGAAAAGAGGGGGATAGTGAGGTTTGTCGAGGTCAAGACGCTTTCACGTGAAAACATTTCTGACGTTACACGTGAAATATCCGACTATCGTCCTGAGGAACAGGTGCATCCTCTTAAACTCAGGAAGATCGCGCGAACTGCCGAAATGTATATGAATGCCAAAAATGACAGCAGGGAATACCAAATCGATGTAGTAGGAGTTTTTTTGAATGTAAACACGAGAAAAGCTCGATGCCGCCTGTTTGAGCAAGTAAATTAATTCTTATATTAAGGACAGGCGTGTCCCATATGATTTGTTCGGTTCTTTGTCGGGGCGCCGAGAATCGAACTCGGTCTATCTGCTCCCAAAGCAGGCGTACTACCGGTATACTACGCCCCGACGAAAAATCGAACCTTTTCGCGCAATAGCAACTACGCGTTTAATCCGTACGCGCAATGATAACATAAAAGTTTCAATTTAGTGAGTACCGGCGCCAGAAAGCACCTGAGTGTAAAGCTTTTCGAGGTTTGGTAGGGTATTGGTGTTGAAATCTAACTCTCTTGCAACGAGGTCGCCCGAGAGGAATGTTGCCAAATCGGTGCCCGTTTGAGCCAATAAATCACGATTGATGTAGCTTAAGGTAATAGCGCGCAAATCACGAAGTGCAGTAGTCGGGGCGTCGCTTGTGGTTGAAATAATGCCGATAGTACGACCCCATGCGTTGACCACAGCACCACCAGATGAGCCACCTTGGGCCTCTACAACGCCACCAATGGCAATCATATCAATGGTACTTGTGGCGAAGGTAAGTAATTGGTTGATAGGACTCACCGATGAAACAGGGAAGAGATTGTTTTCAGCCGCAAATCCTCCAACAAACTCAGCCGGGTACCCAGCACCAAGGACGGTATCGTTCAAAAAGCCAATAGCCTCGCGCGTGTCGAAGGGGAGTGAAGGGAATTGCGAGGGAAGAGGGGATGCGTCAGCTGTGCCTACGATGCGCAAGAGCGCATAGTCATGTTCTCCCGTTCCCGTTGGATGAGGAATATTGATATCACTCACGTGTGCCTGTATCCAAACGGTAGGAATGTACAAGACCTCTGCGGTCCATTTGAAGGTAGCGGGGGAGCCGGTCCGGATTTCACAGGAGAGGTCTACTGTAGGATTTTCTGAAAGGAGCACATATTGAGCCACGTGAGCGTTGGTGAGAATGACACCGCGGGGATCAATGATGACGCCACTGCCAGAAATTGGCTGCAATGAGCCACCACCGCGTGGCATACAGAGAATATTGACGAGCGCTGCGCGCGTCTCAGTATTGAGCGTGTCGAATGATATTGGATCGAAATTGTAAGGCTTTTGGACACGGGCGACTTCTTGCACAACAGGAATAGTTACAGCCGGCTTCTTTTGTTTGGCTGGGGCAGGGGAGGGAGTTTTCTTTAGTGTTGTTGATGTGGATACTGTTGTTGAAGCAATGATGATTGACGGAATTGTGGTGGTCGCGAGCGATGGGGAAGTCGTTGCGGTGAGCGGAATATCAGCTGCGGCTGGTTGGCTCTGTGTTGGAGGATTTGTTGCTTGAGGTGTCGCACCTCTCGCCTCAACATATCCAAGGATGAATAGTGCGCCAACGACGAGAAGCCCGATTTTGCCTATAGCAACGAGGAGTGAATGGATGCGAGGACTCATGCAGGGAATATATGCTGAAAGAGAAGTTTACTCAAGTTTCTCATAATTGGAAATTTCTGATAGGATTTGAAAACTTACTGTTGCGACTCAAGCGGGCTTGCCCGCCGAAGCTCGCTATAGCGAGCGAAGGCGGGATTAGTTTAGTGGTAAAACGACAGTTTTCCAAACTGTAGTTGGGGGTTCGATTCCCCCATCCCGCACACAATAACGAACATAGTAAGTATATTGTGTGCGGGATAGAACAGTGCCAATGCACTGTTCGTGGGGGAATCGAACGCCGGAGCGATGTTGCGCGAGTACGCGCAACCGCGAGGCGGTGCCCAGACAAACATATGCGGCGGCATATGTTTAGTCGAGGGAGATTCCCCCATCCCGCACCAAAACAAAAACCCGCATCACTGCGGGTTTTTGTATTCTCGAGAAAACGAGAGTCTTTAAAGACTATTTGACTGAGTCCTTCAAAGTCTTTGAAGCGCGGAACTTAGGAACTTTCATCGCCTTGATTTGAATCGTAGCGCCAGTTCGTGGGTTGCGTCCGACGCGGCCTGCGCGCATCTTAGCCTCGAAGATGCCCAATCCTGCGATTGAAACCTCCTCTCCCTTCTTGAGATTCATCGTAATTGCTTCGATGATTGCCTCAACTGCGCGCTCACCATCAGCCTTTGTGCAACCGATTGTTGCTGAAACCTTCTCAACCAAATCCATTTTATTTGCCATATCATTCTTTATTTATAATTAATAATTACCTGAATCCCTCTGCGATCAGATCTGTCTACCATTTTGAGCCCTATTTTATCCCTGTCAATGGATACACGGTGCGCTATCCACAGGTATCCTTGACACACTTGAAACCCCACTTAGCGAGCGTATTCGATGACTTTGAGTTCACGAATGACAGAAACCTTGATTTCGCCTGGGTATTGCATGTCATTTTGGATTTTGTCGGCGATATCTCGAGCAACTTTGCGCGCCTCGAGGTCAGAAATGGCTTCAGGCTTGACTATTACACGCACTTCACGACCGGCAGCAATTGCATAACTTTTCTCAACTCCGGGTACGCCGTTGGCGATTGCCTCGAGTTCAGTGAGTCGTTTGATGTAATTCTCCACTGAGTCTCGACGAGCACCTGGGCGGCCGCCGGAGATTGCATCGGCAACTTGTACAATCATTGATTCAGGAGTCTCGTATGGATATTCTTCGTGATGTGCTTGCATCGCTTTGACGACCAAATCAGAAATACCAAACTTCTGCAGGATGCGACGACCGATTTCGACGTGCGTTCCCGGTACTTCATGGTCGACGGCCTTACCGATGTCATGGAAGAGTGCGCCGGCGCGAGCAATTGCAGGATCTGCACCGAGCTCTTCGGCGAGCATACCGGCGAGGTGTGCGACCTCCACTGAGTGATCGAGGACGTTTTGGCCGTAGCTGGTGCGGAAATAGAGGCGACCCAAAATCATCACAAGCTTTGGATCGAGATCTGGTACACGGGCCTCATATGCGGCCTCAGCGCCCTTCTTTTTGATGATGTTGTTGATTTCTTGTTCGGCCTTTTGCACCGATTCCTCAATCTTTGCGGGCTGAATGCGGCCGTCGAGGATGAGGTTCTCAAGTGCAATGCGAGCAATTTGCCGACGGATTGGGTCGTATGATGAGAGGGTAATAGTGCCGGGGGTGTCATCGACGATGACGTCCACTCCTGAAGCGCGCTCAAATGCGCGGATATTGCGACCCTCTTTGCCGATGATTTTACCCTTTATTTCTTCATTAGGGAGTGCGACGGTAGTTGAGAGAGCATCGGAAACGACGGAATTGCCAAGGCGATGGACAGTCGTCGTGAGAATTTCCTTTGCACGCTGTTCGAGACGCACATCACCGGAGACCTCAAGCTTGCGCATGCGGCTTTCGATATCGGTTTCGTACTGTTTCTCGACGGTCTTGAGAATTTCTTGTTTTGCTTCTTCGCTCGAGAGCCCCGCAATCTTCTCAAGTTTGACTTGCTGTTCTTGTCCAGCCTTTTCGATACCAAGGCGGAGTGTCTGTACGTCTTCAGTTTTCTTTACCAGAGATTCCTGCTCTGATTCGAGGTTGGTCTGGCGTTTGTCGAGAAGCTCCTCTTTGCGGACGAGGCGCTCTTCGGTTGCCTTGAGTTCAACCATGCGCTCTTTGACTTCGCTCGACATTTCGCGAGCTTTTTCTTCGGCGCGCACTTGGGACTCTTCGGTGATCTTGGTCGCTTTGACCTCGGCATCGAGCATCATTTTCTTGATCTCGAGCTCCATGGAGCCCTTCTTGCCGAGACTAATAATGAGGCGCAGGTAGTATCCGAGTGCAACGCTAACAACCCCTACCAGTGCCAGGAGTGCGAGGATTAGTTTTAATGACAACATACGCGAGTGTATCCCGCGGACTGTGATGCGTTACAAAACGGCTAGAAGTATGACCTTTTTCGTTATTTGGACAAACGCATGCATAAGTTCGCTGAGGAAAGATTACAAAATATAATTAATAGAGGTACACCGCGAGTATAGCACAACCCCGTTTGTTGACTAATGTCTCGATGGAACAGAGGTCGGGCCTTAAGGGAGCCCAAGGCCCGACCTCTGTACAACTCTCTAATGGAGAATCTTATCGACGATACCGTATTTGACGGACTCTTCGGCAGTCATGAAGAAGTCTCGATCAACATCACTTTCAATTTTCTTGATTGATTGGCCGGTTGAATCTGCGAGGATTTTGTTGAGTCGTTCACGGAGTTTGAGAATTTGTTTGGCGGTAATCTCGATGTCCGCTGCTTGGCCTTCAGCACCACCAGACGGTTGATGAATCATGACCTCAGCATTTGGAAGGATGAAGCGCTTGCCCTTTTCGCCGGCGGCGAGCATGACTGCTGCCATAGAAGCGGCCATACCGACACACACGGTGGAGACCGGTGGCTGGATGTGGCGCATGGTGTCGATGATGGCGAGGCCTGCTGTCACCACACCACCGGGAGAATTGATATAAAGAGAAATTTCTTTCTTTGGGTCTTCGGATTGGAGGAAGAGGAGCTGTGCGATGACAAGGTTGGCGACTTCGTCGTTGATGGGACCTCCGAGAAAGATGATACGCTCGCGCAAGAGGCGAGAGAAGATGTCGTAGGCGCGTTCTCCCATCGAAGTCTTTTCGATGACCATTGGTACCAACATTTGAGCAGTGATTTGATTCATATAAGAGGAGTGTAGCAGAGATAGGTGATGGGGCGCAAATTATAATAAAAAGTGGGCGAGATTCCGTAATCTCGCCCACTTTTTACTTCTGCCCCTTTTATTTAATGGTCGTGACCGGTATGCCCCACAGGCTCGGTGTTGCCTTCGAGGAATCGGAGCGACATTTCGTTACGAAGCGCGTGGATGACGTTGGCACGAAGTGCATCGTGATCGGCCTTCGGGTAGTGCTCAAGTGCGTGACTCATTTCGTGATCGACGACGTCAGCTGGAGGATCGAGTTTCTCGATGCGGGAGATTTCGGCAAGCATGAGACGAACTTTCACGCGCATGACGGCGCCATCCTCCCAGGACTTACGAATCTCCTCGCGAGTCTTCTTGGTATCAGTAAGGTAGCGCTCCATAGTAGCGTCTGCTCGCTTGAGGTCTTCAGTGAAACGAGCTTCGATATCGTCGAGTTCGTATTCACGTAGTGCCTTTGGGTATGAAATTTTGGAAGCTTTTGCAAGCTCATCGAGTATGGCAGAGCGGCGCTTCTGCGCTGCCTGCATTTCCTTTTCGTTTTGCATGTTTTCGCGCAAGACCTTCATGAATGCATCGGCTCCTTCGTAGCCAATTGAAATTGCGAATGCATCATCGAGTGCAGGGAGCTCGTCTTCCTTCATAGCACGACTCTCGTCAGCGGCCTTCTGTGCATCAACGCCGTTTTCTATCTTGTCGATGCGTGCGCGTTCACGACGCAAGTGAAGCATCGCCTCGTTTTGCTCTTTGTCGGTGACGGGCTCAACGACAGCATCCTTGATGTGTTTCTCTGCAATTGCCTTGTAATCCCCAAGCTCAACGCGAGGCGCAAGTGAAGCAGTTGCTGTAAATGAAAGCGGAGAGCCAGCAACAGGGGAGTCGGTAGCCACCTTCGGCGCATCGATAATCAGAATTTGTTCCTTGGCGAGAATTTCTGGAAGTTCACCTTGAATCGCGCGCTCGGCAGCGAGGCGTAGTACGGCGTCTTCTCCATAGACTTGCACGATCTTTTCTTGGGGGACCTTACCCGGGCGGAAGCCGTCGAGCTTGGCTGTCTTTTGTAATTCGGTGAGGGTCGCTGTGCGATACGTCGCCATAGCCTCAGCGGTCACCTGAGCTTTTACTTCGACTTCCCACGCTTTCTCATCACGTTTGACTTCAATGTTTGTAGTATTCATTCTATTCATTCGCCGGAGTTTACCTTGTAGAGATAAAAATGCAAAGGAATTAAGGAACAGAAGTCGAAAGAAACTAAGGTCGGGCCTTGGGCTCCCTTAAGGCCCGACCTTAGTTTCTCCCTCGTTCTTTACTGTGTGATATCAGGAAGCGTGGTGGTACCGGCTGGAATATAAGGTGCTTGGTTTTCGGTAGAATGAAGTTTGTTGAGCCGTTCGCCCCAGAAATAAAACGCCCCAAAGATAAGAAGGAATAGTACGATGAAAATGCCAAATGTGGCACCTGTGGCCTTCTTCTCGGGCTTTTGTGGGACTAAGGGAGTAGGAGGCATGTCGCAATTGTAGCACTGCGCAAGAAAAGCACGTGTGTATAAGTACTACAAAAACTACCGAGGTCGGGCCTCGGTAGTTATCCACAGCTTTTGTCGAGGCCCGACCTCGGTAATTAGGCGGAGAATTTGGCTTTGTAGAGCTCGACGGACTTTTTGACAGCTTCGAGTGCCTCAGCTTTGCCTTTGATACCTTGTATTTCGACAGGAGATGACTTACCTTTGAGGAGTTTATACGTTTCGAAGAAATGTTGGAACTCCTTAAGAGTGTGTTTGTTGATATCTGTGAGATCGTTTACATCTTCCCAACGCTTATCTTCTACGGGAACTGCAATCACTTTATAGTCTGATTCGCCATTGTCGATCATTTCCATGATGGCGACAGGTCGTACCGAAACAAGAATCCCGACGTCCAGTGGGTACGTAGTGAGGACAATTACGTCTAGTGCATCGCCATCATCCCACAATGTCTGTGGTGCGAATCCATAATCAAATGGATATGCGGCTGAAGAATAATTTGCACGGTCGAGCTTGATGAGGCCGGTCGTCTTATCTATTTCGTACTTGTTATTCGATCCTTTTGGGATTTCGATAATAACGTTGATTTCGTTTGGTGCGCCTTCACCGAGGGGAATATCGTGCCAGAGATTCATAATGAGTGATGATTATTAGAGGATTAATGAAATGAAGTGTAGCAAAAAGCCGGGCCCTGTCTACGACAGGGCCCGGCTCAAGCACTTTTTATTATAATTACTCCTTACCTACCTCAACTTCGTCTGGCTCCTCAGTAGAATCCTTGTCGGTCTCTTCGTTGGCGTTTTCTGAAACTACGTCGCGATTCTGAGACTGTGGATCGGAGGTCGTTTCTCCGGTATCAGCCGCACCATTGTCGTCACCAGCGATGTCAGCCTTTACTTGGCCAAATGCATCGTCGGATTTGATGGAGCCATCAGGACTGATTTCCATATGTGCATCAGCAGTCTCCTCGACTGCGACCACTTCTGGGCCGGCAGTGTCGGCACCCGCAACCTGTTCGCCTCCCATTGAGCGGATGTCTATTTTCCAGCCCGTGAGGCGTGCAGCGAGTCGGACGTTTTGTCCACCACGGCCGATAGCGAGTGATTGCTGATCTTCAGCAACCTGCACGATTGCACGATTTTCAGCCTCGATGAGCTCGATTGAAAGGATTTGTGCTGGCTTGAGCGCCTCTTTGACGAAGTCCGTTGGATTCTCTGACCATTCAATAACGTCAATCTTTTCGCCGCCGAGCTCTGAGGTAACGACGGCTACACGCACACCGCGCTGGCCAACGAGCGCACCTACTGGATCGACATGCTCATCAATAGAACGCACCGCAATTTTCGCACGGCTTCCTGGCTCGCGAACGATGGCCTTGACCTCAACGACACCACTTGCCATTTCAGGCACTTCAGCCTCAAAAAGCTTAGTCAAAAAGCGAGGATGAGAACGGGAAAGGCGAATGAATGTGCCACGGACGCCTTCGTCGACTCGCAAGAGAAGTGCACGCACGCGCTCACCTTGTCGGTAACGCTCGCCAGGGATCTGCTCGTCGTACGGCAAGATTGCTGTTGCACGACCGAGATCGACGTAGAGGTTGCCGCGCTCAAAGCGTTGCACATGTCCAGTGATGATTGAGCTTTCACGCTCGCCGTATTCGGCGATGATAGAAGCACGCTCTGCTTCGCGAATCTTTTGCATGATGACCTGTTTGGCGGCTTGGGCCGCAATGCGACCGAAGTCCTCACGGGTCTCAAGCGGGAAACTGATTTCTTCATCGAGCGCAGCGTCGCGTTTAATGCGGCGCGCATCTTCGATCATGATGTGCTGTTCAGGGTTGAAACGTGAGCGGTGATCAGCGTCACCCGTTGCCTCCTCGTCTTCGCGGCGTACGAGCGTCTCGTCGACGACGATTTTTGCCTGACGGAATTCCATGTCGCCGTTTTCAGGGTTGAATGTGGCGCGCACGATTTGTCCACGCTTGCCGTATTCACGGCGATACGCAGCAGCGAGAGCTGTTGCGAGTGCCTCGATGACGCTTTCGCGACTGATGCCGCGCTCGGTCTGGAGCTCGTCGAATGCTGAATTGAGTATTTTAAGGTCGAATAGTGCCATACAATTGTTTAATTTTGTTGATATTAATACGTTTTTCTAAAAAAATGTCCGCCTCAATGGCGGAACGTATGCAAAGAAGTATAGGTCACCGGAAGGGAGAAGTCAACTCTCCCAAACCTTGCAGCAAAAGGACACAAAGGTCTCTCTACGTCTGATATAATAGACGTGCGCATGACAGTGACCCTCCACGAGGTGCCACGCATTTTTCCTACTAGCCCTCTACTATATGTACATTTCTGATACACACCTCAAAGCGTTCCTCGCAGATGCGGGTCTCGTCTCGGCCAAAGACTTCGATGCAGCTGAGAAAGAAGCAAAGGCCTCCGACAAATCGGTCGGGGATATTCTCACAGCCAAAAATGCCATCGGTGAAGATGAGCTTCGTCGCACCTATGCATACATCCTCGGCATCCCATTCGTATCCCTTGCCGGGACGGTCATCAAATACGAGACGCTCTCGCAAATCCCCGAGCCCGTCGCCCGTCGCAACAACATCATCGCCTACAATCACCGTGGCGATGAGCTCGAGGTCGCCATGCTCGATACCGACGATCTCGTTGCAATCGACTTCATCAAGAAGAAGACGCAACTCAAGGTGCTCGCGCGTCTCACTGATGCAGCGTCAATTAAGCTTGCACTCAAACAATATCAACAGGGACTCAAGGACAACCTCGGCGATGTCATTCAACGCGAGACCGCCGCACTCGAGAAGACGGTCGATGGCAAAGATGAGAATCTCCGACAAATCGCTGAAGGGGTTCCTGCGGTGCGCATTGTCGACACACTCTTGCGTCACGCCAGTGCACAGAATGCATCTGATATTCACATTGAGCCATTAGAAAATTCGCTCCTCATCCGCTACCGAATCGACGGCATCTTGCATGATGCGATGGAGCTTCCCATCCATGCAGCAGGTGCCATCACGGCGCGCATCAAAGTGCTTGCAAGCATGAAGCTCGACGAGAAGCGTCTCCCGCAAGACGGTCGCTTTAGCGCTGAGGGCGGGGGAGAGAAGGTATCATTTCGTGTCTCAATACTCCCGACATACTTCGGAGAGAAAATCGTCATGCGCTTGCTGCGCGATAACGTCTCGGGATTTACGCTCGAGTCTGTTGGATTCCATGGTGTGGGACTCGAGCGCATGCATGATGCTATGAAGAAAACCACCGGCCTCGTACTGACCACCGGCCCGACAGGTGCTGGTAAATCCACCACGCTCTATACATTGCTCGACATCGTCAATACTCCCAACGTCAACATTTCAACCATTGAAGATCCAATCGAATATCAAATGGCACGCGTCAATCAGACCCAAGTGCGCCCTGAAATCGGCTTCACCTTTGCTAACGGTCTTCGCTCGCTCGTGCGTCAAGACCCCGATATCGTGATGGTCGGCGAAATCCGCGACAAAGAAACAGCCTCTCTTGCGGTCAATGCCGCTCTCACCGGCCACCTCGTTCTCTCAACACTCCACACCAACTCCGCGGCCGGTGCCGTCGCACGTTTGCTCGACATGGGTATCGAGCCGTTCCTCTTGGTCTCAACGTTGCGCGTCGTCATTGGTCAGCGTTTGGTACGCCGGCTGGACGCCAACAAAACACAGTATGAATTGCCTCGTGAAGGACAGGCCGATCTCGAAAAGATTATCGATCAGGGTGTCGTCTTGAAAGCACTCAAGGAAGAAAAGATTATTGCAAAAGAAGCTACGTGGAAAAATATACCCTTTTATCACCCAGCAGAAAGTGCTGAACACCCATCAGGCTACAGTGGGCGCATCGGTATTTATGAAGTACTTCCGGTGACCGCAACGATTAAAGAATTAATTTTGCATGGTTCAACCGATGATGCAATCTCCGCGCAAGCGCGCAAGGAGGGAATGCTCAGTATCAGTGAAGACGGAATATTTAAGGCTGCACAGGGAATGACTACTATAGAAGAGGTGCTGCGTGTCATCACGGAGTAGTCGAGCTCGTAAAATCGACGTATTTCTGCGTTGCCCTTCAAAAAATATTTCTCATCATATCTCGGATATGCCTCGAAATATTTTTCTCGGTCGCCTTGAACTACATCCGATTTTACAAACTCGATGCATTCCCCAAATTCAATAAAATGAACATCACATTGCTCACAAAGCATATATAATTGACTCATGGCGCATTTTACTTATACGGCTGAAAAGAACAGCGGAGAAATATATCAAGGCATCGCGGAGGCGCGCGATCGCTTTGAACTCTACGCGCTCATTCGTCGCGAAGGAGGGAAGGTGACTTCTGTCACCGAAGACAGCAAGACCGGAATATTCAGCATGGATTCTTTGAATTCCATGATGACCAAGGTCAAAGAGTACGACAAGATTCTCTTTGCTCGTAATCTCGGAGCGATGCTCAGCGCCGGTCTCTCGCTTGCGCGAGCACTTTCGGTGATGGAGCGACAGACCAAAAATATCAAGCTTTCTCGGGCTATTGCAGAGATTGAAAGCAGTGTGCGTCGCGGCGATCCACTGCATACGGCACTTGCAAATTTCCCCAAGATTTTCCCCAACCTCTTCGTCGCGATGGTACGTGCAGGTGAGGAAGGAGGAGACTTGCCCACATCACTTCTCGTCGTTGCTGATCAGACGGAGCGCATCTATGAGCTCAAACGCAAAATCCGTTCGGCGATGATTTACCCATGCATTATTCTCGTCGCTATCGTCGGCATTGGCATCATCATGATGATTGAAGTCGTCCCGACGCTCGCACAGACATTTGAAGCAGCACATGCGGTCTTGCCACTTTCGACTCGTGTGGTCATCGGCATCAGTAATATTCTCGTGCAATATACGCTCCTCGTGATTATCGGCATGGTTGGTTTTGTCGCACTCATCATCTTGGGATTACGAACGGGTCCGGGTAAACGAATCGGAGATTTTATTTTCTTGCGTGTACCGGCTATTGGCACCATCGTGCGCGAGGTCAATGCAGCACGCACTGCACGCACGCTTTCATCACTACTCTCTTCGGGAGTCGATGTCATCACCGCACTTGAAATCACCGGAGACGTTGTCCAAAATACGTATTTCCGCGAAGTCATCAAAGAGTCTGCAGTCGGGGTGCGCTCCGGTGAGCCGCTCTCGAGTGCATTCGTGCGTCGTGAAGATCTCTACCCTGCGTTTGTCGGTGAAATGATGTCGGTCGGCGAAGAGACAGGTGCCACCAATGAAATGCTCAAGCGCCTCGCGGTCTACTACGAGGAGACGGTGGACAGAAAGACAAAAGATATGTCGACGATTATCGAGCCATTTCTCATGCTCTTTATTGGCGCAGGTGTGGGATTCTTCGCAGTCTCGATGATTGCGCCGATTTATCAGATGTCACAAAACGTCCACTAACACATGCCATTTCTCTCCGAGTATAGGTATGCTCGATACTCATCCGAGCGGGGACTCACGCTGATGGATACTATTGTGGGTGTGGCACTGATGCTTCTGGTCTTCGTCGGCATTTCTGCAACTTTCCAGCTCTCACTTGAAGTCGTCCGCAACAACAAAGCGCGCTCTGGTGCTATCGCGCTTGCCGATCAGCGTATGGAATACATTCGCTCGCTTAGCTACAGCAGTATCGGAACTGTTGGTGGGATTCCTACCGGCCTCATTCCACAGAGTGAGTCACTCTACTTTAATGGTATTCAGTATACACGCCGCACCTTTATCGAATACGAAGATGACCCAAAGGATGGCCTCGGTGGCGCTGATGCCAACCATATCGTCGAAGATTACAAATCAGTGAAGGTGCAGGTGCTGTGGTCGGAAAAGAATGGATCGAGAAGCGTCATCTTGGTGACGCGTGTGTCGCCGACCACCGGCCTTGAAACGAACGTGCCCGGAGGAACACTCACCATCCTCTCGACCAACTCACTCGGCGTCCCACTCTCCGGCGCGAGCGTGACTATCACCAATGCCTCTTCGAGTCCCGCGGTTAATATCAGCACCTTTACCGACCTTAATGGCGTCGCATCAATTCTCGGTGCACCGGCAGCAACAGGGTATAAAATCGTTGTCACCAAGTCGGGATACTCGAGCGCGCAAACCTACAGTGTGACAGCACAAAATACGAGTCCAAATCCGGGCAATCTTACCGTCGCCAACAACAACACAACCTCAGCGACATTTGCTATCGATACACTTGGCAATAAAACGGTGAATACGTGGACGCAGGTTTTGACGGGGACCTCGAGTGATCCTTTTAACGACCGTAGTCTTATCGCAAGTACCACCGGACTCACTGTCTCAGGTGGACTTGCCACACTCATTTCCGGATCGACGACAGGAGAAGTGCTCTCGATTGCGTTTGGTCCTGGGTACTTGGCGGGCTGGGGGACCTTCTCGTGGAGCGATACGCAGCCAGCCACGACCTCTATTCGATATCGTGTCTATGATGGCAGCGGTACGACACTCGTTCCGGATGCGCTCATTCCTGGGAATGCCGCAGGCTTTACCAGTGGCAGTGTGAGTCTCTCCAACGTATCGACCTCGACCTACCCGACACTTCGACTTGATGCGGTGTTTAATACACATAATGCAAGCACCACTCCATCGCTCACGCTCTGGAGTATTACGGATACGTATGGTCCACTACCACTTGCCAATATCGCCTTCAATCTCCTGGGCGCTAAGACCATTGGCTCTGGTCCATCGGGGGCGATTAGTAAATACAATAATAATTTTTCAACAGGTGCCTCCGCGAGTATTTTGATACCCAATCTTGAGTGGGACAACTATACCGTGGGTATATCGGGGACATCGACCGGCTACGACATCGCTTCGGCATGCTCCCCACAGCCAGAAAGTCTTTCGCCGGGAGCGACGATGACAAGTAATTTTTATCTCGCAGCGCACACAACCAACTCACTGCTCGTCGATGTGCGCTCGGCCGCAACGGGGGCCCTCATCCCAGGTGCGACAGTAGTAGTGTCTCGCACGGGATACTCGGGGAACATCAAGGCAGATGTCTGTGGACAATCATTCTTCTCAGGTATCGCATCAGCCAATGATTACACTATCAACGTCTCGGCATCGGGATACGTCACGTATAATGCAAGTGCCATTACGGTATCAGGCACGACTCGTCTGTCGGTACTCCTGCATTAATAGTATGAATCACGCTACTTCATCACGAGGAATGACACTGATTGAAGTGGTTGTATGGGTGGGCATATTTGCCTCCTCAATGATTATACTTTCGCAGTCACTCATTTCTTTTTATCGTACGAATCGATATACGCTTCAAGAGGCGACAGCGATTTCTTCGGCCCAGCACAGTATGGATGCGGTGGTACGCGCACTGCGTACCGCCTCGTATTCCAACAATGGCGCATATCCAATCATTTCTATTGCACCGCAGCAGGTATCATTTTATGCCAATGTGATAAAGAATGATCCACTCATTCAGCAGGTGCGTTTCTTTGTGCAGGGGAATTCGCTCAAAGAAGGAATCATCGAGCCCACGGGTGATCCGCTGACGTATTCGACTTCGTCTGAAATAGTGAGCACGCTTTCCAACTATGTCCAAAATTACTATCAGTCGACGACAACTTTTTCGTACTATGATCAAAATGGCGCCCTCATCAGTAACTTTACTCAGTTCAACAACGCGCGCTTTGTGACCATTTCGCTTATCGTCGACGTCTCGACCACGACCTCTCCGACACAACTCGTGCTCACATCCTCGGCTGCGCTACGTAATCTCGTCGGACACTAACTATACCTATATGTCTAACAATCTTTTTTCTCGTAAAACGTTCCGCGCATGGGCACCATGCGCACGCGTGCGCATGGTGCCCATGCGCATGGTGCCCATGCGCGGGGTGACCACGCTCATGATTATTATATTTATGGGTGTGTTCCTGCTCATTCTTGGTGCGCTCTCGAGCTTTGCACTCGAAGAGGCACGCTATGGCAATGCAATTCTTGATCGTGAAGTCGCACTCAATAGTGCCGACGCGGGGCTCGAATACTATCGATGGTTCCTGGCGCACAATCCGGGCAATCTCACCAATGGCACCGGAAGCGCTGGTCCCTACAACTATGCAGTTAATGATGCTGAGACGGGCGCACTTATCGGCAATGCCTCGATTAGTGTCGTGGGCAACACGCAGTGCGGTGTCGTACAATCGATAGACATCACCTCTGTCGGCAAGTCGACTCTCAATCCTGGATTTCCACGCACACTCTTTGCTCGATATATGCAGCCATCAGTTGCCGGGTATTCATATCTACTCAATAGTAATGTCCACGCGGGATCTGACCGTGTCATCACGGGGCCATACTTTAGCAATGGCGGCATCAACATGGATGGGTCCAACAATTCGACTGTCTCGAGCGCGGCTTCAAGCTGGGTCTGCGATAGTTCGTATGGATGTAGCCCAACACAAAACAGTGCCCCAGGTGTCATTGGTACTGGCAGTGGCTCAGCGCTTTGGACGTATCCGGTCGCTTCGATAGATTTTGCGGGCATTACCTCGGGACTTTCCAACTTGAAAAATTATGCCAAGAACAACGGCGGGCTCTACTTTGCCCCCGCGGGCGTCGGGGTAGCGAATGCCAGTCAGCGCGGCTATCACCTCATATTCAATGCCAACGGCACGGTTGATGTATATAAGGTCACCTCAACGACTGCAGTCTCAGGATTTTCGACACAGTACGGACAGGTGACGGAGAACAATATCATCGCGGCACAAACATTCGTAGGCAATTATGTCGTACCTGCATCATGCTCGGTTATCTTTGTGGAAGATCGCGTGTGGGTGGAGGGAACAGTGAAGGGTAAGGTCACGGTCGCCTCAGCTGACTTCATTAATGCCAATAACACCACGAGCGCCTTCATCCCCAATAACATTTATTACAATACCTACGATGGGACCTCGGGGCTCACGGTGATTGCTGCCGGCGACGTGCTCATCCCACTCAATTCGCCAGACACGATGAGCATTCATGGCACGTTTGTTGCACAAAATGGTCACTATGGACGCAATTATTACACCAATAGTGGTACGTATGCGGTCCCGGGCGCATATAGTGCCGATGTGATACAGACGCAACTCACAACAAACGGATCCGTAATCTCCAACGGCACGACTGGTACGCAATGGCAATGTGGCTCGCCGTCGGTCTTGTGTTCAGGTTATGCCACCCGTATCGACTCATATGATGAGCTCCAGGCGCTTTCGCCACCTCCCTTTACTCCATCGGCCTCCGCCGCGTATCAGTTTGTTATTTGGAGGGAACTCTAAAGGCACAAAGTCTCGTCAGTGTTTGAACTGAACGAAGATGGTACAATCAGGGTATGAAATCACTACTGATTGCCAATTGGAAGATGAATCCCGCTACCTTTAAAGACGCACGAAAGCTCTTTGATGCGACAAAGAAGGTAGGTGATAGTGCTCCGAATGTCTCTATTGTCGTAGCGCCTCCAGCGCTTTATTTACGCGAGCTCAAGGGTGCATATCGCGGCAAAAAGCTCGCCTTTGCAGTGCAACATGCGCATGCAGAAGCCTCAGGATCGTTTACGGGAGAGGTCTCGCTCGCACAGGCCAAGCAAGCAGGCGCCTCATATGCAATCATTGGCCACGCTGAGCGCCGCGCAATGGGGGAGACCAATGACGATACTCGTGCGCAGGTAGCGGCCGCTCTCGCGCTCTCAATGACGCCCATTCTTTGTGTAGGGGAGAAAGAGCGCACCCCCGCATCGGAATATTTCAATTTCATCAAAGAACAGCTCAAGGTAGGACTCTCCGAAGTACAGGTCCCCAAACTCTCGCGAGTCATTATTGCCTACGAGCCAGTATGGGCCATCGGCACTGCGACTCCGATGAGCTCGCGCGACATGCATGAAATGGCGATTTTTATTCGCAAGACAATCGTCGGACTTCTCGGCGAGAAGGGAATGCTGGTGAAGATCCTCTACGGAGGTTCCATTGATGCCTCGAGTGCCCCCGACATGCTCGTGCACGGCGACGTCGCAGGGCTTCTCGTGGGTCGCGCGAGTACAACCACTCAGTCAATCACAGAACTCGTGCGTGCCATTAAAAACATTTAATGCGCTCACGTCTTTTTACATGAAATATATTTCTGATGTCGCCCCCGACGATCTCGCAGGTAAACGCGTATTGGTGCGCGCCGGCCTCGACGTACCACTCGATAAAAACGGCAACGTAACGGATCTCTTTCGGGTGAAGCGCGCCGCCGAGACACTACGCTTCTTAAGCGAGCGGGGAGCGAAGGTCATCGTGCTCTCACACATTGGCCGAGAGCCACAAGAGACCAATGAGCCAGTTGCGCGGGCACTCAAGACCGAGGTCAATGTCTTCTACGTCCCCGACCTTCTCGGCGCTATGGCTCATGATGCGATGCGAGCAATGCGCAACGGCGAGATATTACTACTTGAGAATCTTCGTCGCGACCCGCGTGAAGCAGCCAACGACGATGAATTTGCCCGCGAGCTCGCAACACTCGGCGATATCTATGTTGACGATGCGTTCTCCGTTGCGCATCGCCCGCATGCTTCTATTGTTGGTATTCCCAAGCACCTTCCGAGCTACGCAGGCATCCTCATGCGCGATGAATATGAAGTGCTCAGCCGTGCACGCATGCCGGAGCATCCATCGTTTGCAATTCTTGGCGGTGCAAAGTTTGAGACGAAATCTCCACTCATCAAAGTGCTTCTCGAGAACTACGACCACCTGTTCGTCGCAGGAGCTCTCGCCAATGATGTACTGAAGGCACAGGGATTCCCCGTAGGTGTCTCGCTCATTTCCAAAGAACTTCCCGATGAGAGCGTGCTCACACACCCACACTTCGTGGCTCCCATGGATGTGACGGTAGAGCGAGCCGACAAACAAATTGCTGTGAAGGCACCGAGTAGCGTCGAGGAGGGGGACAAGATTGTCGACATTGGACCAGACACGGTCGCATCCGTCGCACCCCTTATCGCATCGGCTAAATTTATATTATGGAATGGTCCGACAGGGCTCTATGAAGATGGCTTCACTGCCTACACACATGCAATTGCCGACCTTATCGACAAGAGCGGTGCACGTGCCGTCATCGGAGGTGGTGACACTATCGCTGTCATCGAAGAGTCAGGAGTCACCTTCAGCCAGCACGTATTTCTCTCGACGGGTGGTGGCGCCATGCTCGAATTCCTCCTCAATGGCACGTTGCCCGGAATCGATGCGCTCGGCTGAATACTATAGAAAATGAAGAGGTGCCCAGAATATGTTCCGGGCACCTTGATCGCTGTTATATCTTTTTCTTTTGGAGAACCGAGATTGAGTCAGAAAGGATTTCAATTTGCTGTGCAATTTTTGGATTAGTCTTGGTCAGTTGCTTAATCTTTTCCACGGCATGCAATACGGTCGAATGATTCTTGCCGCCGAAGTGATTACCAATCTGTGAAGAGGACCGATCTGTCGCTTTAATGAGATACATCGCGATTTGACGAGATAGCACGATTCTCTCCGTTCGCGTCTCAGAATAGATTTCCTCGCTGCTCACTCCATAGAATTTTCCTACGAGCTGCACGATTTCCTCCATACGTGGGTGACGTTTGGGGGCCCCATCAACGATCGGCGCTTCGATGGGATCTGCCGGTTCCGGCACTTCTATCGGGATGATTTCTGGCGGTACAAGCGGCAGGTTCATGTGTTTCAACAATGGAGTGCCAATGTTCCTCCGCACGCGTATTTCCACATCGCGCATTTCAGGCATCTGGGCCTGTAGTGCACCAAGTAAATGGCTCTTGTAACGTAGCTTGAGCCAGCGTGCGAGGAATTTCGTCGGCACCGAGAGATGAGCGATACCATCGTGCATTGAATCGAACCGGATACTCCCAAACCAACTTGAGAAAACATCATTCCCCAGTTGATTATCGAGGCTCTCGGCGGCGCGACTCCATATATCGTGAAGTCTTTTGGTCGTCGATCTATCAAGGTACATTGTCACTGACATGAAAACTCACTCCTTGTCATTAAGTCACAGGTTACGCTACGTTGAAGTTAGCACGCACGCAGGGAACGTTCAATAGAACGTTTTTTAAGAGTATCCCGATTTTTTGTGACATTTGAGGTCCCTTTCTATTTATTCAATGTGTCGAGAATCTTTTGTTGCACACCCTGCGCTTCGCCTTGGGCATATGACCCATGTAGCCAGAGCGTGAGGCCATCACCCTTGAATCGGGGAATGAGGTGCACATGCGGATGAAAGACTACTTGCCCGGCGTGCTCGCGGTTGTTCATCATAAGGTTTACTCCGTCGGCTTCGAGCGCCTGCTCGAGTGCGATTGCGACGACACGCACCGTCTCGGTGACATGCGCCCAATCCTCCGGCTCAATGTCGAAGATGTTATGTGAATGTTTCTTTGGAATGATGAGAGCATGTCCCTTTGCTACCGGATGAATGTCGAGGAAGCAGAGTGTTTCATCGGTCTCGTATAGTTTGTACGAGGGAATGTCGCCGTTTACGATTTTGCAGAAGATGCAGTCGTCCATAGGGAAAGGATAGCATATTTGCTTTTGCAGAGGTCGGGCCTTAAGGGAGCCCAAGGCCCGACCTCTGGAACCAGCCAAACCCGCTTCGCTCGTGTACAATCAGTCCCAATGGAAACTCCCGTGATATCAGACATGGTTCGAACACTTCTCGAGAAGCGTGGAGTAAAGACTCCCGAAGACGTGCAGGCATTTCTCACGCCCGATTACGAAGCGCACACGCACGACCCGTTCCTCTTGGCCGACATGGACAAGGCAGTTGCACGAGTGCTCCTTGCAATCGAGCGCAACGAGCGCATCGCGGTCTATGCCGACTTCGATTGTGACGGTATCCCAGGTGCATCAATTCTCTCGGACTTTTTTGCAAAAATAAATTATACGAATGTCGAGGTGTATCTCCCGCATCGCGATCGCGAAGGATACGGATTCCACTGCGATGCAATCGCGGCACTTGCTAAGCGCGAAGTGAAACTCATCATCACTGTCGACGTGGGCACTGTCGCATACGAGGGAGTGGAGTGTGCTAATGCACATGGCGTTGATGTTATCGTTACCGACCACCATGAGGTCCCGTCTGTTGATGGAGTTTTAAAACTTCCTGATGCGTATGCAGTCATAAACCCAAAGCGAGTTGGATATCCATTCCCCAATCTCTGTGGAGCAGGTGTTGCATTCAAACTTGTTCAGGCACTTTTGATCGAGGGCAAGAAACTCCATCTCGCAGCATTTGAAAGTATTCCCGATGGTTGGGAAAAGTGGCTTCTCGATCTCGTCGCTATAGCGACTGTTGCCGACATGGTGCCTCTGGTGGGGGAGAATCGCGCGCTCGTGTATTGGGGACTCAAGGTGCTGCGCAAGTCACCACGTGCGGGAATCATCGCTCTGTGCAACGAGCTTCGACTCAAGCGAAGTGAACTCACCGAAGATGATATTGGATTCTCAATTGCTCCGCGGGTGAATGCCGCCTCGCGTATGGATGAACCCGACCTCGCACTACGATTGCTCACGACGACGAATGTGGGAGAAGCTGAGAAGCTCGCCGCGCATTTGGAAGAATTAAATGCAAAGCGTAAAGGAATAGTCGCGAGTATTGTGCGTTCTGCGCGCAAGCGCGTGAAGGAGCGTTACACAGAGAACGATCGCATTGTGGTCTTGGGTGACACCGAGTGGAAGCCATCGCTTCTGGGACTCGCGGCCAATTCGATTATGAATGATCGCGGAGGAGTGGTGTGTCTGTGGGGCCGAGACGTCAACGGTAACCTCAAGGGCTCGTGTCGCTCTGACGGCGTGATTGCAATTCCAGATCTATTCGCTCATTCGCGCGAATCGTTCCTCGAGTGCGGAGGGCACAATGCATCCGGTGGATTTTCAGTTTCACATGAGTCAATACATACGTTGCCTGAGAAATTAGAAGCGGCAGCCGCAACACTTTTGAGTGATAATAAAAAAGATGCAGCAGAGGAAAATGCGTCTACATACGACATTCCCATCACTCTTCGAGAAATCTCATGGCCACTGTTGCGAGATGTTGCACAGCTCGCACCCTTCGGTATCGGCAATCGTAAGCCAGTATTTCGGATTTCTCGCGCGACGGTATCGATCGCCAAAAGTTTCGGCAAAGAGAAAAATCACTTTGAGATTACGCTCTCCTGTAGCGATACCGGTATGCCGATGCGCGCGTTCGACTTCTTCCGCTCGGTGGAGGATTTTTCACATGCTCCTGTAGTGGGGAGCGAAGTCGCTATGCTCGCAACTCTCGAGCGTGACACCTTCCGCTCACCGGCACGCCTCGCATTGCGCATCGTGGATGTCCTCTCCTGTTAACGACATAATTTGTTAGATTGTAGCAGTGGCCAAAGGGCACCTTTGGCCACTTTTTGCGCATGGTGCCCACGGGCACGATATGGTAGCCTTTTGATATATGAATACATTCACAGCAAGCTCTTGTATTAAGTTTGGATGGGAGACCTTTAAAAAGCGTGCTCTATTCTTGGCCGGTGTAACCCTCTTGTCCATGGTTGTGTTGGGTATTGTGCACTGGATTGGCCATGGACTCATTCTTGGCATTATTTCTTTTGCAGTCTCGATTCTCATCGACATGGGACTCGTTGCCTTCTTCTTGAAGGCGCATGACTCACTTGCAACTGTAACGCTCCACGACCTCTGGCATCCGCAGTCGTACATCAAGTACGCAATTGCGGCGGCCATCGTCGGATTTTTCACGGTGGTCGGACTCATCGCACTTATCATCCCCGGCGTCATCCTCATTCTCATGTGGATGTTTGTGAAGCTACTTATCGTGGAGCGTAATCTAAACCCGCTGGATGCGATGAAAGAGAGTTCACGCATCACCAAGGGTAGCCGTTGGGAATTGTTGCTTCTCTTGATTCTGATTATTGTCATGAACATTGTTGGCGCAATCCTCATCGGTGTCGGGCTTCTCGTTACTGTTCCAATCACCCTCCTTGCAATCACTCATGCATACCGTGTACTTGCAGCGAAGGCTGGGCCAGTAGCTAGCATTGCATAAGACACATGCATAATAAGGTTTTTATTTACACCGATGGCGGTGCACGCAACAACCCAGGACCCGCGGGTGCCGGTGTGGTTATTCTCGATGGCGAGAAGACCCTCAAAGAAATTAAGAAATTCCTCGGAGAGAAACAGACCAACAACTTCGCAGAATACGAAGCGGTCTTTATTGCACTCACGCAAGCACAGTCGCTTGGTCTCGCCGGACGCTCGGTAGAAGTGCGTCTCGACAGCAAGCTCGTTGCCGAACAGCTCTCCGGCAATTGGAAAATAAAAGAACCCTCGCTCAAGGAGCAGTGGATAAAAGTGCGCGCGGTCATGCGAGAGCATTTTCCCGATATCTCATTTGTGTATATCCCTCGAGAACAAAACAAAGAGGCTGATAGACTGGTCAACGAAGCACTCGACGAAGCAGGCTATTAAAAAGATTCATCGAACCCCGAGGTCGGCAAATTCTAAGGTCTGACCTTAAGGGAGCCCAAGGTCGGACCTTAGAATTCGGCAAATCTTTTTAAACAATTTATAATGTATTGATGCTGGGGTCACGCCTTTTGTGGGCGATTGTATTGGGATTTCTCCTCGGAGTTTTGTTGCATTCTTTTTTTGCGCTTGGCGTTGCGCACGTCTTGTTTCTTTTAATTCTCGCCTGCACTTCTTTTGCCTGTGGAATGATGCATCGAGAGAAGTTGCTCCCACTTATCATCATTGCAGTGATGTTCGTCTCCTGTGCGGGAGGAATAGTCAGGATGTCGCTTGCGAGTCTCTCAGGTGACCCGCGCCTCGCATCATCCATCGATAAGCACGTAGTCTTGATGGGCACGGTCTCGGCCGAGCCCGATGTACGTGACGCAGGTATTCATGTGCCGCTTCATGTATATGCGCTCTTGCTCGGTACCACTTCATCATCTGTCGACGCGCGCATATTAGTCTCCGTATCTCCTCACACCCCCGTTGAATATGGCGATGAGGTAATAGTTTCGGGAATACTTTCGCTGCCTGCATCTTTTGATACAAGCCTTGGTAGACAATTTGATTATCCAGATTATCTCGGTGTCTCAGGAATCACCTATGTGATGTCTTTTGCACAGTTGCATCAAACCGGGAAGAATGATGGTAACGTAGTGCAACGTGCAGCTATTGCTATCAAACAGATATATCTTCGCGGTGAAAGTGCGGTCTTGCCTGAACCCGAGGCTGGGCTTGCTGGCGGCATCACTGTCGGCGACAAACGCTCCATTGGCCCCGCTCTCTCGGTGGATTTTCAAAAGGTGAATCTCATGCAAATGGTCGTACTCTCGGGATACAACATTACGGTGGTTGCCAATGCTGCCGCGCTATTATTTTCTCCGCTCTCGCGCTATGTACAAGGAAGTGTAGGTGTACTCATTGTGTGTCTCTTCATCGCCATATCCGGTGGTGCATCAAGTGCCGTGCGTGCGGGGCTCATGGCGACGCTCGCCATATATGCGCGCACCAGTCACCGCACTTATAATGCACTGCGCGCACTGGCGGTCGTAGCCTTCGCAATGGTCTTGTGGAATCCGTTTTTGCTTGCGTTTGATCCTGGGTTTCAGCTATCTTGCCTCGCCATGCTCGGTCTCACACTCTTCACGACACCGATTGCACGATATCTCGCATGGATTCCTGAGCGCTTTGCACTGCGTGAGATAGTTGCTTCGACCATTGCGACACAAATGACCGTGCTTCCGTTGCTCTTATTTCAAGATGGTCAGCTATCAATTCTTTCACTGCCTGCAAACGTCCTTGCGATGATTCCCATCCCATTTGCAATGCTCACGTCTTGTATCGCGGCACTTTTTGGAATCGTATTCGGGAGTCTTGCAACTCCGATATCATTTCCGGCCTATGCAACGCTCTCCTATGTTATCTGGGTTGCCCACACGCTCGCCGCGCTGCCCTTTTCTTCTGTCAGTATTCCTGTTTTTGGAGTTGGGTGGATGGTCTGTGCCTATGTCGGACTTTTTACTGTGGCATTTTTCCTCAAGAAGAAACCTGCTGTAGATTGATATACAAAACAAAAGACCCACGTGAGTGGGCCTCTTGTCGTCTTTGAGAAAGACAGATTATATTGTGTGTGACATTGGCATTGCAGGGGCAGGTGTTGGCATCATTTTCTTTGTTGCCTTCATCTGCAAGTACCATCCGACTGCTGCTGAAGGAATGACCCAGAGTCCGAGAAGGATGAGTGTTGACCAGTGTGCGAGAAACGGTCCGAAATTTGGAAGGACGCTCATGAGCTGCGAGAGTGAGCCACTCTGTGCGAGTACTCCCGCCATGCCGGAGACGAGTGTCGTAATGACTGAGATTACAAAACCGCTGACGCCAAAGACTGCGCCAGAGATTGCGCTTGCACTACTCGACTTGCAATAGTACCACCATGCGAAGAGTCCGATAGTGATAGCTGAGAGCACCACGTAGGTGATGTACTGAGCGGTGAAGAATCCGCCACCTGACGCTGCAGGGATGAGGGATGCGACACCTGCGACGATGTTGTTGATAACGTAATTGCCGAAAAAGGCGACGAGGAGCACGCGCTCCCACTTCATATTGTTGATACTGTTCATCATACTGATTTTCTTGAGTTGTTATTTATATTAATGTACGAGCCTCAATCACAGAATAATACCCTATGCGCTCGCGGAGGCAAACCGCTTTTCCACTGTTTGCCAATTAAGGTTCTTGAAGAAGGCATCAACGTACTTACCCTTGCCCTGTGCTCCGTAGTCGAGCAAAAACGCATGTTCCCATACATCAAGCGCTAGAATGACCGGAAGACCGACGAAATGGCCCACATGCTGCTCTCCTGAGAAGCCGGTCAGGAACTGCTTGGCCGAAGGATCCCAATAGAGCATCGCCCAGCCTGGTCCGCGCATGAGCGCGATTGCTCGAAACATCGCAATGAAGTAATCGAACTGGTGATACTCTTTGTCGATTTGACTTGCGAGCGCACTGCCGGCTGTCAGTGGCGTTGCGGCCCCTTCAAACTGGGCAAAATACAATTCGTGCAGACGCATACCATCAAACTCAAATGAGCGTCGGCGAATGAGTTCGGCGAGCGCATGCGCATTCTTCTCCGAATCCTTCGCGTATTCTGGAAGCAGGGCAGATATAGCGTTAAAGTTTTTCACATAGCCCTGATAGAGGCCAAGATGTTCTTCGACTGACTTTGTGGAGATTCCATCGAGTGTGGGGATGTTGAATGTCTGTGGTGAATATTCCATATATATTGAGTAATTAGTAACACTACTGAGTATATCATTTGGGGTACTGAAGGTAGAATGAAGCTATGCGCACGAGCGCACGCATCGTTGGGGTCGCGATTGTTGTGCTCGTTATCATTACGGGGTGCATTTGCAATGCCGCACTTAATGAAGATAGGCATGGCGTACTTACCGTTTCATTTCTCAATGTTGGACAAGGAGATGCCATTTTTATTCAAGCCCCAAGCGGGCGAACGGTCCTCATTGACGGAGGTCCCGATGCAGAAGTGTTGCGGCAATTAGGAGCGGTGTTGCCCTGGTATGACCGTACCATTGATGTGATTATCCCCACGCATCCCGATGCCGACCACATCACCGGGCTCATCGATGTACTCGAGCGATATCGGGTTTCATATGTACTTCAATCAAGCGTCTTGGGAAGCACTCCCGTGTGGAATGTTCTCGAGCAAACGATTGCCAATCACGCCAAAGACGGAATGAAGGTTATTACCGCGACGCGTGGACAGTTGGTCGACCTTGGTTCCGGTGCATATCTCGAGGTGCTGTCTCCCGATCGAGCAGTGCCACACGTCGACACCAACGACGGTTGTGTCGTTACACGGCTTGTATACGGTGCGACCTCCTTTATGTTGCCCTGCGATGCGCCGCAAAATATAGAAAACTATCTGGTGTATCTCGATGGTAAAAATCTCCACTCAGATGTGCTCAAAGCGGGGCATCATGGCTCAAAGACCTCGAGCTCAGAGCTCTTTGTCGGGTTTGTCGCACCAACATATGCCGTGTATTCCCGTGGATGCGACAACAAATACGGCTTCCCACATGAGGAAACCATTGCGACATTCAAACAATTCAATATCCCGACGCTCGATACCTGCATGCAGGGGACGATTACCTTTGAGAGTGATGGCAAAACAGCTCATCTGAAATAACCTGCAAAATTCAAGCTTTTCTTTTGACTAAATTCTCAACACTCAGTATTATTGCGACGGCAATTACGCCCTTAAAGGAGGTTCTCATGCGTTCATTGAACATAGCAAGTGCATCCATATTTGCACTCTCATTAGTATCGGTCCCGGCTGTGGCTGCCGTTCCCGACAGCTCTACACCCAAAGTCTTCAGATTTAAGCTCCAGGAACAAGGCGACTTATCCCCGAAACTCTTGGACTTGCTCGGTAAACGAGGCGTTGGGGAAGCCAAGATGATGGTCACCCAGTGGCAAGAATGTCTTCGTCTGCGTGCACTGCAAAAACATGAGGAGTGCAGACTTCTAGTCTGAATGATGCGGTACGTTCGCTCCCTAACAACAAAAAAGCCCGCGTCTTTGCGGGCTTTTCTATTTTTCTGAGAAGTATTATGCGAGGAGACCTGCTTTCTGCAGCGTGATGAAAGCGCCGCGCTTCTTCATGGTCTTGAGTCCCTTTGCTGAGACGTTGACGGTAATCTTCTTGCCGATTTCAGGCACAAAAAGCGTCTTCTTTTGAATGTTGACGTGGCGGCGGCGCTTGCCGGTAGGGTTGAATTTGGTAGCACGAACACGGTTGGAGTAGCCGCCTCCGACCTGTGATTTCTTGCCTGTTATGATGCATTCGCGTGCCATATCGAGTCGGAGCATGCTACCATCCATTTAATCCTTATGCAAATCACCGACACCATATTTGTGCTCGTTATCGTCATATTCTCGGCAATAATCCATGAAGTAATGCATGGAGTTATGGCAGATTGGCTCGGTGACCACACTGCTCGCTATGCAGGCAGGCTCACCCTCAATCCATTGGTGCATCTCGACCCGATGGGATCGGTTGTAATACCACTATTTTTGGCACTTTCAGGTTCACCGATATTCTTCGCCTATGCAAAGCCGGTCCCATACAACCCCTACAATCTCCGTCCGGGACGATTTTCTGAAGCATTGGTGGCCTTCGCGGGTCCCGCATCCAATGCAGTCATTGCGGTTCTTTTTGGGCTTTCCATTCGAGCGGGAATCTTTACAAGTACTATAAATAGTACGCTTTTCCTCGTCGTTGTGGTCAACGTGATGCTCTGTATTTTCAACCTTATTCCCATTCCACCGCTTGATGGCTCGAAGATTTTAACAGCGCTCCTGCCTAGTCGCCTTGCATATGAATGGGCAAAGGTACGCACTGCTCTCGAATCCAACCCGATTATGGGCATGATTATCGTGGTATTCGTTGTTTACAGTCTTGGAAGCGTATTTACAACGCTCATCTATGGTGTCGCGAGTGTCATTGCGGGCACGTAAGATGCCGCTTCGGTATCGGTTTTGACTATATTTACTTTGGTTTACTTGCATCTGGCAAATAAGCATAGTAGACTCCTCGTATCCCTTCGGGGTGTTTTTTCATGGCTACAATCAATCAACTCACACGCAAGGGACGCACAATCCCGAAGCAAAAGACGAAGACCGTCGCTCTTTCGCGTGGTTTCAATTCACTCAAGAACCGCCCAAGTTATTACCCAGCGCCATTTAAGCGCGGTGTATGTACTCGCGTGACGACCAAGACTCCTCGCAAGCCTAACTCAGCTATCCGTAAAATCGCGCGTGTTCGCCTTACCAACGGTATGGAAATCACTGCCTACATCCCGGGAGAAGGACACAACCTTCAGGAACACTCAGTGGTCTTGGTGCGCGGTGGCCGCGTGAAGGACATCGGTATCCGTTACACTATCGTCCGTGGTAAGCTCGACGCGACCGGTGTCGACAAGCGCCGCCGTGGCCGTTCTCGATACGGTGCTAAGCGCCCTAAGGCAGGTAAATAATCCCTTTAAACTTATTTAATTTTATTAATTTTCATATAATTCTATGCGACGCCCCGTCAAAAACAGAAACATGGTCACTCCCGACGAGCTCTACGGGTCTTTGAAGGTTTCAAAGCTCATCAATTACGTCATGGAATGTGGCAAGAAAGACACCGCTACCAAGGTTGTCTACAAGGCATTCGAGGAGCTCAAGAAAGATGGTGGCGATCCAGTCATGATCTTCGAAGAGGCACTCGAGAAGGCTTCTCCGACTGTTGAGGTCCGTTCCCGCCGTGTCGGAGGCGCTAACTATCAGGTTCCTCGTGAGGTCCGCCCTGAACGCCGCATGTCACTCGGTATGCGCTGGATGGTTGAGGCAGCTGAGGGTACCAAGGGCAAGCCAATGCACGAGTCTTTGGCTCATGAGATTCTCTCAGCTCACAAGGGCGAGGGTGCGGCAGTCACCAAAAAGGAGATGACCCACCGCATGGCTGAGGCCAACAAAGCATTCGCCCATTTTGCCTGGTAATTACGAGCAGTAGCGAAGTAATTCCAGTTTGCAAAATGGAGCGTGCCCGCGATGGGTATGCCCATTTTGCCTGGTAACCCCACTTCGAATCAAAAGATCACCCAATACCCCTCGAGAGAGGGGTATTGACATATTATATTACTTGTGATTATATAACGCCCGCATTCGAATAACTCGGTGCGTGAACATTGATACAAACAGAAGGTGGATATAATGAAGACTTTTCGTTCCTTGCTCCTCGGAGCTGTAATTCTCGGCGCAATCGCAATGGGCCCTACTGCTCAAGCAGCAAAGCTCCTTGTCGATGGCTCGATTGGACTCGCGGGTGGCGTCTATAATTCAGGTGGCCAGGCGACCTCCGGTGGTTATGGCAGCGGACACACGACGTCGTCGACGTCGAATTCGGCGGTCGTGTCCAATAGTGTGCAGGCGGGTTCTGCCAATTCCGGCAATGCGGCCTATACCTTCACCAGCAACGACCAAGCAAGTGCCAACAACTCCAGCACTGCATACGGTAAGCACTATTCGGAAACCGGTTCCAGCTCATCGGCTGGCACGGGTGGCAATGGTGCTGCCGGATCCGCCCTCGTGCTCGTCAAGTACAAGAGCCACTGATCTAGAAATAGAACCGGAAAGGGCGCGTCCGCGCCCTTTCCAATCACTTCAACAGGAGAAAACGAAATGAGGCTTGTCACGTGTAGTATTGCACTGCTTGCTGTGGCGTTGGCGGGCTGCAGTAATGATAAACTGTCGTCCGTTGCGGATTACACCGTTCAAACAGTGGGGCCCAAGAATCACGAAGTTCGCGTGGAGACTACCGCTGTCGAGGAAACTTTTCCAAGCCGCCAGACCGCTGAGTTCATGCAGGTGCGCCTGGTTGATCCCAAGACCGGTGTACAGCTGAACAACTCAACCTATGCCTTCAATGGCACGACTGAAGGTCGCGCGTTTGAAGGTGCTCTCGCAGGAGCGATCCTCCCAGCTGCAATCGGCGCGGCGGGCTCAATCGGCTCCACGCTGTTGCTCAAGCCGAGCAACATGAATATTGAGGGCGTAGCAGTCAGCGGCTCGACCTCGAGTTCCAGTTCAACGTCGAGCAACACAACCCAGGTCAGTTTTTACTGACCGTACTGTTCTTTCCAAATGCTAAGCGGCGCCCATAAGGCGCCGCTTATTTTTTTATCTGTTATGAGTGGCTTCATACCCCCCTTCACTTTTTATAGATTGTGCGGTATTCTCTCTGGACGTTATAGAGTCTGTTTTGTAGACGAGTCCGAAAATATATTAAAAATAGTAGATTAATTAGCAATTAAGCAACGATTATATGGCACGTGATTATCCTCTCGAGAAAGTAAGAAACTTCGGTATCGTCGCCCACGTTGACGCGGGCAAGACGACTACATCCGAGCGCATTCTTTTTTACACCGGACAGAGTCACAAAATAGGTGAAGTGCACGATGGTAATACCGTGACCGACTGGATGGAACAAGAGCGCGAGCGCGGCATCACGATTACTGCCGCTGCCATCACATGTTTCTGGAATCCGAGCTACATGGGCAAGGACCTCTCAGCCAAAGTTCGCTTCAACGTCATCGATACTCCTGGCCACATCGACTTCACCTCTGAAGTGAAGCGTAGTATGCGCGTGCTCGACGGAGCAGTCGTCGTCTTCGACGGTGTTGCAGGCGTGGAGCCACAGTCAGAGACTAACTGGCGCTACGCCGAAGAGGCTGAAGTGCCACGTATTTGTTACATCAACAAGCTCGACCGCACGGGCGCATCATTTGAAAAGTCATATGCCAGTATCCTCGACAGACTTTCTCCAAAGGCTGTCCGCTACCAGCTTCCTATAGGACTTGAAGATAAATTTGAAGGTATCATCGACCTCTTGAAGATGAAGGCCTACCACTTCGAAGGGGAGATGGGTGTGAATGTCGTCGAAGGCGAAATCCCTGCCGATATGAAAGTAGAGGCTGATAAATATCATGCAGAGCTCGTCGAGCGCATTGTGGAAACCGACGACGCACTCATGAGTGACTTCCTCGAAGGCAAAGAAATTTCTTTTGCAGTTCTCCAAGCAACACTCCGCAAGGCAGTCATCGCCAACAAGATTTTCCCCGTCCTCACTGGCTCATCACTCAAGAACAAGGGCGTGCAGCTCGTACTCGATGCAGTCGTTGACTATCTTCCAAGTCCTGTCGACTTGCTCCCTGCCAAGGGAACCAACCCAGATACAGGACTCGAAGAGACTCGCGCAGCAGCTGACGAGGCACCATTCTCAGCACTCGTATTCAAATTGCAGGACGACCCATTCGTGGGAGCACTCTCATTCTTCCGTGTCTACTCAGGTCACATCGAAACCGGTGCTACTGTCATGAACTCAAAGACCGGCAAGAAGGAACGCATTGGACGCATCGTGCGATTGCAGGCTGATAAGCGTGAAGACCTCAAGGAGGTTTACGCCGGAGAAATCGCCGCAGTCCTCGGTATGAAGGAACTCAAAATCGGGCATACGCTCTGTGATCCTGAGAATCCAATCATCCTTGAATCAATCATCTTCCCAGAGCCGGTGGTCTCGATGCGCATCGAGCCCAACACGAAGGCCGACCAAGAAAAGATGGGTATTGCTCTTTCGCGCCTCTCCGACGAAGACCCAACATTCCGCATCAAGTCTGACCCAGAGACGATGGAAACAATCATCTCCGGCATGGGTGAGCTTCACCTCGAAATCATCGTTGATCGTATGAAGCGCGAGTTTGGCGTCCAAGCTACCACCGGCAAGCCACAGGTCGCGTACCGCGAAACAATTCAAGGCCAATCTGATGTCGAATACAAGCACATCAAGCAGACCGGTGGCCGCGGACAATACGGACACGTCAAGATCAAGGTGCGCCCGATGGAGCCACTCGTCGAAGGAGTCAAAATCAAAAACAACGTTGAACGCGAAGACCACTTCGAATTCATCAATAGCATCAAGGGAGGTGTCATTCCACAGGAATACATTCCTGCAGTGCGCAAGGGTCTTAAGGAGGGAATGGAGCGCGGTGTGCTCGCCGGATTCCCGCTCGTCGACATTTCCGTTGAGCTCTACGATGGTTCTTCGCACGATGTGGACTCTTCCGAAATCGCCTTTAAACTCGCTGCTATCAACGCCTTCCAAGAAGCTCTCAAACAGGCAAAGCCAGTCTTGCTTGAACCAATCATGAAGCTCGAAGTCGTAACCCCTGAGAAGTTCATGGGTGATGTGACGGGTATGATCAACAGTAAGCGCGGTACCATCGAGGCGATGGGTGAGCGAGGCGTTTCTCGTGTCATCACTTCTAAGGTGCCCCTCTCTGAACTCTTCGGCTTCACGACACAGCTTCGCTCTCTTACTGAAGGCCGTGCCGTGCCCAACCTCGAGTTCTCACACTATTCGGTCGTCCCTCGCAACGTAGCCGACGAAGTCGTCGCAAGTAGAAAATAACTTCACATTTCATAGTGGTTGCAAAAGGGCACCTTACATAAGGTGCCTTTTTGCTTGTGTGAAGTAATACACAGGTGCTCCTTGCGGAGCACCGTGCATATCTTTTGTACGTTATACTTATGGGGAATATTTCATATGAACAAATCAACCGAAATGACTCCCCGTGAACATACGCTTCGTATGGTGCTCATGATTGCGGCGTGTTTCGCCATCGGCTCTTTTGGAGTCTTTGCTGCTGTCTATTTACAAAGCATATCCCAAAAGAGCGCGATTGAGGCATCCTCGTCTGTGCATCAGCTGACGTTGACCGACGCTCAAAAAGAAGCAGTCTTGGCGAGCCTCTCCACGTCCAATGCGTCGAGCACCGCTGCTGCTAGTTACACAGCGAATAATAATGTTCCTTCTGGGCAAGCTGATATACACGACCCGCAAGCTGCGATGAAATTAAAAGTACTCGAAAGTCTCAGTGCGCGCTAACACGTATTTGAATATATGAAAAGATTCGCAACCGCATCCTTCGCCACCGGTCTCATCATCGGTTCCATCTTCTTCTCAGTCATTGTCTCTGCCTGGACAGCTCCCACAGGCGCTCCACCGACACTCAACGCATCTGCCCCCGTCAACCTCAGTGCCACCGCACA
>Ga0207933_1000292_pt1 | contig 51590 bp, 34 predicted proteins | sample NGESurdeep092012_4_FD_184488 | JGI IMG/M metagenome (GOLD analysis project Ga0207933, IMG submission 184488) | Arctic peat soil microbial communities from Barrow, Alaska - NGEE Surface sample F53-3 deep-092012 (SPAdes) | ecosystem: Environmental > Terrestrial > Soil > Wetlands > Peat ... | reverse complement strand
TATGCGTGGGAGGTTCCATAACGGTTACAGGAACTAATTTTGCTGGGATAACAGCCGCGAATGTGAAAATCGGAGCCACTGCGGTTAGCTCAATAACTTCTTCAACTTCCACACAAATTGTAGCGGTTGTTGCGACTGCCTGTACAGGAACAGTAAGTGTTACCACCACCGGAGGAACTGCGACAAGTTCTGCAACTTTTACCGCATATTCTTACCCGACCGCTCCTACCGTAATCACGCCCATCAACTATTGTTTGAATGCGGTGGCTTCGCAACTTACTGCCACAGGTTCTAATCTCACCTGGGGAAGTGGGTCTATTTCAGGTACGGCAGGTGGAACAACAACGTTAAGTACAGTTGCCTTTATTGACGGAGTTTACAACTATAAAAATACAAATTTTACTACGACTACATCGAATGTTAAAATTACTTCTATTAATTACTATATCCCCGCCTACCAGGCTGTTACAAACCTGGTCCTTGCATTATACAATAGTTCAGGTACTATCATAGCAACGTCAAGTACCAGTACCACATTAAACAATTCTAGTTCTTCTGTAGTAACAATTACTAATATTTTTAATTACACAATAGCCTCTGCGGGAAATTACAGCGTCGGGGCTTCAACCGGTTACGGAAACATTGGAGGAGATAGTACTTCTTTTCCTATTACTGAGTCATCCGGAACGATTAATGTGACAGGCACTACAACCCCAGCTGGTGCTACTACACCATACCATTGCTTTAATAATATACAGTTTACAGTTAATAATGGAGGAACAGCACCTACACCCTCTACATCAGTGGCAGGCACAACCAACTATTTAGTAAGTCAAACCGTAAATGGCTGTGTAAGTCCACAAGCTACCATCGCAGTTATTGTAAATACCCCTCCATCCGCCACTATTTCTTATTCGGGTACCCCTTACTGTAATTCTTTGGGAACCGCTCAAAATGTTACGCTTACGGGAACAAGCGGGGGTACCTATTCAGCTTCTCCATCCGGATTATCAATTAACTCATCAACCGGAGCAATTACGCCATCAACAAGCACACCAGGAACCTATAATGTGACTTATACCATCCCTGCATCAGGCGGATGCGCTGTTTATACTACTACGACAAGCTTAACAGTGAGTGCCCTATCAGTAGGTGGCTCAGTTGGCTCCAATGCTACAGTTTGTTCCGGAACTAATAGTGGTACTCTTAATCTAACCGGCCAGACGGGCAGTATTTTAAACTGGCAATACTCAATTAATGGCGGAACAACATGGACATCGATTGCTAATACTACTACTTCACAAACCTATAGTAACTTAACCCAGACAACACTGTACAGAGCTGTCGTTCAGAGCGGTGTTTGTTCATCTGCAAATTCAAGTAATGCTACCATTACTGTGAGCGCTGCGCCGTCAGCAACTATTTCTTATTCAGGTTCGCCATTTTGTATAAACAGCGGCACAGCGTCCGTTACAAGTACCGGAACAACAGGCGGAGCTTATTCTTCGACTGCCGGCTTATCAATTAATTCCGCAACAGGAGTTATTAATTTAAACTCAAGCACAGCAGGCACATACACTGTTACTTATACAATTGCTGCCGCTGGTGGATGTTCCATTTATACCAAAACTACAAGTATCACCGTAAACCCAAGCGTTGGTATTCCTGTTTTTGCGTTAGGATCTACTTCCGCAAGATGCCAGGGAGTAGGTTCGGTAATGTACACTGCTACAGCTACAAACGCCGGCGGTATTAGCTATAGCCTTGATGCTGCAAGCATTTCAGGAGGTAATTCTATTAATTCATCTACAGGGTCAGTAACTTACATTGCCGGATGGAATGGAACTTCTACGATTACTGCAAGCGCTTCAGGATGCGGCGGCCCTGCTACTTCTACTCATACCGTAACAACCGGCGCACCTCCATCAGTTTCAGCGACAACCACTTACACCTGTGTTGGCGGAACTTCAGGAACAATTACGGCAAGCGGAAGTGGCGGTTCAACTCCTTATACCTATAGCCTCAATGGTGGTACATATCAATCAAGCAATTTATTTACCGGACTGGCAGCAGGTACATATACTTTAAGCATAAAAAGCAATTCAGGATGTACTGCTTCTACTCCCGCATCTGTGATTGTTAGTCCTTATCCAAATTCTACCGATGATCAAACTGCAACTGGCACTGATACATGGATTGGCCATATGTATAGTGGAATGAATTTTCAAAATTATATTGGTCATTTTACAGAAGCCGAATCTTTTGATGAGGGATTCGGAGGAGACTATAATTGTTTTACAGTAAGTTCAGGAGCGACTTCTCCTTCCATTTATACAGAACAATTTTCGGTTAGGTTCAGGATGAACTCAGCACGCGAGGGATTGTATGTGGCTGATCTTGGTTCTGACGACGGCAGCCGTCTTTACGTAAATGGAACGCTCATATACAACAATTGGACAGATCAATCTTTTTCTACCCGTCCATCTGTATTAATGAATTTGACAGGATCAAGTTCTTTGGTTTATGAATTCTATGAGAATTCGGGGGCGAACAGAGTAATATTTAATAATGGAAAATTAATATTGGCCAATAATCTTTCTTCTAATACTAACCAATCTATTTGTAAAGGAAGTACAGGCGTCGCAATCGGTGGAGATACATTTGGAACGCTACCATCCGGAATAACACTTTCAGGAACAGGGTATCAATGGACGTATAGCACGACACCAACAGGCACCCGGACCAATATTTCGGGCGCTACCGCAGCAACTTATTCCCCGAACACTTCAATTGCTCCATTTAATGTTGCCGGAACATATTATATCTACCGAAACGCAAAACTAAGCAGTAGCAATAATACCGGGGTAAGCCCTTATGTTGCCTCCAATGAATCCAACGCTGCCACCATTACTGTTAACCCCACGGTAGGAACTCCTGTTTTTGCTTTGGGGTCTACTTCGACAAGATGCCAGGGTGCTGGTTCAGTAACTTATAACGCGACAGCTACCAACTCGGGCAGTATTGCCTATAACCTCGATGCGATGAGCATTTCAGGAGGTAATTCTATCAATTCATCTACAGGTGCCGTAACTTATAGTGCCGGATGGAATGGAACTTCTACGATTACCGCAAGCGCTTCAGGATGCAGCGGTCCAGCTACGTCTACTCATACAGTTACAACCGGTACCATACCGTCAGTTTCCGCTACAACTACTTATACATGCGTAGGTGGAAGTTCTGGCACCATTACAGCAAGTGGAAGTGGTGGATCAACTCCTTATACTTATAGTCTTAACGGGGGCTATTATCAATCAAGCAATTTATTTACAGGCCTTGCAGCAGGCACTTACACTTTAAGTATAAAAAGTAATACAGGATGTACTGTTTCAGTACCCGCATCGATTACTGTCAGTCCTTATCCAAATTCCACCGATGATCAAACAGCAACAGGCACGGATACATGGATTGGGCATATGTATAGTGGAATGAATTTTCAAAATTATATTGGTCATTTTACAGAAGCTGAAACTTTTAATGAAGGTTTCGGCGGGGACCAAACCTGCTTTAGTGTTACATCCGGCGCAACAACCCCGTCTGTATTTACAGATAATTTTTCTGTAAGGTTTAGGATGAATTCAACCAGAAAAGGATTATATGTGGTGGACCTTGGTTCCGATGATGGCAGTCGGTTGACAGTGGATGGAAATCTTATTTATAATAACTGGTCTGACCAAGTCTTTACGACACGCCCGCGAGTATTAATGAATCTCAGCGGCACAAGTTCTTTGGTTTATGAGTTCTATGAAAATGGTGGACAAAACCAGGTAATTTTTCAGAATCTTACCCAGGTACTTGCAAATACACTTTCATCCAATACTACGCAAACCATTTGTACAGGAAATACTGGGTCCGCGATCAGTGGCGACAGTTTTGGGACACTGCCTTCCGGAATATCGCTTTCAGGAACAGGATATCAATGGACATATAGTTCCACGCCAACAGGTACCAGGAGCAATATTTCGGGTGCTACATCAGCCACTTATTCTCCGAACAGTTCAAGCGCTCCGTTCAATGTTCCCGGGACCTATTATATCTATAGAAACGCAATACTCAGCAGTACTAATAACACTGGGGTAAGTCCTTATGTTGCAACTAATGAATCGAATGCAGCTATTATCACGGTAAGTCCGATATCAGTAGGAGGAAGTGTTGGAAGTAATTCGACTGTTTGTTCAGGCACTAACAGCGGAACCGTTAATTTAACCGGGCAAACCGGGAATGTTTTAAAATGGCAGTTTTCTGTAGATGGGACAACCTGGGTAGATATCGCGAATATAAGCACTTCACAACCATTTAGTAACCTGACCCAAACGACTTTAGGAAGAGCTGTAGTACAAAGGGGTGCCTGCGCGTCTGTAAATTCAAATCCTGTAACCATTACCGTGAACCAGGTACCATCGGCATCCATCTCCTATTCCGGTTCGCCATTTTGTTCCGGGGGAGCAACGGGAACTGTTACGCAGACCGGCACGACGGGAGGAACATACTCTTCCACAAGTGGTGTTGCCATTAATTCCGTAACAGGAGCTATAGATTTAAGCTCCAGCACACCTGGAAATTATACTGTTGCGTATAGCATCGCAGCAGGCGCGTGCGCCGCTTATTCAACAACCGCCAATGTTTTAATAACGCTGCCAGGAAGTTGGATCGGTACAGTAAGCGCTGACTGGAATGATTCCAGAAACTGGCTTTGCGGCCAGATACCCAATTCCACTATTGATGCAACCATCTCTGCTGGTGCAAGCTATTATCCGGATATTATATCCGGGGTTATGCCTGTCAGAAATATCAATATTAATAGCGGAGGGGACTTAACTGTCGCAGGGGGTACTTTACAGATTTTTGGAAGTATTATTAATGCAGGTACCTTTGATGCTTCCAACGGTTCTATCGAAATGCACGGCACCTCTTCTCAAACCATACCGGCCGGAGCGTTTACAAATAATAATGTAAAAAATCTTATTATCAGTAATAGCAGCGCTGCGGGCGTCACACTGGCAGGAAATGTCGATGTATACCAATCATTAACCTATAGCACAGGTGGCACCACACTGAATACTGGCGGTTACCTCACTTTAAAATCGACTGCTACAGAAACTGCATGGGTAGGAAATATGACCGGGCACACTATTGTAGGTGATGTAACCGTCGAAAGGTATGCGGCTTCAATTAATAACTGGCAATTCCTATCGGTGCCCACACAAACAACACAAACCATTCACCAGGCATGGCAGGAAAATCAGGCTGCAGGAGTAGCAGGCACTTTTGGGTACGGAACAAATATTACCGGTCCAACAGGGGGAATAGGATTTGATTTTATTAGCCCCAACGTTTCAATGAATTACTGGGATAATTCCGCAGGTGCTTATAAAACAATTATGAATACCGGTGTTCAATTCCCAAATAAAACAAATGGCTTCTTTATTTATATCCGTGGCGACAGAAGGGCAACTGCATTGGCTACTACCCCCCACCAGCCTACTATATTGCGTAGTAAAGGCCCGCTTTACACCGGGTCTGTCGATTTTACTGTCCCAGCTAAATCTTATTATTCATTAGGTAACCCGTATGCATCAAAAGTTGATTTCAGTAACGTATCAGGAATGAGTTCGATTGGATCTAATTTCTATGTTTGGGATCCTTTGATCTATGGAGCAAGAGGTGCCGGCGGATACCAAACCCTTACCGAAGCTGCAGGATTCAAGCCGTTGATACCTACAGTCTACTACGACGTTTCAACAGCGTATCCATATCTTGAATCGGGCCAAGCTGCATTTGTATATAATAACAGTATTTTACCAGTCACCCTGACGTTTAACGAAAGCGATAAAACCAGCGGTAGTCATTTGGTGTTCAGGGGACAAGATGTATCGTCAAGCCAATTCTTTCGCACTTATTTAAGTACTTCTTCAGGAAAAATTGCAGATGGCAATGCAGTGGCATTTAACAAGAATTATCAAAATCGGCTAGATGCAAACGATGCAGTAAAATTTAGCAATACCGGGGAGAATTTCGGTTTGAGATTAGATGGGATTATATTAGCCATAGAAGCCCGAAGCCCTGTGCAAGCAGGTGATACGCTTTTTTATGACATGAGAAATGTAGCCCAAGCAGTTTATCAATTACGTTTTAGTCCCGAAAGTATGCAAACTGCCCCCGTAGTGGCTTTCCTCGTAGATAACTATTTAAAAAGTAAAACTGAGATAAGTCTTGCTGAAAATAGTACTGCTAACTTTACGGTAAACTCAGATGCGGCATCATATGCTGTAGATAGGTTTATGGTTGTATTTGAACAAGCTGCTGTATTACCGGTAACTTTTGTTTCGATCAAGGCTACTGAAAAGGACAAAAATATCCTGGTCGCCTGGCAAGTTGCCAACGAAAATAATATGCAGCAGTATGAAGTAGAAAAATCAACTGACGGCAACCAATTTGAAAAAGTAGCAACGACGGCTGCAAAAAATAGTGGTTCAGGAAACTATCAATGGACCGATGAGAATGCTACGTCTGGGTATAATTATTACCGCGTAAAGAGTGTGGGTAAAGACAACAATTCGTTATATAGTACGGTAGTGAAGTTGTTAGTTGATGATTTGAAATCCACAATTAATATTTTTCCTAATCCGATAACTGACGGAATTGTTCATTTACAATTTAAGAATCAGCCACAAGGCAAGTATCGAATCCGCTTAGTAAATTCTTTGGGAGCATTAATTTTAGCGAAAGATATCCAATTTACCGGAGGCAATGGAAGCGAGGATATTAAATGGGATTACAAAATGGCACGCGGAATTTATCAGTTAGAAATAACAAAACCTGATGGAAGCGCGGCGGTGATAAAAGTGAAGTATTGATTCAAGGCAGAAGTGCTACAAAGAAAGCACTATAACTCGGAAGAAAAACAACAGAACAACTTAGTCAGACCAATGGCAGATTAAATTAAAAACGTTTTTAATCAAGTTTACACTAAATAAAAACCGATTGAGAAATCGTTTTTTTTGTTTGTTTACTGTTTTTTATGGGAGCCTCGAAACATTATGCTGTATCAGAAAAATCAAATGAATTATTTTGTATCATTTGACGTAACGGGCTCCTTCTATCCCAAGTAATTCTTTGTCCTAATTATATGACCGGCAAAGGCACTGATAAAACAGTCAGCCAATGCATGGCCCCATAACAAACCAAAACTAAGTGCTCTTTCTTACTTCTGAAGGAACCGATTGGCATCACATACCGGCGCCACGATTACCTTGGCGCCGGATATGACCTGGCAAAAAAAATTCCCATTTTCGTTTAACCATCATTGTTTCGTTCAGAACTATTTTCTTTGTCTTAGTTTAAAGAGCCTTTTTTTATTCAGGTTTGTATTAAATAAAAATCTCTTTTTTGACTATCGGGCAACTATCGCATGGCTTATTGAATTCGTATGAGGCAATGCAAGTCAGGATAGTAAAATGGGACAGCAAATTGACACGCGGAATTTACCATGTAGAAATAGCCAACCAGACGGAAGTATTAAAGTAATAACCGTTACGTATTGACTTTAGAAAGAAGATGTGCTAAGAATAGATGTAAACACGGAAAATACAACAGAACAAATTAATACGCACCAATGACTGACCATATTAAAAACAGCAAGTTCGCGAAGATGGCTATAAAAAAATGATTTAAATTTTATGGTTTTGCCTTCGTTGAATCGTTGGTTATAGGTAAAGGTTTACAAGCATGATTTAATCTCTTATAAGCATCAGGCTCAGCCGTCACGTCGTCGGCGTCATAGCCCATATTGGCGAGTGCATATTTAATATTTTCAATGTTGGTGCGGTCTGTGTACCAAACTACGGTCACCGTGTGCCTTCTATAATCAGCCTTTACAGAAGAAACACCATACTGATGAACTAAAAAATTATCTATACTTGTTTTACACGCATCTGCCAACACGCCCGGAGTTTTTATTACTGCTTTTTCCACAGCCTTTTGTTGGGCGAACGAAGAGTTAGAAGTGACTGCAAAAGCGATTAACGCAAGAAAAATCGTTTTCATAAAGATTCTTTTTAATTAACGAATTTACAAAGTTCCGCTCCAATTGGCCGGATCAAGTCGCCAGTTTAACAACGCATTTTGATTTTCTTCCGAGATAGATCCTTTGTCGATGGCCAGTTGTATTAACGATTCATAATCAGTTAAAGATCTCAAAGGAATGCCGAATTTTTCAAATGCCTGTCTTGCATTTTCAAATCCATAAGTAAAAATAGAAACCATCCCATCTACCTTTAGTCCGGCGTTTTGCAAAACTTCTACTACCTGCAGGCTGCTTTTTCCAGTTGATACCAAATCTTCTACCACCACTACCCTTTTGCCGGGCTCGTAAGTGCCTTCAATCTGGTTTCCTAATCCGTGTTCTTTGGCTTTTGGCCTTACATATATATAAGGAAGTTTAAGTTGATCCGCAGCCATAGCGCCCCACGCGATGCCTGCGGTAGCTACGCCCGCAATGATATCTGCTTTTTCAAAAGACTGAAAAATAACGTTGCACATTTCAGATTTGATAAAATCCCGAATAAAAGGAAATGAAAGTGCTTTTCTGTTATCGCAATAAATCGGGCTCTTCCATCCGCTTGCCCACGTAAAAGGTTTATGGATACTTAATTTTATTGCATTAATTTGTAATAATTTTTCAGCAATCGCTTTTTTATCAGTCATGATGCGAAGATAATAAACACGTATGAGCTACATAACAATTTACTTTGATGATAAACCTGTTTTCCTTTGCGATGAAATAACACCCGACATCAATGAGTATCGGCATCATCCGGATACTGTTTATATTGACGAACTTTCTACCTCCGCTGTCAATTCGTTATTACATGAAATCAATAAACCCCAGTTTCATTCAGGAATTGTTTATGATAAAGATCTTTTGAAATTGAAAACAGCGTTTTTCAAACATTTCACTTTAAAAAAAGCAGCAGGAGGATTGGTTACAAATAGTGATGGCGAGATATTAATGATACTCCGGCGCGGAAAGTGGGATCTTCCAAAAGGTCATTTAGATAAAGGTGAAACACTTGAAGAGTGCGCCCTCAGGGAAGTTACCGAAGAAACAGGATTGAAAAATTTGGAATTGGGACAATTCATCCAAATCACTTTACACACGTACTCCCTTTTTGGAAAGCATATTTTAAAAGAAACTCATTGGTACTTAATGAATGCAAAAGGAGATGAAAATCTTATCCCCCAAACGGAAGAACACATTACAGAAATCAGGTGGATAAAAAAAACAGAACTAAAAAAATATCTTTCCAATACTTTTCCCTCTATTGCTGAAATATTGTCGGACAAAAATATTTAGCTTCCTGCGCTCCGATACAGAAGGTGCCTCAGACAGTAAAGCAACTTTTTCTTTGTTTTTTTGTTTTGCCAATTATCATTTATTGTGCCTACAAAAAACTTAAAATATTTATTCCCCTGCATGGCTTATATCCACCATCTGTTTTGCTTTTTTTACGAAGAAAATAACGAACGGGACGCAAACTAAAAACATACGCCAATCCACAAAAATACATCCATGTAGAAAAGAACTGTGGATTGTATATCCACCATGCCGTCTAATAATTTGTCTGCTGATTTTGTGGCTAAATCCATTGGCAATCCTTTTGAATAAAAGTCGCCGGCAATCATTTTTACCCGTTCCTGCACCGCTGGGTCCGTAGTGGAAAGATTCGTCAGAATGTCGCTGCGGTGCAATTGTATATCGCTCGTGAGATAGGTAGAAATAATGGCCACGCCAAAAGATCCTCCTAATTGCCGAAACATACCTGACAGCGCAGCCCCCTGCCCTATTTCCTTTCCTTTCAAAGTGGAAAGAGCCATGGTGGTAATTGGAATAGATAGAAGGCCAAGACCCACACCACGGATGACAAGAATCCAGAAGAACGCGTCACTTGGAGTATTGGGAGTAAGCACTTTATAGGCCATCATACTATAGATAAAAAAAATGATCATTCCCGATGAAATCAAAATACGAAAGGACACACCCCGCTCCATCATCTTGCCTACAAAGGGCATCATGATTGCAGTAAACACTGTGCTGGGAATCATTAGCCATCCCGCCTGCAGCGCTGTCCATCCCATGATAGTTTGAGTATAAAGTGGAATAATAAACGTAGAACCAAACAGGCCGAAGCCCAATACAAAAGAAAAAATAGTACCTAACGATAGATTCCTGTCTTTTAATACACGCAACTCTACAATAGGATATTTATATACCAGTTCCCGCCAGATGAAAAAATAGAATCCGAAAAAACAGCTAACCGATAGCCAGCTAATTAACGGACTATTAAACCAATCATCCTCCTGGCCTTTTTCGAGAATAAATTGCAATGAGCCAATGGCGATAATTAATAATGCAATGCCCAGCCAGTCAACATTTCGGACCTTTACCTTTTCGGCATACCTGGGGCTTTTGACAAATTGAAGCGTGAGCAACGTGGCAATAATTCCGATAGGTAAATTGATGTAAAAAATATAAGGCCACGAATAATTATCTACGATATAACCACCAAGTGGAGGACCAAGCGTAGGCCCTACTATCACGCCCAACACGTAAATGGTTTGTGCCATCGCTCGTTTTTCTATCGGGTAACTTTCTGTAATAATTGTTTGCGCTGTTACAAGCAATGCTCCTCCGCCGATTCCCTGGATAAACCGAAAAATAATTAATTCTTCTATGCTTGTAGCGTTGCCACACGCCCAGGATGTGAAAGTGAAAATCAAAATAGATGCTGCAAAATAATTTCGACGGCCAAATTGCTGGCTTAGCCAGCTTGTCATAGGCATTACAATTACATTAGCGATCGCATAAGCGGTAATAACCCACGTAATTTCGGTAAGCGAAGCACCAAGGCTACCCTGCATGGTAGGCAATGCAATATTCACAATAGTGGTATCTATTATCTGTAATAGCGCACAAACTACAGCGGTAACTGTAATGATTACACGTTTTGATCCGTAAACTACTAATGAGCCTTCTTCCATAGAAATTTCTATTATCTCTTTTCGTTCCTGTAATAAAACTTCATACTGACCTCAAATTATCTACCATCTTCCGAACTACTTCCATGCATACATTAATCGCGTTGATATCGACATTTTCACTCACCAGGGAATACATTTCGCTCAGCCACGGCTGTACTTGCTCCCCAAGCTTTTTACCTGCCACGGTTAAAAAGATTAATTTGCTCCTTCTGTCATCCATATCTTCCATTCGCTTTACAAATTTCCTCTTCTCGAGATTATGTATCAGGCCAGTAAGACTCGCTTTATCTTTAAGCGTCCTGTCTGCCAATTCCTGCTGTTTGATACCGTCGGTCTTCCACAGACATGACATTACCTGTTGCATTTCATAAGTAAGTTCAATATCATTTTCCCGAAATTTCTTTTGAAGAAACTGCCTTAACAGATCCCTTAATTCAAAACTAAGATGCGCAAACTCTCTTGCTTTTTGCGCTTTTTGAGCCGTCTTTGCCATAGCTTTCTAGTAGAATGATTTGTAAGAAAAATAATCGTTAGAACCCCATTTGTCCAATCGCAAAGCTACACACGAAATAGTTAAGTATTTAACTAATTTACCAGTAAAATATCAATCTAACAGACATTTTTAGCGAAGTGAAAATTAAATAGTGATGTTCTCCGACGCCAAGATTGCCGACTCTTATGCAAGAATGCTTTCGCAATCTATTTTGAAGTTATCTTTGCCAATCCTTTATGAAGTCCTTCAAACACAAAAATTCACTGCTCTATAAAATAACAGGAAATCGTTTAAAAAAGCCATCATACCTGTTAGGGACCATGCATGCCATCTGTTCCGATGATTTTGTTTTAAGTAAAAAAGTACTGCAAGCGTTGCAAAAGTGCAGCACGTATTACATGGAAGTGGATCTGGGCAGCGCGCAAGAGATGCAATTCATGAGCGAGCAAGCAACGAAAATCCCCGATATTTTTGAGGGGCTTTCGGGTTCGGAGAAAGAAGAACTTACTCACATTTTACAAGACCAATTTGATCTATCCTTCGAGGAAGCTAAACAAGAAGGACCATTAACACTCATAAACCGCCTGGCAATCGACGCCATTGATTGTGATGAAATAAAAGTGCCGGAAATGGAGCTTTTAAAAATAGCACAGGAAAAAGGTTTACAAACAGCAGGAATGGAAACTGTACTGGAACAATTAAACATTGCACAAAAAGTATTTACCGGCAAAGAAATTTTACGCCAATTAAAATCTGCCGGCGCTTATAAAGAACTTTTTGATAAAATCGTGAAAGCCTACCATTCCGAAAATCTACAGGAGCTCTCTGTATTAATTGCTGACAAACAATTCATGAGCAAAAAAGTTTACAATGTCCTGGTCATTAACAGGAACAAGCGCTGGGCAAAAGCAATTCCAACACTGATCGAAAACCAAAGTGCTTTTTTTGCTGTTGGGGCTGGTCATTTACCCGGTGATGGCGGACTTTTACAATTGCTTATAGAGATGCAGTATGCTGTAAATCCAGTGTATAGGTAACCGTTATAAAAGAAATTGAGCCACCGATAATTCCAATTACGTCCATGTTTAATGATTTAATATTGCAATTTAACGATTAGACTACGGCGCAAAAATGCAAGTTTATTTACCACTTGTCTTCTTTATCTTTTTGTTTAGTTTCAGATATTTTTTATGAATACTTAAGTCAACAAAAACGCGACGTTTATAAAAGAAACATTTTAGGAATCGCAGATCGCTTTACCGTCAATTGGCAAACTGGAAATCGCGATTATCAATTAATATAAAAACTTAAACAGAAACCCTAATTTTATCCCAAATTGCAACTCACCGTAATTAAGGAAATAGTTTTTAATCTTTTAATTTTGAATCGAGTTTATGAAAAAAATCTTCTTTTTATTTTTAATTTCAATGGCCTCAAATTTCGTTATTGCCAGCCCTTCCACCGGAGATTTTGCAATAAAAGAATGGAATGCGGCGACTCACGAAAAACCGATTCTATTTTACATTTCAGGTGACGGCGGTTTTAATAAGTTCTCTACCGGATTGTGCGAAGCGCTTAATAAAGATGATTATGATGTAATTGCCTTAAATGCAAAAACCTATTTTGACGATAGAAAAACGCCTGAGCAAACTACGCTTGATATAACCAACTTTCTTTCGAAAAAACTAGCGGGTCGCAAAAACCAGGAAGTTATTTTTATCGGCTATTCTTTCGGAGCTGATGTGGTACCCTTTGTGCTGAATCGGTTGCCTAAAAATTTTCAGTACAATGTAAAAACATCTTTCATGTTGGCTTCGTCCGGCAGTACTGATTTTGAGGTTCACTGGTCAGATATGCTTGGTGGAAATACCAAAAGAAGCATGGACGTGGTGTCTGAAATCAATAAAATTCAAAATAAAAAAATAGTGATCATCGACGGAAGCGATGATCACTCCCTTGACAAAAGCCGTATCACGATCAAATACACCTATGTTGTATTGCCCGGCGGTCATCACTTCGACGGCGACATGGATGAGGTTGCAAACGAATTGGTAACGCACATGTAATAAACGCAGGAACGAAGAGAAATCCTTCTTAAAATAATAAATAAGGAATATAAATTATTTGTTCTCTCACTGTAATAATCTGCAGAAATTTTTCTGATTTACTCTTACCTGACAACTATGCTGCTTCTTTAACATGGCATTAATCTTGAACATGGTACTTAAGACTCAAAAGCTTCGTTACTTTAATAAAGCTTTTGACAGAATGTCAACCTAAAAAATATATGACTAAAAATAATTACTTCCTTAATGGGCCTGAAGAAGAAATTGAATTTCTGCCCATGATTCCGATGAATGAAGACAACGATCCTAACGATGATCAACTGATTCCTGCCGAATTACCACTGCTACCCCTGCGAAACACAGTGCTTTTTCCCGGCGTTGTTATTCCAATTACAGTTGGGCGTGACAAAAGCATAAAGGCCGTAAATGACGCGCACAAGGCTGACAAATTGATAGGCGTCGTTTCACAAAAAGACAGCCAGGTAGAAGAGCCCACTTTAAGTGATTTGGTAAATATTGGTACGGTAGCAAAGATTCTTAAACTCATCAAAATGCCGGATGGTGGCACTACGGTCATCATCCAGGGAAAAAAGAGATTTAAAATAGATGAGATCACTTCAGAAGACCCCTATTTTAAAGCAAAGATTACAGTATTGTCAGACAGCGAATTAAAAAACGACAATGATTTTGATGCTATGGTGGCTTCTATCAAAGAATTGTCCGGACAAATCATTCAGCTTTCTCCAAATATGCCGTCTGAAGCGACCATTATTTTGAAGAATATTGAAAATCCTGCGTTCTTGATTCACTTCGTTAGTAGTAACCTGAATAGCAATATCCTGGAAAAACAGAAGTTGCTCGAAATTCAGGATATAAAAGCGAGGGCGGAAGTATTGTTGAATCTATTGCAAACCGAATTGCAATATGCGGAATTAAAAAATAAAGTAACCAACAAGACCCGTGCTGAACTTGATAAACAGCAAAAGGATTATTTTTTGCAACAGCAATTAAAAGCGATTAAAGAAGAACTTGGCGGTGATAATGTTGCCGAAGTGAAAGAGATGCAGAAAAAAGCTGAAGGTAAAAAATGGCCCGCTGCGGCGAAAGATATGTTTCACAAAGGCATAGAAAAACTGGAACGCATGCACCCTTCTACACCTGATTATTCTGTCGTTTATAATCACCTCGACCTGATGCTCGATCTTCCGTGGGAGGATTATACCAAAGACCAATATGATTTTAAAAAGGCCAAGAAGATTTTAGATCACGATCATTATGGGATGGAAAAAATAAAGCAACGGATATTGGAATATCTCGCGGTGCTAAAGTTGAAAGGCGATATGAAAAGCCCCATTCTTTGCTTTGTAGGACCTCCGGGAATTGGTAAAACCTCGCTTGGTAAAAGTATTGCCAATGCTATCAACAGAAAATACGTTAGAGTAAGCCTTGGAGGTTTGCATGATGAAAGTGAAATACGGGGACACCGCAAAACCTATATTGGCGCGATGCCGGGAAGAATTTTACAATCTATCAGAAAAATAAAATCGTCCAACCCCGTAATGATATTGGACGAAATAGATAAAGTGGGAACAGATTTCAGGGGCGATCCGTCTTCAGCATTATTGGAAGTTTTAGATCCGGAACAAAACAATAATTTCTACGATAATTACCTGGAAACAGAATATGATCTAAGTAAAGTATTGTTCATAGCGACGGCTAATAATCTGCAAAATATTCAACCTGCACTGCGCGATCGCCTGGAGATTATTGACCTCAGTGGTTATGCGATTGAAGAGAAAGTGGAAATTGCTAAGAGGCATTTGTTGCCAAAACAGAAAGAAGCGCATGGTCTAAAAAATGTATCCTTCAAAATGAGTGATGCGGTTTTAGAGAAGATTATTGCTGATTTCACAAGAGAAAGTGGTGTTCGGGAACTTGACAGACAACTGGCAAGTATCATGCGGAAACTTGCGAGGGACTATGCAGAAAAGGGGAAACTAAAACCCACAGTTAGCACCAAAGATGTGGAGAAAATTTTAGGAAAATCGAGATATAGCAATGAAATATACAAGACAGCAAACATGGCCGGCGTAGCTGTAGGTCTTGCCTGGACTTATGTTGGCGGAGACATACTCTTTATAGAATCCACTACAAGTGATAATGGTAAAGGTGACTTAAAGCTCACAGGTAATCTCGGAAATGTGATGAAAGAAAGTGCTTCCACGGCTTTGAGTTATCTCCAATCCAACGCAAAGAAATATGGAATAGATCCTAATGTTTTTATTAAAAAGAATGTTCACATTCATGTACCCGAAGGTGCTGTTCCAAAGGACGGCCCAAGCGCCGGCATCACCATGATGACTGCACTTGCATCATCATTCACCGGACGAAGGGTAAAACCCTACCTGGCTATGACTGGCGAAATCACGTTGCGCGGAATCGTATTGCCTGTCGGCGGAATAAAAGAAAAAGTGTTGGCGGCCAAACGGTCAGGCATACGCGAAATTATTATGAGTGCACAGAATGAAAAAGATATTAGTGAGATCAATCCAAATTATATCAAAGGACTTAAAATTCACTACGTAAAAACCATGCAGCAAGTGTTGGATAATGCTTTGGTTTAAAAACTTAAATTATATTATTGATTAAAAGGGAAAAGTATAAAAAGGCTTTTCCTTTTTTTGTGCGGAATTATACCCGATGACGATTTTCAGTAAACAAACAAATACATTGCATTTCTATTCTGAAGGATTCTCTTCATTTGAAACACCAGTTATTTTTTTAAAAGGTTTTCGTATTACTTGTTGGTTTACCAGCGTTCGTCGAACAAGCCATAAATCTTCTAATCGTCTTGTCTATTCATCTAACTTCAGAACTGCTAAAAATGCTTCCTGCGGCACTTCCACATTTCCTATTTGTTTCATTCTTTTTTTACCCTCTTTCTGTTTTTCAAGCAATTTCCTCTTGCGGCTGATGTCGCCCCCATAACATTTTGCCGTTACGTCTTTTCTAATCGCACTAATATTTTCGCGCGAAACGATTTTTGCGCCGATGGCAGCCTGGATAGCAATCTGGAATTGCTGGCGCGGTACCAGTTCTTTTAATTTTTCACAGAGTTTTCTTCCGAAATCATGCGACCGGAATCGGTGAATTAACGAACTTAACGCATCCACTTTTTCACCATTCAATAAAATATCCATCTTCACAATATCACTTTCGCGATAACCGATCGGGTGATAATCGAACGAAGCATATCCGCGTGTAACACTTTTCAACCTATCATAAAAATCAAACACTATTTCGGTCAATGGCATTTCGAAACTTAATTCTACTCTTGTGGGAGTTAAGTATCCCTGGTTAGTAAGAATGCCTCGTTTGCCAATACAAAGCGTCATGATATTCCCTATATAATCCGGTTTTGTAATAATCTGCGCTTTTATATAGGGTTCTTCTATTTTCTCAATCCTGCTTGGGTCGGGCATTTGAGAGGGATTATTTACCGTTATTTTTTCTCCTTTTGTAGTATAGGCAAAAAAGCTAACGTTAGGTACTGTAGTGATTACCGTCTGATTAAATTCACGTTCTAACCTTTCCTGGATAATCTCCATGTGAAGCATCCCCAGGAATCCACACCGAAACCCAAAGCCCAATGCCTGTGAAGTTTCCAGCTCAAACGTAAGCGAAGCGTCATTGAGTTGCAACTTTTCCATGCAATCGCGCAATTCCTCAAACTCGTCCGTGTTAACAGGAAAGATACCAGCGAAAACCATTGGCTTTACTTCTTCAAACCCTTTGATAGATTCTTTGCAAGGATTCTGTGTGGTCGTTATCGTATCTCCTACTTTTACCTCTTTTGCATTTTTTATTCCGGTAATGACATAGCCTACATCACCTGCTTTCACCTGTTCTTTTGGCATCATCCCTATTTTCAGAATACCCACTTCGTCAGCGATGTACTCTTTGCCAGTGTTAGAGAATTTTATTTTGTCGTTCTTTTTTAAAGTTCCGTTGAAGATTCGGAAATACACAATAATACCACGGAAACTGTTGAAAACACTGTCAAATATTAATGCCTGCAGCGGCGCATTTTCATCGCCGGTCGGCGCAGGAATTCGCCTAATGATAGCTGTTAGAATAGCCTCAATTCCGACTCCTGTCTTGGCGCTTGCATGTAGAATATCCTCCTGTTTGCATCCGATAAGTTCAATGATCTGATCTTCTACTTCTCCAATCATCGCACCATCCATATCTATCTTATTCAAGATGGGTATTATTTCAAGATCGTTATCAATGGCAAGATATAAATTTGAAATCGTTTGCGCCTGTATCCCCTGGGTTGCATCCACCAGCAATAGAGCTCCTTCGCATGCAGCTAACGCGCGGCTCACCTCGTAGCTAAAATCGACATGGCCGGGTGTATCAATTAAATTCAGAACATATTCCACCTCTTCAAATTTGTAATTTATCTGAATTGCGTGGCTTTTAATCGTAATCCCCTTTTCACGTTCAAGGTCCATATTATCCAAAACCTGGGCTTGCATTTCACGGTCACTTACCGTATGTGTAAATTCTAACAAACGGTCTGCCAGCGTGCTTTTTCCGTGATCTATGTGTGCGATAATGCAGAAATTTCTGATATTCTTCATAACTGGCGGCGAAGATAAGAAAAAGGCATTGGCGTTTTGTTTTTAGATCGTTAGCTAAGCTGATTTTATCTTTAATTTGCATTTATATTTCCATTGAGGCATCATTGGTTATAAAAAACCGTTGTAATAGAATAAACATTACAGGAACATCAAAATGGCGAATACTGTATCATTAATTTTTAAAGCAGATAAAACGCGGAAAATTGTTTGGCTGTTTCTTTCGAAAGTAATGCCACTTGTTGCGTTATTTTTTATTACTATCATTTATTCAAGAAAATTAACTTATGATGATTACGGAAAATTTCAGAGCGTTTGGATTTACACAAACATTGTAAATGTGATCATCAGTTTCGGTATTGCTTCTGTTATCCTTTCTACCGAACTTGATTTTCTGAGGGCTTTCATAAAAAAAAACCGGAAAAAGTTAAGCTTGTACTATTCGATCCTGTGGATTTCAGGATTAATTGCATTCTTTTTCGCTGCTAAAAATTTTAATACTTCCCTAAAATTTTTATTGATTGCTTTTATTATTATTCAAAATGTAGCCAGTGCTGCAGATAATTTACTGATTAAAATTGGAAGTGAAAAGACATCGGGAGTTATCAATTTTTTTTACGCATCTATATTTTTTGGATGGCATATTTATGTACTGCATACCGGGTATTCTCTTTACCATTTGATAGCAGGCATCGCAATTATTTCAATCGTTCGGCTTATTATCATTTTGCTGATATCCTTTCAGAAAAGAGAAATCACGGTAACAAATGAAAACAATCATAATTTTTTATATCATTGGGGTTACCTTGGTCTAAATGATGCACTTGGAGTTTTGGCAAGATGGATAGACAAACTTTTTCTGTTGTACCTCCTGAGTTCCACCGATTTTGCCGTATTCTTTAACGGGTCAATTGAAATTCCGCTATTTGCATTACTGGTGAGCGTCACCGGAAACTTTCTTGCCATTGAAATATCAGCCAACATTCAACACCCGGAAAAGGTAATAAAAGTTTACAGTGCAAGTTTTCATATACTGTCCAATATCGTGTTTCCCCTATTCCTTTTCTTGCTTTTCTTCAGAGTAGATCTGTTTTCGCTTGCCTTCAATCACAAATACGATGCATCATTACCAATATTTATAATCAGTATCTTTATTTTACCCCTAAGAATCAATAACTATGGTGTTATTTTACAATGCTATTCCCAAGGGAAAAGAGTTTTATACGGCTCGCTTCTTGATCTTTTTATTGCCATCACCCTAATGTTCATCTTATATCCGTTGATGGGCACAAAGGGGGTTGCAATTTCAATAGTCATTTCCACTTATTGTCAGTCATTCTACTATTTATGGTATTCATCCACCGTGTTGAACTCGACCATCCTTCATCTTTTACCCTTAAAAAAATTAGGGGTAAGATTTCTTAAAATTCTCGCGCTTTATTTGGTACTCTCTTTTTCCTTATCCAGTTTAAGTGCGCCTGCCAGGCTGATTTTTGCAATTACTATCACCGCTGCAATAGTATTTTTAGGGATGATAAAATATTCCAAGACTTATTTTAATAAGCCATAACCACATACTCCTCGAGAAAAGACCAACAGAAAAACAGTATAAATTTAGTCAGACAGTTCTCCAAATCAAAAAATAGAAATCACAATAATTTGTTTATCTACTATAATTATAGCTTTACAAAAAGGTTGGTGAACAAAAAACTGGCAATTTTAAGCCAAGACGGTTTAGGATATTTTATGCGCAGCAATTGACATGTTTCAAAAATAAAGCCGTCATGCTAAAACGCTGAAATGGCGGTCATTGTACCGCCATCTCTATTTTCTTTCCGATTCAACTTTCGTTGAGTCTAATCAAAAAGATTATCCTCGTTTTTGCGATAATAAATTTTATCTTCCATGAATTCAGCCGTAGCTAAAAGAGCTGGGTTTGGCATCCGCTCGTAAGCCCGGGATATTTCCACCTGTTCCTTGTTCTCATGGATTTCTTCAAGGCTATCAGTATGGCTGGCAAATTCTTCCAGCTTATTATGCAATTCCTCTTTAATTGCGATATTAATCTGGTTCGCCCTTTTTGCTATCACATTGATTGATTCATATAAATTACCTGTTTTCTCTTTTACATCAATCAGATTTTGAGTTTCTACAACGTTGCTTGTATTAGAAGCTTGTTGCCTCCTTAATTTGCTCATCTTTTATTTTTTTTATTGCGTTTTGACTAAGGTTTTTATATTGTTCAGCATCTTTTAATAATTTGCTATCTGGATATCGGTCTGCAAAATCAAAATATTCAGACGTTACTTTTTCATACCGCTGTTCCTGTTTACTATATATGCTTGATTGGGCATATTCATAATATGATTTCACCGCCATTAACATATAATCATCGCCGCTATGGGTGTCGGGGTAGTTAATTAACAGCGCTGAAAACGTGAGCGCTGAAGCCTGATAATCTGAAAGATTATAATATAATTTTGCACTGATATAATCTTTTTTCTCCAATTTCGCTCTGCATTCAGTAATGACCTCATTTGCTTCGGCCTTTCGTGAAGAGTTGGGATAAGTATTGATAAACCCTTGCATCATTCCAATTGCTTTTATAGTATTCGTCTGATCCAATTCTACATGGGGCGACTGCATGTAAAAAGTATACGCGTGCATATAAGCAATTTCCTCAGCTTTACTGCTATTAGGAAAAACTCCTAAATAGCTTTTAAAAAGATTTTCCGCATCTAAGTAGTTCTTTTGATAATACGAGCAATAAGCATATTTATAATACAGTTCCTCAAATTTATCACTCCCTTTAAACACAGGGAATAATTCCTGGTATAAAGTTTCCGCATTTTTATAGTTTTTGTCTGCATAGTATTCATCAGCCTTTTGCAGTTTGTATTGGTAATCAGAACTTTTAAGGATCTTATTAAACTGATTGTTGCACCCGGAAAGAATCAGTAATGGTATAGGTAATAAGAATAAAAGAAATTTCATAAAGAGCGCAAAATTAAGGGATTTAAAACAAATTTGGGTGTTTATAAAAAAACAGCAAAATCACGTGAGTTAATGTTTTGATATAATTATCATATCTGACCAAACAATACCATTTTGATTAGTTTTTTTAATTCAGAATGCCCTTTTCGCCGAAAGATTTCTTTGGTGAATCCGAGGTAATTATCCAGATTAATATTTTTTTGTAAACGAAGGTTTATGCCTCCAGACTTGCTTTTAGCCGAAAATGTCATTAGGAACCCTCGTCCGCCGACAATAATCGAGGGCAAAAAACAGTAAAAAAGTGTCAAATTCTCTTATAAAAAACCCTTCCCAAAAAATGGGAAGGGTTTATCATTGAGCAAAAAGTAAACGTTTTAATTGGATTTGATGTCAACTGTATTGACATCGCCACCACCTACTTCACAATTAGGTGTAATCCTATCTGCACTGATACCTTCTTTTTCTGTCAAGTAAGCCTTGATAGCATCAACTCTTTTGTTACAAAGTGCCTGAGATGCTTTAGAAGCAGCAGGATAACCTGTAATAGTGATAGAACATGAAGCACTGTTTTTCAATTTAGAAGCTACAGTGGCCAACATTGCCTGTGCATCGTTGCTTAAAGAACTTGTTTTGCTGTTTTTAAAAGAGATGCTTGGCAAATCACCAATATTACAAGTATTAGCGGTAGCCAGTGAATCTCTTAGACTCCTGCAGCAATCAGGTTCAGGGCATTTACCTACTCCGTCAGCATCTACTGGTTGACAGATAGTTGGAGTGATCAACTCTTTATCCTTACAATCTGGAACACCATCACCGTCAGTATCTCTCGAAACACCGTGACTGTCAACAGGACATCCTGCTGGAGTATTTGGCTCCCTATCAAACTGATCAGTAACACCATCACCATCAGCATCAGGTAAAACTGGCGGTGGTATCTTCATGTGTTTAGGATTGTTAATTTCACTGTAAGCATAGTCAAGTGGATTAATCCACCAAAGCGGCTCAATAGATTTAGTACTTGAACCAACGTTGAAGTTTAACCCCACTGACAAATAGTTGTAAGAATCATAATTGCTGGTAAGCACCGGATCGCTAGCGGGGTGATCCTGCCATTCCTGCCCATCCAGTAAATCATCTTTCACAAGAGTGAATTTATCCTCAATAGCAAGGTTTATTCTTTTGCTTAGCTTGAAAGCGATACCACCTATAAGACTCGCTGATGGCTTGATTTTCGAACCGGTACTATTATTGTTCTGTGCGTCCGTTTCATAACTATTATCCATCATAGCCTTTAAAGCTTTCCTTATTTCTTTTCTATCGGAATACCCCGCACCAGTTATTGAGCTGAAATTGTATGGATTGTTGTTGGCGTCTAATGCATTTATTTTTGTTTTATAAGTAGTCGCTCCAATTCCAGCGCCCATATAAACCACCATCTTGGTTTTGCCCTTATAAAAGCGAATATTATTTAATGAAAAAAGGCCTTGTAGGCTGAAATCCTGAACGTTTGATTTATAATTATAATAAACCGGAGTAGGAGAAGTATAATGCGTATTCCACGCAGAATTATTTGCATACCCTATAGAAGGCTTCCAGTCCAGACCTTTAGCTGTTCCGTAAACATATTCTGCTCTTAAAGAGAAAACATGTCCAAGGGATTTTCGAACATGAAGTCCAAGGCCACCAGTTGGTATCACCGATGGAACGTCGCCTTGAATATTGAACAATCCACCAGATATACCGATCTCCCATTGATCTCTGGGCTTCGCCGGAAAATCGTATGTATTATTCATAAACTCATTTTGTTGCGCTTTCGCTTTAGAAGGAATAACGCTTGAGTCATAAATATTATACACCCCTGTATCCTGGGCAAAAACGCCAAGGCTCAGGAGAGAAAATATTCCCATTAACAATAATTTAAACTTTTTGATTACCATAACTTTTTGATTAATGATTTCTGAATAAATTTTTTGCAAAAATATCAAAGGAAACTCAATAATCAAATTATTTTTAGGATTTAATTAAATTTTGAGTCATTTACATATTTCTACAATTTGAAACTTTTAAAGCCTGATTATCAACAAACGCACCAAATAATTTATTATTTCATGCAAAAATGAAATGGCCAGTGAGGATTTATAACATTTGCATCATTTCGTTTTAAAATTTTAACTAATAATCTCATAATTATTTCTTTCTGTCTTATATTGCCATTTTACCTGAATAATGCAATTTTCAAAAAATCTTATAGCGACCGAATTAGCAATCTTTGAGCAAAAATTTGCACAATCTGTGAAAAGTCAAACCCCGTTGCTTGACAGGATAATGAAATATATCATTAAACGAAAAGGGAAACAGCTTCGGCCAATGTTTGTCTTTTTAAGTGCCAAGCTTCACGGTACTGTTAATGAATCTACTTACAGGGCAGCGGCATTGGTGGAGCTATTACATACCGCCACTCTTGTTCACGACGATGTAGTTGATGAATCTCTTGAACGAAGGAGTTTTTTTTCAGTTAATGCGCTATGGAAAAATAAGATTGCCGTATTGGTTGGTGATTATCTTCTCTCTAAAGGCTTGCTTCTTTCAACTGATGCCGGCGATTTTAAACATTTACATATTTTGTCTGAAGCCGTTAAACAAATGAGTGAAGGCGAATTATTACAAATAGAAAAAGCCCGCAAATTAAATTTAAAAGAAGACATCTATTTTGAAATCATCAGAAGCAAGACCGCTTCATTGCTCTCATCTGCTTGCGCAGTAGGCGCCTGGAGCACAAGCCAGGATGAAAACCTTACAGAAAGAATGAAACTTTTTGGCGAAAAAACCGGCATCGCTTTTCAAATTAAAGATGATCTGTTCGACTATGGAAATGATAATATTGGCAAACCGACTGGCAACGATCTTAAAGAAAAAAAATTAACCTTACCTATTATTTATACATTGAATAATATTGGTTCTTCTGAAAGGCGGAAAATTATTTACATAATAAAAAACGAAAACAAGATTGCTGAAAAAATAAAATATGTAATGGAAAAAGTGATAGAAACGGGCGGCATTGAATATGCCATTACCAAGATGAATCAATATCGCGATGAAGCGTTAGCTATTCTTTTTGAATTTCCAAAAAGTGATGTAAGGGACGGGCTTGAGGAACTTGTAAGATACACAACCGATAGAAAATATTGATATCCCAATGTGATATGTACCAATGCGAAAATTAAAATATAAGTTTCAACCATCAACTCAACTTCTAAAAGTTTATTAATTTACAGGAATTCAATCAGCTAATCAGCAAATTGACAGATTATCTAATTATCCAATATGCAAAAAAGATGGAAAATAATTGAAGCAGATATAAATAAAACCGACAGTTTACACAAATCGCTGGTCGTAAGTTTATCTCTTTGCAATATTCTTGTTCAGAGAGGAATAGACACATTTGACAAGGCAAAAGATTATTTCAGGCCCCAACTTTCGCATCTTCACGATCCATTTCTAATGAAAGACATGGAAAAAGCCGTAGAAAGAATTTTATTCGCAATTAAGAACAATCAAAAAATTCTTGTATTTGGAGATTATGATGTAGATGGAACTACCTCAGTAGCTATTATGTACCGGTTTCTTAAAAAGATCTATTCCGAAGAAAAAATTGACTTTTATATACCCCATCGCTATCGCGAAGGCTACGGTGTCAGTAAACAAGGAATTGACTATGCTAAAGAAAATAATTTTGATTTAATTATTTCCCTGGACTGTGGTATAAAATCAATAGATTTTATCAGGTATGCATCTACGTTAAAACTTGATTTCATCGTCTGCGACCATCATCTGCCTGATGAAGAATTACCGCCGGCGATTGCCATTTTAAACCCAAAGCAAAAAGATTGTAATTATCCTTATAAAGAACTTTGCGGTTGTGGAGTAGGATTCAAATTAATAACTGCTCTTTCGGAACGGTTAGGATTAAACGAAGAAGAATACTTGTGCTATCTTGACCTGGTAGTTACCGCAATCGGTGCCGATATAGTTCCGATCAACGGTGAAAACAGGATTCTCGCCTTTTATGGTTTGCAAAAACTCAACGCAAATCCGTCGCCTGGAATCAAGGCTTTGATAGAACTAAGCAAGATTGAAAAGAAATTCTCAATAAATAATGTTGTTTTTATTATCGCACCTCGAGTAAACGCTGCCGGCCGTATGGATGACGCGACAAAAGCGGTAAGAATGTTTGTTGAAGAAGATCTTACGAAAGCGAAAGAATACGCGGAGATGCTGCATAGCGATAATGCAGACAGGAAAGATGCGGATTCCACCATCACCGAGGAAGCGTTATCCATGATAGCTAACAACCCCGAAATGTTGTCAAGAAAAAGTACAGTAGTATATCAATCGCATTGGCATAAGGGCGTTGTTGGGATTGTTGCCAGTAGGTTGATAGAAAATTATTACCGGCCTACCGTAGTGCTGACACTAGGTGAAAGTGTAGTCGGCGGTAGTGCGCGTAGTGTGCCTGGGTTTAACTTATACGAAGCCATACACGCATGCCGTGAATACCTAATTGGCTATGGGGGCCACTTTGCTGCGGCGGGAATGTCTATGCTGCCAGAGAATGTAGAAGCCTTCAGCAAAAAATTTGAAGAAGTGGTTAACGCAACCATTGATCCATCGCTACTTATTCCCGAATTAATCATCAACGCACAAATCAGTTTCAAAAACATTACGAATGGCTTTTATAAAATAATTACCGAGATGGAACCTTACGGACCTGAAAATTTACGTCCGGTGTTCATTACAAGAAATGCGATGAATACGCCATGGACAAAAGTTGTAAAAGAACAGCATATTCGGTTTGTAGTAAAAAATGAAAATATCACCCTCACCGGAATTGGTTTTAACCTTGCTGAAAAGTTTCCTCTTTTACAAATGAACGTACCAATTGATATCGTTTATACCATTGATGAAAATGAATGGAATGGTGAAACGAATCTGCAATTGAAGGTGATTGATTTCAGAATATCTGAAAATATTTCAGCCTAATCATTATCTCCATGAAACCTTTTTATAATCTAAAATATTTTTATTTCATTGCCCGTAATTGGAATATAAGACTTGCAGCATTCACCTTGTACCACGAGATAAAAGGCGAGAAAAAATACCATCTTGATACTACAGAAATTGACGATCTGAAAAACGAAAAAATTGAAAGTTGCAATTTACCTCACGCTTCTATTTACCAGGGAACCAATTATTATTTAATTGAGAAAGCATTTGACTATCTTAAAACCCAAAGTGCCAATCAACAACTTGTTGATTTCGGCTCAGGAAAAGGAAGGATTTTGGTAGTAGCCGCGCATTATGGCTTTAAGAATATTACTGGCATTGACTTCTCCCAATCTTTATGCAGAGAAGCTGAGAACAATATCGAGAAAATTAGACCCCTTTTTCCTGCAACAAGTTTTAAGATCATCTGTAATGATGCAGCAAATTATGCAATAGAAAATGATGCGAACATTTTCTTTTTCTTTAACCCTTTTGACGAAGTCGTGATGCTACAAATAGTGAGAAAGATTCTTGCTTCTTTAAAAATAAATTCCCGAAAAGTTTACGTCATTTATGTAAACCCATTATATAAAGAAATATTTTTAAGTGCGGGTTTCGAGGAGGAATACTATTTGAAGAAAATGGAATACCTCGAATTTATTATCCTATCGAAAGTGCCGGAAGAAGATTAGTTTTTCTGCAACCAAAATAAAAAAGCGAACGGATAAAACACCTATCCTTTGAAAAGATTTATTTTCACTGTCTAAAACGTTATTATGTACTCTGTTAGAAAATACTTGCTACTTATTTTTTTACTTATCTCTTTTGCTGCTATCGCACAGCCACCTCAAGGAGTAAAATGGTCAAAAGATGGAAATTATTTTTATCAAATTGAAGACAATCAAATTGAACAGATAGATCTCAATGCAGGTGCACTAAAAGTAATTGTAACAAAAGAGCAGTTAACACCAGCAGGCGCTTCAACGCCTTTAGCGATAGAAAATTTCTTCTTCGCAAACGATGGCAGTAAGGTGCTCATTTACACCAATTCAAAGAAAGTATGGCGCTATAATACCCGCGGAGACTATTGGTGCTTTGATCTCAAAGATCGCAAGTTGCAAGAGTTAGGAAAAGGAATGCCCACATCTTCCCTAATGTTTGCTAAGTTTTCGCCAGATGGTAAAAAAGTAGCTTATGTAAGCAGATATAATATATATGTAGAAGATCTTTCAACCGGTAAAATTAATGCACTTACAAAAGATGGTACGCGCGAATTGATCAACGGTACTTTTGACTGGGTTTATGAAGAAGAATTCTTCTGCAGAGACGGATTCCGATGGAGCCCTGACGGCAAAAAAATTGCCTACTGGCAAATGGATGCAAAAAATACCAAAAACTATTTAATGATTGACAACACGGATTCTATCTATCCTTTTACAAAGCCCGTTGAGTATCCCATTGCGGGAGAAGCGCCTTCCCCTTTTAAAATAGGCGTTGTAAATATCGCAAGCATAAAAACAACATGGATGAATATTCCTACCGATCCCGTTTTGCAGTCTTATGTTCCACGAATGGAATGGGCAGCCAATAATGATGAACTGATCGTACAGCATCTCAACAGAAAACAAAATACAAGCGATCTGATGCTTTGCAATGTCAATAACGGTCATTCAAAAACCATTTATGAAGAAAAAGATTCTGCATGGATAGATATCCTGCCAGAATGGGATATGGAATATTCTTATGGGGGATGGGATTGGCTTGACGGAGGAAAAGATTTTTTATGGGCAAGTGAAAAAGATGGATGGAGACATCTGTACAAAGTTACTCGAGATGGAAAAAATGAAACACTGGTTACCACTGGCAACTATGACGTAATGAAAATAAACGCAATTGACGAAAAAAATAATTATGTATATTTTGAAGCGTCTCCACAAAACGCCACACAAAAATATTTATATAGAACAACACTTGATGGTAAAGGAAATGCAGAACGCATAAGCCCTTCCAACGAGGAAGGTACGCACGATTATGACATATCACCACAAGCAAAGTTTGCGCTACATTCATTCTCTAATTATTATACTCCACCAGCATTCGAATGGATCGCACTACCTTCTCACAGGTTCATAAATGGAAATGACGTAAACGCATCAGTGAATGAACATTCTGCCGATAAATCAAAATCGAATATTACATTCTTTACCATAAAAACAGCAGATAATATTTCGATGGATGCATGGATGGTAAAGCCTTCCCATTTTGATTCAACCAAAAAATACCCTGTTGTTTTTTATGTATATACCGAACCGTGGGGGCAAAACGTGAAAGACGAATACGGAATCGCTGATAACGCTCTATACCAGGGAAGTCTCGCCGATGATGGATATATCTATATTTCCATAGACAACCGCGGAACTCCCGTTCCAAAGGGTAGAGAATGGAGAAAATGCATTTACAGGAAAATAGGATTGATTAATATTCACGACCAGGCGATGGCTGCAAAAGAAATTTTGAAGATCCGCTTCGTAGATACCTCCCGCATTGCAGTATGGGGATGGAGTGGCGGCGGTTCTGCCACATTAAACCTGATGTTTCAATATCCTGAAATTTACAAAACAGGTATTGCGATTGCTGCGGTAGGCAATCAATTTACCTACGATAATATTTACCAGGAAAGATATATGGGATTACCACAGGAAAACAAAGAAGACTACATAAAAGGGTCGCCTATCACTTATGCAAAAAATCTAAAAGGTCATCTATTGTATATTCATGGCACAGGAGATGACAATGTGCATTTTAATAATGCAGAAATGCTTTTGAATGAATTAATCAAATACAATAAACAATTTCAGTTTATGGAATATCCTAACCGGACTCATAGCATTTCTGAAGGCGAAGGCACCACACTTCATTTGCACACTTTATACACTAATTTTTTAAAGCAATATTGTCCACCGGGAGCAAAATAAAATTGCGGACGCTATTTTATTTATGTTGCCTGAATAACCATTCCATCATAAGCGGATCGCTATACACGCCTAGCCATGAAAAATGACCCACTTCAGGATATTGAGTAAATCCCGGATGAGCGCCAGCTTTAGTCAATGCGTTTAACATGTCTAACGAATAAAGCGGATTCACTGCGGGGTCTTCCGATCCCAAAAAAATCCAAATCGGAATATAAGCAATTGAGGCAGCTTTAGATACATCACCTCCTCCGCAATTCCACGAATTATAATTTATCGTAAACAAACAAATAAAGCTATTCTTAATTTGCAATTCATTTATAGTAAACAAAGAAATAATCATAATTTTTATAAGAAACATAAAAGTTGTTCCGTATCATTTTTACGTTTCAAAACTTTGAGACTTAAATTCACATTAAGAAGGCATAAATTCACATTTGTCAATAAACCAATAACTACTAATAGGGAAGTTTGTAAAAAAAATTATGAAAAAGAAAATTAATTTTTGCCTGCTTCTTTTAACGCTTTTTACCATTGACTCGTTTGCACAAAATGCATCATTACAGTTAAGCAAAGAACAAACGGTAAAAGACAGTATTGAATTTGCTAAGTTTAAAGAGAATTACCCCGAAAACTTTCTTAACAAAAGGCTTCCCATTAAACTGATAGAGGATGGGTATGTAATAAATGGTTTTAGCACAAGCATTCAGATTACAGATGGCATAGTTATGGATTCAGTCTATCACAATTTCCATCCGGGTATGCCAGACACATCAACAGTTATTCCCTTTAATGATATTAAAATAGCTGGAAGCAATTTGAATATTAATCTATTCTCACACTTGGTAATAATGGGTGGTAATCATAGAGACTCATCCATCATCATCCCGGTTGATCCTAATAAAATTGGCATATTAACAATAGGAGATTTTGATGCTAATGCAACTTCCATAAAAATTTCAATTAACGGAAAGATAATGTCCGACTGGACGCTATTGAAAAATTACACAAAGCAAAGCTATGAAGTCAGTAAAAAATACCTTGATTTTGGTGGTGTGAAAATGTCAGGTTATTCTTATGGTTACAATATTTGCAATTTGAAATTGCAATTGAATGACCAGGTATTGATAGAAATAAAGAATGATAAAAATAACTGGATGTTAGACAGGTATAATATCACAAGAGTACCTGCAGTACCAAATTTATCTTCCAGTATTTTCTCCAACAGTAATAAAAACTTTGTCGTAGCAGTGGATAAATCTTCCCCTGAAAAAAAAAATTCATTCTTGACCCAACCAATAAAACTATAGATATAAAGTTTGCTGATTCTACAATTCCTTCATCAGATATAGAATACATTCTTAAAAAGAGATCCTCGCAAGATTCAGTGTGGCAGGCAATTCCAAATGGATTGTCTGCTTTGCATTTTGATTTACAAAGTAACACAGATTATGATTTATTTCTTCGCTACAAAATTCAGCCGGAAACTATTAATCATTACCTGATTATTATAAAACAATATTGGTGGCAAAGCATTCTTTTCAGAATAATTGCAGCCGTTGTTGGTATATCATTAATAGTATTAGCAGTTTTTTATTTTTATAAGAAAAGAACAACAGTTATTAAAACAACAGGAAGAAACAGAGAAGATAATATTAAATTTGAGAGCTATTCATGGACAACTCAATCCACATTTCATCTTTAATTCTCTCAACTCAATACAAGGATTAATTAATACAAATAAAATCAGTAAAGCAAATGAATATCTTTCTGAGTTTAGTAATTTGATTAGAAATACTTTAATTGATAGCGATAAAATCTATCATACTCTTGATAAAGAAATAAAGACATTAATCACTTATTTAAAACTTGAACAATTGCGTTTCGAATTTGATTATCATTTTAAAATAGATGAAAGCATTAACATAAGCGAAATTGAATTTCCAACTTTATTATTACAACCTTTAGTAGAAAATGCTGTAAAACATGGTGTTTCAGGATTAAGAGATGAAGGGGAAATAACTATTCATTTCTTCAGAGATAATCATAATTTAATGGTTGAAATAATGGATAATGGTAAAGGCTTTGAAAATAAAGCTCAACAAAATGGCTACGGGTGGAAACTTACCAATGACAAAATTGAATTACTCAACAAAATATCAGGTAGTGAATCTATAACCAAAGATCTATTTCGCAAGAATGAGAAAACAGTATTACAACTATCGTTTAAAAATTTGATTTAAAAATATATTATGATCAATGCTATTATTATTGATGATGAAACGAATAATGTTAAGAACCTGGAGCAATTGCTTCATTTATATTGTCCTGAAGTAAATATTATTTCAACTGCATCCAATGCAAAAGATGGTAAAAAAACCATTCTGCAATTAGATCCTGACCTGATTTTTCTTGATATTCAAATGCCCGGCGAAAATGGTTTTGAATTATTGCAGTCATTATCAAAATATTCATTCGATGTCATTTTTGTAACTGCGTATGACCAATACGGAATAAAGGCCGTAAAATTTGCCGCAATAGATTATTTATTAAAACCTATTAACATCGATGAATTAAAAATTGCTGTAAAAAAAGCAATTGTAAAAAAAGAAGAAGGGAAACAAAATAATCAATTGCAAAATTTGATGCATTTATTAAAAGACAATCAAGAGGAACATCGCATTGCTTTATCGTCAGCGCAAGAGATAAGGTATGTAAAACCCTCCGGTATTATCAGATGTGAGTCATCTAATAATTACACCACTTTCTATTTAGCCTCGGGGGAAAAATTATTGATTTCAAAACCTATTTATTTCTATGAAGAATTATTGAACGATTATAGTTTCATGAGGTGCCATCAATCACATCTTGTAAATAAGAAATTTATAACAAGTTTTATTAAAGAAGACGGGGGTTCTTTATTATTAGAAAACAATACCAGATTGCCTGTATCAAAACAGAAAATGGAAAAAATTAAAGAATGGCTTGTCAAAAGATAAGTCTTCAAACCATTCACAGTAAACAAAAACTCCCGATTCCTATTTCAACGGAATTTTTGTTTTAGAAAACTTTTGAAAAGTAAGAATCATTTATGTTGCCTGAATAACCATTCCATCATAAGCGGATCGCTATACGCGCCTAGCCATGAAAAATGACCCACTTCATAAGTACCATAACCTCCCATAGAAAGCCCGGTAATATAAATACGATTCGTATCGACCGGTAAGTTTTTGATAGACTGACGAATCAATTCCATCAAAAGTTCCATCGGCTTGGAAGGAGTTGGGTTGAGAATCAGTTGCATGCCATTACCTGCTGTAAAACTTGACCATTGCATGTTAGCGGGACATTGCGGCGCAATCATAATTGCCGGATGCATGATCATCGCCCGATCGTTTGCAAAATTCTGTGCGCCCCATTTCAACTGAGCTTCATTATCATGCCCCCGCTCTCCAGATCCGTGAAGGAAAATGACCAACGGATATTTACGAAGTGTATCAGAATCAGGATATAGCAATCTGTACAGCAGCGTATCGCCTTTACCATTCACTTATTGATTTACCGGAAAATGTGGTGACTGAGAAAACACTGAATGCGACAACGAGATCAAAAAAATGAAGAGAAATAAAATTCCATATTTTGCTTTTAAGAACTTCATAAGAACTTTTTTAGAATGATAGTTTTGTGTTGCAACCCTCCACAAATATAATTTATATATCTATGTGGTAATTTTACAATTTTAAAACAGAAAGCATTGATAATACAAAGTGGACAAACAAATAACGGCTAATCTTAGTCGGGGGCAAAATCTGAAATGACTTCCCAACAAAAAACCCGGAAAACTCCGGGTTCTAATAAATTAATCACTTAACGAATGATCAGCTGCTCAAACAATTTACGTACAACAGACCAACAAATATCTCGAATTCCTATTTTTTCTTCTGGCTTTTCGGGGCAAAAATGGCAAACATCCTCTTACCTTCCAATTTAGGCATGCTTTCCAAAGTACCAACCTCTACAAGCCTTTCAGCAAATTTCAATAGTAACAATTCGCCTCTTTCCTTGAACATAATAGCCCTTCCTTTAAACTGCACATAGGCTTTTACTTTGTTACCATCTTTAAGAAAGTTTTCTGCATGTTTTGATTTGAAATCGAAATCATGATCATCTGTATTAGGCGTAAAACGAATTTCTTTTACTTCAGAGACTTTGCTCTTTGCTTTCATTTCCTTTTCGCGCTTCTTTTTTTCGTAAAGGAATTTGTTGTAATCGATCACTTTACAAACCGGTGGATCTGCCTGCGGTGAAATTTCTACAAGATCGAGCCCCATATCATTCGCTATTTTTTGCGCGTCAGCCGTAGGGTAAACACCTACCTCTATATTTTCTCCTACCAAACGTACATTTGGTACTCTTATCATGTGGTTGGTGCGGTGTTCCTGTTGTTGTTCTTTTTTAAAACGTGGGTTAAATGCGCCTCTCGGCCGTGGTGGAAATGCCATTAATTGATTTTAGATTAAAAATTTATTGTGTTTATTTTAAAAATTATCTATTGGTTAATATCCGGTTTTATTCTTTACTTCTTCATTGATCATTTCGATCAGCTCATTCAAAGTTTTTGAACCTTCATCACCCTTGCCCTGGCGCCGTACAGAAACTTTTTCCTCTGCCACCTCTTTTTCACCTATCACAAGCATCAACGGAATTTTTGCCATTTCAGTGTCCCTTATTTTCCTTCCGATCTTTTCGTTCCGATCATCTATCTCAGCACGAATATCATTATTTTTTAATTGTTTTAAAAGATTTTCTGCATAAGGTAGAAATTTATCACTAATTGGCAAAATTTTGACCTGCACCGGCACCAGCCACATCGGGAATTTCCCTGCACAATTTTCGATAAGAACTGCCACAAATCGCTCCAAACTACCAAAGGGTGCCCGATGTATCATCACCGGCCTGTGTTTGGCGTTGTCTTCGCCAATATAAGTGAGCTCAAATCTTTCTGGCAAATTATAATCCACCTGGATGGTTCCTAATTGCCATTTTCTACCAATTGCATCGCGAACCAAAAAATCAAGTTTCGGGCCATAAAATGCAGCTTCACCATATTCTATCACTACATTTTTTAATCCTTTTTCTTCTACTGCTTCTACGATATCTTTTTCGGCTTGCTCCCAGTTTTCGTCACTGCCTATGTACTTTGAGTGATCTTTCTGATCTCTTAATGAGATCTGAGCTGTAAAATCACTAAATCCAAGTGAACTAAAAGTATATAAAACCAAATCAATCACTTTTATAAATTCGTCCTTTACCTGCGATGGCATACAAAACAAATGCGCATCATCCTGTGTAAATCCACGTACCCTGGTAAGCCCATGCAATTCGCCGGATTGTTCGTAACGATAAACGGTACCAAACTCCGCATACCTTATTGGAAGATCCTTGTAACTCCTTGGTGATGACTTGTAAATTTCGCAATGATGCGGACAATTCATTGGTTTCAAAAAAAACTCTTCTCCTTCCACAGGTGTCTTTATCGGTTGAAAACTATCTGCTCCATATTTTTCATAATGACCACTGGTGACATATAAATTTTTAGAACCAATATGCGGTGTTATTACAGGGAGATAACCTGTTTCTAATTGTGCCTTTTGCATAAAATCCTGTAGCCTTTGACGAAGCATGGCGCCCTTCGGTAACCAAAGCGGCAGGCCTGCACCCACTTTTTCAGAGAAGGTAAATAATTCCAATTCTTTCCCAATCTTCCGGTGATCTCGCTTTTTAGCCTCTTCTAAAAAAACAAGGTATTCATCCAATTCTTTCTGATTCGGAAAGGTCACACCGTAAATGCGGGTGAGCATTTTATTTTTCTCATCTCCTTTATAATAAGCGCCCGCAATTGAAGTGAGTTTAATCGCTTTAATGGCTCCGGTTGCAGGAATATGCGGGCCGCGGCAGAGGTCTGTAAATTGGCCCTGAGTGTAGAAAGTAATGGTTCCATCTTGCAAGCCCGAAAGAAGGTCCAGTTTATATTCATCTCCCTTTTCTTCAAAGTATTTTATCGCGTCGGCTTTTGATATTTTTTTCCTCACAAAAGGATTATTTTGTTTGGAAAGCTCTTTCATTTTGGTTTCCAATTTCGCCAGATCAGTCTCTGTAATTACATTATCGCCAAGATCCATATCATAATAGAAACCTCTTTCAACAGGAGGACCTACCCAGAATTTCACACCAGGAAAAGCATCTTCCACCGCCTCGGCCATCAGATGCGCAGAAGAATGCCAAAAAGTTGACTTGCCCTTTTCGTCATCCCATGTTAAAAATTTGATAGCTGCATCGTTATTTATCGGGCGTGAAAGATCCCATATTTCGCCATTCACATCGGCAGCTAAAATTTTTCTTGCAAGTCCTTCACTTATAGATTTTGCAATCTCCATAGCCGAAATCCCTTGCTCATACTGCCTTACAGCGCCGTCCTGAAAAGTTATCTTTATCATTCTATTAACTTAAGTAAAATTTGATTTTAAATTTTAGAGCAGCAAATTTAACGAAGTATTAGACAAAGATGCTATTCCTTTGAATAGATATACTTTTAATAACAATTAATTTTGTTTGATGAAATAAAGAGGCATAATGAAGAACATTTTTACTTTACTTTTTTTGTACTTTGTTAGTTCAAGTCTGACAGCACAGCAAACATCCCCTCACGGATATCTTGCTGATAAGGACGAAAGTACGCACAATAAGAAAGTCAATTTTACTGGTCAGTGGAAAGGTGGTTTTAACGAAAATAATGGTGTACCAAGCTTTGATGATGGTTCATCTACACGATACGTTTTAGAACTAACAATAGACGGAAATAACGTTGCCGGATATTCGTACACGTATTTCCAGGAAATGAATAAAAAATATTATACCATCTGTAGAGTGACCGGTTCGCTAAACCGTTCGACAAATGATGTCATCGTTACAGAAATTGAAAGAGTAAAATATAATACACCTCCCGATTTTGGAAACTGTTTTCAAACCCATAGGCTTCATTATGAAAAAGGGGAAGACAATACAGAAATATTAACCGGGACCTGGATTCCCGCGCCTAACCAGCCTCCTACGTGTGGCAGAGGGGGTACAACAACGCTCTCGAGAAGAATCGTCAGCGACATGCCGACTGGTTTTATGCCACACAAAACACCGACTACTATAGCGCCCAAAGAAAATAGACCTAAGCAAGAAAATTCTGTGGCAGCAGCCCCTAAAAAAAATGAGGCTACAAAAAAACCACACACAAAGGCAGCTCAAGCAACACCGGAATTAGGAAATATTGCCAAAGCAACTCCCATTCAACCGGACACTCCATCTAATGATAATCCGGAATCAACAACATTAAACAAAACAGTTGCCCCTACTTATCAAGGATATGAAACGCGCAGAAAAGATGTCGTGAAAACAATAGAAATTGAGCAACCCACCTTCCACATTGATTTTTATGATAACGGAGCTATAGATGGTGATTCTATAACTGTTTTTTATAATGGCAAAATAGTTTTATCTAACAAAAGATTATCAGATAAGCCAATTTCCCTTGATCTCACGCTTGATAAAAATGCAAAAGAGAATATTGTAACCATGTATGCGGATAATCTTGGCACAATACCGCCAAATACAGCATTAATGATAGTTACAGATGGCGGCAAAAGATATGAGGTAAGGATGGAATCGGATTATGGGAAAAGCGGAAGTGTGATCTTCAAATCAGTAAAATAAACTTCTAAGATTTATTGACAAGTTCCACCAATAAGGATAATAACAATTCTGCTGCTTTCATTTTAAAAAATAAAAAAAATCGAATATTTTCTCGATTACTGAAGTGATGATTGATAATATGCGTAGTGTTTGCTCGTGGATTTCTTAAACCATAAAAAAATAAGAATTGCCGTTATTTATTTGTTCACTGTAAATAAACTCAATAGCCTTTTGACCGAATGTATTCTACCACGTCGCCGGAGGTTATTCGCGGCTTTCCAGTCACATCGCCCTTGTACCAATAGATCCAGGCATCTACAACACTTTTATCTTCTCTATAAACAGTAGATAATTCTCTTTTATATAATTGCATTTCGTCTGCTTCCGGCCCCACGCCTTCATAATCATCTAATTGGCCGATAGCAAATGAAAAATCGTCAGCGCTTTTTATTTGATACAATTCCCCATTTAAAAAACAGTCCTCTGAACAAGGAGTAGCAACAGGAATACCGTCAAGATCGCTCAATATACCTTTCACTTTTGCTTTACCTACAAAACTGAAATAGCGGCTGATATAATCATACTCAGGACTTCTAAATCCTTTTAAAAGAGAACTGTAAACGAAAAGATAATCCGATTTTGATGATTCCATAATACTTTCTTTTAGATCCGTTACAAAGTAACAAGGATTCTTGAATCAAAAAAAATAATCAAACCAATCAATCGCGGTTAAAAGTTTGTTTCATTGATTTCATCATTCCTGGTATTGACCATTGAGTAGGCACAATCATTCGGCGAATAGTATATAACGGTTCGGTGGAATCGCGCCTGGTTGATAAACTAAATGCCATCTTAAAGCCTGCTTTTTTTAGCTCGGGGAAAGCAGCTTCGTTCCACAACCCGTAAGGATAGGCAAAATAATTGGCGGATTTACCGGTGATGTCTTCAATCGTTTTGCGGGGCTTTACAAATTGAATATTCCAGTCATCCCCTTTATATTTGGTTACCATGTGGTGATCCCATGTATGAGATTCTACCGCATTTCCATCATCAGATAATTGTTTGATCTGTTCCTTGGTCATGTAATGGGGGCGGTTAATAGAAACAGTCATTATAAAAAACACACCTTTAAATCCATTCTTTTTCATTTCTTTGGCTCCAACGGTGAATTGTTCTTCGTCGGTATCATCAAAAGAAAGCACGATAGGTTTCGGGGGCAATGGTCCGTTATGCACTAAATAATCATAAAGCTGATCGGGCAAAATAGTTTCGTAGCCGCTGTCTTTAAGGGCCTTCATTTGGGCAGCAAACTGATCAGGAGAAACTGAATAGCTTTTAAACGTTTCGCTTTGGCCGGGTTGCGCTTCACGAATGTGATGATAACACAAAACAGGCACTTGCTTTTTCGCCAAAATTGCTTTCGCATCATTAACTACAGATGTATTGTCCGCAGCATTTACTATGGTGTCCGCTGCCTTCTTCTCAACAACGGTCTTAGTAGAATCCGCATTATGACCGTTTCCGGTCGAAGCATTACAAGCACCCAAAATGCAAACGGTAAGAATATAAACGATATTTTTTTTCATAAAAGAAGAATAAAAAATTATTGGTATTGTATGTAAATTGGTTTAGGAGTAAATTTCAATAATTCCTGCGGCGTGTAAAGCTGATCAGCGCCTTTTTTAGTATCGTTCTTATAAAATAATTTAAAGCCTGTAAACTCAACCGGCTCTCTATATATATAGCTCAGATAGGTGGAGCGTTTTAATATCTTATCGCCCCAGCCATCCATATCTATTACTACCTGCACCTCAGGCACCTTTTTTATTTCTTTGTAATTGGTCAACATGCCCTGGGTAAACCGATGAACGATCAAAATTTTGGGTGGTAAATTATATTTTTTTACTAATTCCGCTAAATCGTCAATGGCAGTATTCACATCCTCAGCGTTGAAAGTCCCGATTTTTTTCCCGGGGACATGGCCATCCTTCATCGAAAACTCCGGGTCTATTCCAAGATGCACCTGTGGCAATTGTAAATATTTTAACAGCGGCGGTATTTCATCTCTTACCGTGCTATGGCCTACCTGGACATCCAGGAATACAAGGCCGTTTATTTCTTTTGCCCAATTGATCATGGTATCGATTTGGCTGGAAGGCATGCGCATCCTGTGTTTGCCGTCTTTTCCCGGAGCGCCCTGCGCTGTAACAGCAATATAATGCAAAGCCGGAATCACAGGCATGGAGGAATCCGCCCTCTGCCAATGAGCCACCTCTTCTTTTAATTTATTAAGCATTTCCTGCTTAGGCAATTCGCCGAGAATGCCCATTTTCTTAGAATATAAATTTCCGTAAAATGCTACGATGCGATGAAACGGCAAAACAGCACCAGGCAACGGATAGGGCATCTTTGCCGGCCAACGACCCGTGGTATCGTGGTTGGCAAGGTTCAGCATCAGCTTATTATACAAAGCGGTATCAAGCTCTTTTCTTTCAGCAGGTTTTGGTGATACAGAAGCATCAGCTTTTGAAAGCGAATCTTTCATAAAATGGTCTGATGCCGACTGGCCGCTGTTGCAGCCCGTACTAACAAAAAAAAGTGCTGAAATTAAAGGCGCAAAGGCCATAAAAATTTTTGATCTCATAGGGTGCGAAGATATTTCAAAAAAACACTGATTAAATTTTCACCTGACAATAAATTCATAAAATTTTCAAACGTTTTAGCAATCGATTAATTGCCCACATTCTGATATTGATCCAGGTTTATTTTTGAACTGTTTTTGGTCATTTTTATCAAGACGAATATAATGAGCAATTCCACAATTAAAATGATTAAAAATTTCAGGGATGGATTGGAAAAAGATCCTGTAAGCCAAAAGTAAAATAAGGAAGAAACGCTAAACGCGATCGCGATCAGAAAAACGGCCCATTTTGCTCTTCCCAATAATTGATATTTTTTGTGAACAGACGGCGTTGAAACCGCCGAATCAGGATGTAACTTTTGGAGCAGATAAAAATTTTCAACAAGATCGCAGATAAACGGAATAATCTGCATCCACGCGAGAATGATAAAAATATAATTGCCTAGAAAACTCATTTTTTCAGATAATCTCATACATAGAAAAAAAACAGTCAGGTATTTAAGTGGAATAAAAAGAAAATGCAGATAAAGGCGTGTCCTTAATGAACGTAAAGATATTTGTGAAATTTCTTTAGGTAGCAAAAAAATGCCCTTGATATAGGTTGCAAGCTCCAGAGCCGAAACCGGAAACTCCAGGTCTAGCATGCTAAATTTTCGCACAAAAACATGAAGCGTGTAAAAATTTTTACTCAGTAAATGCATGAAAAATCCGATAAGGACGGTAGCGCCAAAAGTGAGGCAAATACAGCCCCAACCAACATGTATGTGAAATAGGAAATTCATTTATTTGTTGTTTTACTGGCCTCGCCCCGAAACTTTGCAAAGGCCATTGTTATTATTCTTAATTGTTACTTCTGCTTTTATGCAGAATGCGGCAAATTTTCTTCCGCTAATTTAGCCTGCATCGTCGCCCGGTCATTTTTATAATCCTCCCATTGAAAATTAATGAGGAAATCCTTCGCAGCCTTAGCCCCTAAAACAAACATATTAATCTTGTCTTCGTCTTTGAGAAAAAAATTAAGCCAGTTATAATCTGCTAAAGGAATCTTACCAATCCCTTTTTCATAGAATTTATTTTTAAGTAAAAAATCTTTATCATAATAATACCTGATGGTATTAAACATTCTGCCGAAGTAACCCAGAATAGTCCATTCAACGGCGCTGGTCGTCTTATTTTCGGGCGCACTGTCATCAAGGTCAATCCCGAACGAAGGCAAACGGGGCACCAACACTTTTGAATTGTAAAAGATGTTGATGGGAAAATTAGAAAGAATACCCCCATCTACGAAACGTACTTCCACCGGAGCTTTTGGCTCATTCATCGTGTCCATCCAGGCTTGCTTCACTTCAGGAGATTCGTTTGGAATATTGTTGATAAAATACGATTCGAAGAAAACCGGAATGGCCATGGAAGCACGAATAAATCCGGCAGGTTGCAGCGTATCAATATTTGCCTTCTCCCTGAAAAGATTGCACATAGCAGGAAACTGAATTTTATTTTGAGTTACTAGTTCCGAAGCAATGAAAGTCACGTCGCCCACCAGTGTGTTAATGTTTTCCGGGTTTTCGGACCTCAAATTTAGTTTTGGAAGTGTAGAAGCCTTTCGGTTGAGATCCGAAACGGTCACCACGTCGTTTGCTATCAAAAGTTGCTTTATCCAGTCATAAAAAAAATTTCCGGGGTTAATGCCAAATCCCGAATTTTTAAGCCGTTTCAAAAGCCGCCCAAAATAAAAAATAATAAACCCAACAACTAAAAAATAGCACCCTGTAAAAACAAAAGATATTTTAGTGGCAACCGAAAGGATAGGATCTCTATGTTGCAATCCCAAAAATACAAAGTCGGAAGCCAGCAGTGCAACGGCGATTACAGATATAGCGGTTAGCCACCTGGAAACCTTGACAGAAAAATCTTCATGAGTAATAAATTTCTTAATCACCCATTGCGCCGCCGGATGGCCATCGACCAGGTTAAAAAAATTCAGGTCGCAGATAGCTTTTAGGATATCAAGCGATTTGGCATCTTTCTTTTCACCGATTACAGTCATCAGCGCGGTATTAATAGCCCCGGCGCTGGTTCCCGCCAGGCGAATAAAACGAATTCCCATTTTTTCAAGAATGTACGTATAGCCTACCAGCGCTATTCCGAGTACTCCCCCACCTTTCTGTACGAGATTTACGTATTGATTTCCGTCATCATCAAATACATCAGAAACAATAAATGGGCGCTTACCAGATCCGAATTCTGTTTCTAACTGACGGATACAATCAAGCACTGCAGGATGATGGACAAAATCTTCTGCAGATACTTGGTTTGTAGTTGAATTACCGGTAGATGGGATTGACATACTGGCTTCTGATTTTAGTTAATGATCAAGAATCACAAAAAAAGACGTTAATAGAGGAAAGCAACTTTTTAGCAATCAACAGGCAAACACTCGCCTGGATGCAGTCGAATAGGATTTTCGGGAATTTTCTTCAGGATTATTGGGAAGAATTCAATGAGGTCGTTCTTATTTCGAATTAATATAATTATCTAAATGAGCAATCGTTTCCTGCTGCACGATAATGGTTTCTTTTACCACATCGCTGATGGATATGATACCGGTTAATTTTTTGTCATCAAACACAGGGAGGTACCGGATGTTAGTTTGCGTCATTAGTTCCATACAATGGTCAACAGTGTCTGAAGATTTCAGATCAGGAAATTCAGTCGTCATTATTTCACTAACTTTTGTATCGGTAGAGTTTTTACCCTTTAATATCACTTTGCGCGAATAATCTCTTTCGGTAATAATACCCATAAATTTTCCATCTTGCATTACTACCACAGAACCAATATTATTTTCCGCCATTACTTTAAGGGCGTCAATTACAGACGTTTCCGGGGAAACCGAGATCGCTTTGTGCCCTTTACGAGACAGGATGTGATTGATTCTATTCATAGTTTTAGTTTTAGAAATGGTAATTTACGAAAAGAAATTCAAAAATGATTTTAGAAAATAAAATTGTCGGTTTTGAGTGAAGAACCACCGTTTGGAAATTTTGCTTTATAGCGGCAAAATGGCATTTTTATTATATTTGCGGGATGAATTCTAATGAAAAATCAACTGTCAGAATAGCCATTTTAGATCTTTATGCAGGGTTTGAAAACCAAGGTATGAGAGGCATCAGGGAAATATTGAATCAATTTGGCGAATCCAACCAAGTTGATATCCTTTCAAAAGAATATGATGTGAGACTAAAAAATGAAATACCGGATACCTCCTATGACATATATATTAGCACCGGCGGCCCCGGAGATCCGCTGGAAAGTGAAGGACTGGAATGGGATACGCTTTATTTGAAATGGTTGCAGACGATGGAGCATTGGAATAATAACTTTGCTAATACTCAAAAGAAACACATTTTTTTCATCTGTCATTCTTTTCAACTGGCCTGTCGTTATTTTAGAGTGGGCCAATTAACTAAACGAAAATCAACAGCTTTCGGAGTTTTCCCGATACATCTTTTGGAAGATGGAAAAGACGAACCCGTATTTGAAAATATGCCTGATCCTTTTTATGCAGTCGATAGCCGCGATTACCAGGTGGTCCAACCAAATCATGAAAGGTTGAAAGAATTAGGGGCTAGAATTTTATGTATCGAAAAAGAACGCCCGCATGTTCCTTTTGAAAGGGCTTTGATGAGCATTCGATTTAGTGATCATTTTATAGGAACGCAATTTCATCCCGAAGCAGATGCCGTCGGCATGACGATTCATTTAAAAACAGAAAAAAGAAAAAAAACGGTGATCGAAAACTATGGCCTCGCCAAATGGGAATCTATGATAGAGCGGTTAAACGACCCGGACAAAATACTTTGGACACACGATCATATAATTCCTAATTTTTTAAAAATTGCGTTGAATCAGTTGATGGTTGAAGTTGTAGGCTGACGGTGAAATCGCTTCTGATTATTAACTATCAAACAAACAGTTCTGAATAATCAATATTCAATTCTCAATTTTCAATTTATAAAAATGATCAAAGCAATCAGAGACCATTTCAACGAAAAGTTTACAGAAGAAAAATACCAGGATTTCCTAAAAGATTTAAATAGTAAACATCCGGGAGCGATAGAATTTCGCGTGGCCGAAACGCCCATTTTTATTCCAAAAGATTTTACAAAAAAAATGATAGATGCGTGCGAAGCCATTGTAGATGTAATTACCGCTCCTGACTTTAAAAATATTACAGAGAGAGCGATTCCAAAGAGTGAAAAAGTACCCAACGAAAACGAGCACACCGATTTCATCGCATTTGATTTTGGCATTTGCGAAAATGACAACGGAGAAATGGAACCTCAGCTTGTTGAAATGCAGGGATTTCCTACCCTGTTTGGATTCCAGGTTTATTATCCTCAGGTAATTGAAAAACATTTTGATCTTCCTGAAAATTTTTCTCACTACCTGGGTGGGTTTGATGAAAAATCTTACATAGCGTTTTTAAAAGAAATCATTCTGGGCGGCCACAACCCAGAAAACGTAATTCTCCTTGAGCTGAAGCCGCACAAACAAAAAACAAGAATTGATTTTTATTGTACGCAGGATTACGTTTCGATTCCTATTGTTTGCCTCACAGAATTAAAGCAAGAGGGTAAAAAATTATTCTATGAAAAAGACGGCAAGAGAATAGAAATAAAAAGAATCTATAACCGTATTATTTTTGATGAGCTTTTACAAATAAAAGATAGCCTCGGTGAAGTGGTTGACATTACACAACCTTTGGATGTAGAGTGGGCACCACATCCCAATTGGTTTTACCGCATCAGCAAATTTACCCTCCCCCTGATTCGTAATCCTTACGTTCCCGAAACGTTTTATCTAAATGAACTAAAAGAAATTCCTAATGACCTGGAGAATTATGTATTGAAACCTTTATTTTCTTTTGCGGGCCAGGGCGTTATTATTGATGTCACTAAAAAAGATATTGAAGCGGTTGAGGATCCTGAAAATTGGATACTGCAGCGTAAAGTAAAATATGCCGATGTGATTAAAACACCCAACACTCCGGCAAAAGCAGAAATAAGAATTTTCTATTTCTGGAAAAATGGAGCAGCCAGGCCCGTAGCAGTTTCAAATCTTGCACGCCTGAGCAAAGGAAAAATGATCGGCGTAAGATACAATATGGATAAAGACTGGGTTGGAGGAAGTGTTGCTTATTTTGAGAAATAATAAACGACAACTGACAACAGACAAAATCACGACTAAAAATAGATTTTTCAACATTGATTTTTTTAAGAAGATAAATGTAAGGAGAATTTACCAGCGGCTTAAATCAAGACACAGTAAAGAAAGGAATTCCTGCAATTTCTATTTCTAAGTTTAAGTTATAAGTGCAGTAAATAAATGCAATTATAAATCACCTTCCGCTTTTAGCGTTAATTGAAAGTTTATGTTTTACTCCTACAAATAATAATTCTAAAATTTAGCCATTCTCCCTCATCTTGCATAAATTGGTGTGTATTTTGAGATATACCCACTTTACAAGTGATATGGAATTAAAAAAAGAAGAGAAAAAGAAAAAAAAACCGTTGCTATTGCGGATCGGCAAGGCATTGGCGTGGATAGTAGCATCGTTAATTTTTCTCATCATACTATTTCTAATTTTAATCCAAACTTCATTTGTCCAAAATTTTGCCCGCAAAAAAGTAGTCAGCTACCTGGAGAATAAATTAAAAACAAAAGTAGAAATAGGCAAACTGGATATTAAATTTCCAACTTCCCTTTCCTTACAAAATGTATTTTTTGAAGACCAGTCTAAAGACACGTTGCTCTACGGCGGCGAACTAAAAGTGGACATTGATATGTTCGGCCTTATCCGCAAAAATATTTCTATCAATGAAATTGCGCTAAACAATGTAGTGGTGAAAGTAAAAAGGCTGCCACCCGATTCTGTTTTTAATTTCCAGTTTATAGTAGATGCCTTCAGCAGCACAAAAATTGACACCCCTAAAAAGGAAGATACTTCCTCATTAAAAATAAATATTGACAGGATATTGGTAAACAAAACAAGAATCATCTATAAAGATTTGTTTACTGGTAATGACATGGACCTCACCGTCGGGCATTTAGATACAAAGATTTCTACATTCGACCCATCTCACATGGTCTTTGATTTTCCCTCCATCGCTCTTGATGGATTGAAAGGGCATTTTTATCAATTAAAACCACTAAAAGAACCCGTACAGGAAACCATTGCCAAAGCCGATGCGCAGCCGGGAAATGTGCTTCAGTTTCTAAACAAAGACATCAAACTGAGTAATATTGATGTGGCTTACAATAGTGAACCGTCCGACATGAAAACTTCTTTTAAGATTGGCGATGCGGAAGTTCATCCAAAGAATATTGATTTAAAAAATATGATCTTCAGTTTGAACGATGCATCATTGAATAGTGCGGATATTGTTATAGAAACAAATGCTTCGGGCAAAGCGGCTGTTGTATTGAAAGACACTTCGGGCGCGTCATCCAATTCACCTAACATGAAAATTATCTCGGATGCAGTTAAAGTCAAAAACCTAAACCTGAATTACGACGATAACTCAGCGCCCAAAGCGCCGTCAGGAATGGATTTTTCTCATTTGGGGCTTCAGCAACTTTCTATCAATGCCGACAGTTTGCATTATAGTTCAGATACTATCCTCGCCTCCATAAAGTCGGCAAGCATGAAAGAAAAAAGCGGTTTCGTTTTAAATAACATGCACACGGATTTTTATATGATTCCGACAGGTGTATTTCTTTATAACTTATTGATCCAAACTCCCGGTACGGAATTGAAAAACAGGGCTTACATCACTTACGCTTCGATGGATGCTATCAAAAAAAATATTGGTGATCTTGGTTTGTATTTTGATTTGCAAAACAGCAAAATCGCGATGAAAGATATATGGACTTTCGTGCCCCAGATAAAAGAACAAACATCTTCTCTTTCGCCAACTTCTACTTTATATATTGATACAAAAATTATAGGAAAAGTAAGTGATCTGAATATTCAAAGATTAAGATTAAAAGGATTAATGGCAACGGATATTGACGTAACCGGCATTTTAAAAGGATTACCAAAACCCAAACAGATCTATGCGGATCTGACTATTCATAGATTTCAGACATCAAAACAAGATCTTCTTTCTCTTATGCCAAAAAACAGTTTGCCGCAAACAATTACTTTGCCGCAAAGCATTTTGGCTACAGGGGTTATCAGGGGCGGAATGAACAATTTATATTCCAACCTGGTTGTAAATACCAATTTGGGAAATGCAACTGTACAAGGAACGCTACAAAATATTACCGATAAGAATAAGTCAAGATATGATTTATCACTGGAGGCAACTAACCTTGCTCTTGGAACAATGATGCAAAATCCAAAGCTGGGTTCACTAACGGGAAGTTTTAAAGTAAAAGGAAACGGCTTTGATCCACAAACGGCCAACGCGGTTTTTAACGGAAACATCAAAAGTATCACACTGAATGACTATACTTATCATAACATCAAAGCTGAAGGAAGCATTGCTCATAGATCTTACAAAATAAATGCGTCTGTCCTGGACTCAAACCTTACCGCTTCACTCAATGCGAATGGAATATTTTCTGGAAAATATCCTACGCTTCATTTGGATGCCGTGATAGACAGCATTAAAACTTTACCACTTCATTTTACGACTCAGCCTGTAATGTACCATGGGCAGATAGAAGGCAATTTCAATAATATTAATCCGGATACCCTTGAGGGAAACCTGGCAATTACCCATTCTATTTTGGTAAATAATGGCAAACGAATTACATTAGATTCTATAATAGCCATTGCCTCCGGCGAGCCTGGCAACCAGCTTTTATCTTTAAGAACCGACTTCATGTCTGCTTCTATAAAAGGAACCTATAAACTTACCCAATTAAGCAGCGTTTTTCAACAGTCGATTGATCCTTATTTTTCTATTACAGATAAGAAAGACAGCATCAAAACAGACCCTTATCATTTTACCGTAAACGGAGGAATAAACAACAATCCTACTTTGAAAACACTGTTACCAGAATTAACCCAGTTGGATCCTATCACCCTTTCCGGAAATTTTGCCAACGACAGCGGTTGGAGTTTAGTGCTGAAATCACCACATGTCGTTTACGGCACGTCTGTAATTGATTCAGTAAATTTTATTGCCGGCACCAAGGAAGGCGCACTTGCGTTTAATACATCCTTAAGGCGGTTAATAATGGGAACTTCATTTAGCATGTATGCCAGCAGTTTAAGCGGCACATTAAAGAACAATAAACTTGATTTTGATTTAAACATAAAAGACCAGGACTCAAAGGATAAATATATGATCAAAGGAGCTTTGAATCAGCCTGGTTTAAACAGGTACGTTTTTAGCCTGAACTCTGACAGTTTTTTGCTGAATTATGATAAATGGACTGCGTTAGCTGATAATCAAATTCAATATTTTAACGGTGGTATTAACGCTCATAATTTTGTTTTAAAACGTAACGGGCAGGAATTAAGCATTAACAGCGCAGATACGAGCGCAAATGCACCCCTGCAAATTAATTTTACGAATTTCAACATATCGACTATTACCGCTTTTATCCATACCGATTCTTTAATCGTAAACGGAACATTAAATGGTAAAGCCATTGTAAAAAATATTCAAACCCAGCCCACCTTTACGACTGATATTACCATCAATGACCTAAGTATTTATAGTGACACAATTGGAAATTTTACCGCCAAAGTAAATAACAATGTTGCAACAACATTTCATGCAGACCTAAGCCTGAACGGACGTGGAAATGATATCAGTATAAATGGCGATTATAAAGTAGATTCGGCTAACAGCAGTTTTAATTTTATGGTGAATCTTTCCAGTCTTCAAATGAAAGCGCTGGAAGGATTTTCCAACGGAGGTATCAAGGATGCGCGAGGATTTGTTTATGGCAAAGTTGCTTTAAGCGGAACGCTTAAGGATCCGAATATTGATGGCAAAATACAATTCAACAATACGGCTTTCAATGTAAGCTCACTCAATAATGTTTTTAAAATAGACAAGGAAGCTATCGCCATTATCAATAACAAAGGATTTGAGTTGAATAAATTTTCTATACGCGATACTGCCAACCAGGCTATCATCATTGACGGAGCCATCAACACCACTGACTTTCTAAACTATGTATTTGATTTAAAAATAAGAGCCAGGAATTTCCAGGCTATCAATTCTACAGCCAGGGACAACCAGCTTTTTTATGGCAAAATGCTTTTTTCTACCAACCTGACGGTGAAGGGAACTCCTACTCATCCAATCGTGGACGGAGATCTTACCATAAATGATAAAACAGATTTCACTGTAGTACTTCCGCAAAGCCAGCAGGGAATAGAAAGCCATGAAGGAATCGTACGATTTATAGACAAAAGCGCTACTTCACAGGATTCATTATTAATGGCTCCTTACGATTCCCTGAAAACATCTTCATTACATGGCTATGATGTTTCCCTTAACATTCACATTGATAAAGACGCTGTATTTAACGTGATAGTGGACGCAGGAAATGGAGATTATCTCAAAATAAAGGGTGTTGGTCAGTTTACCGCCGGCGTTGACATTAGTGGCAAAACAACCCTTGTCGGTTCTTATGAAATTGAAGACGGATCGTATGATTTTTCATTCAATTTTTTAAAGCGAAAATTTCAAATCCAAAAAGGCAGTCGTATCGTTTGGACGGGAGATCCAACTACAGCACAGATAGACATAACCGCAGTGTACATTGCTAACACCGCGCCTTACGACCTGGTAAACGCGCAATCAGCAGCCACAACAGCCGGTGCCAATATTTTTAAACAAAAACTTCCTTTTGAAGTAGATCTTTTATTAAAAGGTGAACTCTTGAAACCAGAAATAAGTTTTGACATCCAACTTCCGAAAGATAAAAATTACAATGTTTCTGACGCGGTCATAAACACCGTAGATACAAAACTTGACCAACTAAGACAGGAACCGGGGGATATGAACAAACAGGTTTTCGCGCTACTGCTTTTAGGCAGATTTGTGGGTGAAGATCCATTTAATAATGGTGCGGGCGGTACAAGTGCAGGTACGTTTGCGATGCAAAGTGTAAGCAAACTCCTGACAGAACAATTAAACCAGCTGGCGAAGAATCTCGTGCAGGGGGTTGATATTAATTTTGATCTTTCTACTACAGCAGACTATACTACAGGCAGCGAGCAGGATCGTACCAATCTTAATGTTGGGGTTTCCAAAAGATTACTGAATGATCGTCTAACCGTAACCGTTGGAAGCGACTTTGAATTAAGTGGACCGGCACAAAGCAACCAGCAACCAGCTAACCTGGCAGGAAACATCTCGGTCAATTATAAACTGAGCAAAGACGGAAAATACATGCTTCGTGCTTACCGGAAAAACGATTACACCGACGTAATCGAAGGGTATGTAATAGAGACGGGCATCGGGTTTATAATATCTGTTGACTATGATAAATTCAACCAGTTATTTACAACCAAAGAACAAAGAAGAAAGAAACGGGAAATTAAAAAAGATAATAAAAAAATAGAGAAAGCCGACACCGGAAGCCAGGCAAACAGCTAACAGGTCAGGCCCATCTTAATACAATGAAATGAACAGGAGTCTAAAACTATTTCTTTTGATAAACATCGTGATATTCACCTTATCATGTAATCCCACGAAGCTGGTACCGAAAGGTGACGCGCTATATACCGGCGCTTCTATTAAGGTGAAGGACAGTACACTTTCAGACAAGCAAAAGAAAAATATTATTGCGTTGGCGAGTCAAATACCAAAGCCAAGGCCAAACAGTAAATTTTTAGGCATGCGTATCAAATTATTCATCTATAACCTGGCAGGAGATACTTCCAAACATAATTTCATCAGGAAATTTTTGAGAAAGACCGGCGAACCTCCCGTGTTATTAAGCCGCCTCAATTTGGATTATAATGTACGAACCGTACAAAATTTCATGGATAACAGGGGATATTTCCAGGTAGAAACCAGGGCGGACACGGTTGTGAAAAAAAGAAAAGGACATGCGTTCTATACAATTAATCCAGGTCCTGTCTATAGCATTAAACAAGTAAATTTTGAAACTGACAGCTCATCGCTTGGGACCGCCATTCAAGCGACGCGTCCCGGCTCCATTCTACATCCGGGAGATGACTATAACCTGGATGTTATAAAAGGAGAACGTACACGAGTGGACGCACTATTAAAAGAAAGAGGGTACTATTATTTCAGCCCTGATCTTTTATTGCTGGATGCGGACACTACCGTGGGCGATCACAAGGTGAATATGTATTTGCACGTAAAAAAGGAAATTCCGTCAATTGCTAAAAAACCTTACATAATTGACAATGTTTACATTTATCCTGATTACCATCTTACTGCAACCCGGGCGGATACTGCCAGTAACGAAAAATATTTGTATGATGGCTATTACATAGTTGATCGCCGGAAAAAGTTTAAGCCCCAGTTATTCCCCCCGATTATGCGGTTTGACTCTGGTGATGTGTATAACAGGACCGACCACAATCTTACTCTAAGCAGGTTGATTAATCTTGGCGTTTTTAAATTTGTAAAAAACAGTTTTGAAAATTCGAAAAATTCCGAGGGAGATACGGGAAGACTCAACACTTCATATTATTTAACGCCTCTTCCAAAAAAATCAATTAGTGGAGAAATTACAGGAAATACAAAATCAGACAATTATGTTGGCTCAGAGGTTACGCTCACTTTTACCAACAGGAACACATTGCGGCAAGCGGAACGATTGGATCTCCACTTAAATGCCGGAAGCGAAGTGCAGTATAGCGGCAATAAAAGTGGGTTCAACACCTATCAG
>Ga0207933_1000291_pt1 | contig 51788 bp, 45 predicted proteins | sample NGESurdeep092012_4_FD_184488 | JGI IMG/M metagenome (GOLD analysis project Ga0207933, IMG submission 184488) | Arctic peat soil microbial communities from Barrow, Alaska - NGEE Surface sample F53-3 deep-092012 (SPAdes) | ecosystem: Environmental > Terrestrial > Soil > Wetlands > Peat ... | reverse complement strand
TTTGAGGGCACCGCTTTCTGGATCGTGTTGAGTTATACATTTTTTGCCGTGATCACGATGCGCCATCCAAAACCGCCGTTGGAAGCCGGCATTAACGGCGTATGGCTGCTGGCAGTCGTCGCCACTGAATCTGTCAGCGCGCTCGGCATTGTGGTGGCGCCCTTTTTTGTCAGAACCGAATTAGCGCTTTTTTTTTCACTGACCGTGGGCATGGTCGGCGCGATGTTCTACCTATTTTTCATCACGTTGATTCTCTACCGCTGGATGTTTTTTCCGATGCGACCTGAGAAAATGACTCCGGACTACTGGATCAACATGGGAGCGACGGCCATCGCCACATTGTCGGGAGCGCTGCTGCTGTCCGCGACGGCTCGCTGGAATCTGCTTCAGAATTTGACGCCGTTTTTAATGGGCTGCACGCTCGCGTTCTGGGCGATGGCCACGTGGTGGATCCCGGTTCTGCTCATCGTCGGATTGTGGCGGCACGGCATCCACCGTGTGCCATTGAGTTATAGTCCCGATTACTGGTCGCTCGTTTTTCCGCTGGGAATGTATTCCGCAGCCACCTTCCTGCTCGTCAAGATCACGGGCCTCACATTTTTGAATTCTCTTGCCGCCATATTTGCTTACGCGGCGCTCATTGCGTGGAGCATCGTTTTTCTGGGAATGATCCGTAATCTGGCACGCAAGCTTTGGCGAATGGGCTTGTTCTCGAAATCGCCAGGCGCACTCACGAGGGCTGAAGGCATAAAAAGGTTATAAACTTTCGTCGCTACTGCGACAATTACCGCAACGGCGGCGGCATTTAGATTCTCATAAATCTTTTATCACGGATGATCAGAAATTAGTCGGGCGAACAAAGCCCGCTGATGAGCAACCAATATATCAATTTTTTATTCCCGGCAGGTTGTCGTTAAAAAACAATAAGTCCCCGCCCGACCTTTCGGTCAAACGGGGACAAATTGGGGATGGGAGTTCGCCAAACTCTCTTTCCCGGACTGACATTCGGCGCGCGCCTTTTTCAGGGGCTGTCAGTTTCCCGACGCCATTCTCCACGGCAAGCGGAGTCTTCGGCCTCGTGGCAGGGCCGTTCAGCGCCTTGCGGCTGCTGAATTTCGAGTGAGGCTTTTCAGCTCGCTTCGGCTGATGGTTGCGCCACCGGCCTGCAAACCAGGTCAAGACACGCCTGCGATTTTCTCTCGCGTCTTGACCATTTGCTTCGGGTCAGCCGCCGCTTTTGACGGCGCGTTCGCCCGAGGCACGGGTCTCGCCTCTTCACTCACAGATTGCCTTTTTCACAGTTCAGCGGTGTCGTTTTTAACATCGCCGACCCTTGGAAGTTTTCACGCGACTTGCCCAGCCGTCGTGACCTTCCCGCTGCGAACGCTCTCTTTGTCCGCCTTCCGGCGTTTTTCTTTTGGCGGATTCAATTTTATTTTTTGAATTCCGCCAGAGTCAGTCGCACCGTGCTGATGCGCAGTAGCAACCAAATACCATTTCGGTAACTGCGATTCATCCAGGCTCGAAACCTGCCTGAACTACTTGACTCGGTCTGGAACGGTTTCTCATCGTCCCTCGCCGCCTGATTCCATTTTCGCGTTCTGGCCCGCGCGAACGTGCCAGAGGAACCGGTGAATTTTGCCTCTCGTTCGAATCTTGCGATCCGTTTTCCGAGGAGCCGGGCCAACAGCCTGACCCGACTTTTCCCCAGTCACCTGGGATTATCCTGAAAACAAACAACTTCAATTTTACTTGCCGCTGTCCGCTTTGTTCTTTCAATGAACTGGAAACATCCTAGCAAATTTTTCAGTTCCTTCAACGAATTGATATGCACACCTTGTTCACTGAAAAGGCGGCGCGAATAATCTTTGAAAATTGAAAATCAGCCCGCCAATAAATGCGATCATCATTTCACCAACAGGAATTATCCACCGTTTTTCAGAGCAAAAACAACTGCGGTGAACAAGTTCTGTTTTCACTTTGCCAAAAAAAATAAAAAAGACCGCCCGAAAAGCGGACGGTCTTTTCAATTTCCCGAAACGCAGGTCAACCCGCTTTTTTTGGCGCGGGTCTTTTGGCTTTGGCGCGGATGGTTTTGCGTTTGAGGTAAGCCTTGCGGCGTTTTTTGTGTTCAGCTTTGTTGTGTTGTTTGCCCATAAGTGTCTTTACTTTGTTCGCAGGTTGCGGTTTTGTGGAAGCACTATGAAAGTTTGCGCGCGGCAATTCAACATCTATTTGGCGCTGGCAATGGCCGCCGCCCTCTTCTGCGGCTGCGAAACCGGCCATCATCGCAGCCAAGCCGATAAAAAGGCCGATAAAAAAATCAGCGCGTTGCGCATCCATCTCGATGCCAGTTCCACCGACGCTGCGCTGACCCAAACCATTTCGGTGCTGCGCGCCGATCCCGTGGCCGTCACCATTTTGAAAGACCCGATTTTGACGGAGGCGAACATCGTGGCCGCCCGTATCATCCAATCGGAAGGCGGTTTTGCCGTGGAAATTCAATTCGATGAAAGCGGCATGTTGATCCTCGAGCAATATACCGCCGCCAATCCCGGACGCCATCTCGTCATCTTCGGCCAATGGGGCGATAAACTGGCCAATGGCCGCTGGCTCGCCGCGCCGCTCATCACCCGTCGCATCGCCGACGGCCGCCTGGCTTTCACGCCCGACGCCTCCCGCGAGGAAATGGACGAACTCGTGCTCGGCCTCAACAACGTCGCCAAACAAAATAGAAAAAAATCCTAAAATGATTCATTCCCTCGTGCGCCTGCCCGGATTATTTTTCGCCGCGTTGATTTTATTTTCCAGTGCCAGTGCGCGCTGCCAGTCGCCGTTTCAATTTCCCACGGCCAACCATTTTTTATATGAGCGCGGCGATGAATTGAAATTTTTTGCGGCCACCGCGCCGGACAAATCCTGGACCAGCGGCAGTTTCGGCTGCGTGCGCGACAACGGCACGCGAATGCACGAAGGTCTCGACATCCGCCATTTGCAAACCAACCAGCGCGGCGAGCCGACCGATCCCGTCATGGCCACCGCCGACGGTGCCGTGGTTTATTTCAACGCCAAACCTTCGCTCTCAAATTATGGAAATTACCTCGTCATCCGCCACGTCATTCAGGGAATTGAAATTTATTCGCTCTACGCCCATTTGAGCGCGATCCGCCCCGGCCTGAAAATCGGCGAATCCGTCAAGGCCGGCGAAGTCATCGCCACCATGGGGCGCACTTCCAATGCCGAAACCATTTTGAAAGAACGCGCGCACGTTCATTTTGAATTGAATGTTCTGGTCAACGATAATTTTGCGTCCTGGTTCAAAAAAAATTCTCCCGGCGAACGCAACGATCACGGCGAATGGAACGGCCAAAACTTGAATGGCCTCGATCCGCGCCAGATTTTGCTCGACGAGCACAACCCGCTTAAAAAATTCAGCCTGCTGGATTTTCTGCGCAGCCAGACGGAACTTTGCCGCGTGCTGGTTCGCGCGAAAAATTTTCCGTATTTGAAACGATACCCGATGCTCGTCCTGAAAAATCCGGTGGCGGAAAAAGAAGGCATCGCCGGCTACGAAATTGCCTTGAACTACAACGGCGTCGCGTTCGCGCTCTTGCCGCGCGCGGAATCTGAAATCAAAGGCCGCGCGAAGTTTCAATTGCTCTCCGTCAATGAACCGGAAGCAAGGGCCAATCCCTGCCGCAAACTCCTCGTCAAACGCGGCGCGCACTGGCAATTGACCGACACCGGAATCCGCGAATTGGAATTACTGACTTATTGATTTTTACACCGCCACCTTCGCTTTGATGGCCGGATGCGGCTCGTAATTTACAATTTCAAAATCCTCGAACTTGAAGTCGTGAATATTTTTTATCGCCGGATTTAATTTCATCTGCGGCAACGGACGCGGTTCGCGCGTGAGTTGCAATTTCGCCTGTTCAACGTGATTCGCGTAAAGGTGCAAGTCGCCGAACGTGTGAATAAATTCGCCCGGCTTCAAATCGCAAACCTGCGCGACCATCAGCGTCAGCAGCGCGTAGCTGGCGATGTTGAACGGCACGCCCAGAAAAATATCCGCGCTGCGCTGGTAAAGCTGGCAGCTCAACTCGCCGTCGCTGACGTAAAATTGAAACAGCGCGTGGCACGGCGGCAACGCCATCCTTTGAAGCTCGCCCGGATTCCACGCGCTGACGATGTGCCGCCGGCTGTCGGGATTCTTTTTGATCTGCGCGATCACGTCGTCAATCTGATTGAGGCTGCGACCGTCGGCAGTTTTCCAATCGCACCATTGCGCGCCGTAAATGCGACCGAGATTTCCGTCCGCGTCCGCCCATTCGTCCCAAATCGTCACGCCATTTTCGTTCAGCCATTTGACGTTTGTCTCGCCGCGCAAAAACCAGAGCAGTTCGTAAATGATGGATTTGGTATGAACTTTTTTGGTCGTGAGCAACGGAAAATTTTTCTGCAACGGACAGCGGATTTGCGCGCCGAAAACGGAAAATGTGCCCGTGCCCGTGCGGTCGGATTTGAATTTTCCATTTTCCAAAACGTGCCGCAGCAAATCGAGGTATTGCATCATCGCGGAGAAAATTTAACTGCGATACGCGCGCGGGAAAAGGAATTTAGCCGGCCTTTCGCGGCCTTTTTTGTTTCGCAAGAGGGTGCCAATCATTATTCTCAACTTATGCGCGCCGTTTCAGTCCAACTCGAAAATCGCAGTTACGCCATTAAAATCGGCGCGGGCTTGTTCGCTCAACTCGGCGCCGAATGCGCAGCGCAAAAATTTGGCAGCCGCTGCGCCATCATCACCGACACCAATGTCGGCAAACGCTTTGCCAAACCCGTCTATGAGTCGCTGGTCAAAGCCGGCTTTGAGCCGGTCTTCATCACCGTCGCGGCGGGCGAAACCTCCAAGAATCTTAAGTCCGTCCACCTGTGTTACGACCAGCTCGCCGCGCACCGGCTGGAAAGGAAGTCCTTCATCGTTGCGCTCGGCGGCGGCGTCGTCGGCGACCTGGCCGGATTTGTTGCGGCCACTTATTTGCGCGGCATTGACTTTGTGCAGGCGCCCACGACGCTGCTCGCGCAAGTGGACAGCGCCGTCGGCGGCAAAACCGGCGTCAATTTGCGCGCGGGAAAAAATCTCGTCGGAGCGTTTTACCAGCCGCGACTGGTGTTGTGCGATCTGAAAACTTTGGCGACGCTGCCCGAACGCGAGTTCCGCGCCGGCCTCGCCGAAGTCATCAAATACGGAATTGTTTTCGACGCCAAACTCTTCGCGCAAATCGAACGCGCTCTGCCAAAAATCCTCAAGCGCGACGAAAAAATCCTTGCGCAGGTCATCGCGCGCTGTTGCGAGATCAAGGCGGACGTGGTCGGCCAGGATGAAAAAGAGAACGGCCTGCGCGCGATCCTCAATTTCGGCCACACCCTCGGCCACGCGCTGGAAAATAGTTTTGGCTACGGAAAATTTCTGCACGGCGAGGCGATTTCCATCGGCCAGGTCGCGGCGGCCAAGCTTTCGCAAACAATTCTCGGTTTGCCGGAACGCGACGTTGAACGCATCGAAAGTTTATTTCAGCGCGCCGGTTTGCCGACGCAGATCCAATTAAATTCCTGGCAGCGCCAAAAACTTTTTGCCGCTATGACGCTGGACAAAAAGGTCAGCGACGGCGAAATCAAATTTGTTTTGGCGGAAAAAATTGGGCGCGTCGTTTGGGGACAAAAAGTGCCGCAGGTTTTAATCGAAGACGTTTTAGCCACAGATGGGCGCAGATGAAACCCAGATGCAGAATTGTTTTTATCTGTGTTCCATCTGTGTTAATCTGTGGCTGAAATGATTTTGGTTTTGGACAACTACGATTCCTTCACCTACAACCTCGTGCAATATCTCGGCGAGTTGGGCGCGGACATGGTCGTCAAGCGCAATGACGAAATCTCACTCGAAGAAATTCGCGCGCTCAAGCCGGAACGCATTTTGGTTTCGCCCGGTCCCTGTTCGCCGCGCGAATCCGGCTTGTCCAACGACGTGATCAAAACGTTTGCGAACGAAGGCGTTCCCGTGTTCGGCGTTTGCCTCGGCCACCAGTGCATCGGGCACACTTTCGGCGCGGACGTGGTGGTCAACTATCGCATGATGCACGGCAAAACCTCACCCATCCAACACAACGGCCAGGATTTATTTCTCGGCGTGCCCAGTCCCTTTTTCGCCACGCGCTATCATTCGCTCGTCATCAAGCGCGACACGCTGCCCGACGTGCTCGAGATCACCGCCGAGACTGACGAAGGCGAGATCATGGGCGTGCGCCACAAAACGCTGCCGGTCTGGGGCGTGCAATTTCATCCCGAAAGCATCCTGACGGAACATGGCCGGACGATGCTGCGCAATTTTCTCAAGTTGAAATAGCGGCGCGGCCCGCTATCATCCCTCGCTCATGCAAATCGTCTTGCTCAAATCCAAACTTCATCGCGCCACCGTCACCGCCGGCGACGTGAATTACGAAGGCAGCCTCACCATTGCCGGCGACCTCATGGACCGCGTCGGCCTGCGCGCCTATGAAAAAATCCTGTGCAGCAACATGGCCAACGGCGAGCGCTTCGAGACCTACGCCATTCGCGGCGCGGACGGTTCCGGCGCCATTATCTTGAACGGCGCGGCGGCGCATTTGGGCAAACCCGGCGACCGGCTCACCATCATGAACTTTGGAATCTTCACCGAGGCCGAGGCGAAGAACTGGCAACCGCGCGTGCTCGTGCTCGGCCCGGGAAATGCCATTGTGCCCCGGCGCGAAAAGGCGGCGGAGCAGTTGCCGGAATAATTTCCCGTAGCAGCCGGCGTAAGCCGTCTCAATTAGTTAGAGCGAACTGACGTTCGCGGCTACCCCGTAGCAGCCGACGTGAGTCGGCTCTAATTTAGAATGAGCGAACTCACGTTCGCTGCTACGGAATCTAATTTTAGAATGAGCGCCGTAGCCGCCGACGTAAGTCGGCTCTAACTTCAGAGTGAGCGAACGGACGTTCGCGGCTACCAACGTTTAGAAATGTTTCGCGACGGCGTTCCAGTCCACCACGTTCCACACGGCCTTCAAATAATCCGCGCGCTTGTTTTGATATTTCAGATAATACGCATGTTCCCACACGTCCACGCCAAAAATTGGCTTGCCTTCCGCGCCCGCCACGGTCTTGCCCATGAGCGGATTATCCTGGTTGGCGGTTGAGACGATCTCCAACTTGCCGTTGTGCGCCACGAGCCACGCCCAGCCGCTGCCAAAACGGCCCGCGCCCGCCGCTTCAAATTTCGTTTTGAACTCCTCGAAACTGCCGAACGCGGCGTTGATCGCCTCCGCGAGCTTGCCCGTGGGCGGGCCGCCCGCTTTGGGCGCGAGAATCTTCCAGAAGAAAGAATGATTCCAATGGCCGCCGCCGTTGTTGCGCATCGCGCCGCGAAGGTTCTCCGGCACGGACGCAATATTTTTCACCAAATCATCAATGGACTTGTTCTCCAAGTCCGCGTGGCCCGCGACGGCTTTGTTCAGATTGGCGACGTAGGCCGCATGATGTTTGCCGTGATGGATCTCCATCGTGGCCTTGTCAAGGTGCGGTTCGAGCGCGTCGGGCGGATACGGGAGGGGGGGAAGTTCATATGCCATAATAATCCTTTTTGTGTTGTTCGTTAAACCGGAAGGCAAGGTGCCGCACAATCGCGGGAAAATCAAGCCTGCGTTTGCGGCGTCAAAAACTCCGGGGCGTCCGCAAATTAAACTTGCGCTCGCCGCCGGTGTTCCCCAACCTAAATCCGTAGCCGCCCGGCGTGAGTCGGCTCTAATTTAGAATGAGCGAACTGACGTTCGCTGCTACTCCGTAGCCGCCGACGTGAGTCGGCTCTGACTAAACCTGAACTAAAAATGAACCGGCGACGCGCCCGTCGCCTCCGACCCATCAGATTATGAAAACAAACCTCACCGCCGCCGCCCTCCTTTCTGCCTTCTGCCTTCTCCCTTCTGCCTTCGCCCAGGGCGTGCTCACGCCGCCCGGCCCGCCCGCGCCCACCATGAAATCCCTCGACCAGATCGAGGCGCGCATCGCCATCACCAACACCAGCACGCTGGCGAAAATTTCTCTGCCCGGCTCCTACTATCTCACCCACAACCTCACCGTCACCGGCGGCGACGCCATCCACATCAACACCAACGGCGTGACCCTGGATTTGAACGGCTTCACCATTAGTTCCACCGCCCCCGGCGCCGCCGGTTATGCCATTTCGCTTGGCAACAGCGTGAGCGACATCACCATTGCCAATGGCCATATTCGCGGCGGCGTGACCAATAACGGCGCCGGCGCCTACACCGGCAACGGCTTTGCCTATGGCATTTATTACACCAGCGGCGAGCCGGCCAACGTGTTCGTTTCCCATGTCTCCGTCTCCGGCTGCCTGTATCACGGCATCTTCCTGAATAATGCCACCGCCACCACCGTGGAAGCCTGCGCCGTGCAGACCGTGGGCAGCTACGGCATTTTTGCCTCCACCATCAAGGACAGTTCCGCGCTGGACTGCGGCAGCGTGGCCATGGACGGCGAGGAAGTTTCCAATTGTCACGGCCAAAGTTCCGGCGACACCGGCATTCTCGCCAACACCGCCCAAAACTGTTATGGCGAAAGCGATGGCGGCGGCATCGGCCTGGAGGCCACCACCGCGCTGAATTGCGAAGGTTTGAGCGCCACCGAGGAAGGCCTCAACGCCACCACGGCGCAAAATTGCTACGGCGTCAGCGGCGGCGCCGGCTTCGGCATTGTTGCGTCCATCGTCAATAATTCCTACGGCTTTAGCGAAACCGGCTACGGCGTGTATGCCAGTGACATTGCCAATGCCAGCTACGGCTACAGCAACGGCGGCACGGGCCTCTACGCCTTCATCGGCAACGCCTGCTCCGGCACCACCGAAAACGTCACGCACAAGTATAATATGCCGTAAGCCGGTTAATTTAAGCGTGGCCGCCAAAGTAGGGCGGGCGTCTCGCCTGCCCGCATCGGCGCAGCCGATGCCGTCGGGTTTTACACTCGCGCTGCAGCGCTCGCCGGGCAGGCGGGACGCCCGCCCTACTTTGTTCCCCGCCCTGCCGCCTGAAGTAAAACACGGCTACAGTTTTATTGAAACGCTCTAACCGCAAGCACCCCCGTGAAGGAGGGGACGACGTAAGGAGTCTCCAATTAATTCCCCCTGCCCGCCCGGTCAGAGCCTCGTCACCTCGTCTCCTACCCATTTACGTAGGAGACGACGTAAGGAGTCTCCAATTATTTTTCATCTGTGTTCATCTGGGTTCATCTGTGGCTGAATGGATTTGAGCCTCGTGACCCCGGCTCCTGCGGGGCGGCGGGAGAAACCACGGATTACGCGGATTAAGGCGGGGGACTGCCGCAATTAACCCGGCTGTTCCGTGGTTAATTTTTCGTTGCCGCCGGACCATTCCAACTATCGGCTGGACGATTAAACTCTACGGCTGGCTCATTTATCCCTACGGCTGGCTCATTTATCCATATGGCTGGCTCATTTATCCATATGGCTGGCTCAATTATCCATATGGCTGGATCAATTATCCATACGGCTGGCTCAATTATCCATATGGCTGACTCAATTATCCATATGGCTGGATCAATTATCCATATGACTGGCTCGATTATCCATACGGTTATTTGGATTAACCACAAGGTTTTTCCATTCAACCGCAAGGTTTTTTGGTTCAACCGTGAGGTTTTTTGGTTCAACCGCACGGTTTTTTGGTTCGACCGTGAGGATAAATCACTCCGAGTCGCCACTATTTCATTGCAAAACGCCATAAAACCATCCTGCCACCCCTTAAAAGCCTCAAAATACGCCGATGATGGAGGCACGGCTGCCACGGATCAAAATGAGTCTCCTCCCGTCGTCTCCTCCCTGCCCCCATCCGTAGGAGACGAGGTGACGAGGCTCTGATTATGAGTGGAAGGAAGATTAAATGGAGACTAATGAAGATTAAAATGAGCCTCCTCACGTCGCCTCCTACCCACATGTGTAGGAGACGAGACGGCGGGTCGCTGATTAAACGGGTATGGAAGATTAACCTTGGCGCCTTGAGGCCAACGGCCTGATCCAGCGTAGCCGGGGGCAACGCCCCCGGAATGAGTATCCCCATTCGATTCGCCCTGAAAGGGCAGTCCAAACTTTCTCCAGCCTTTTGGCTTGCCCTGACAGGGCGAAGGAGAATCAATTCACCAGACCGGGGGCGTTGCCCCCGGCTACGATGGAACAGCCTTGCAGGCTGTTTATTTTTGGCAGGTTCCTTGACCTGTTGCCATCGCAGGGTGGGCCAATCGTCACATTGAATTGCCCTACCCCCATCTGTAGGAGACGAGGTGACGAGTCTCTGATTAAAAGCGCCTTGAAGATCAAAGTGAGACTCCTCACGTCGTCTCCTACTCCCATCTGTAGGAGACGAGGGGACGCGGCGCTGATCAAATAAAAAGAGAGTGACTTTTCCCCGGCCCTCTGCTAGCCTCAAGCCATGAAAGCAAAAACCCCCCTCGCGGCGGCGGCGTTGGCGCTGCTCATCGCCCTGAACTTCTCCACCGCCTGCGCGCAAGGCGTGCTCACCCCGCCCGGCCCGCCCGCGCCCCACCATGAAATCACTCGACCAGATTGAAGCGCGCACGCCCATCACCAACACGGCCAGCCTCGTGATACTCGCGCAACCCGGCTCGTATTATCTGACGCATAATCTCACCGTCACCGGCGGCGACGGCATTGATATTTTTACCAGCGGCGTGACGCTGGATTTGAACGGCTTCACCATTGCCTCTACCGCCGCGACCGCGACGGGCAATGGTATTTCGCTCAACGGCAGCTTGAGCGACATCACCATCGCCAACGGCCATATCCGGGGCGGCGTGACGAACAATGGCAGCGGCGTCTATGGCGGCAGCGGTTTTGCCTACGGCATTTATTATCTCTACGGTCCGGCAGTGAATGTGCTGATCTCCCGCGTCTCGGTCTCCGGCTGCCAGATTGCCGGCATTTACTTGAGCACCGGCAGCTCGACGGTGGTGGATTCCTGCACGGTGCGGACGGTGGGCAGCTATGGCATCGTGGCTTCCACCATCAAAAATTGTTGGGCGATGGATTGCGGCTACGCGGGCATCTATGGCGACCAGGTTGCCGATGCTCACGGGCAAGGTTCCGGCAGCGGCTATGGCATTTACGCCAGCGCCACCGCGCAGAATTGTGACGGCTCCAGTAGCAGCTCCGGCTTCGGCCTTTACGCCGCCGTCACCGCGCAGAACTGTTATGGCTCCGGCGGCACCGGCACCGGCCTTTACGCCAGCGTGACGCTGAACTGTTACGGCTCCAGCACCAGCGGGGATGGCCTGGAGGCCACGACCGCGCAGAATTGTATCGGTTACAGCAGCGGCGGCGGCTACGGCCTTTATGCCATCTACATCGCCAGCGACTGCTACGGCTACAGCAATTCGGGCATGGGGCTGTCTGCGTTCATCGCCAATATCTGTCATGGAGACTCCTCCACCGGCGCGTTTTTGAGCACCACGCATGGCGTGAATTCCTATTGAACCAAATATGCAGGAGACGAGGTGACGAGTCTCTGATTAAATGAAATGAAAACTAAACTCATCCTCCTCGTGGCGAGCGCGCTGCTGCTCACCCTCAACTCCGGCTTCGCGCAAGGCGTCCTCACCCCGCCCGGCCCGCCCGCGCCCACCATGAAATCCCTCGACCAGATCGAAGCGCGCACGCCCATCACCAATACAACTACTCTCGTGACGATCACGCAATCCGGCTCGTATTATCTGACGCACAACCTCACCGTCGTCAGCGGCAATGGCATTGACATCAACGCCAGCGGCGTGACGCTGGATTTGAACGGCTTCACTATCAGTTCCACCTCCGCCGGCGCGACGGGTTATGGCATTTTGATCAACAGCGGCTTGAGCGACCTCGCCATCGCCAACGGCCATATTCGCGGCAGCGTGACCAATAACGGCAGCGGCGTCTATGACGGCGGCGGGTTTGACTTTGGCATTTATTATTCCGGCAATCTGCCAGTGAACGTGCTGGTGTCCCGCGTCTCGGTCTCCGGCTGCCAGGGCTACGGCATTTTTCTGGGAGGCGGCAATTCGACGCTGGTGGAATCCTGCGTGGTGCAGACGATAGGCCTTGCGGGAATCAATGCTGCCATCGTGAAAAGCTGCTCGGCGATGGATTGCGGGAACGGTGGCATTGATGCCCTTCAGGTTTCCGATTCTCGCGGGCAATGTTCCGGCGGCGGCGACGCCATTTACGCCAACTACCTCGCGCAGAATTGTTACGGCCAAAGCAGCACCGGCTTCGGCCTTTACGCCGGCACCGCGCTGAATTGTATCGGTTACAGCTACGGCGCGGGCGACGGCCTTTATGCTTCCGCCACCGCCAGCGGCTGCTATGGCTACAGCAGCAGCGGCACGGGACTGTCTGCGTTCATCGCCAATGTCTGTCATGGAGAAACGTCCAGCGGCACGGCTTTGAGCACGACCCATAACGTGAATTCCTATTGAACCGTGAAAGTAAACGTCTTCATCGCCCTTTTTGTTTCTGCCTTCTGCCTTCTGCCTTCTGCCTTCGCCTTCGAGGGTCGCCTCACGGCGGCGCTCACGCGCGGCGGGCAGGTCACGCCGCTGCTTTACACGGCGGGCACTAATTTCCTGCGCGTGGAAGTCACGGCCTCGGACCGCCCCAATCCGGTGGACCTCGTGGATTTGCAGTCCGGGGAGATGACGCTGCTCTTCCCGAACAACCGCAGCTTCGTGCGCTTCACCCCGGCGCTGGAGAATGCGTCCGAAACTTCACCCCCTTTCCCCATGATGCCGGCCCTGCCCGCGTCGCCAGGCATCGGCCCCACGAATCTCCCCGGAAGGCCCGCCCTACCCCAAAGGCCGACGGCCAGCGGAATGCCCGCGATGCCCATGATGCCCCCGCCGATGATGGAGAAAATGGAACTCACGGCCACGGGCGCCCAAACGAACCTGCTCGGTTATGCCTGCGCGCAATATGAACTCAAACAGCGCGGCGAGACGATGGAGCTTTGGGCGACGGCCCAGTTGTTTCCGTTCCAGCCGTATGTGCAGAACCAACCGCATCGTTTCGGCCCGCGCAGGATCGAGGAGCAATGGGGCGGATTGCTGGCGGAGAAAGGATTGTTTCCGCTGCTCGCGGTCTTGAAGTTTGACCACGGCGCGGAGCGTTATCGCTTCGCAGTCACGGCCATCACGCCGGAAAAACTCAAGCCCGAGGACGCGGCGAAATTATTCCAGCCGCCGCCGGAGTATCAGGAACTCCAGCCGCTGCCCTTTTGATATTATGTAGGAGACGAGGTCACGAGTCTCTGACTAAAAAATGATTAAATGGAGACTCCTTACGTCGTCTCCTACAAATTAAATATGAAAACGAAAATCCTCATAGCCGCAATTGTTTCATCATGCATCATGCATCATTCATCATTCGCCGCGACGACGATTGATTCCGCGAACCGTTATGCCTACGGCGCAAACCTCGGCTGGATCAATGGCGCGGGCGACACCAACCACGGCGCGGTCATCGGCGAATACGTTTGCAGCGGGTATATTTATTCCGCCAACGTCGGCTGGATTTCTCTCGGCAACGGCACGCCTGCCGACGGCATTTATTATCAGAACAATTCCGCCGCTGATTTCGGCGTCAACCAGGACGGCGTCGGCAATTTGCGCGGCTACGCCTACGGCGCCAACATCGGCTGGCTCAATTTTGAGAGCACCGGCGCGCCCAAAGTGGATTTGGCCAGCGGCAACTTAAGCGGCTACGTCTGGAGCGCGAATTGCGGCTGGATTTCCTTGAGCAACGCCGTCGCCTACGTGCAAACGGACACGATCCAAAAAGGCGCGCTCGCGCCGGACGGTTTGCCCATCGCGTGGCTGCTGCAAAATTTCGGCACGACCAACGTGAACGCCGGCGCCGATCCCGACCACGATGGCATGAATAATTTGCAGGAGTATCTCGCCGGAACCGACCCAAATAACGGCGGCGATTTTTTACGGATCACCAATGTCGCGCGCGCCAGCGTCAGCACCTTGCTGCAATGGACGGCCAAACCCGCGCGCTTTTATTCGGTGCAAAGCCGCACCGCGCTCAACTCCGGCTCATGGGATGGTTTTTATTCGACGGCGCTGGGAGCCGGCGCGCTCACATTCAATGACACGAACACCAATGATTTCTTCCGCGTCGAGGCTTACCGGCCATTGACGCCGTAGAAAAGTCAACCGTCCGCCAAGTCCGCAAAATTTTTCAGCAATTGCAGGCCGACGCGCTGGCTTTTTTCCGGATGAAATTGCGTGGCGAAGACATTGTCGCGCCAAACCGACGACGCAAAGGTGTCGCCGTAATCCGTGCGCGTGGCGACGATGCTTTCGTCTTCGGGCTGCGGGAAAAAACTGTGGACGAAATAAACGTAACTGCCGCTGGCGATGCCGCGATAGAGCGGACATTCGGGTTGAACAATTTCAAGTTGGTTCCAGCCGATCTGCGGAATTTTTAGTCCGCTCTTTTCCGCGAAGCGAACAACTTTGCCTTGAAAAATTCCCAGTCCGGCAACGCAGGAATTAAATTCCTCGCTGCGTTCAAACAGCGCCTGATAACCGACGCAGATTCCGAGAAATGGTTTTCCGCTTTGGATAAAATCGCGCGCGGCTGCGAGCAATTCCTGTTTGCGCAGCGCGTTGATGCAATCGTCGAACGCGCCGACGCCGGGCAAAACCATCGCCGCCGCCTCGCCGATCTCGCGCGGCGTTTGCGCGACGCGCACTTGCGCGCCGACTTTGAGCAGCGATTTGTGGACGCTGCGCAAATTGCCGGAACCGTAATCAAGCAAAGCAATCACGAGGACAAGGTAGCGTGGATGATCGCAGATGAAACGTAGATTTTTTCCGGCAAATAAACTTTTGCGGGAAATTATTCCGTGTTATTTCATCGCGCAAATGGATCAGCCAACGGCAACTGCTTCCCGTAATTTTTTCGCGCGCCTCTGGCCGTGGCTAGTCGTGTTGGGCATTCTTTTATTTGTCGGATTTATTCGCGTGCGTTTGCTGGACATGCCGCTGGAACGTGACGAAGGCGAATACGCTTACGCCGGCCAATTGATTTTGCAAGGGATTCCGCCTTACGAATTGGCTTACAACATGAAATTGCCCGGAACGTATTATGCCTACGCCGCCGGCATGGCCTTGTTCGGGCAAACGCCTTCGGGAATCCACCTGACGCTGCTTGTGGTGAATGCGTTGACCATCATTTTTGTTTTTTTGCTGGGCCGAAAGCTATTTGGCGTGACCACTGGTTTGGTCGCCGGCGCGAGTTATGCCCTGATGTCCGTCAGCACGGCCGTTTTGGGAATGGCAACGCACGCGACGCAATTCGTGGTTCTGTTTGCGGTGCCGGGAACATTGCTGATGTGGCGCGCGTTGGAATCCGGGAAGCGCCGCGCAATTTTTTTCAGCGGGCTGCTTTACGGACTGGCGTTTGTGATGATCCAGCAGGGAATTTTCTTTGGCATCTTTGGTGTTTTGGTTTTGCTCTGGCGCGCGCGAGCCGAAGCCTCAACCGCTTCAGCTTCTTTGAAGCAAATTTTTATATTCCTGCTCGGAGCCGGTTTGCCCTTTGGCGCGCTCTGCCTTTACCTCGCCGGCATGGGAATTTTCCCGCAATTCTGGTTTTGGACATTTTCCTATGCGCGCGCTTATGCGATGAACACTTCTCCCGGCGAAGGACTCGGATATTTGCTGGATTACCTCCGCGATCAATTTGCTTTCTTCGTCGGATTTTGGATCCTGGCCGCCGCCGGCCTTTTGGCCGCGTTGCGCCATCCGGCGAATCGAAAGCAAATCAGTTTTGCGGTGTTGTTTCTTTTCTTTTCAATTTTGGGAACAATCCCCGGCCTTAATTTCCGGCCCCATTATTTTGTGCTGGCACTTCCGGCCTTTACATTGGTTATAGGAATAGCGATTCAATTTTTACAAAGCAGCTTTTCACGACGGATGAAAATCATTCCAGTCATTTTGTTCGTCGCCGTGATAGCATGGGGTGTTTATCTGCAACGCGGGGCTTTTTTTGAATTGCCGCCGCCGGTGCTTAACCAAGTCATCTACAAATCCAATCCCTTTGTCGAAAGCGTGACCGCCGCAAAATATATTCGCGAACATTCGCCGCCGGACGCGCGCATCGCCGTCATCGGCTCCGAGCCGCAGATTTATTTTTATGCCCGCCGCCATTCCGCGACCGGCTATATTTACACCTATCCGCTCATGGAAAACCAGCCTTACGCCCCGATGATGCAACGCCAGATGATCCGCGAAATCGAATCATCCAAACCCGAATTTCTGGTCATGGTCGTGAATCGCTATTCCTGGATGCTCAATAAATTTTCCGATGTTGAAATTCTGGACTGGGCGCAAAAATATGCCGCCACTAATTATGACCGCATTGGCATTTTGGAATTTCCCTTGGGCAAACCTGAAATTCAACTTTGGGGCGACGACGCAAAAAATTATCGCGGAACCCTGAAACAACACCTCGACATTTACCAACGCAAGCCGGACGCCCGCTAAAAAACTTTCGCGACCAGTTCCCGCTCCGTTTTCAAACGCAACTGCCCGCACGCGGCGTCAATGTCGCCGCCCTTTTCGCGGCGCAACGTGGCGATGACATTTTGATCTTCCAGCGCGGCCAAAAAATTTTCGCAAACTTCTTCACCCGGCCGTTCCCATGCCAAACCTTCAACCTGATTGTAAGGAATCAAATTCACTTTGGCGTGCAATCTTCTGGCGAGCGAGGCCAGCGGCCTGGTTTGCTCCAGCGAATCGTTCACGCCCGCGATCAAAATATATTCCAGCGTGATCATCCGGCCTTTTTCGTGCTGATATTCTTCGCACGCATTGACCAATTCCTTGAGCGGATATTTTTTATTGACCGGCATGATGCGGTTACGAACGTCGTCGGTCGCGCCGTGAAGCGAAATCGCCAGGCGAAATTGCAACGGCTCCAGTGCCAGCCGGCGAATTTGCGGCGCCAGCCCGCTCGTTGAAATCGTAATTTTCCTTGCGCCGATGCCGCCGCCCCACGGCGCATTCAAAATTTTCAACGCCTCGATCAAATTTTCATAATTCGCCAGCGGCTCGCCCATGCCCATGACCACGATGTTGTTCACAGTTGCAGGTTGCAGGTTGAAGGTTGCAGGTTGATTTGCGCTTAACTTGCAACCTTCAACTTTCAACTTGCAACTCTCGCGTTCCACCGCGAGAACTTGTTCGACGATTTCATGCACGCCGAGATTGCGTTTCCAACCTTCCAATCCGCTCGCGCAAAATTTGCAGCCGTAAGCGCAGCCGACTTGCGTGGAAATGCACAGCGTGTGCCGGTCGCTCGCATCGCCGTAAAGCGCGGGATTGGCCGGAATCAAAACACTTTCGATGAATTGGCCGTCGGCAAGTTTCCAGAGAAATTTTTGCGTCGTGTCACCCGAACCTTGTTTGCGCGCGAGTTCCAAAATTTGCAGGGAAAATTTTTCGCGCAATTTTTCGCGCAATTTTTTCGGCAGGTTCGTCATCGCGTCCCAGCTCGTGACGCGATGCGCATAAAGCCATCCGAGCAATTGCGTGACGCGAAAATCCGGCTCGTTCCAACTTTTGAATTGGACTTCAATTTCTTCGCGCGTCAGCGATTTGATGTCAGTCGGCACTGGCATACCTTAAACGTCAGATGCGGCAAAACCAAGCGGCTTTGAATCCGTGCGCAAAAAATTGGGCAACTTAATGCTCATCATGCCGCCGATACCATTTTCCTTTTGTCTTTTAATTCCAGGCACACGCTATGTTATTGTCCTGCGAACGATTGGAAGATAAAAATTTGCGCGTGAAATATTTCAAAGCCATGGCTGCGATGTCGCTGAACCGCGTGATCGGCGCGGGCGGAAAAATTCCGTGGCATTTGCCGGACGATTTCAAGTGGTTCAAAAAAATGACGATGGGCAACGTCGTCGTGATGGGACGAAAAACATTTGAAAGTCTCGGCAAGCCGTTGCCGAATCGGAAAAATCTGGTGCTGACGCGGCATCCGCAAAGCTTGATCCGCCAGCACCCGGAAATTTTCGGCCAATATCATGAGTGGCGCGGCGGAAAATTTTTGAAGCGCGCGTATCAATTTCATTTCACCAGGCTCGGCGGAAAAAACGAAACGGAAATTTATATTTTCAATTCGCTGGAGAAGCTGGAGCCGGAAGAATTTCCGAACGACATTTTCATTTGCGGCGGCGAGCAAATTTACGGGCAGACGTTGCCGCGCTGCTCGGATTTATTTTTGACGCTGGTGAAGCGCGAGATTGAAAACGGCGACGCCTTTTTCCCGCCATTTGAAAATAAATTTGAACTGGCCGAGACAATTAGCGACGAGCCGGAATTCAAGATTTTGCATTATCGGCATAAATCGTTGTCGAAATAGTTGGAGGAGACGAGGTGACGAGTCTCAAATTTAATTTCAGACAGTTAGAGACTCCTTACGTCGTCTCCTGCATTGAAATAAAAAAGGCGAACTGTTGCCAGTTCGCCTTTGAAATTTTTGGAGAAAATTATTCCGTTTTGACAGCTTCGTCGGCGGCGTCGAAAGCGTGTTGCAGGGCGACCAAATCTTCGCCGGGCTTCAATGAATCCAGCAATTTTTGTTCTTCCTTCAATTGCTCGTCGCTGTAGCTGGCGGCTTTGATCGAAAGACCAATGCGCCGTTCGCCTTTGTCAATTTTCACGACGCGGGCGGAAACGTCCTGGCCGACTTTGAGCACGTTCTTGATTTTATCCACGCGGTCTTCGCTGATTTGCGAGATGTGAACGAGGCCGTCAATCTCATGTTGCAAACCGACGAACGCGCCGAAGCTGGCGAGTTTGGTGACTTTGCCTTGCACGAGGTCGCCTACTTTATAAAGCGTCTCGATATTCGCCCACGGATCGCCGCCAAGTTGTTTCATGCCGAGCGCGATGCGCTGGTTCGGGCGATCCACTTCAAGCACGGTCGCTTCGATTTCATCGCCCTTTTTCATCACCTCGCTTGGGTGATTGATCTTGCGCGTCCACGACATATCGGAGACGTGAATCATGCCGTCAATGCCTTCTTCCAATTCCACAAACGCGCCGTAGCTGGTGAGGTTGCGCACTTTGCCTTTGACCTTCGTGCCAACGGTGTATTTTGCCGCCGCGCCGTCCCACGGATTGCTTTCAAGCTGGCGGATACCGAGGGAAATTTTCTGTTCCTCGCGATTGATGCCCAGAACCACCGCTTCAATTTCCTGATCCTGTTTCAAAACGTCACTCGGTTTGGCAACGCGCTTCGTCCAGGAAAGTTCCGTGACGTGGATCAGACCTTCCACGCCGGGTTCGAGTTGCACAAACGCGCCGTAAGGCACGAGGCTGACGACTTTGCCTTTGACCTTCGCGCCGACGGGAAATTTGCTTTCGATATTGTCCCACGGATTCGCCAGTTTCTGTTTCAGGCCGAGACTGACGCGCTCTTTTTCCTTGTTCACATCGAGCACCACCACGTCAATTTCCTGGCCGACCTTCAAAATTTCCGACGGATGACCGATGCGCCCCCAACTCATGTCGGTGATGTGCAGCAAACCGTCAATGCCGTTCAAATCAATGAACGCGCCGAAATCCGTGATATTTTTTACGGTGCCTTTGCGAATGTCGCCGGGCGTCATTTCGCCGAGCAATTTGCCGCGCTTCTCGTTGCGCTCGGCTTCGATCAATTCGCGGCGCGAAAGCACGATGTTCTGCCGTTCCTGATTGATTTTGACGACTTTGAACTGATAGGAATTGCCGACGAACGACGCCAGATTTTTTGGCGTCGTCACGTCAATCTGCGACGCCGGCAAAAATGCCTCGACGCCGACGTTGACCACCAGGCCGCCTTTGACAATGGATTTGACCTTGCCGGTGATAATGCCGCCCTCGTTGCAAATCGTGAGAATCTTGTCCCAATTTTTTTTGAACTCCGCCTTCTCGTGCGAAAGAACGACGGTGCCTTCCTTGTTTTCAAGTTTTTCCAGAAGCACGTCAATCACATCGCCGACTTTCACCGACTTGAGATCAATAAATTCGTTTCCGGGAATGACCCCTTCGCTTTTATAGCCGATGTCCACCAGGACTTCGTTCTTGCGAAGTTCGATGACGGTTCCTTTGACAATTTCGCCCTGGGCAAAACGCGGTGCGTTCTGCTTCATGGCTTCTTCCATTGTGAGCATAATTTAACTGGGTTGAACTGCGGGAGACTCGTTGGAGTTGCAGGTTTCAGATTGAATGTTGCTGGTTAAAACCTGCAACTTGTCACCTGCAACCTTCAACCTTCAACCACTCGAAGACTCCATTGCCTAACTACCACGCTGCGAACGGCAACGGAGGTTAAATGTTAGGTTGTTCGTTGACTTTTTTTTCTCAGCCTCAATGAACATCCGCACACACGGCGTTCAGGCAGGATGGAAAATAGAGGAAACGCGGAGAATGGCAAGAATGAATTTATTTACAGCATTAATAAAAAAGGCGAACGGAAAAATCCGTTCGCCTTTTTTGCAATTTTTTCGGAATCAATACCGATAATGTTCCGCCTTGTAAGGTCCTTCAACCGGCACGCCGAGATATTCGGCTTGCGCTTTGGTGAGCTTGGTCAGTTTCACGCCGATTTTTTCGAGATGCAAGCGCGCGACTTCTTCGTCCAATTTTTTTGGCAAACGATAAACGCCGATTTTATTTGTGTCGCGATTTTTCCACAAATCCAATTGCGCGAGGACTTGGTTCGTAAATGAATTCGACATCACGAAGCTCGGATGGCCGGTGGCGCAGCCGAGATTTACCAAACGTCCTTCGGCGAGCATGTAAATGCTGTTGCCGGCGGGCAAAGTATATTTGTCCACTTGCGGTTTGATGTTCAATTTTTTCACGCCCTTCGCGTTATTCAATTTGTCCACTTGAATCTCATTGTCGAAATGGCCGATGTTGCAAACGATGGCCTGATCTTTCATTTTCAAAATGTGTTCAAGCGTGATGACGTCGCGATTGCCGGTCGTCGTAACGTAAAGATCAGCCGTGCCAAGCGTTTCTTCAATCGTCGTGACCTCGAAACCTTCCATCGCCGCTTGCAACGCGTTGATCGGATCAATCTCGGTGACGATGACGCGCGCGCCAAATCCGCGCAACGAATGCGCCGAGCCTTTGCCAACGTCGCCGTAACCGCAGACACAGGCAACTTTGCCGGCGACCATCACATCAGTCGCGCGCTTGATGCCGTCGGCGAGTGATTCTCTACAACCGTAGAGATTGTCGAACTTGGATTTTGTCACCGAGTCATTGACGTTGATCGCGGGAACCAGAAGTTTTCCCTGCTCCAACATTTGATAGAGCCGGTGAACGCCCGTCGTCGTTTCTTCGGAAACGCCTTTCCACTCTTTGACGACTTCGTGCCAGAAACCGGGACGTTCTTTCGCGACGCGTTTCAATAAATTTTTGATGACGGTGACTTCGTGATTGTCGCTTGGAGAGTTCACCCAATTATCGCCGTTTTCCAATTCATAGCCTTTGTGGATCAAAAGTGTCGCATCGCCGCCGTCGTCCACGATGAGTTGCGGACCTTTGTTGCCCGGATGCGTGAGCGCGCGCAACGTCAAATCCCAATATTCTTCGAGCGTTTCGCCTTTGTGCGCAAAAACCGGAATGCCGGCGGCGGCAATCGCGGCGGCGGCGTGGTCTTGCGTCGAAAAAATATTGCAGCTCGCCCAGCGCACGGACGCACCGAGTTCAACGAGTGTCTCAATAAGGATCGCCGTCTCAATGGTCATGTGCAATGAGCCGGTGATGCGCACGCCCTTGAGCGGTTTGCTCACGCCATATTTTTTGCGGATGGACATGAGTCCCGGCATTTCGTGCTCGGAGACCTGAATGGTCTTGCGTCCCCATTCGGCGAGCGACAAATCGCGCACGGCGAAATCATGTTTGGAATTTCCGTTGGATTTCGCGCCGCCGTTTTTCGGCAGAGCTAAAACGCCCGTCGGTTTTGCGCGGCGTGATTCTGAAAGTTTGATGGTTGCCATAAATTTTTTAGTTGAATTCAAATGATTAAATCGCCTTGAGCAACGCTTCGATTTTGTTCGTCGCTTCCCAAGTGAGGTCTTTGTCGTTCTTGCCGAAGTGTCCGTAGTTTGTCGTCTTGCTGTAAATCGGACGGCGCAGATCAAGTTGATCAATAATGTCCGATGGCTGGAAGCTGAACACTTTGTTCACGGCGTTGATGATTTTCTCGTCGTCAACCGTCGAAGTGCCGAACGTGTCCACATGCACGCTCACCGGATCAGGATAACCAATCGCATAGGCAAATTGAATTTCACATTTTTCCGCGAGTTTCGCGGCCACGATATTTTTCGCGACCCAACGTCCCATGTAAGCCGCGCTGCGATCCACCTTCGTCGGGTCTTTGCCGGAAAATGCGCCACCACCGTGACGGCCCATGCCGCCGTAGCTGTCCACGATGATTTTTCTGCCGGTCAAACCCGTGTCGCCCTGCGGTCCGCCGATAACAAACCGTCCGGTCGGATTGATGAGAAATTCCGTTTTCGCCGTGAGCATTTTTGCTGGCAAAACTTTTTTGATGATCTGCTCGATGCAAAATTTTTCGATCTCCGCATGTGTCACTTCGCGCCCGTTGATTTTGTCCGCGTGCTGCGTGGAAATGACGACGTTGGAAATTGAAACCGGCTTGCCGTTTTCATAAACGACCGAGACCTGCGACTTCGCGTCCGGACGCAGCCACGGCACTTTGCCGCTCTTGCGGATTTTCGTCAGTTCGCTGCCCAAACGATGCGCGAACATGATCGGCGCCGGCATGAGTTCTGGCGTTTCATTGCTCGCGTAACCGAACATCAAACCTTGGTCGCCTGCGCCCTGCTTCGCGGTTTTTTTACCCTTGGCTTTTTTTGCGTCCACGCCTTGCGCAATGTCCGGCGACTGCTGCGTCACGATGACGTTCACAAAAACTTTGTCCGCGTGAAACACGTCGTCGTCGTTGACGTAGCCGATTTCACGGATGGCGTCGCGCGCGATTTTGACGAAATCCAATTTCGCCTTCGTCGTGATTTCGCCGCCGATGATGGCGATGTTGGACTTCACATACGTTTCGCAGGCGACGCGGCTAAACTTGTCCTGCGCGAAACAGGCGTCCAGCACGGCGTCGGAAATGGTGTCCGCGACTTTGTCCGGGTGGCCTTCGCCGACGGATTCGGAAGAAAAAATATAACGATTGCTCATTTGGATTTTATTTTTGCGCCAACAACATATTGACGTATCAAGATAAGATGATATATCTTTTTCAAAGCACGTCAAATAATAATTTACAGAAGAGAGCGAAGAATCCTCATCATGCATCCGCTGTTCAAAAAAGCAGATCAGTTGAGCCACGACGCAATCGGCGCGGCCCTTGAAGTGCATCGGCTCAAAGGCGCCGGTCTGATCGAAAGCATTTATGAAAAATGCCTGATGCGGGAACTGGTTCTTCGGAACATTGCGTGTGTCAATCAGCAGCTCGTCCAGATCGAATATAAAGGAATGACCTTTGAAGAACCTTTGCGTTTTGATGTGCTGGTGGAAAATTGCCTTTTGTTGGAACTCAAGGCGGTTCAGGAAATATTGCCCATCCACAAAGCCCAATTGTTGAGTTACATGAAATTGCTCAACATTCCGATCGGGTTGATTTTTAATTTTCACGAATTGAAGCTGGCTGACGGTCTTGTTCGGATGATTCTTCCCGGAGCAAACCAATGAACAGTTTTTTACAGAAGAGAACAAAGGAAACGAAGGATCAGAAAGGCGTTGTAAAACTAAATTCCTTCGTTCCCTTCGTTCTCTTCTGTAAAATTTATTAAGTATGTCCGCCACGCTTAAATCTTTGCGCGCCTTGTCCGACGCCACGCGGCTGCGCATTGTCGCGCTGCTCGAACGCGATGAACTTTCTGTCGCCGAACTTCAGGAAATCACGCGGCTCGGGCAATCGCGCATTTCCACGCATCTGGGTTTGTTGCAGGATTCTCAACTCGTGCAATCGCGGCGCGAAGGCAAACGCACGTTTTATAAATTGAACGAAAATGCCGGCGCGACGACGCGGGAATTTATTCAACTCGCCATTCGCGGCGCGAAAGAATTGCCGGAAAATTCCGGCGACCAAATCAATTTGAAACGCGTCCTCGCGCGGCGCAAAGAACAGGCGCAAGTTTTCTTCAATCAAATCGCCGGACGTTTTGATCGCGTTTATGGGCCGGGCCGTTCGTGGCAGGCGTTCGGCCATTTGCTTTTAAGAATTTTGCCGCCGCTCATCGTCGCCGATTTGGGTGCGGGCGAAGGCTTGTTGAGCGAACTGCTCGCGCGCCGCGCGAAAAAAGTCATCGCCGTGGACAACTCGGAAAAAATCGTCGCGTTCGGCGCGGCCAAGGCGAAAAAGAACGGACTGAAAAACCTGGAGTTCCGGCTCGGCAATCTGCAAAACCCGCCGATTGACGCGAACAGCGTTGACCTCGCGATTTTAAGCCAGGCCTTGCACCACGCCGAAATTCCCGCTGACGCGATTGCCGCCGCATATAAAATTTTGAAGCCGCACGGACAGATTTTAATTCTAGATTTGCTGAAACACAATTTTGAGAAAGCGCATGAACTTTACGGAGACCGCTGGCCCGGTTTCGCGGAAAGTGATTTGCATCACTGGCTGGAAAACGCCGGATTCAAAAAAATCGAGGTGAGCATTGTGGCTGCGGAAGAACAGCCGCCGCATTTTCAAACGATGCTTGCGGGCGGAGAAAAATAATCATGTTCAACCTGGTTGCGTTCTCAACGCTATTTCTTTTTAAGTTTTAATCGCCCTGGTTTTATTATGGCATCGCAAAGCTGTTCCGTTCAAAATAGGTTTGTGAGATATATGATTCTTTGGCCTGAAAAATCGCTGAAGCCAACTGTAGTTAACTCTGGCAGTTCGGCTATTGCGACGAAAGTCTTTAGGGACGGCAGGTTCAATTTCTATGTCAGGCGCGATTCACATGGATAATTTTGAAACAGCCAGGGAGTTCTTTTTTGAAGGCTTGCGTCTTCTGGAAGCAAACGATTTTCAAGCAGCTGAAAGGCAGTTTGAACAATCCTTAAAGCTCATTCCCGACAGAGTTTCGACTCTGAATAATCTTTCGGCCATTAAAATTAAACTTAAAAAATTCGTGGAAGCCGAGGAGTTCGCGCGCAAGGCGATCACATTGGAAGATCAATCACCGGAAGCATGGTCCAATCTCGGACTTGCCCTGACAGGGATGGGTCGTCAGGAGGAAGCTTTGCAGGCTTGTGACGAGGCGATCCGTCATAATTCCTCTTACGCGAAGGGATGGCTGGTGAAGGCAATGGCGTTGCTTGAACTTAAAAGATATGATGAAGCTTTGCTGGCTTGTGACGAAGCACTTAAGTTGGAACCTGGTAAATACGAGATTTTATATAACAAAAGCCGGATATTGAAAGAACTCGACCGGCCAGACGAGGCGGAAAAAATTTATTGGAAGTCCTTCCACATGAGGGTTGCTTCATCGCCGGCGTTCCTGGCTGAACGGCGCGCGACGCAAAAAGCCAATGCCCTCGTCCTAAATCCGCCCCTGGATGCTGGCGTTTTGTCAAAGCCATTTGAAACTATGCATCGTTTTTGCAAAAACTTTCCCGGTCAAATCGTTAATTATTTTAGTGAGGATTTTCATTTCACTTGCGTCTTCGCTGAGGCAGCGAAGCCTTTAGACCGAAAGCAATTTCCGCCGCCGGATTTTGTGATCAACAACCATGCGAATGGCGAGCGCGTTCTTTCCGAAGGCAACTTATCGGGCTTGATTACGCTGGTTGATAGCTTCGGCGTTCCGGTGGTCAATCATCCAACCAAGATCATTCAGTCCACCAGAGATATGTCGGTAAAATTGCTGGATGATCTTTCCGGCGTCCTGATACCGAAGACCACGCGCTTTTCTTCCATTGGAAAAACCCGCGACGAAGTGATCCGTGAAATCGAGGAGCAATATGATTATCCTCTCATCACGCGGACATTGGCGGCTCAAATGGGCAAAGGAATGAACAAGGTGGATTCGCGCGATGCTCTCGTCGGAGTCCTTTCTTCCGGCTTCGCCGAAAAGTTTTTTGTGACCGAATTCGTGGATTGCCGGCGTGGAAAAAATGAATTTTTCCGCAAAATCCGGGCAGCCATCGTCCAAAACGAAATCGTTCTGGTTCGCGTTGATTATGATACTTTCTGGAATGTGCATGGCCGAAAAAATATAAAGCGCGTGCCCTTTTATCTGGAAAATTCGTATTTACTCGACGAGGAAAAGCGAATATGCAAAGACCCGGAAGCGGCGCTGGGCCGCCCCGCCTTGCAGTCGCTGCACGCGATTCGCGACCGAATTCCGCTGGATGTGTTCGGCGTGGATTTTGACGTTAATGCTGATGGGCAAGTGGTTTTTTACGAGGCCAACGCCACCATGAATTTATTTTCCACCGCCCGAAAAGAAGTGCCAAATCCGAAAGCAGCGGAGGATCATTTGAAACAGGCCTTCCAAAGTTACCTCACCTCTCTGGCGATTCGTCAGTAACGAAAAACCGCCTTGCGCCAATTTTTCGTTCGACACTTCGTTCTCAACTTCTGACACTCAATCATGCCGTTGCCGGATTATCACATGCACACGCCGCTTTGCCGCCATGCCGTTGGCGAGCCGGTGGATTATGCCCGCCGCGCCGTCGAAATCGGCCTGACCGAAATCGGCTTCTCCGATCATTCGCCGATGCGCTGGGATGATTTTGACAATTGGCGGATGCGTTTCGACCAGCTTGACGAATACGTCGGGAAAGTCCGGCGCGCGCAAAAGGATTTTCCGCAATTGCAAATCCGCCTCGCGCTCGAAGTGGATTATTTTCCGAACGGCGAGGATTGGATTCACGAACTGGCCGCGCGGCAGCCGTGGGATTATTTCATCGGCTCGGTGCATTACGTTTCCGATTCATGGGCAATTGACGATCCGCAAAAAGCCGTCGAATGGAAAAATCGCGACGCCTTTGAAGTCTGGCAAATCTATTTTGAGCGGCTCACCATGGCAGCGGAATCAAAACTGTTTGAAATCATCGGCCATGTGGATTTGCCAAAAAAATTCGGCCATAAACCGAGCCAAAATTGTGCGCCGCTTTATGAAAAGTTTCTGGACGCCGCCAAAAAAAATGATTGCGCGATTGAACTCAACACCGCCGGTTTGCGCAAAGATTGCAAAGAAATTTATCCGAGCCGGGAAATTCTCCAGCTTGCGTTCCAAAAAAGTGTGCCGATCACTTTTGGTTCGGACGCGCACGCGCCGGACGAAGTGGGAATGAATTTTGCCGAGGCGATTTCGCTGGCGCGTTCGGTCGGTTATCAGGAAGGTTGCCGGTTCGCCCAGCGCAAACGCGAATTATTCAAGTTTTGACTTTTACTCCCCACTAAAATGTTCACCGCAAAATTGACGAAGCATCAACTTTTCGCGGCGATTTGTCTGGGGCTGGCGCTGGTCACGTTCGCAGTTTATTGGCCGATGACGCATCACGACTTCGTGAGCTTTGATGATCAGGCTTACATCACTTCAAATCAGCATGTCTTGTCCGGCCTGACTTGGACGAATGTGGTTTGGGCTTTCAAAAGCACGGAAGCGGCGAACTGGCATCCGTTGACTTGGATTTCCCACATGGCCGATTGCCAGATTTACGGGGTGAAGGCGGGCGGCCATCATTTCACGAATCTGCTTTTTCATGTCGCCAACACGCTGCTCCTGTTTTGGCTGCTGGAAAGAACGACCGGCGCCCTGTGGCGCAGCGCCTTTGTGGCGGCGTTTTTCGCGTGGCATCCGTTGCATGTGGAATCGGTCGCGTGGGCGGCGGAACGCAAAGATGTGTTAAGCACATTTTTTTGGATGTTGACGTTGCTGGCTTACGCGCGTTTTGTCCAGAAACTGAAAGCCGTAAATCAAAATTTACCGGCAAATTCCTCCAGCTTCCGGTTTTTGACCTCCCGTTTTTATTGGCTGGCGTTGTTCTTTTTTGCGTGCGGCCTGATGTCCAAGCCCATGGTTGTCACGCTGCCCTTCGTTTTATTGTTGTTGGATTTCTGGCCGTTGAACCGTTTTGGCCTGAATTTTTATGCAGGGGGAAAAACTATTCCCGGCGGAAAAATTTTCAATGGAAATCTGGCGCGCAAAACAATTATTTTGATCTGCGAAAAAATTCCTTTTTTCGCATTATCACTCGCCGGTTGCCTGATGACGTTGCGCGTTCAAAAAGAAGCGATGGCTCCGGTCTCGGCTTTCTCGCGCATGGAAAGTGTTTTGCTGACCTATGCGCGCTATATTTCCAAAACGTTTTGGCCGATGGATCTCGCGATTGTTTATCCTTATCATTATAGCTGGCCGACGGTATTTGTGATTGGCACGGCGTTGCTGTTGTTGATTTGGTCGGGCTTGTTTGTTTTCTACGCGCAACGCAACCCTTATTTGATGGTGGGTTGGTTTTGGTTTTTGGGAACGCTGGTGCCGACGATTGGCATCATCCAGGTAGGCGCCCAATCCATGGCCGACCGTTACATGTATATTCCGAGCATCGGTCTTTTTATTGTTATAGTTTGGGGCGCGAACGACCTTTTCAACCTGTGGCCGAAAAAGCGAAATTTTTTACCCTTGATCGGCGGCGTTGCGCTCGCCGGTTGTTTGATGGTCACCTCCATTCAACTCACTTATTGGCAGAACAGTTTCAGCTTGTTTTTGCACGCCATCGAGGTGACCAAGGGTAATTATGTCGCCGAAAACTGCCTCGGCAAAGCTTTTGAAAGTATCGGTGAAAATAACCGCGCGCTGGTGCTCTACGAAGACGCGGTGAAAATCCAGCCGCGATTCCCGGAATCGCAATTCAATCTGGCCATGTCCCTGCTGGCCTTCGGCAAAATTCACGAGGCCTTTGATCATTTGCGCATGGCCGCCGAACTGGAGCCGAAGGACGCGGACATTCAATATGATCTGGCGGTTTATTTTTCCCAGCATGGCGGGTTCGCGGATGCCGCGCGGGGATTCCGGACCGCACTCACGCTGCGGCCAGATTTTTTTGAAGCGCAGACCAGATTTGGAATGCTGCTGACGCGGGAGAAAAAAATTGGGGAAGCCATTCCTCATTTTGCGGAAGCCGTGCGGTTGAAACCGGCTGACGCAGATGCGCGATTTAATTTGGGGCTGGCGCTGCTGGACAATCATCAGCCCGCAAAAGCGGAAATTCAATTTAACGCAGAACTTGGAATCACGCCTTACGAAACAAAAGTTCATTTCCGCCTCGCCCAAGCGTTAGCGCAGCAAAATAAATTGGCTGATGCCGTCGCCCATTACCGCGAAGCCTTGCGCTTCACGCCGGATTTTCCCGAGGCGAACCTTGCATTGAACCAGATTCTTGCCGCGCATCCTGAATTGGCGAAGCCTCCTGCGCTCGACAGCGCAAAATAATTCTGAAAAACTCCCCGTTCATGAAACAATCCATCGTGACTTTGGACATGGAAGGCGTCCTGACGCCCGAAATCTGGATCGCCGTCGCCGAAAAAACAAAAATTCCCGGATTGCGCCGCACCACGCGCGACGAACCGGATTATGATAAGCTCATGCGCGGACGCCTGGAAATTCTGGCGAAACACGATTTGAAACTGTCCGGCATTCAAAACGTCATCGGCTCTTTGAAGCCATTGCCCGGCGCGAAAGAATTTTTGGACGAATTGCGGACGCTCGCGCCTGTTCTGATTTTGTCCGACACCTTTGAGCAATTTGCGCAACCGCTCCTCAAGCAACTGAACTGGCCGACGCTTTTTTGCCACCAACTGATTATCGAAAACGACCGCATCACGAATTACAAATTGCGCACCGCCGATCAAAAGAGAAAAACCGTCGCCGCGCTCAAGCTGTTAAATTATCACGTCATTGCCGCCGGCGATTCTTTCAACGACACCGGCATGTTGCTCGAAGCGAACGTGGGTTTTCTGATTCACGCGCCGGAAAATGTAAAAAAAGAATTTCCGCAATTCCCAGCCGTCGCGTCGCACGCGGAATTATTGAAATTGATAAAAAACGCCCTGGTTCAACGTTGAAATGAAAGACGAACTGCAATCGGCCGTAGAAACGCTCGGCCTGGAAAAATTCCGCCGCCATATCTTTCTCTGCGCCGACGCGACGGAACCAAAATGTTGTCCGCGCGAAACGAGCGTGGCTTCCTGGGAATTTTTGAAACGGCGACTGAAAGAATTAAACCTCGGCGGCGCGCAACCGCTGGTTTATCGCACCAAGGCGAATTGTCTGCGCGTCTGCGTTCGCGGGCCGGTGGCGGTCGTTTATCCCGAAGGCGTTTGGTATCGCGATTGCACGCCGGAAATTCTGGAGCGCATCATCCAGGAACATTTGATTGGCGGAAAAATTGTGGAAGAATTTTCGTTCGCCAAAAATCCGCTGAAATGATTTGCACGATTTTCTCTCGACGCGCGTCACCTTTTTCTGTAAATTACGTCTTACTCCCCAAAAGGGAATGAAAAGGGATGAATCATGGCGAGGCTTCTGATCAAGACGGAAGGTTTGGCAAATCGGACGCTTGAATTGCGCCTCGGCGTCAACCGGATTGGCCGCGATCCCGATTGCGATTTTTTCATCAGTCATTCCACCGTTTCCAGCAATCATTGCGAACTCGTCGTGTCCAGTGACGGCGTATTTTTGCGCGATTGCGATTCGACCAACGGCACTTTCATCAACGGCGATATTGTGCGCGAAGCGTGGCTGATGCCCGGCCAGGAAGTGAAATTGGGCGACGTGGAATTATTTGTTGAAAACACGGAAATCAACATCGCGATTCCGCAATTTGAACGCGCCGAGCCTGCGCCGCCGCCGCCGGTTGTTCTGCCTGACGGCGCGATTTCCTGCCCGCGCCATGCCCAGGCGCACGCAACTTATAAATGCACCCATTGCGGCGAACTCATGTGCAATGCCTGCATCCACATCATGCGGCGCAAAGGCGGCTCGCCGCTGTTCCTTTGCCGGCTATGCAGCCATAAATGCGAGCCGCTGCAAATCTTGACGCCGAAAAAGAAAATTTTTCGTAATCTTTTGGACACCGTCAAACTCAAATTCAATCACGCCTTGGGCCGGGAAAATTTGCCGAAATAAAAAATTTCAAACGGCGTCAGCTTTTCAAAAATCGCCGCGCCATTTTCTCCAACGCCGAAATCCAAAGCGGATGCTCATTCATACAGGGGATTTGCGCGAACTCTTTTCCGCCCGCCGCTAAAAAAGTTTCGCGTCCGCGCAGATTGATCTCTTCCAATGTCTCCAAACAATCCGAAACGAACGCCGGACAAATCACCAGAAGTTTTTTGATGCCGCGCTTCGGAAATTCCGCCAGTTCCAAATCCGTGTAAGGCTTCAACCACGGATCGCGCCCCAGCCGCGATTGAAATGAAACGGAAAATTTTTCCGCTGGCACGCCCGCCAATTTTACAAAGGCCGCGACCGTTTTGAAACATTGCGCGCGATAACATGTCGCGTGCGCCGGACTGGGAACTTCGCAGCAATTTTCCACTTTCAAACAATGGCAGCCGGTCGGGTCGGACTTGCGCAAATGCCGTTCGGGAACACCGTGAAAACTGAACAGCAAATGATCGTAGCCGCTTTCCAAATGATCTTTCGCGGCGGCGACCAGCGCGGAAATGTAGTCCGGCGAATCGAAATAAGGCGGCTGCACTTCAATTTTCATTTCCGGCGCGAGTTGTCTCGCGACTTTTTTCACGCGCTCCACCGCCGATTCGTAACTCGACATCGCGTAATGCGGAAATAGCGGAATTAAAAATAATTCGTTCACTTTCGCATCGCGCAATTTTTCAATCGCGCTTTCAATGGAAGGATTTTGATAACGCATCGCCAGTTCGACGGGAATTGAAACGCGCTCCTGCAATTTTTTTTGCACGTTGCGGCTCGTGACGACCAGGGGCGAACCTTCGCGTATCCAAATTTTTTCATAAGCGTGCGCCGATTCCTGCGGGCGCGATGGCAGAATCGCAAAATTCACGACGCAAAAACGAACCGGCCACGGCGCGTCCAGCACGCGCCGGTCCATCAAAAATTCGCGCAAATAGCCGCGCACATCACCAACAGATGTTGAATCCGGCGAACCAAGATTGACCAATAGAATGCCTTTGCTCATGCCTGCAAAAATTAAAACACGATTTGGGGAAAACGAAAACGAAGATTTACAAATTCACTGTTCCGAGTCCATTTTATGTGGGTGGAATTGAACCCATCAGAAATTCGCAGAGTCGTTCGCGCCGCTCTCGCCGAAGACATCGGCAACGGCGATGCAACGACTCTGGCGACTGTTCCGCAAAACGCAAAATCCGTCGCGCTCATGCGCGCGCGCGAACCGCTCGTCGTCGCCGGAATCGAATTTGCAGAAATGGCATTTCGCGAATTGTCTCGCAAAATCAAAATTGAAAAGTTTGCGCGCGATGGCGGAAAAATTTCCGCTGGAAAAATTTTGCTGAAAATTTCCGGTTCGACACGCGCGATTTTAAGCGCCGAGCGCGTCGCGCTGAATTTTGTCCAGCGACTTTCCGGCGTTGCGACTTTGACTTCGCAATTTGTCGAAGCGATCCGTGGCACAAACGCCAAAATTCTCGACACGCGCAAAATGACTCCGGGCTGGCGGCGTTTTGAAAAATACGCCGTCGTTTGTGGCGACGGAAAAAATCATCGTCTCGGTTTGTTCGATTTGATTTTGATCAAAGACAATCATCTCGCCGCGCTGAAAAACGAAAAGCCAAACGCGATTGCCGCCGCCATTTTTCGCGCGCGGAAAAAATTTCCAAAGCTGAAAATCGAAGTGGAAGCAGACACGTTGGCACAAGTCGCGCAAGCCGCCGACGCCGGCGCGGAAATTATTTTGCTCGATAATATGAATTTGAAACAACTGCGCGCGGCGGTAAAAATCATCAATGGCCGCGCGCAAACCGAAGCCAGTGGCGGCGTGAATTTGCAAACGGTTCGGGCGATCGCGCAAACCGGCGTGGATTTTATTTCTGTCGGCGCGCTGACGCATTCCGCGCGCGCCGTGGACATTGGCTTGGATTTCATAAACAAATGAAGAATGAAGAAGGCAGAATGAAGAAATTTTTACAGTCGCATCTTCGGATTTTTTCTGCATTCTGCATTCACACTTCTGCATTTAGTTAAATGACCACTGACGCAAAAATTCTTTTGGCGTTGCGCGAAAATCGGGACGGCATTTCCGGCGCGCAACTGGCCGAGGAATTAAAAATTAGCCGCGCGGCGATTTGGTCGCGCATTGACGATTTGCGCAAAATCGGTTTCGACATTTCGGCCAGTCCGCATTTCGGTTATCGAATTGTCGGCGAACCCGATGCGTTGCTGGCCGATGATTTGATCGCGCGTTTAGGCAAAACAAAAATCATTGGTCGCGACATCCGCGTTTTTGAACAAACGACTTCGACCAACGACGTGGTTGAAAAACTGGCGCGCGACGGCGTAAAAGAAGGCGTCGTCGTTTTTGCCGAATCGCAAACGCGCGGGCGCGGACGGCTCGGCAGAAAATGGATTTCGCCCGCGCGCAAAGGTTTGTGGTTTTCAATTTTATTGCGACCGGATTTGCGTCCGCAAGAAACGACGCAATTGACCATCGCCTCGGCAGTCGCGTTGCGCCGCGCAATTTTTTTGGAAACCAATTTGCAACCGCAAATCAAATGGCCGAATGACATTTTGATCGGCGGAAAAAAAGTCGCCGGCATTTTGACGGAATCCAGCGCGGAACCGGATCGCGTCAAACACGTCATTCTCGGAATCGGCCTGGACGTGAACCTGGACGCGAACGAATTTCCGGCGGAATTGAAAAAAATCGCAACGTCGCTCAAAATTGAATCGGGAAAAATGATTTCGCGCGCTGATTTGGCGGCCACAATTTTGCGCGAATTGAATAAAGATTACGCGCACATTTGCGACGGAAAATTTGAAACCGTCGCGGATGAATGGGAAGAATGCTGCGTAACGATTGGGAAAAATGTGACAGTGCAAATCGGCGACCGGAAAATTCGCGGGCGCGCCGAGGCGCTGGATGACGACGGGGCGCTGCTTTTGCGAACCGAGCACGGACGGCTGGAGCGCATCACGGGCGGCGATGTGACGCTGGAAAAATGAAAAATTAAAAATTAAAAATTAAAAAACGAGGCGATGACTGGATTTCATTTTGTATTTTTAATTTTTAATTTTTAATTGCGCCATGCTTTTACTTTTTGACATCGGCAACACGCACACGCACGTCGGGTTGGCGGACGAACGGCGCGTGCGAAAACAAATCAACGTTCCGACGCGCGAATGGTTTGGCGCAAACGCAATCGCGCGCGTGAAAAAATTGGTCGGCGCAAAAAAAATTTCCGGCGCGATTTTGTGCAGCGTGGTTCCGCGCGCGACGCCGCGCGTAAAAAATTTCGTCCGCGCGTTTTTGAAATTAAATGTTTTGGAACTTTCGCCAAAAACTTTGCGCGGCGTGGGAATTGATTATCCGAATCCGAAAACGATTGGTCCCGACCGTTTGGCGAACGCGGTGGCGGCGAAATTTCATTTTGGCGCGCCGGTCGTGGTTGTGGATTTTGGAACGGCGGTGACGTTTGACGTGGTGGATGCAAAAGGAAATTATATCGGCGGAATCATTGCGCCCGGACTGGCGGCGATGACGGATTATCTGCACGAAAAAACCGCGTTGCTGCCGAAAATAAAAATTCGCGAAATCAAAAACGTCGTCGGAAAAAATACGGAGCAGGCGATGCTCGTGGGCGCGGTGCACGGTTATCGCGGTTTGGTGCGGGAATTGATCGGCGAATTGAAACGCGAGTTGCGCGCAAAAAATTTGCCGGTCGTGGCAACAGGCGGTTACGCAAAATTGATCGCGGCGAAATTGCCGGAGATTGCAACAATCAATTCGTTGCTGACTTTGGAAGGTTTGCGTTTGACGTGGCTGGCGCAGCGGCTTTGAGAATTTCCGCGACGATTTGGCCGGACAAATCGCCGGACGTTGGAAAAATCATTTGCAAATGGCCGGAAGCATCAATGATCAGGGTGCGAAAATTATGATTGATCGTCACGCCATCGTTTTCATAGGTGACGCCGGAACGTTGCGCCAGTTCGGCAATTTTTTCCGGAGGGCCGGTCAAAAAACTCCAATGCGCGGGATCATAATGATAGCTTTGGCCATAAGCGCGGAGGGTTTCTGGCGAATCCGTTTGGGGATCAAACGTAATGGAAAGGAAATGCCAGTTAGTCGGCGCCTTATTCATCGCTTCCATTTTTTCCGACGCCTCCTGAAAATTTTTTGACAGGCGCGGGCAATAATCCGGCAACGGGCAGCGCGTGTAAAAAAAAGTGATCGCCAGCGCCTGCCCGTGAAAATCATTGAGGCGGACGGTTTGGCCGAGTTCGTTGGTGAAGGGAAAATCCAACAGCGCGGATTTGGAATTGTAAGTTTTTGAAACGGAATTTGCAGGCGCGGGCAATGAAATAAATCCGACCTTTTGGATTTGATCAATCCAACTTCCATTTTCTCGGACGTGAAGTTGAAAGGAAATCTGGTCGCCGCGCTGCAAATGGAGAAGTTCGTTTCGACTTTTGACTTTGAACGGCATGGTCATGGCGGCCATGAAATTGGAAATGGTTTCGTTCTGAATGACAACCGTTTCGGCCTGGGAATTGATGGCGGTGATGACGCCGCGCGCTGAAAATTCGCGCGGGGCGAATGAGCCGGACGGGGATTTCGTGGATTGCGCCGGAATCACCATCAGCGAAACGAATAGAAATATGACGGTCAAAACGCATGGCCGCATGGATTTTCCGGTCATGGATTTGGCAAAAGTTCAACGCGGTAGAAGGCCGGGTTATTGGTCGCGTTGGAATTTGTGAAGTTGATTGAAATCGCAGAAGCAATGTTCGTTTGAAGATTGTTCCAGTCGAATAAATTGCCCGAACTTTGAATGACATAACTTAAATTGGTGTTTGCCGTGTAATTGAAAATAAAACTTCCCGGCGGAGAAAACTGCGGTGCGCTCATCAAAATGGGTTCCGCAGTGACGATGTGCACGATGATGGAATTGGTGGCGGTCAATCCGCTATTGCCACTGGCGATGGCGAAAAAAGTGTAGTCGCCGGCGGCCAGATTATTGGCCGAAATAAAAAATGGAGGGGCGGCAAAGCGCGAAAGTTTCCATGATTTGTTTCCGCACGGGCGATTCAAAATCGCCGGCAACGGATTTGTGGTTGTTTGTCGTCAACCGTGCCGAGGTAAAAAACGCGCCGGACGCGAGCGCGCCGCGATTCAAAAAAATCAACGGCCTGACCACGGCGGTGTGGACGCAGGGCGGCAAACTTTATTTGCTGGGAATGATGGGCGGCGAAAACCGGGTGCGAAAATTTTTATAGTCATTCATTTTCGACGCTCATGTGTCCGGTGAGCCAGTTCCAATCCGTTCGGGCATCGGCAGAAATTGCGAGCGGCAAACCGGCGCGATCGGGCGCGGACGCGGGTGTCGTTTGCGAAAGCTGCCAGTGATGCAATTCGCTGTGGCCATCCGCAAAGGAAAAAGCGGCGGAATGGTTGTGATACGATGCGGGCAAGTCAGTCCATTGGAAGTCATACGCGCGATTCACGAAATAGCCGTCGTCAATGCTGTCGGGATGTTCGTCGAGAAAAACAAAAATTTCCGAAGGTTCCGGAATCTGCGTCAGCTTGAAAAATTGTTTGTAGCCGGGATTGTTCAGGTTCACGCCGTTGCTCGAAAGAATTCCGGCGTCGCCGATCATCGCGTTCATTGAATAACTGCGGAGGCGTGCATTCCAGCCGGCGGAAATTTGCGCCGGACTTAAAATTCGATCCGCCGGACAGTGAAAAATATTTACCGCGCCATTGATGTAAGCGCCGAGGCTGGCGCCGGTGATGGTGGCCGGATTTGTGTTGTCCGAATCCATGTTCCACGTCATCACATTGTTGACCCAATTTGCATTGGTCCGAAACGATGAGCCGGCCATGCCGAGATTGTAAGGCGATGCATCTTCATGATCTTCCGCATAAAGCCGCCAGCACAAGGCGAGCTGTCGCGTATTGTTCAGGCAAAAAATTCCTTCCGCCCGCATTCTGGCGCCAGAGAGCGCCGGTAAAATCAGCGCGGCGAGAATGGCAATGATCGCGATTACGACCAGCAGTTCAATCAAGGTAAAACCTGCAGATTTTAAAAATCTGAATCTTTGCCGTAACATTTCTTGCGGGATTTTCACCGGCCTGATTGTGAACCGTAAATTTCACCAGGTCATGAAAAAAATTTGCGCCATTAAACCAATTCCACAATTGCCCGCGCCAAAATTTTCGCGCAAAATCCAAAGTTCTATGTCGAGCAGCCGCAGACAATATCCGTTTCATTTGATCGAACCCAAATGGCAAAAAACTTGGGACGAATCGCAAAGCTTTCGCGCGTTCAACCCGGGCGAGGAAATTCCCGCGAACCATCCATTTGCCGTGCGCCACAAACTTTCCGGCAAAGTTTCCGCCGCGCAACTGCCGGAGAAATTTTACATCCTCGACATGTTTCCGTATCCGAGCGGCGCGGGCTTGCACGTCGGGCATCCCGAAGGTTACACGGCCACGGACATTCTCGCCCGCTACAAACGCGCGCAAGGTTTCAACGTCCTGCACCCGATGGGCTGGGACGCGTTCGGCCTGCCCGCCGAGCAATACGCCGTCAAGACCGGCCAGCATCCGCGCAAAACGACCGAGGAAAATATCGCGAATTTCAAACGCCAGATTCAATCACTCGGCTTCAGCTACGACTGGTCGCGCGAACTCGCCACGACCGACCCCGATTATTTCCAGTGGACGCAATGGATTTTCCTCAAGCTTTACAATTCGTGGTTTAATCCGAAAACGAATAAAGCTGAATCAATTGACATTTTAGAAGATGTTTTTTCTGAAACTCCAAAACGGAAATCTGAATGGGAGAAAAATTTAACGCTCCAAGTTTTTCATGCAAAATGGTTGCAGGAAAATTCGACGGGAAAAGTTCAGTATCGGCGAGACCGAATTAACGAATTGCGTCTGGCTTATGTCACTGAAGCTCCGGTTTGGTGGTGTGAAGCTCTTGGAACAGTTTTGGCCAACGAAGAAGTGATTGACGGCAAAAGTGAAGTCGGTGGATTTCCTGTTGTCCGAAAACCAATGCGCCAATGGATGCTTCGTATCACCGCTTATGCCGAAAGATTGCTTCAAGACCTCGATACGATTGACTGGACTGATTCGCTAAAGGCAATGCAGCAAAATTGGATTGGCCGCAGTGAAGGCGCTTTGGTTAATTTTGATGCGGAAGATCCGAAAGATCCGAACACGACACTTGCATTGCCTGTTTTTACAACGCGGCCAGACACATTGTTTGGCGCAACTTATTTGGTTCTCGCTCCTGAACACGCATTTGTAAAAGATTTAACCACAGATTCCCAACGTGCGGAAGTCGAAGCGTATTGTGCTCACGTTGCTAAAAAATCAGATTTGGAACGGACAGAATTAGTAAAAAACAAAACAGGCGTTTTCACCGGCAGCTACTCTATAAATCCTGTCACGAACCAGAAAATTCCTATTTGGATTGCTGATTATGTTTTGGCGAGTTACGGCACGGGCGCGATTATGGCCGTGCCCGCACACGATACGCGCGACTTCGAGTTTGCAAAAAAATTCAATCTACCAGTTATTCAAGTTGTCGAGCCGCGTGCGGGAAAAGATTGGCAACGTTTTACGGGCGACGGAATCGCAGTGAATTCCGAATTGTTGAATGGACTTTCTACCGCAGAGGCAAAACGCGTGATGATTAAACGGTTGGAAGACACGCTCGAAGGCAAACGCACCATCAATTACAAATTGCGCGACTGGCTGTTCAGCCGCCAACGTTACTGGGGCGAGCCGTTCCCGATTGTTTGGAAAAAAGACGCCGACGGAAATCTGTATCACGAAGCGTTGCCGGAAAGTGCGTTGCCGCTGTTGCCGCCGTCGCTCGAAGATTATAAGCCCACCGCCGACGGCCAGCCGCCGCTCGCCCGCGCGAAGGATTGGCTGAATCTGCCCGACGGCTCGGTGCGCGAAACGAACACGATGCCGCAATGGGCCGGCTCGTGCTGGTATTATCTGCGTTATCTCGACGCAAAAAATAATTCCGCGTTCGTCGGCAAAGACGCGGAAAATTATTGGATGGGCGGCGAGCGGAATCCGGGAAATTGTGTTTTGAAATCCAATCAGGAATGGAATGCGGAAGTGGAAAACTTGGTTCATCGCGCGTTTGTGGATGGCAAACGGCCGCCTTACGTCGTCGAGTTTGCGGCGGTTTCGGAAATTTTGGCCGAAAAAATTCAGGCGGCGGCGAACGAGAATGTTTCCGGCTTTCATCATTCACTGGATGTTTTTGCCGTGCGCCACATTTTTAACCAACATGGTAATGCCGCTTTTGAAAAAGCGCGCGGAAACATCGCCATCACGACTGAAGATTTGAAACAGTTGCCGGAAATTTTGGCCGCGCCGGATTCGGTGGAATTTTCCTCCAAACAACCGCGCGGTTTTAAACGGTTGATCATCAAAAAACGGATCAACGGTTTTATTTTTGTCGTGGAAGAAGTGCGGGGGAAAAATCGCCAACTGCAAATCGTCACCATTTACAAAACTGCGACGGCGAAAGATGTCACCACGAAAGCGCCCCTTTCAGACACGTCCGAAACGCTCCGTCACATTGAAACAAACTTTAAGGCAAAAACCGCCGACGTCAAGCTGCCGACGCCCGGCGTTGACGTTTACGTCGGCGGCACGGAGCACGCCGTGTTGCATCTGCTTTACGCGCGGTTCTGGCACAAGGTTTTATTCGACCTCGGCTACGTTTCCACGCCCGAACCTTTTTTCAAACTCGTCAATCAAGGAATTATTCTCGGCGAGGATGGACAGAAGATGTCCAAGTCGCGCGGCAACGTGGTGAATCCCGATGACGTGCTCGGCGAATACGGTTCGGACGCGTTCCGCCTTTACGAAATGTTCATGGGGCCGCTCGAAATGGTGAAGCCGTGGAACACCAAAGGCGTCGAGGGCGTTTATCGTTTTCTCGGTCGCGTCTGGCGCTTGTTCGTGGATGAAAAATCGGAAACAGAATTTGAGCAGGCGGAAACTACTGCCACAGAGGCACAGAGCCACAGAGATTTGTTGAATCTGATTAAATTAAATCCGGCCATCAAAGATGTCGCGGCGACTCCGGCGCAATTGAAAACGCTTCAAGCGTGCATCAAAAAAGTCACTGAAGATTTGGACGGTTTGCGTTTCAACACGGCCATTTCGGCGATGATGATTTTTGTGAACGACGCCATCACATGGGAAGCAAAACCGATTTCTGTGTTGCGCGAATTTTTGATTTTGCTCCAACCCTTCGCGCCGCATATCGCGGAAGAACTTTGGGACAAACTTAACTCATCACTCATCACTCATCACTCATCACTTGCGTATGCATCGTGGCCAAAATTTGATCCGGCGTTGCTTGTCGAAAGCGAAATCGAAATTCCCGTGCAAGTGAACGGCAAATTGCGCGACGTGATTAAAATTTCCGTGACCGCGACGCAATCCGATTTGGAAATCGCCGCGAAAACTTCCGAAAAAGTAAAACCATTTCTCGAAGGCAAAACGATCAAGAAAGTCATTATCGTGCCGAAGAAACTGGTGAATTTGATCGTCGCTTGAACGATTGAAACAGCAATTTCGCGCCGGCCAATAAATTTACTTGAACAAGTTGCCGATGGTTTTGGTGGCTTGGTTGAGCGTGCCCTGCCCGCGTTGTTTGATGAGTTGCGCGCCTTTGCCGCCGAGGTTGGTGGCGTTGGCGGCCACGGCTTTCACCGTGGCGGAAGTGATGGCGCTCAAAATGGCGCGGGTCATTTCCGTGGCGGTCAAACCATCGGCGCCTTTGCCCAGATTTGTCAAATGAATGGCCGGGATGGTCAGGGTCATTTCCCTGGAAACCACGGCGCCGAGATTTCCGGTGAGGCTGACGTGAACGAGGGCGTTGGTGATCAGAAAATCGTCCACTTCAATTTTCTTGGACGCCTTGGGCTGACCGGCGGAATTGGTCACGACGGGGCCGCCGGTTTGCGAGCTGCCGTTGACGTTGTCCATGATCTTGCTCAAATTATTTCCGCCCAAGCCGCCTTCAAAAGTGATCTCCGGCGCGGCCACATGAATGGAGTGAACGACAATTTTATCGGTCAGGAGTGAAAATGGATTGATGCCTATGCTGGCGTGGCCAATGCTGATGGCGTCGGGAGTTTTGTAACCTTCAGGATTGCCGACGACGAGGCCGTTGACTGTGGCGGAACCGGCGAGCAGGCTGATGTGGAGGTTGTCCAGCGTGACGGAAACTTTGGTGATTTGCGGGCCATAAATCTCCACTTCTCTTTTGACGATGCGATCCAGGTTGAGCGCGACGATGACGGCCGCAACGATCACCAGCACTAAAATGATGAAGATAACCGACCAGAATTTTTTTTTGCCTGTTGTCATGCGCAACTTTTACCGGCGGCGCGGGCTTTGCGCCAGCAAATTTTCAATGGCTTTTGTCATCCGCCAGCGCGTTGACGGCTTCGATAAAATCTTTGACTTGATACGGCTTGGCCAAAAAATGGTCGGGCTTGGCGGAAGCATCGGCATAAATCTGTTCATTCACCGTGCCGCTCAAGAGGATGATTTTTTGCGCGGGATTGATCTGCTTGGATTCGCGGACCAGATCCATGCCCGTCATTTCGCCCATCGCATAATCGGTCACGAGCACGGCGGGTTTGGCCGCCGCCAATTCCGTGAGCGCCAGTTTCGGATCGCGAAAAGTGCGCACGTCGTAGCCAAGCGGCTGAAGGATCGCCGCCGCCAGGTCAAGCAACATCGGCTCATCGTCCACGACAAAAATGGTCGCCGAATGCTCGCCGTCCGCTTTTTTTGGCTCGCTCATAACAGATTGGAGCTAAAATAAAACACCGTAATGCCTCCGCCGCAAGCCTGTTTGGAAATTATTTGCGATGGTAAAATGAATTTGCGGTTGCGTCCGGCAAAATTTCATCTATTTTATGGAGACGACAATCGTCGTCAGAGAAACGAGGAAGTTGAGGCCCATGAAAATCAAACCAACATCCGTGCCAGCCAAAAAAAAGACTTCCACCCGTGCCGCCAGGCCTGCGCCCCAAATTGCCGACGCCGGGGAATCCGCCGCTCCGCCGCCAAAAACCAAAACCCGCGCGAAAAAATCCTTGCTCGGCGGCATTGCCAGCGCCGCCATGAATTTGTTGAAGCCCAAGCGCGCCGAAAAATCCGAACCGCAAACCGAAGTGGATTCCACCACCCTCGTCCGCCGCACTTATATGCGTCGCAAAAAAAATGAAGTTCCTTCCATTTTGCTCGAAGGCGATCTGCCCGCGCCATCCGCCGCCAGCGGGCCGGGCGAAAAATTTTCTCTGGGCGCCACGCCACCGCCCCAACAATTTCCCACCGCCGAATCCGAACTGCCCGAATCTTACGGCACAAAAAAACTTTTTTTGACCGCGCGCGATCCGCACTGGCTTTACGCCAACTGGGATTTGACGCGCGAACAGCAATTGAAACTAAACGCGCAATCTTCCGACGGCCATCTGGTGCTGCGCATTTACGCGAATAAAATCGAAGGCCATCCGACTTACGAAATTCACGTCCACCCCGAATCGCGCCATTGGTTCACGCACGTCGAGCGCGCGGGAAATTCCTACGTCGCCGAACTCGGCTATTATTCCGCGCTCGGCAAATGGACGCGCATCTCGACTTCCGGCGGCACCATGACGCCGCCCGATGCAGCCTCGCCGGAGAATGACGCTGATTTCGCCACGATTCCTTTTGAATTTCCGTTCGCAAAATTATTGGAGATCGTCAAGGCCGCCGTTGGCGACACGCTGCCGCTCGCGCAGGCGATTGAAGAATTGCGACGCAACGGTCATCCCGATCTGCCGCGCATCACGGCCACGCCGATCTCAAGCTGGACGGCGCAGCAGGAGCGCGCGCTGGCCAAAGTCGTGGCCATTGACGCCGGGCGCCGCGTCTGGATGGGTTCGCTCGAAATCACCGAACTCATCCGCCGCCGCCTCGCGCAGGAAATTTCTTCGCTCGGCATTTCTTCCTTTGGCGTCTCCAGTTTTTCCAGTCCCTTCGGCGGCCTCGGCCGGCCAAAAGGTTTTTGGTTCAACGTCAACGCGGAGTTGATCATTTACGGCGCAACCGAGCCGAACGCCAAAGTCACGCTCGGCGGACACGAGATCAAATTGCGTTCCGACGGCTCGTTCAGTTTTCGTTTTGCGTTGCCGGACGGAAAATATGATCTGCCCGCCGTGGCCATTTCCGCTGATGGCGATGACGCGCGCGCGGCGGATTTGAAATTCAGCCGCGAGACGGAATATCTCGGCGATGTCGGCGCGCATCCGCAAGACCCGTCGCTTAAAACGCCATTGCCGGAAAATCTTTGATTTATGGACGCGCCCGAACGCGGAGCTTTGATGCTGGTTCGCTTCATCGCCGTCTCCCTCATCGCCATCAGCGTCGTGGAAATCGCCCTCTATTGGGTTTTAAGTTCCGCCCATCAAACGCCCATGCAAACTTTTCCCTGCGTGCTCAAATCAATTCCCGCCGTCGTCGGCATCGTGATTTTGATCAAGGCCAAAGCCGTCGCGAACTGGCTTTCCGACCTGCTGGACTGACGAATGCAAGGTTACCTCTCACTCATCCTGCACGCGCACCTGCCCTATGTGCGCCATCCCGAACACGAAAAATTTCTGGAAGAAAGCTGGCTCTTTGAAGCCATCACCGAAACCTACCTGCCGCTCCTCCAGATTTTTGAAAACTGGCAGCGCGACGGCATCTCCGCGCGGCTGACCCTTTCACTTTCGCCGACGCTTTGCACGATGCTGCTCGATCCGCTCTTGCGCACGCGCTACGAACGGCAGCTCAACAGCCTCATCGAACTGGGCGAGAAAGAAATCAATCGCACGCATTGGGATCGCGCCTTCCGCGAACTCGCCTGGATGTATCATCACAAATTTACTTTGGCGCGCGAAACCTGGCGCTACTACGAAGGCAATCTCGTTCACGCCTTCAAAAAATTTCAGGAAGAAGGCCGGTTGGAAATCATCACCACCGCCGCCACGCACGGACTTTTGCCATTGCTCGCCAGTCATCCGCCGTCCATTCGCGCGCAAATCCTGACCGCGCGCGACCATTATCACAGTTGCTTCGGGCGCGAACCCGTCGGCATCTGGCTGCCCGAATGCGCCTACGTTTCCGGCATCGAAACTTTTTTGCAGGAGGCGAACATCCGCTGGTTCGTGCTCGATTCGCACGGCGTTTTATATGCAAATCCGCGCCCGCGTTACGGCACCTTCGCGCCCATTTTTACCCCCAACGGCATCGCCGCTTTCGGACGCGACCACGATTCTTCCCGCCAAGTCTGGAGCCAACACGAAGGTTATCCTGGCGACGCCCGTTACCGCGATTTTTACCGCGACATCGGATTCGATCTGGATTTTGATTACGTCAAGCCGCATCTGCCCTCGCCGGAAAATCGCGGGTTCACCGGCATCAAGTATTACAAAATCACCGGCAGCGCGGCGCAAAAGGAAATTTACCAGCGCGACGTGGCGTTGAAAGCCGCAAGCGAACACGCCCAACATTTTCTCAACGAACGCCTCGCCCAAATCCAAAAACTCGCCGGACTTTTGGATCGCCCGCCGCTCATCGTTGCGCCTTACGACGCCGAACTCTTCGGCCATTGGTGGTATGAAGGCCCCGAATTTTTGGATTTCACCGCGCGCAAACTTTTCAACGATCAAAAAATTATTTCCCTCGTCACACCCTCCGACTATCTCGCGCACTATCCCACCAACCAAATTTCTACGCCCAGCGCCTCCACCTGGGGCGAGGAAGGTTATCTGCGCGCGTGGTTGAACGAAAAAAACGAATGGATTTATCCGCACCTACAAATCGCGCAGGAACGGATGACCGGCCTCGTCAAGAAGTTTTCAAAAAAAGCCACCGCCTTGCAGAAACGCGCGTTGCAACAGGCCGCGCGCGAACTGCTGCTCGCGCAGGCCAGCGATTGGCCGTTCATTTTGCGCGCCGGCACAAGTCCCGACTACGCCCGCCGCCGCGTCAAAGACCATCTCCTCCGCTTCATCGCCCTGCACGACCAGCTCACCGCCACCGGCGTGGATGAAAAATGGCTCGCTCAAATCGAAGCCGCCGACAACATTTTTCCCGACGTGAATTGGAACTATTGGGCGCCCGAAAAATAAATCTTGTCAATTTTCATTCCGGGAGTAAAACAAGACATCCGGCGGCATGGCGCGGCACGCCGGCATCATGGGAAAATTATGAATGGAAAAGGCGACGCAGTCCGGCAAAAATCGAGGCTCACTCTTTTGGCGATCTTCATGGGAACGGTGGCGTTGACCGCGCATTTGCATGCCCCGATCGTCCCGCCCATCCTTTCCATCAGCCAGCCATCGTCGAATACCGTCAACGTTACGGTGGTCGCTGGCTATCCCTATAATTATGCCCTCCAAATGTCCACCAACTTATCCAGCACCAACTGGGTCAACCTACGATCAAACTATACGGTTCCTACCCCCATCACCTTTACAAACCTGCCGGCCACCAACAGTTCCGAGTATTTTAGGATGATGAGTATCCCACCGTGAACAGCTAGGCTCATGCAATGAAAAGCTGGAATACCGTAGCAGCGGACGTGACTCGGCCCATTTTTCTCCAGCTTTTCAATTTTTGCAGAAATTTCCAACGCCATTGCATCAATATCCACCTAACCCATGAAACCCGCTTCCCGAATCCGCCCACTTAAACCCCATCCAGCGGACTCCTCACCCCCAACCCCGGCCTTGCCATCACATGCGTATAAATCTGCGTCGTGCTCACATCCTTGTGACCGAGTAAATCCTGCACCGTGCGGATGTCATACCCATTCTCCAGCAAATGCGTCGCGAACGAATGCCGCAACGTATGGCACGTCGCCCGCTTGCTCAATCCACTTCTTGCCACCGCTTTTTGGATCGCCTTTTGCACCGCGTTCTCATGCACATGATGCCGCCGCACCTTGTCCGATTCCGGGTCTTTGGACAATTGCCGCGCTGGAAACACCCATTGCCAGCCCCACGACCGCGCGGCTCCCTGAAACTTTTTTTCCAACGCTTCCGGCAACCACACCTCTCCGCGACCCGCCTTCAATTCCTCCTGATGCAACCGCTTCACCTCCGCCAGGTGCGTGCGCAACGGCTCGGCCACCGACACCGGCAACATCGTCACCCGGTCTTTATCGCCTTTGCCACCACGAACGATGATTTGCAATCGCGCAAAATCTATATCTTTGATGCGGAGTCGCAGACCTTCCAGCAATCGCAACCCGCAGCCGTAAAGCAATTGCCCGATCAACTGCATCGAACCCTCCAGATGCGTGAGCAACAACCGCGTTTCTTCCGGCGAGAGCACCACCGGCAACCGCTCCGGTCGCCGTGCCCGCGCAAATTCACCCAGCGACCCCAGCTTTTGCTCCAGCACATGATGATAAAGAAATGATAAAGCGTTCAACGCCTGATTCTGCGTCGAGGCTGAAACCCTGCCCGCATCGGCCAAATCTTCGAGAAATGCCACCACCGCCGGCTCGCGCAATTCCCGTGGATGCTGCCCGCCATGAAATTTAATGAACCGCCGGATCCAGCCCAGATACGCCTCCTCCGTGCGGCGCGAATAATGTCCCGCCCGCAATTTCTCATGCACCACGTCCGAAAGCATCCGGCGCGGTTTGGATTCTGGTTTAGCCAATGGCTGCATGAGCGTATTTTAAGAAAAAAGCATTGACAATGCCAGCTAAAACCCTAAAATCCAACCATGAAGCCAAAAGAAACTAGGCAGAACAACAGTTCTACCCACTTCTTCTTATCCACCTGTTAGGCGGATTGAGTGCATTGATGATTTGTTTGACCTCTGCGTCTGTTGGCGGGTCGAGACTTTCGCGGAGTTCCCAGCTTGCATCGCGTGCCGAGTGAAGCCGGTCATATAGTTCCTGCACCGCTAAGATGCTAGGCGTTCCGCCATTTTTGAGTTTTGGCAGATTTATATTTTTGATCAGGTCTAGCGCACGATTTATGTGGCCGTGGATATTTCGCACATCCTGTTTAGCTTTGATTTTTGGTTGTTTCATATTTTTGAGTTATGAGCCATCCGCCTAACAAATCGCTGGAGTGGACGTGATTACGCCTTGCGTTTCCAGCATCGTCAGCAGTTAGATTGTTTATTTGACTATTCACGGTTGTTTCCAATCACGCCACTCAGCTTTGGTCGTTCGGCGACTTAACCCATACCAAATATGAACATTCTTATTTTGGCGGATATTCAGGATGTCATGCACAGCCCGCATCCGGTTTTTGGAATCCCGCTTGGCGTGGGGTTGTTTATTCTAGCCATTTACAAATTATTCTCTTCAAACCAAGCACCGCCGCCCGCACCACCGAAGAATGATTTTCCAACTCAAAATATTCCAACTCGATACATTCCTCCAAAAAGATTAGACGATATTCCGAACACAAAACCAGACCATGAAGTTACAGAAAAATTACCAGTTAAAGAGTTATTATTGAAAGAACAATTATTGAGTGATTTAAGAAGACTTGCAGAAAAGGGAATATTGACGAAGGAAGAATATGAGGTTCAAAGAGACAAGGTTTTTAATATGCCTAACGATATTAGAGAACTTGAGAGGTCAAAAAGAAAAATCGTAGCCGTAGAGTTTGAAAGAGAAATGGAGCAGTCATTTAAGAAAACAAGGACAGACTAAATTATATCACGCTGAAATTAGTATGACCAAACAAGAAGAAGAAAATCTAAAATTGGAAGTTACGGGAAAACATAAAAAAGAGATAGACCAGTATAAGCAGGATAACGAAATACTTGAATATTGTTTTTTTGAAAAATGGCCGTCTGATTTTTCGGATTCCATCATTCTGATTCCATTTCGTGCGATTAAAAATTGGATGTTCTCCATCGTCCGACGAACGAGTAAACCCGGAATTATTTTTGTTCTTTTGATTGGAACGCTTGCATACGAATCCATTCACATTTACGAAATCCCAGAAGCTATCAAACCACAGATTATCCAAGAACTTACTAATGTTGGAAACTGGACACAGCAAGCAGCTAAAAACATAAATACTGATTTTATTTATAGATTTATTAAGATTGAGTCGCCACTTCCACATATTCCCGAAGCGGAATTTAAGCCAGAGCCACAATTTATTTATGCTCAAGTAAGTGGTTTTTCTAATTATGTTTCGGGTCAATTTCACCAATGGAAACTCCTATAAATTATCCATGAGATACATAAGACTACGATGGAAAATCGAAACATTTCACCAAAAGTTAGCGGTGGTTGTTTAGGAATTTTATCCAGTCGCCTAACAACGCGCTGGAGCCAACGGCGAGTGTCCCTTGGATTTTCAACATCGCATGAAACTTGAACATTTTGCTGGCTGTCGGGCGCGGGTTGTCGCTCGCCGTGGCTCAGCTTTGGGACGTTAGGCCACGAGACATTTTTGGGATTGAGTGAGTCAGTTTGGCTGGCGAATAGTTCGGATAGTTTGCAGAGTTGAGATGAGCAAGCATTTGGAAGTCAGTTCAGGTTTGGCTCGCGCTTTTTCATACGGCAGGCAAGTGCGGCAGCTTTTGATTGGCGGAGCATAGGATTTTATTTAGTCTTTCGAGATATGACATTTTCGTGGCCTAACAAGTCGCTGGAGACAACGGGCGTTGTCGCTTTCTTTTATGCGAGAAGTCGCAGGTTGGCGGATGCCGCCGTTCGCCCGTGTCTCAGCTTTCGTCGTTAGGCCACAGTGATTTTATGCGTCCGAAAGACAACAGATTCAGTATGGCCTGCTTGACCGCAGCTTTTTTGTTTATTGGTTCGGTTCACTTTATAGCTTCATTGATTGCCTTGAAGCATGGCACGACGGTTTCTTTTTGGGGATATAAAAAGATGCAGGTGAGTCCTTGGTTTACGTTGATTTTAGGCAGTGTTTTTCTGATAGTTGCGATTGTTATGATTTGGAAGGCATACAAAGATAGGGATAAGTATCCATTTTAGATATGAGTCTGTGGCCTAACACCGCGCTGGAGCCAACGGCGGCTGCTCCTTTATTTTGCATTTTGTTACAAATTCACGCTTGCGGTTTTTCGCGCCGTGGCTCAGCTTTGGATCGTTAGGCGTCCTGGAATATGGATACGAATATGCAAGAAGTTTGGGCCATCATAGTTTCCGCGATTATAGTGCTGGTCATTTGGGGTATTATTTCTTCCAAGCGCGATTCACGACGTTTGAAGCGAGCCGTCGAGGAGATACTGCCGGCCATGAAGCATCGTTTCGAGCCAAACCGCAGATACAATGTATTTTTAAGTCACGGCAAGATATTCGAGGGCGTTCGTTTTCTTGGCATCTCTACTATCTCGGACCTAGAGAGGGCATCGCATCTATTTCCTCTTCGTCAGTGGATTATTTTGCAGAAGGAGAGTGGCGAGCGTATTTTCGTCCAGCCTGATTCGATTCGGTATTATGAAGAGGTTGCCGGGACGCCTAACACCGCGCTGGAGCCAACGCCGACTGCTCCTTGAGTTTATGGATGGTTTTGATTTTACTTTGATTTTGGAGTTGTGTGAGCCAGCCGCCAGTCGGCGTGGCTCAGCTTTGGATCGTTAGGTGTCATAGCGACACGTTTATATTTTATGACTGAAAAACAACTACAAGGTATCATCCAAGATGGAGTTCCAATCTTGGCCGATGTTATTGACATACGTTTCATTGCAAGTGAAGGCGATTGTCAAAATTTATTGCGCCAAGGTGCCACTCTATTGTCTGTAGCAGCCGTTCCAGTGCCGCCCGACCAGTTTCCGTTTCGGTTCGTTCTGGGCTGGCGGCGCAGCGCAGGAGAGCCATCACCGTTATGGGCGCATTGGTATGATGCACTAGATACTTATTGATGTTTGGATATTTGGCATCAAACACCATGACACCTAACACCGCGCTGGAGCCAACGATGACTGCCCTTGGTTTTGTTGTATGATTCGGTTTATTTTTCATTTTGTTTCCTTTCGTTTGCTGGCTCACGGTCATCGTGGCTCAGCTTTGGATCGTTAGGCGACTCAGCCCCCAATCCTATTTATGTCCAATTATATTTGTCCTAAATGCGGAAAATTGGAAGAACATCAAGTATACGAGAAATATTTTAATTCTAAATCATCGGGACCATTTGTAGCAGGTCATTTAGGAGGCAATCCCAATCTTCCGTTGGTGGGAATGCAGCCATATTCGCAGTATTTAGCTCCGTGTTGTCTAGCTTGCGGAATAGAAGTTTCAAGGATTTTTACTGAAGAAGATAGGCGGCAATGGCAGCAAGATTGTGATGATAGGCAAAAATTGATAAATAGATTTTGGATGATAGTCGGCATTTTAGTTGGAATTGGCATTCTGATTTGGATAATCTCTGACATCCAGCAATAATTTAATTATGAGCAATCAAGCATACCGAGACGAAGGCAAGAAAATTGAGTATCTATTCTTTAATTTTGAACATCACCTAACAATAGATGCCATGATTGGACTGATAGCCGCTCATGGAAGACCAAGAAGAAGTCCGAATAAGAAAGATAAAATCAAACGAGGAAAGGTTGAGTTTGACATTAACTGGCCTGATATTTGGGAGCATCAGATTATTTATCGGCAACCGTCAGACCCAAAAACTCATTCCCCGGAGGAAATTCGGGCGTTGGAGGTAGCGGACATATTTTCCCGCATGATAGCCACTGATTGAGGTGATTGACTAGAAATTGAACACCATCTCGATTTACAGTGATACTTTTAGCACCATGAAATTTGAACATCAATTTATCACCCATTGGTTTTAAGAATGGATATTTATTCCATACGTCGTCGCCTAACAACACGCTGGAGCCAACGGCGGTCGCGGCTTGGTTTTGTTTTTCGAGAGCCGGTTTTCCGCCGTGGCTCAGCTTTGGGACGTTAGGCCACAAGGTTGCGTTGAGATAGATTAGTTTTTGCTCGCGCAGATTTCATGTTGCGACAAGTGCGGCAGCTTATGATTTGCGGGCATTTGGTTTTATCAGACCTTTTTAGTTATGAAGATTTTGTGGCCTAACACGTTGCTGGAGCCAACGCCGAGAACGCCTTGCGTTTGCCGGGAAGTCGCGGGTTGGCGGATGTCACAGTTCCGGCGTGGCTCAGCTTTGGATCGTTAGGCCACAAGGTTGCGTTGAGATTTTTGTTAGTTGGTTTCGTGGAGTAAGATTGAATCAGTTTGATTTTGAGATGAGTCAGTCATATTTAGTTAGATTGATTTTTGCTCGCGCAGATTTCATGTCGCGGCAAGTGCGGCAGCTTTTGATTTGCGGGCATTTAGTTTTATCAGGTTATTTTGAGTTATGAA
>Ga0207933_1000290_pt1 | contig 52021 bp, 45 predicted proteins | sample NGESurdeep092012_4_FD_184488 | JGI IMG/M metagenome (GOLD analysis project Ga0207933, IMG submission 184488) | Arctic peat soil microbial communities from Barrow, Alaska - NGEE Surface sample F53-3 deep-092012 (SPAdes) | ecosystem: Environmental > Terrestrial > Soil > Wetlands > Peat ... | reverse complement strand
CGTTGACCGTGACGGCCAGTGCCAGGACAAAAACCTACGGTCAGGCCGTGACCTTTGCCGGCATCGAGTTCACTACGAGCGGACTAGAGAACAGCGACTCAGTCAGCAGTGTGACCCTGACCAGCGCGGGAGCGGCGGCAACAGCCGGGGTGGCCGGATCGCCCTATTCAATCGTGCCGAGCGCGGCCACGGGGACCGGTGTCGCGAACTACACGATAAGTTACATGAATGGGTCGCTGACGGTAACTCCGGCAGTGCTCACGGTAACCGCCAACAGAGCCAACACGTTTTCGGGCGCGCCGCTGCCCGCATTTACCGCGACTATCACCGGCTTTCTCAACGGCGACACCCAGGCTGTCGTGACCGGGACCCCCGTCCTCACCAGCACTGCTACCGCGGCATCGCCCGTCGGCACCTACCCCATCGACGCCGCCGCCGGAACGCTCTTCGCGGCCAATTACACCTTTACTTTCGTCAACGGCACCTTGACCGTAATGCCGCCACCGCCTGCCGGTATCTCGGTAGTCAGCGGCAGCGGGCAGGCCGGGTTGCAGGGGACGGCGTTCGCCGCGCCTCTGGTAGCCCTTGTGACGGATGCATCGGGCTCGCCCGTGGTCGGCTCCATCGTGGTGTTCAGCCTGACTTCGGGCGCCGCGACTCTGAGCACGCCAGCCGTGTTGACCGGAGGCGACGGAAAAGCGCAGATCACCGCAACACCCTCCGCGGCGGGAGCTATCACGATTTCCGCAAGCGTAGCGGGGCTCGGCGCCAAGGCGGTCTTCAGCGAGACGGGTCTGCCCGCATCGGCCGCCCCGCAGTTATCCGTTTTGCCCTCGGCGTTGACTTTCGCGGCGGTGCAGGGCGGCGGTAATCCGGCACCCGTGAGCATCGCGATTTCGAATACGGGCACGGGATCGCTGAAATGGACCAGCTCCACGGCCGGCAATCCGCCGTGGCTCACCATCGGCGCGGTCTCGGGAGCGACCCCAGCCGCGACAGCGCTCAGCATCGATACATCGGGCCTGGTGGCGGGCAGCTATCGGGGTATGGTTACCGTGACGTCCGGCGCTCTGCATCAGGCGGTCGCGGTAGCGCTGACGGTCGAGGCCCCCAAATCCAACCAATTCATGCTGACGCCCGCCGCAGTGATCGTAAACGCGGCCGCCGGGTCCACAACTCCGATCGCGCGTGTCATCGGCGTGGCCAACCGGGGTAGCGGCGCGCTGGAATGGACGGCGTCGGCTGGCGACGGAAGCTCCTGGCTCTCGGTTTCCCAGGCATCCGGCGCGGCGCCCGGCACCCTCACGGCCCAACTCGATCCGTCAGGGCTGGCGCCCGGGCAGTATCTCGGCAATATCGCGTTCAACAGCCCGGGAGTTCCGCCCGCCAGCGTGCCGGTGGTTCTGAATCTCTCCGCGCTGCCCGATCTGGTCTCTTCCATCCCGGTGCTCCAATTTCGAGGCTTGGCGGGAAGTTCCTTCGCCCCGCAATCGCTGCCGGTGACGACCAGCTTCGGCGGCGGGGTTTCGTTCAGCGCGAACGCCAGCGTGGCGACCGGCATGAACTGGCTCACGCTCAGCGGCACGGGCGCCGGCACGCCAGGCTCGATCTCGGCGGCAGTCAACACCAGCGGCCTCGCGCCGGGTTATTATGTCGGCAGCATTTCGGTGCAAAGCGCCGGGACGCGCAATACGCTGGTGGTCCCCGTGGTGCTGGATCTCGGCAGCACGAGCATCCCGGGAACCGTGTCGGCATCCCCCGGAGGCGCGTTGCTCTCCGGCCCGGCAGGTTCCAGCCAGAGCACATTGACGCAGACGATCGCTCTCAGTTCGGATGCTCCGGCGTTTTCATGGACTGCGGCGGCCCTGCCCGATGCGGACGGAACCTGGTTGACAGTGTCGCCTGCCTCAGGCAGTGGCAGCGGCCCTTTCACGGTTTCGGCGAATCTCGCAGGTCTCGGCGCGGGGATCTATACGGGACAGGTAGCCATCAGCGCCACGGGAACATCGAACACGGTACTGATCGTTCCGGTTACGCTCGCCGTCACCTCGGCGACTCCCTTCACGTCGGGTATTCTGCAGCCGGTTGAGCCGGCAGGGAACTTCGTCGCCAGCGTGGGCGTGCCGGTCGCGTTGCAAGCCGTGATTCTCGGTTCAAACGGTGCGCCGGTCCCGGGCGCCGCGGTGCAAGTTACGTTCAGTACGGGCGACGCGCCGGCGATACTGACGGACGCGGGCAGCGGCACTTATACGGGCGCATGGACGCCCGTGCAATCCGGCCCCGTGTCGCTCGTGTTCAGCAGCGCCAGTTTGCCGGTGGGCGTAGTTACGGGCGTTGTAGCGGCGGGCGGCGCGCAGCCTTCATTCACGGCCGCGGGCGTTGTCAGCGCCGCGACAATGCTGTCCGGTATCCCGCTCGGAGTTGGCTCCATCTCGACGGTGTTCGGCCAGAATCTGTCGGCGCGGACCGCGACCGCAACGGCTTTTCCGCTGCCTGTGCTCCTCGGAGGCGCCTCGGTGACGATCAACGGAGTGGCGGCGCCTCTGTTTTATACCTCTCCGGGGCAGATTAACTTCTTTGTTCCTTATGAGCTTGCGGGTCAAACAACAGCTACGATTGCCGTGTCGACAGCCGCCGGGGTGGCTGAGGCGACGGGCGTACCGATCGCGCCGGTTGCTCCCGGTTTGTTTCTGGTGGATGCGGGCAGCGATGCAGCGGCGGTGCATCTGGATGGACGGCTGGTGAGCGCGGCGGCGCCAGCCACCGGCGGCGAAGTGCTGGAGATTTTCGCCACGGGTCTGGGCCCGATTTCGAATGCCCCGGCGGACGGTGCGCCAGCTTCATTGACCACACTGGCCTTCGATCGGCTTGCCACGCACGCGATTGTCGGCGGGGTTGACGCGAAGACGATTTTCGCCGGCCTGGCTCCCGGTTTCACCGGCCTCTACCAGCTGGACGTAGTGGTTCCCGAAGGTCTGCCATCGGGGCCGGCAACGCTCGTTGTCGCGGCCGGACAATTCATGAGTAATACCGCCTTTCTCTCGTTCCAGTGATAGAAAGAGTTGCGCTGAGGGAAAGGCGGCGGGCTGCTTATGGGCGATTAGAGGGGCGCTTAGAGGCCACTACCCGGCTTTTTCAAGCAGAGTGAGGCTGATCTTCTGCGTGAGAACCATCTCGCGCGTGACCTGAAATTCCTTGACCTTCTTGTAGGACGGCAGGAAATACATCAGATCGAGCATCAGGTCTTCGAGGATCATGCGCAGGCCGCGCGCTCCGACCTTGCGGTCGAGAGCCAGAACGGCAATGGCATCGAGCGCGTCTTCGGAGAACCGGAGCCGCACGTTTTCGTATTCGAACAAGCGCTGATACTGCTTGATGATCGCGTTCTTGGGCCTGGTCAGGATCTGAATGAGCGCGGATTTATCCAGATCTTCGAGCGTGGCCACTACCGGCATGCGCCCGATGAATTCAGGGATGAAGCCGTACTTGATCAGGTCGTGCGGTTGCAGGTGGCGGAGCAGGTCGATATCGCGGCGGTCTCCGATCCCGATGGTTTTCGCCGCCTCGCCGGTCTTGCCCGCTTCGCGGCTGGTATCTTCCGCCATAAAGCCGATGGACTTCTTGCCCACCCGGCGGCCCACGATCTTTTCGAGACCCACAAAAGCGCCGCCACAAATGAAAAGGATATTCGTCGTATCGATCGGCGTGAACTCCTGGTGAGGATGCTTGCGGCCGCCCTGAGGAGGCACGTTTGCGACGGTGCCTTCCAGAATCTTCAGCAAAGCCTGCTGAACCCCTTCACCGGACACATCGCGAGTGATCGAAGGATTTTCATCCTTACGGCAGATTTTGTCGATTTCGTCGATGTAAATAATGCCCTGCTGGCAGCGCTGCACGTCGCCATCGGCGGCTTGCAGGAGCTTCAGGATGATGTTTTCAACATCCTCGCCCACATATCCGGCCTCGGTCAATGTGGTGGCATCCACAATGGCGAAGGGCACGTCCAGAATTTTAGCCAGAGTCTGTGCCATCAACGTCTTGCCCGTGCCGGTAGGGCCGATCAGCAGGATGTTCGATTTGGCCAGTTCGATTTCGGAGTTCCGCATCCGGTTCATATGGATGCGCTTCGAGTGGTTGTAAACGGCGACCGCCAGCTTACGTTTGGTGGGCTCCTGGCCGATCACGTATTGATCGAGAAAGTCCTTTATCTCCAAAGGCTTGGGGATTTTATGCGGACCCGCCGCGGCAGGTTCCGGCTTGTCATCTTCCAGGATCGAGTTGCAAACCGCAATGCACTCGTCGCAGATGTAGGCCCGGGGGTAGTCGCTCGGCGAGGAAATCAGCTTGCCGACTACGTCCTGGCTCTTATGACAGAAGGAACATCGAAGTGTGTCGTCCGATCCAGCGCGCTTCAAGCATGACTCCTTCTGCCAGCGAACACAAAACCGTCACCGACCAGAATACCGCACCTGACCACAATACCGTTGATAACCAGAATGTTTTTATTATCGCCCGTTGCCGCGCCTATTACAAGGATGCGCGCAATCCACCCGAAAACTCAAGCCGATGCTTCAAGTGTCGACGCTTGTTCGGGGCGCACAAACTGATATCGCTCCATCGTTACCGCAACCTCGAACTCCGCGGGGTTAACGAGTGCGGGCTGCATGCTGCGCAGTACCTTGCCGAGGCAGCGAATTCGCACGGGAGGGTTACTTCCGGACAGGGTGATCAAATATTCGATTCGGCCTCCAACTTCGATATCCGTCAGAGACGAAAAACATACGCCCCCGGAACTGATGTCCAGGGTCTTCTCCGTCCGATTCATCTTTTGCTCGCCCAGTTGAACAATCCGCAACGGGAGTTGTAGTTTGTACCGCGGCGCACGCCGTTGTTCCAAGAATTTACTTTAATAGACAAAAGTCATCAAAGTAAATAGTTCACTCGTACTGTCCGGTACGGGTACCCGCTCAATCGGTTTCGTCAACCGCAATGATCCGGTAGGTATCGCAACCGTTTTCGCGGCTGACCTCATAGTGGACGCGGAGATCGACAACCGACTCCCGGCGGGTGGTGCGCAATCGAATCAGTTTCTCGGTCGGTTCGGATCTGTTCATGCCTAAGGCATACACCCGAAATGGGCCTTATCCTGCTCTGGAAGGACGTAAGTGACAGATTTATAAAGAGAATTATACCTGGGCCAGCCGTGATCGGTATTTCCGCTACCCGTGGCCGAGCTTCATCAGCCAGCCAATACTGAAAAGCGCGAAGAGAAAGCAGCCGAAGCAATAAGCGCCGTACCGAAGGCGTTCTTCATCTGTTTTTTTCGAAGTGATTCCCATCACCACGGAGGTAAAAAGCGCAAAGAGAAACGCTGCTTCGAAGTTTGAGAGGTTTATCTTTGGCATCTAGTCCTTCCGGCCCGTGGCGATTTCGTAGCTGTCCACCATGGCGAGAATATTGAGCAATCCCGCAGTCACCAGAAATTTAGTCCCATAATCATGGACATCGCCAGCCATGTCGGGGGCGGCATAACCGAACATCGCCGCGCCGAAGTAGAAAACACCCGATGCCATGTCGCAGAGAAATCCGCCGTAGTTGATCAGTGTGGTCAGGACGTCGCCTTTTTCCGGCGTGAACATCATGCCGCGCATGAACATGCCAAAGAGGAACATCAGGAGCACGGAAGCGAAAATCAGGGCTCCGCGTCCAGTCCGTTTCTGCATGAAGTGCCCGCCACCGGGAATAATCCATGCAATGACCACGGGCCAGATCCAGGTATTGAACGCAGGCGCCGCTTCGTGGGCAGAGGCTGCCGGTTGAGTTTGAGCTGCCATTCTGTGTGCTTATTACGAGCGTATCACGCAGGCGTCCGACGCTCTATCTCTCTCCCCACTTCAGTTTCTGGCGCAGGACATCGAAGAACGTCTTGTCGGGCGGCCGGATCAGCAGAATGTCGAAATCCGAAGTGACGCACTCCACCGCATCGCCCGCTTCGAGCGGGCTCCCGATCTGCCCGTCCACGGTCAGATAAGCGTCTTCATCGCGCGCCCGGCTAACGATCCGAATCGGTATTTCCGAGGGAACGATCAGCGGCCGGTTCGTCAGCGTATGCGGGCAGATGGGGGTCAGGCAGATGGCGTTGACGGTGGGATAGATAATCGGTCCGCCGGCCGAAAGCGAATAGGCTGTCGACCCCGTCGGGGTGGAAATAATGAGCCCGTCCGCTTTGTATTCGCAGATAAAACTGTCGCCGGCCCATGCCTCCAGGTCCACGATGCGGGCGATGGCCGATTTGGCGATGACCACGTCGTTCAGCGCCTGGTATTGCGCGACAATAACGCCTTCCCGCTTCAATGAAACGCGCAACATCTTCCGGCCCGTGACCCGGTGCAACCCCGTGAGCGAGCGTTCCAGTTCCGGGAACAGATCCGTCATGGAGATCGAGGTCAGGAATCCCAGGCCGCCCAGATTCACCGCCAGCAAAGGGATGGCGCGATTGCCCACCGCCCGTGCCGCCGAAAGCAGTGTCCCGTCTCCGCCCAGCACCACCGCCAGATCGCAACCCTCCGGCACGTGCGCGCGGTCAAGACCGACGAGCATTCCGGCATAATGCGCCGTTTCGTTATCCAGGCGCGTCTCGATTTCCCTTTGCCCGAGCCAGCGCAACAGTTCCGGCACCAGTTCCGCCGCCTGGAGCGAGTTCGGTTTCGAAAAGATACCAATGGTTTTAACGGCGGCCATAAAGCAGGAACTCCCTGTTGCCTTCCGCGCCGTCGATCGGGCTTGGCACAATCCGCGTTTCAAATCCCAGTTCTTCGGCGCACAGACGCACCCTGGCACACGCAGCCTCATGGAGCGCCGGGTCGCGCACAATACCGCCTTTCCCCACTTGTCCTCGTCCCACTTCGAATTGCGGCTTCACCAGCACCACGATGCTGCCGGTTTCGGGCGCAGCCTTTAATACTCTCACCATGGCGGGCAGGATCATGGTGGCCGAAATGAAGCTCACATCGCACACTGCCAGATCGACGGCCTCTCCGCCAATGTCGGCGGCGATCAGATAGCGTGCATTCACGCCTTCGTGCACAATTACGCGCGGGTCGTTGCGCAGTCTCCAGTCCAATTGGCCCGAGCCCACGTCGATCGCATGAACGCGCAGCGCGCCGGCCTGGAGCAGGCAATCGGTAAATCCGCCGGTGGAGGAGCCGAAATCCGCAATAACGAACCCATTTACGTCGATGCCGAAATTTTCCAGAGCGCCCGCCATTTTGAGGCCCCCACGGCTCACGTAACGCAGTTTCGCGGTGATTTCGAGCCGGGCGGCAGCCGCGATGAGTTGCCCGGCCTTGGCCGCCTTCTGCCCGTCCACCAGTACTTCACCCGCCATAATCAACGCCTGCGCTCGTTCGCGTGTTTCGACGAGACCGCGTTCCACCAGCGCCCGGTCGAGTCGGTTTCTGCTTTGAGTGCCGGTCACAAACGGCTCGCTAAGACTTGCGATCGACGATGAGATCGGCGATTTCGTGGAGGCGCGCCGCGCGGGGCCCGAAGGGTTCGAGCGCATCGTGAGCGTGGCTGCATTGTTCCCGCGCCATGCGCCGCGAGGCATCGAGCCCGTAAACGGCAGGGAAGGTGATTTTGCCCTGTGCCGCGTCCTTGCCCGCCGTTTTGCCCAATGCTTCGGACGATTCCTCGACATCCAGAATGTCGTCCACAATCTGAAACGCGAGACCGGCATGTTCGCCGTAGCGCGAAAGCGCGGCGATCTGGGCATCGCTGCCGCCGGCGCAGATTCCGCCCATCCGCACACTGGCGCGCAGAAGCGCCCCCGTTTTCGCGCGATGGATGCTGTCGAGCAGTTCCGCGGTCGGCGGTTGTTTTTCACCTTCGATGTCGGTGACCTGGCCGCCAATCATGCCGTTAACCGTGCCGCTGGCGAAAGACAGTTCGTCGATCAGCGCGATCTTCGCGGCCGCCGGCAGGCCTTCGATCCGGGCCAGCGTCTGAATGGCAAGCGTGAACAGCGCGTCGCCTGCCAGAATTGCCATGGCTTCACCGAAGACTTTGTGGCACGTGGGCTTGCCCCGGCGAAAATCGTCGTTATCGAGCGCCGGGAGATCGTCATGGATCAGCGAATAGGTGTGGATCATCTCAAGCGCGCAACCGGCTTCGATCGCGCCGCCGGTGCCTTCGACACCGATGGCGGCCGCGCCCTGCAGACAGAGGATGGGGCGGATTCGCTTGCCACCCGCGAACAGACTGTAGCGCATGGCGCGGTGGATGGTTTCCGGGTGCGCGGACGCGCGCGGCGTGAGGCGGTCGAGCGCCCGGTCGATCGAATGGACCTGTTCGGCCAGGAATTCTTTCAGAGACATTATTTCTCGGGACGGAACGGCTCGGGCAGGTAGCCGCCCTCCTTGCGAATCAGCGTTTCGACTCGTGTTTCGGCGTCTTCCAGTTGCTTCCGGCAGAAATCGCTCAATTGCATGCCACGGGAAAACAATTCGAGCGAGCGGTCAAGCGGCAGGTCTCCCGACTCCAGTTCCCTGACCACCTTTTCCAGTTCGTCGAGAGACGTTTCGAAGCTCGCGACAGTCTGCGTGGGCTGTTGATCTTCGGCCATCGGACCATTCTAACGTGTCTCCGGACGAATTCCTCTTGACGCCCTGGCCGGCAACGCAGTACGCTGGTGCAATTCTAAATGCCATCGTGCAGCCCTGAAATCGAGCGACGTTTCGCCGTAAACGCGCTTCTTGTTCTCGTTTTTTTCTCAGGATTTGCCTTAAATGCAGCGGCGGCCCCGAATCGCGTGATACGTGCCGTCAATACCGGGCAAATGCAGGCCGTAACAGGGAATATTCATCCATTGGCGCAGCCCCGGTTCGATCGGGGAGCGGCCGATCCTTCTCTGCCGCTGGACCATATCCTGCTTCTTTTCAAGCCCTCCGCGGCGGAACAGGCCGATCTCGACCGGTTGCTGGCGGCGCAGCAGAATCCTTCATCGCCGGACTTTCACAAATGGCTTACGCCGGAGGAATTCGCCGGCAGGTTCGGCCTGAGCACGAGCGACAATTCGAAGGTCGCCGCCTGGCTGCAATCGCAGGGACTCACGGTGAACGAATCCGGGCGCGGCCGGAACTGGATCGCATTCAGCGGCACGGCCGGAGGCGTATCGCGGGCGCTCAGGACCGAAATCCATCGTTATCAGGTTAACGGCGAGACACATATTGCCAATGCAACCGAGCCTTCGGTTCCGGAAGCGCTCGCCGGCATCGTCGGCGGATTTATCGGCCTGAACGATTTTCATCTGAAATCCTCCGTCACCGGATTCCACGCCATTGGCGTGGAACCGGACTATACCAACGGCGCGTTGCACTTTCTTGCACCCCAGGATTTCGCGGCCATCTACGACGTAAATCCGCTTTATACCGCCGGGTACAACGGCACCGGCCAAAATATCGTCATCGTTGGCGAGTCGGACATTCTGCTCACCGATATCATCCTGTTCCGGGCGCGTTACGGCCTGCCCGTGAAAAATCCGACGCTCATCCTGTTCGGGAGCGACCCCGGCTTCAACGGCGCTCAGGTGGAGGGCAACCTCGATGTGGAGTGGTCCGGAGCCATGGCGCCGAACGCAAGCATTTATTACCTCTATTCCGCAAACGTCATGAACGCCCTGGTGGAGGCGGTGAACCTGAATACGGCTCCGGTTATCAGCAGCAGCTACGGTAATTGCGAAATCGAGTTTCCCGTCGCCTCGTTCCGCGCCGTGGCGCAGCAGGCGAACGCACAGGGCATTACAATACTCTCGGCCTCCGGCGATTCCGGCGCGGCTGGATGCGATCGTCAGGGTCTCGATGCTTTCGCCACGCGCGGAGAGGCCGCGACGTTTCCCGCCAACCTCCCCGAGGTAACCGGAGTGGGCGGTACGGCATTCAACGAAGGGAACGGCACCTACTGGGCCGCCACGAACGGACAGACCTATGGCTCCGCCCTGTCTTATATCCCGGAAGTGGCATGGAACGAAAGCTCCACCGTAAATGGGCTGGCCTCAAGCGCGGGCGGCGCCAGCACGCTTCTTTCCCGTCCGGACTGGCAAACCGGGATCGGCGTGCCGGGCGTCAATGCGCGCTATGTGCCTGATATCTCGATGAGCGCGGCCATTCACGACTCCTATCTCATTACTTTTCAGGGGATGATCGGCTCGGTGGCCGGAACATCCGCCGCCTCGCCGGCGCTCTCCGGAATCGTCGCTATTCTTAACCAGTACCAGGTGGCGCAGGGATTTCAGGCGCAACCCGGGCTCGGTAACATCAACCCCCAGCTTTACCGGCTGGCGCGGAGCGCTCCGAGTTCTTTTCACGACATTACCTCTGGCAGCAATATTGTTCCGTGCGCGCAGGGGACGCCCGATTGCCTCACCGGTTCGTTCGGATTCTCCGCCGGCGCCGGCTACGATCCGGTCACGGGCCTCGGGTCCGTGGACGCCAACAATCTGGTGACGCAGTGGAATACGGCGGCGAATGCCGTTACCGTGACGATCACCGCGACTCCCGCGAGCGCGACCCTGAACAACAATGTGCAACTGACGGCCACCGTTGCCGCGGCGACCGGAACCGGCGCGCCAACTGGAACCGTCAATTTCACTTCTAACGGGGTTGCTCTCGGTTCCGCCGTCCTGGCGCCGATTGGCGGCTTCCAGACCGCAAGCCTGACGTTTGAGGCGTCGCTTCTCGGCTCCGGCAGCTGGTTCGTATATGCCAATTACGCCGGGGACGCGGCTTTCAGCAGTGGCGCCGGCTCGGCGCGGCTCCGCGTGACGACGCCCGCGGGCGCCTCGGCGATTCAGTTTTCCGCGTCTCCGAATCCGGTGTACGCAGCGCCCGCCGATGCCCAGGGATTGAGCTGGCAAACGATTCTCAGCGTCACGGAAGTGGCCGGTGTCCCATCCACACTCACCGGTTTCACGATTGACGGCCAGGCGCAATCGCTCGCCGCGTATTTTCCCTCCACCAGCATTCCGGCCCACGGCAGGCTTACTACCAGCGTGGCGTTCCGGAATCTCGCGGTGCCTCTGACCCGCACGTTCGCGATAACCGGAGTCGATTCAGTGGGCAACAGCTGGTCGCGGCAGACACAGGTAAGCTTTTTCGGTCCGCAGGTGTTTCAGAATTTCAATCTATCCGCTACGCCGCTGACCATGACGCAAAATTCGGCGGGTAACCTCAATGCCGGATGCCCGTTTTCGCAATTGTTGACCCTCGACGAAACCGGTGGCTACGCGTTCCGGCTGACGGATCTCGCCATGGGCAACGTCGATATCGGGAGCCGGATCCCGGCAATTTTCGGCACCACGCGCCTTGCTCCATACGGCTCTTTGCAGGGAACTCTTTGCTGGACGGGAATCACGCTTCCCGCGAGCGATCAGGTCGCCATCCAGCTTGCCGATGAATTCGGGAATGTCTTCCAGGAAAACGTAACCGTCTCGTTCGCGGGCCCGGTTTTGAATCCGGCCACGCTTTCGGCCTCTCCGGCATCGCTGGTTCTGCCATCGCAAACCACGCTGTCGGTGGGCCTGACCGACGAAACGCAGGCCTGGACCGCATCCGTCTTCCCTGGCAATCGAACTACTTCGTGGCTGACGCTCTCGCAATACTCCGGCACGGGGCCGGGCCAAATCACGTTGACTGCGTCAGGCACGGGATTCGAGCCCGGGGTATATCGCGCCAATATCGTGCTCCAGTCGGCGAACTCAACCCCGCAATTTCTGGAGGTGCCCGTAATGTTCACGTGGGGGGGCTCATCGGGCTCCGTGGTCTCCAGCATCGGCGCTGTCACGAACGCCGAGTCGTACAAGACGGTCGCGAGCCCGGGCATGATCATGGCGGTGTTCGGCTCGCAACTCAGCGGCTCCGTGCAAATTGCCTCGACGCAACCACTGCCCTATTCGATGGGCGGCGTTACCGCAACCGTCAACGGCATCGCGGCGCCACTCTATTACGTTTCGCCGGGCCAGTTGAACATTCAGGTCCCCTACGAAGCGGGCGCGGGACCCGCCGTCCTCGGCATCGACAACAATGGGCAGATTTCCGGCTACCAGTTCCAGATAACGCCTTCCGCGCCCGGCATCCTGGCGGATGCGAATGGCAACGTATTTCCCGGCGCCACGATATCGCAGGGTTCGATCGGAGTGCTCTACGTAACGGGCGACGGCGACGTCACTCCCGTACTCCAAACAGGTTTTTCGCCCGCCGCGGGCACTCCGCTATCGAGCCTGCCCAAATCGCGCCTGCCGTTCACCGTGACGGTGGGAGGAGTCGAGACATACCTGGCGTTTGTCGGAATCACCCCGGGCACGATCGGTCTGACCCAGGTGAACTTCGTGGTGCCGGCTTCCGTTCCGGCCGGTATCCAGCCGGTCGTCGTAACAGTGGGTGGCGTCTCGAGCCCGCCGGTCAATCTGACCGTAGATCCTGCATCGGCTGTTATTGCGGCTGTTCCAGGTCCTTGAGCAATACCGCGAGACGCGCCGTCGCCGGGGAGTTCCCGCCGAACCGGATGGAGTTATAGAGTTCAGTGAACTGCTCGACCCCATGCTTCTCCGGGAACGGAAGATGCCGCGCGAACTCCGCGGGCGTGAACCATGCGGGTTTCTCGAAACCGCGCCGGGCCAGAATCCTGAGCATCCGCTCGTAAAGCATGCTCGCATCCGAAGGCGAGCCGCCGTCGCGCGCGATTTTCCGCAGACGGACCCGCCCGCGCCACTCGCGCCACGCCCGCGGGCAGAAAAGAAAAAACGAACCCATTCCGACGAGCGCCGCCAGAATCCACGCGCCCTCGCGTTTGGCGTCACCTGCCGTCAACACTGCCCAGGCGCCGATGGAGTTCGTGCCAGGGGCGCGCCAGCGGCGCAACGCAGCCTCGAAGCGCGTGGCAATCGCCACCTGCCGGCCGAGGTCGTAGGAGACCACCCATTCCTGCCAGGCATGATCGGCCGCATCGAGATACATGTTCATCCGTGAAAACAGAGACGCCTGCGTCTGGCTCGAAGGCGGAGTCGGGTCGAAAGTGGTCCATCCGCGGCCTTCGAACCAGGCTTCCACCCATGCATGCGCGTCCGAGGCGCGAACCACGTAGAGTCCCGAGACGTCGTTGAAATACCCGGTCTGAAAACCGGTGGCAACGCGCGCGGGAATGCCCTCGGACCGCAACATCACGGCCATCGCGGAAGCGAAATATTCGCAGTAGCCTTCTTTGCGGACAAAAAGAAAATCGGCCAGAGGATCGCGCACGGGGTGTTCCGGCCCGTCGAGCACATATTTGAAATCCTTTTGCAGATGGGTCTGGATGCGCAGCGCGCGATCGAGCGGCGTGCCGTCACCCGACCATTGCCGGGCCAGCGTATAGATCCGGATATCGATGAGAGGCAAATCCAGATAGCGGTATCTTTCGGCCGGGCTGAGCGGCGAGGCGAGCGGTGGCCCCGAGTGCGCCGAGACTTCATACCGCAGCGTTTCCCGCGACGGCCCGTATACGCGGAACGAATCCTCGGCCGTCGACAATAAATTTTTCGCGTCGATGTTGATGAACTCGGGAACGCCCGCGATAAACAGCGTGCCTGTTCCGGAATTCTGCACGTCGACGCGATAGATCAGACGGGCGCCATCGCGCCGCGAGCGTTGCAATGCATCCGCGACTTCGGCGTGGCCGTACAACGTTGGAATCGCCCTGACGGGGAGCGCCGGTTCCGACCAGCGCCTGCCGTCGAAGCGGCTGAGCGCCGTCCCGCGCCACTTGAGGTCCGGCGGCAGGCCGCGCGAGTAGGGAAGGATGTGCATCACGGCGCGGTCGTCCCGGCTGATTTTCCCGAGAGCCCCAAGTTCCACGACGTTCGAAAAACCGGTGAGCCGCGGCGCGTTGGGGAACAGCATCGCAGCCATGCGGGCGGTGCGCGGGACGGTCAGGAACAGTCCGGCGGTGATGATGAGAATTCCCGCGGTCGAAGCCATGGCGACCGCCGCCAGTCTCCAGGCGACACGCGCGCGCAAAGGTGCAATCGTTTGATCGTGACGCTCGAAACCGCGGCGCATCTCCGCGCTCGTGAAAGTGGCGATGGCGAAGACCACATAAAGCGCAAGACCCGCGAAAAACCCGGAGCCGGCCGAAAGCATGGCGGCCGCGATCAAGGCGATGAACGAGATGATGCCCGTCAGGACGTAGTCGCGATTGGATCGCGCGGTGAGGATTCTGAGGGTGGCAAGGAAGCAAACGCCGTGAATTGTCGCGGCCAGGAAATCCCGCGAGAGGAAGTAGACGTCGACCGGGAAGAAGACGATGTAACCGAGCGCCGCCATCGACACAACGTACGCGGGTATCTCGAGCCGGAAAAATCCGGCGACCATGGCGGCGCGAACGAGCAGGCCGGCGCAGGCAAGGATCAGGGTCGGGCGGTCGGGATAGCCGGAACTGGCCAGAGCGAAATAGCCGCTCATGATCAGCCCGAGCAGCGAGAACTGAAAGAAGCGCTCGATGGAGACGGCCGTCCGGGTGCGCGCGGGGGGCACGGATTTAGTTTACCTGTTACTTCCGTTGCACCACATTCTGAATGGAGCGCACGAGGGCCGTGATGCTGGCTTTGGGCGAATCGTCCCACTGCACCAGCACCAGGTATTCGCCCTCCTGAAACTTGACGGTCTGGGCGGCCGCGCGGGCGCGCTGCATGGCGTCGAACGCGGCTGCTTCCGCGTTGTACCGGCAGAGCCAGATCTTCGCCATCCCCTGACCGCCGTACTCCGCCAGCCAGCAATAGGGCGACCCGCTCAACGCGACGTCGGCGGGCGCGGGCTTGTGATCGAGAGACCAGAGCTGCCATCCGGGAGAGACCGATTTGGGCAGGTCCGGCTTCGGTTCCACACCGGAACCGCAGCTCGAAATCAGGCTCGACACAAGCAGTAACGCGGCGAATAGTAAACTGGTTCGAAGTCTCCAAGTCACGTCAGTAAGAGTAACAGCCTCACGTGAAAATCTCAGCCTCGAGTACGAATGGGTAAATATAAACCGGCCAGGCCGAAGTCGAACGCGCCACCGCAAATGAAGGCGGGCGTTCCGTGTATTGTTTTTCTGGTTCTGGCAATGCTGCTGACCATGATTCTGCTTTATGAGGTGATGAAGAATGCGTCCTGACGGCCGTCGGCCCGATGAATTGCGTCCCGTTGAAATCGCAACGGGATATTTGAAGACGGCCGAGGGTTCGGCCCTGATCACGATCGGCAACACGCAGGTGCTGTGCGCGGCGAGCGTAGAGACATCGGTCCCGCCGTTCCTGCGCAACACGGGCAAGGGCTGGGTGACTGCCGAGTATTCCATGCTCCCGCGGGCCACCTCGACGCGGACCGCGCGCGAAGTGGCGAAAGGCAGGCCGAGTGGACGAACGCACGAAATCCAGCGGCTGATCGGGCGCTCGCTGCGGTCCGTGATCGATCTCTCGGCACTGGGAGAACGGTCGATCATCCTCGACTGCGACGTGCTCCAGGCCGATGGAGGCACGCGCGTGGCCTCCATCACGGGCGCTTACGTGGCGCTGGCACTGGCGGTGAAACAGATGATGAAGTACAAGATGGTTTCCCGGTCGCCGCTCACGGGCGCTGTGGCGGCAATCAGCGTCGGAATGCTCAATGCCGAAGCCATTCTCGACCTCTGCTATGAAGAGGATTCGCGCGCGGACGTGGACGCGAACGTCGTCATGACGGATTCCGGCCGGTTCGTCGAGTTCCAGGCGACCGCGGAGCATAAGAGTTTCGACGACGACCAGATGGGCCGTATGACCGGCCTCGCCAAAACGGGGATTGTGGATTTGCTTGCGGTCCAGAAAACGGCGATTGAACTGGCGTGAAGGTTTATTGCGCGACGGGCAATCCGGGAAAACTGCGCGAGTTCCGGCTCGCGGGTGAGGTGCCCGGTATCGAGATCGAGCCGGTCGCCGGACTCAGCCAGATTGCCGCGCCGGAAGAAACGGGCGCGACTTTCGAAGAAAATGCCGCTCTCAAGGCGGTCTATTACAGCAGGTTCGCGCCCGGGCCACTGTTCGCGGACGATTCCGGGCTGGAAGTGGATGCGCTGGGCGGCGAACCGGGCGTGCGTTCGGCGCGTTATGCGGGCAGCGGCGGGGACCGGGCGAACAACGAATTACTATTGCAGCGCCTGGACGAAAATCCAAATCGCACCGCGCGATTCGTGTGCGTGATCGCGCTGGCCGAGGGCGGGGAACTGCGGCAGACGTTTCGCGGAGAAGTGGAAGGCGAGATCCTGCGCGAACCCCGCGGGCCGGGCGGTTTCGGCTACGACCCTTTGTTCTATTACCCGCCGTTCGGGTGCTCGTTCGGCGAGGTCGACGGGGCCCGAAAGTTCGACGTCAGCCATCGCGGCAAAGCGCTGCGGGCTCTGTTGCAATATCTCAGCCGCGGGTAGGCGGTTTGGAGCGATAATGACCGTATGAAACCCATCGCCGACGAACACTCCCTTTGGAAACTGTTCGGCATGGCATTGGTGAGCACCCGGGGTACAAAGCTGCGCTACTGGAAGCAATTCTTTCTTACGGTTCGCGAACGGTTAGTGCCAGGCCGAGCCTAACTCCGTCGCCTTTCTATTCAGCGTAATTGCAACGGGTGCCACCATACCTGATGGCGTTACGGTGGGCGAAAATTCAATGTTCGGAGCCTCCCAAAGGACCAGTTTCGAGACAGCCCAGCCAGGCTGCCAGTCATTGGCCGAGGTCCCCCGGTTTCGCTTCCGGATGTTTTTTTCGGGCGCTCCGCGGCCCTCTGCTTTCCTCGGCTTTTTGCACGGCGCTCACGTCGGCAAGGTCTTGCGGTCTGCCCGAAGCGAGCTTGGCGGCAATAAGATCGTCTTTCGAAATAAAGAACGCGGTAAGACCGGTCGCCGCGTCAAGCACTCCTTCAACCCGGCGTTCCCAGGCGGCATCAAAATCAACGCCGGGAAGTTCGGGGAGAATATCGAACCCTACTGGGTTGCGTCCAAAACGTTCGCCGCGTCCGCCCTTATGAACAAGTCGATGTCCCTCGTAAAGCGATGCGCGTGAAAGATGACGGCATAACCGCCAACAATCAGATATCTAACGCCATGGGCATGGAAGGCGGACAAAAGGTCTTTGTAGTCTTGGTACATCCGGCTCCATCTCCCAGCCTTTAAGTCTGTAGGCGGTCTCGATCATTTCCTCAACGGCGTCCATCCGTTCCTGTACGGGCCGGCTCTGCCAGTACCGATACTCGTCGGCCTTCATTTCTTCGAAGTTGGTGTACTTGCACACCGTCAAGTCCATGCTCTCAGGTTACCGCGCGCGGTAAACGGATGACTCACGGTGCATCGCATACACTGGAATTCCTCATGCCCTCCTGCAGCGAGCGGAGCGATATTTCGAATTCGCGGCGCTCGGAACGACCGATTTCGTGGCTATGCGATCGGAGAACTGCTTCGCCAGAATGCGATTCGCATTTCCGAATTAGAGAAAGACCCCGGCTCGGGTTTTGTTGATTCTTCGACTGCCATCCGTGCAGCAGATTCGCTGAAATGCGAATATATCCGCGTCGATCGATCCGGGCGGCGACGGCGTTTATCCGGATCTATTCCGCGGAGGGTGAGCCCGCCGTGGCCTCGTCGATAATTTCCAAAACTTGTTTGACAATCTTCGGATGCAGAGTTGTCCCTCCATGGAAGGGGACTGTGACTCTGAACTGTCGTTTGCCGTAGATCCGATGGCTGCCTTTGGAGCGCAGGTGTTCGAACGCGGCGAGCAACAGCGCCTTTTCAGCCTCGGCGGCTGTCCACCGGGGCAGCTTAGGCATTCACTTCAACGGCGGTTGTCAGGATTTCACGGCTGAGAAGCGCGTCTCGCTCATCGGCTGGCAACGTCTCGAGGTAAAGCTCGGCGGCTTCTTTGATGTTCGCCATTGCCTCTTCGAGCGTGACACCCTGAGACTGGCAGCCTTTTAGTTCCGGACACCACGCATAAAAGCCGTGCTCGTCTTTCTCGATGAAGACCGTCGCTTTTCGAGCCATGCAACCAGTTTAACGAATGCAATTGGTTGAACTCCTTCCGGACGTCTCTTTCACCGCAACGTTGGCGATAGAGATGGGGAACTCGATTTTTCGGAATGCGGGTATTGTCGTGCCGGACGCTTCCACCACCGTGGCGTTGGAAATTTGCGCAATCCCACATGGGGGCTCGCAGCGGTCACCGGCACCGTTCACTGGCAACCCCGCGTGCGCGATATTACCGCCGCCGCCATGCAACTGGATATTCGCGGAGCGATGCATCCGGGCCTGGCCGCGGGCGTGGCTGCCGGCGGAAAATCCTTCGGTTTCTGCGCCTGGACTCTGATCCGGATTTTACGCGGCCGGTTCCGCGAAGTGAACTGGATGGTATACGCTCTGACCGCGTTGTTCGCCGTGCGTTTTTACTACCTCGGCTCTACGAAGTAAACGGTCGAGTCCGATGTAATACGCTAGACATTCAGTGAGGACTGCGTGAATATTCTGAAAGCAAGTGGATTTTCCCGTCCGGCGCATCGGCGCGCCGGTTTTCTTCTGGCGTTCCTGACGCTCCTCGTGAGCGCCGGGCCTGCGTGGGGGCAGGTGTCCGCCTCCATCTCAGGACGAGTCGAGGATGCAACCGGCGCGGGCGTTCGCGATGCGGCCATCACGGTCAAAAGCCTGGAGACGGGCGCCATCCGCACCACCACCACCGACGGATCGGGCAACTATAAAATTCTTTCGCTGCCGCTCGGCCCGCAGGAGCTGAGAGTTGGCAGGAATGGCTTCAAAACAGTAGTCCGGACGGGCATTGTGCTTGAGGTCGGCGAAGACGCAGTGGCCAATCTCCGGCTCGAAGTGGGCGATGTGGTTCAGCAGGTCAATGTCGCCGAAGAAAATCCCATCGTAAACACCACGACGTCATCCACCGCGGGCATGGTCGATGAACGGGAAGTCAAAGACCTGCCTCTCAACGGCCGCAGCTTCGACAATCTGATTGCGCTCAATCCAGGCGCCATCGGCTACAACCTGAAAAGCGCGAATACCAGTACCAGCAACGGGAACACGTTCACGGTGGACGGCCGCCGCCCCGGAGACAACATTTTTCTGTTGAACGGTATCGAATATACCGGTTCGAGCCAGCTTGCGATCACGCCGGGAGGGGTTAGCGGCGAACTGCTGGGAATCGATGCCGTGCGCGAATTCAACGTCCTCACCGATACCTACTCCGCGGAATACGGCAAGCGGGCCGGCGCGCAGGTCAGCATCGTTACGCAGTCGGGAACCAACACCCTGCACGGGTCGGCTTTTGAATTTCTCCGCAACAGCGACCTCGATGCGCGGAATTACTTCGACCAGGGCTCTATTCCGGCATTCCGCAGGAACCAGTTCGGCGGCGCTCTTGGCGGCCCGATCAAGAAGAACAAGCTGTTCCTCTTCGGAAACTACGAAGGCTTCCGGCAAGCTCTCGCTTTGAGTAACGTCAGCGTCGTTCCTGACGCGCAGGTTCGGCTGGGAATGTTGCCGAACGCCACTACAGGAGTATATTCGACCCCCGCCAACCTTAATCCGGGCATGTTGAAATACCTCTCCATGTGGCCCGTGGCGAACGGTCCGGAGTTGCTCGTCAACGGGGTTAACAGCGGAGCGGCCCTGTCTTACAACCACCCGAACGAGAACATCCGGGAGGACTTCGGTACCACGCGCATGGATTACACCATCGGCGACAGGGACTCTCTAACGGGTGCTTATACGATCGACGACGGTGACAGTCTTATCCCTCAGGGCGATCCCTTGTTCGCGTCTTACTCGACGCTTCGCAACCAGGTCGCCAGCCTGCAGGAGACTCACATCCTGTCGCCCCGGATGATTAACACCTTCCGGATGGGCTTCTCGCGCGCGGCTTACAATCTGGATCCGGTCTCTCTGGCGTCGTTCGATCCGAGCCTGTCGTTCGTTACCGGCAGTGGCCCCGGTGGCATCACGATCGGCGGAGGGAACACGACGACCGGATCGGCGGCTCTGACGGGGGCCGGCCCGAATAATGCGGCCAACGACTGGAACCGGCGAAACCTGTTTACGTTCTCGGACAGCTTGCAATTCACGAAGGGAATCCATCAGATCAGTGTCGGGGTGTGGTTTCAGCCCGTGCAGGACAACGAAGACACCGCGTCGCGCACGCTGGGTGCCGCCACCTTCTCCACGCTGGCGACGTTTCTGGCCGGCACCGTGACTACCTTCCAGGTGGTTCCCGACCCCAACGAACTGGGGTGGCGGAGCTTTTTTGGAGCGTGGTACGCGCAGGACACCATGCGCCTGCGTCACAATCTTACGCTTACCCTTGGCATCAGGGATGAATTCACCACCGGCTGGAATGAGGTTTCCGGCAGAGCAGCTAACTACCTTACCGACAGCAACGGCATTCTGTTGACCGCGCCCCGCATCTCCAATTCGCTCTACACGCAAAACAATGCCTCGAAGCTGTTCTCGCCCAGGATCGGGCTTGCCTGGGACCCCTTCGGAAATGGCAGGACAGCTGTCCGGGCGGGATTCGGCACTTACTATTCGCTCATCGACGATCTCAGCTTTCAGGTGAATTCGCTGCCTCCGGCGAACGGTTCGGCTTCCTATTCCGGCGCGCTGTTGCCTCTGCTTCCGGTGACGCCGGGCGTGCAGCCTCCGCAATCCTGCGGACCGGGTATTCCGAAGCCCTGTACAACCTATGCGCCCCAGGGAATCCAGCCCAACGCGCAAACGCCCACGGTACAGGAATGGAATTTCAGGGTGGAGCAGCAACTGAGCGAGAACACAGCCCTTCGGGTGGCTTACGTCGGCTCGCACGGTTATCACGGCTTCGTCAGCGTGGACCCCAACAGCATCCCCGCGCAGGTGTGCCAGACCGCGAGTGGCTGCGCGGCGGGCGGCAACGGTGCGGCGAAGAGCACCGTGCCCGAAGGAGCGCAATACATTCCGGTGCAGGCCACGCGGCCCAATCCTTATCTCGGGGCGGGTTTCTTCTGGTACACGGAGGGCAATTCGAGTTACAACGCGCTCCAGATCGATTTGACCCGCCGTCTTACAAAGGGGCTGCAGGTCCGGGGCAATTTCACATGGTCGAAGAACCTCGATATGAACTCCGCCCTGACCGGCGCGCAGGCCAATAACCAGCCACAGATGATTATGGACCGCAACGATCTGACCCGCGACTGGGGGCCTTCGGCGCTCAACGTCGCCGCGCAATCCAGCATATCCGCCAGTTATGCGCTGCCCTTTGGCAAAAGCAAAGACCTGTTCGGCAAAGTAGCCGGAGGGTGGCAGCTGAACGGGATCGCCACATTCCTCAGCGGCTTCCCCATCACCCCGCAGGATGGCTCCAACCGCTCAGGGGACGGAGACACCAGGAACCCGGACCGGCCTTCGCTGAACCCGGCTTTCACCGGGACTGTCGTTACCGGCAATCCCAATCAGTGGATCAACCCGAATGCATTCATTCTGGCCCCCGCCGGAACCTGGGGCAATGTGGGCAGAGGCGTCTACAACGGCCCGGGCCTTGCCGAGGTGGATCTTTCGCTGTTCAAGAACGTGCCTCTGGCCGAGAGACTGAACCTGCAGTTGCGGGCGGAATGCTTCAACGTGCAGAATCGTGCGAACTTCGGCACGCCGAACGCTATCATGTTCTCGAGCGGTGCCGCCAGCCCGTCGGCGGGATTGATTTCGAGCACGGTGACCAGTTCGCGGCAGCTTCAATTCGGGATGAAACTGATCTTCTAAGTTGGGCCTCAGTGAGCCGGGTTCTACCGGCCCCGCCCGGTAACCGGATCCGTCAGGGTGCATAATAAGGCCTTCCGCAGTTGGAAAGCGATCCCGCTGCCATGACGTGCCCCCGTGCTGCTAACACTATCGTCCGAACAGTTTGTATTCACACGAGCTCAGGTAGTGCTGGTTCGCAGGGATAAACCGGCTGCCGCTGAAGCGAACGTTGCACAGGGCGATTGCCACGAGAACGTGATATCCGGTCTGAATATCTGCGAACCGGGTATATACAACCTCTGGCTATCCGGAATGGAAATCCGCACTCTCTCAGGCGCCGACGCCGTCAGGTTGAATGGTTTGCTGCTGCCCTGGATTGTTGAATTGACGCAGGACGATCTGGATCGGGGAACCAGGACGGTAGTTGCACCTCCCGGAGGTGTGTTCAGGATGACCGCGGGTGACGATCGGCATATTGCCATTCCCCACTATAAAGTTCTCGCGTGGACCGATGAGACAACACTGGAAATTCAAATGGATGCAAATGGCACGCAGCTAACGTATGACAATCCCACCCGGTGTTGCTTCGTCATCGACCCGGGCTTCGGAATTGTGATCGAGCACCTGGCTACAGCAGCGCCTTAAGGAGAGTTCTACCGGTCCCGCTCGGTAACCAGATCCGTCAGGGTGCATAACGCGCGCTGGTACGGGCTCTCCGGGAATTCGGCAACCAGCTGGCGGGCACGATCCGTGAACTGCTGCGCCCGTTCGCGGGTCCTCTGCACGCCGCCGCGGCGCTCGATCGTCGCATAAATCTCGGCAAACGGAGCCGCGTCGTAATTCCGGTCCGCGAGGACCGTCTCCACCTGATGCCGCTCCGCCGGCGTCGCATTCTCCAGCGCATAGACGAGCGGCAGCGTGACTTTGCCTTCTTTCAGATCGCCCCCCACCGGCTTGCCCAGCGTCTGCTCGCGCGACGTGAAATCCAGCATGTCGTCGATCATCTGAAACGCCATCCCGAGGTTCCAGGCAAACTCGCCCAGCTTCTCTTCCGCCGCTGTATCCGCCCCGCCCGACACCGCGCCCAGCTTGGCGCAGGCTGAAAACAGGCAGGCGGTCTTGCGGTCCGCGACCTCCATGCAGTCGGCCTCGGTGATGTCGATGCGGCCGATGCGGTCGAGCTGGATCAACTCGCCTTCGACCATCATCTGGGTGAGGCTTATCAGCAGATCGAGCACATGGAAATTCCGTTCGCGCAACGCTACGTGAAAGGCCTGCATGTAGAGCCAGTCGCCCGCCAGCACGCACGTGTGATTGCCCCACTGCACATTCGCCGAAGGGCGGCCGCGGCGCGTCTGCGCCACGTCGATGACATCGTCGTGCACCAGCGTTGCCGCGTGGATCATCTCCACCACCGCGCCCAGTTGCACCGCGCTCGTCCCGTCGCCGCCCGCAAAGCGCGCGCACAGCATCAGCAGCGCCGGCCGAAGCCGCTTTCCGCCGCTCTGCTGCAGGTATCGCCCGATGGTTGTGACCGTCTCCACCGAGGCAACCGATTCGACGTCGATGACCTTTTCAACCCGTTCGAGGTCTTCTCGCACGAGATCGAAAATTTCACGCGCGGAAATCACCTGCCCGGGCCGTTCTGTTTCCATCGGAAACCTCAGTGTAACCCACGTCCCGGAAAGAGCCGCTCGAAGTTGGCCGTGGTCACCGCGGCTATATGTTCCGGCGTCGTTCCACGCACGTCCGCCAGCCTTCGCGCCGTCTGCACCATCATGGCCGGTTCGTTCCGTTTCCCGCGATATGGAATGGGCGCGAGGTATGGCGCGTCGGTCTCGATCAGCAGCCGGTCGTCCGGCGTGATGCGCGCCGATTCGCGCACGTTCCCGGCGGTCTTGAAGGTCAGGACGCCCCCATAGCTCAGATGGAAGCCCAGTTCGAGTGCTTCCCGCGCCTGCTCCGGGTCGCCCGTGAAGCAATGCATCACGCCCTCGCCCGCCCAGTGCAGGCGGAGAATCGACAGAGTGTCGTTCCAGGCGTCGCGGGTATGAATCGAGACGGGCAAGGCCACTTCCCTGGCCAGCTTCAATTGCTCCACGAAAACGTCCTTCTGGACTTCGCGCGGCGCGGAATCGTAATGGTAATCGAGTCCGATCTCGCCCAGCGCCACTACTTTCGGATGCACGGCGAGCGCCCGCAGATCGTCGAGCGTCCCGGGGATGAATTTCGCGGCATCCTGCGGGTGCACTCCAATCGACGCGAAGACCTGTTCGTACTTGTCCGCCAGACGCACGGCGCGGTCGATTTCGGGCGGCCCGTCTCCCGTCCCGATCGTGAGAATCCGCGTAATGCCAGCCTCGGCCGCGCGGTCGAGCACGGCGTCGAGGTCGGCCGCAAAGCGCTCGTCATCAAGGTGGCAATGGGAATCGACGAACGCCATTACTTTAAACGCGACCCTACAGGGACGTCTTCGAGGAAGGCCGCGAGGATCGGTTTGCCCCCTTCGAGCGACGCCGCCACGATCATGCCGTTCGATTCGATGCCGCGCAGCTTGCGCGGGTGCAGGTTGGCCACAATCACCACCTTGCGGCCAACCATCTTTTCCGGGTCATAGACCGCCGCGATGCCCGCCACGATCGTGCGCGGCTCCGGTTCTCCGATATCCACCTTCAGGTGCAGCAGTTTATCCGCGCCCTTCACGCGTTCGGCCGAGAGCACCTGGCCAACCCGCAGATCCACCTTGACGAAATCGTCGATATCGATCTTTGGCGAGGGCGGCAGCATCGTGCCTTCGGCGGCGGGCTCTTTCACCGCGGCGGGCTTGCCCAGCAGCTTCGCCTGGCGTGCGGTTTCTTCCTCTTCGAGCGTTCTCATGCGGTCGATGGCGCTCTTCGCTTCGATGCGGGGGAACACCGGGGCAATCATGCCGATCTTCTGTTCCGGCATCAACTGCCCCCACGCGAGTTTCGCGATTTCAAAGCCTTCAAGCGATTCCGGCATCCCCAGTTGCGCCCAGATGTTGGCCGTCGATTCCGGCAGCACCGGATGCAGCAGCACCACGGCAATCCGCAGCGTTTCGGCGGAGGCGTAAAGAGCGTTATCCAACTGCTGCGCGGCGCCCGGTTCGGCCGATTTCGCCAGCTTCCACGGCGCCTGTTCCACGATGAACTTGTCCACGTCGGAAAGCAGAGACCAGATGGCTTCGAGGCCGTGCGAAAATTCGAACCCATCGAAGGCCCTCGTCGCGAGGTCGATGGCATTGCGCGCCGAAGCCGCCAGCGTCTGCACCGCGCCCGCCGGATTCGGAATCGCGCCATCGCGATACTGCCTGATCATTGTCAGCGTGCGGCTGGCCAGATTGCCCAGGCCGTTGGCAAGCTCCGAGTTGTAGCGGGTCACCAGCGCATCGAAGCTGAAGCTGCCATCCTGCCCGAAAACAACCTCGCGAAACAGGAAGTAACGCAACGCTTCCAACCCCATCACCTGGCGAATCGGCTCGGCGCGCACGATGTTGCCGCGCGACTTGCTCATCTTGTCGTTCTCGAACAACAACCAGCCGTGAGCAAAGATGCGTTTGGGCAATGCAACGTCTCCGGCCATCAGGAAGGCGGGCCAGAAGACGGCATGGAAACGGAGAATTTCCTTGCCGATCAGATGCAGATCGGCCGGCCACAGGTTGGTATCCTTTACTGCGCTGATATAACCGATCAGAGCGTCGAACCAGACGTAGGCGACGTGCTTTCCTTCGAGCGGCACGCCCCATTTGAGAGTGGTCCGGCTGATCGAAAGGTCCTGCAAACCGCCTTTGACAAAGCTGATGACTTCATTGCGGCGCGATTCGGGCGCAATGAAATCCGGATTGTCTTCATAGTGCTTCAGTAACCGGTCGGCAAAGGCCGAGAGCTTGAAGAAGTAGTTTTCTTCCGTGACCGTTTCCGTCGGGCGTCCGCAATCGGGGCAGTTATCGCCAGGCTTCGCATCGTTGACATAAAGTTCGTCGAAAACGCAGTACTGGCCGGTGTAAGTACCCTTATAGACGTACCCGTTAGCCCGGCAGCGCTCGAACAGCCAGCGCACGGTTTCATGATGGCGCGGATCGGTGGTGCGAATGTAGTGGTCGTACTGAATTCCGAGCGTATCCCACTGGGAGCGGAACTCATTCGAGATCAGGGTAGCGAAATTCTCCGGCGACTTGCCCGCCGCCAGCGCGGATCGCTCCACCTTCTGCCCATGCTCATCGGTGCCGGTTGTCAGAGCGACTTCAAAACCCTGCATTCTCCGGAACCGTTTGATGGTATCGGCGGCGAGGGTCGTGTAAGTGTGGCCGATATGAGGCGCGGCGTTGACGTAGTAGAGTGGCGTCGTGATGTAATATTTCATCGCTTTTTCAAGTATTCGTAAGACGCTTCGGCAAGGATCTGTTTCAAGGGAATTCCGGACTCGGACGCAATCTTCCGCGCGTCTTCGTATTCGGGCGCAAAGCCCTCGCCGCCCGCCTTCATGCGTACCACTCCGTGGGGCGTAGTCACTTCCACCCACTCCCGCGGTTGCACGCGGCGTTCCGCATTGTGGAAACGCACGCCGAGCGTGGTGGTCTCCCGGAACAAAACCGCGACGATCTCTTCACGCTTTTCGTGCCCGGCGATGATCTGCAGCAGAACGCCCGGGCGTCCTTTTTTCATCTGCGCCGGGAGAATCAACGCATCGAGAGCCCCGGCCTCAAGCACTCGCTCCATGGCATAGCCGATCACCTGAGGCGAAGCGTCGTCGATATTGGCTTCGATTACAGTCACCGTAGTGGCCTCCGCCGCGCCCGAAGTCTCGCCGATCATGACGCGCACCACGTTCGCATGTTCCCTGAAGTCACGATCGCCCGCACCATAGCCGATCGAGCGGACCCGCATGGCGGGCATCGCGCCGAAATCCGTCGCCAGCGCGGCCACCACCGCGGCGCCCGTGGGCGTAGTCAGTTCGAGCGCCGGTCCTCGCGCATAAATGGGTTTGTTTTTGAGAAGGCTCGCCGTAGCGGGCGCGGGCACCGGCAAAATGCCGTGTTCCGTATTCACCGTTCCGCTGCCCACGTTGATCGGTGAGCAATAGATCTGTTCCACGCCAAGCAGTTCGAGCGCCAGACACACGCCCACAATGTCGCAAATGGAATCCACCGCGCCCACTTCGTGGAAATGCACTTTTTCGATATCGACGCCATGCACCGCCGATTCCGCTTCGCCCAGCACGCGAAAGACATGCTCGGCCTTCGTCTTCACGTTGTCCGGCAGATCCGCCGTGCGGATAAGCTTCACGATACCGCCCAGATGGCGGTGTTTGGGCGGTTCATTCACTCCGACGCGGAATTTAACGGCGCTGACGCCGCCGCGCAGGACGCGATCCCACCCGATCGTGGCTCCGATTGCGAACGATTCAAGAGCGCGCGAGAGGGTTTCGCGGTCGGCGCCCGCATCGGCAAGCGCTCCAACCAGCATGTCTCCCGCCAGCCCGGAGAACGCGTCGATGTAACAAATAGTCACGATTACTTCAGTTTAGAATCCGCAAGTCGCCAGGCGCCAGTTGTACGGCTTCGCTCACTGGCGGGAGCCTTGCGGCACACTATTCCAGCACGCATGCCCCTCGACACCAGTGTTCCCGAACAAACAACCGAGAATCGTTATCGAGCGCGCCTGCGCCTGCTCTGGCAACGCGGGTTCAGCCGTAGAACCTCCTGGACCATACTAATTCTCTCGATCCCGTTACTGGCATTCCTGATAGTCGCGGGCTTTTATTATCATCGCTACTCCAGCCTCATTGACGCGCAACTCCTGGACGGGCCATTCAGTAATTCGCTGAACATCTACGGAGCCGCGGGCATCCTCAACGATGGCGACGCCCTGACCGCGGGCGATATCGAAGCCGAACTGCGTCTGACGGGGTACGGCTCCGCGAACAATGGCAAGCCTGGAACTTTCCACGAATCGTCCCAGGGGCTGGATGTCATCCCGCTCGCCGGGACAGGCGGTTCCCCGGTGCGGATCGTCATTTCAGCAGATCGCGAAATTCTTCGCATCGAAATCAACGGCCGGGACGTGAAAACGTGGACTGCCGGCTATCCGCTCCTTGAGAATCTATCTCCGGGCAGGGAAAAACGGCGCATGGTTACGTTTCACGATCTTCCGCCCACGCTCGTCAATGCCGTCGTGTCCGTCGAGGACAAGCACTTCTTTCATCACAGCGGCCTCGATTTACCGCGCATCGTCAAAGCAGCCTGGATAGACATCCGTGAGGGCCGCAAAGAGCAGGGAGCGTCCACGCTCACCATGCAACTGGTGCGCGGTCTCTGGCTTCATCCCGGGAAAAGGTGGAAGCGGAAAGCCGCCGAAGCCATGATGGCCATCCATCTGGAGCGAAAGTGGTCGAAGGAAGAGATTTTTACCGCATACGCGAATCTGATATTTCTGGGCAGAGAGCAAGCCTACAGCATTCATGGCTTCGCCGAAGCGTCGCAACTCTTTTTTGGCAAAGCACCGCGCGGTCTGACCCTCCCTGAAGCTGCCCTTCTGGCCGGGATGGTGCAACGCCCCAGCTATTTCAACCCCTATCGCAACCCGGAACATGCGAAGGAGCGCCGCGACGTCGTGCTCGGCCTGATGCTGGACAACCGGTACATCACGGCATCCGCGTATCGGAAGGCAATCGAGACCCCGATCGCACTCGTGCGCCCCGCCGACCGCAACAATCCATTGGCCGCGCCGTATTTTCTCGATCTGGTCAGCGACGAGTTACGCTCCATCGATCAGCCGGAGGATGGCGCGCGGAGCGTCTATACGACGATCGATCTGAATCTGCAGCGCGCCGCCGGTGAAGCGATCCGGACGGGGATGGATGAAGTAGACAAATTACTGGCGAAGCGTTACGGAAAAGGCGGTCCGAAGGCGGAAGCCGCTCTGATCGCGCTCGATCCGCACACCGGCGAAATTAAAGCTCTGATCGGTGGAAGGGATTATGCCGGCAGCCAGTTGAACCGGATTTTCGCCAAACGTCCGCCAGGCTCGGTGTTCAAGCCATTTGTTTACGCGGCAGCCATGAACACGGGCGTAGAGGGTGGAAGCAGAATTCTGACTCCGGCGAGCATGGTCGACGATACTCCCACAACGTTCGTTTTCGACGGCAAGCCGTACCGGCCGGCCAATTTTCACGATGAAGTCTTCGGCATGATGACCCTGCGCCAGGCGCTGGCGAAATCGGATAACGTGGCGGCCGTAAAAGTGGCGCGGATGGTGGGCTACCGGACTGTCGTATCCATGGCGCGCCGGGCAGGTCTGAACGGCGATATTCGGCCCACGCCAGCCGTCGCGCTCGGTTCGTATGCCGTGACGCCTTTCGAGATGGCGGGGGCATACACGGCCTTTGCGAACGGCGGCATCTGGGTAAAACCGCAAGTGGTTTCCTATGTCAGGAATGAGGATGGCGAGACGATTCACAGCGAGCAGGGTGAAACCAGTCAGGCGATGGACCCGCGCGTAGCTTATCTGATGACCAGTATGCTTGAAGAAGTAATCCGTTCCGGTACGGCCGCTGGAGTGCGGGCCCGCGGGTTCACGCTTCCGGCCGCTGGCAAGACGGGAACTTCGCGCGACGGCTGGTTCGCGGGTTACACATCGCGCCTGCTGTGCATCGTGTGGGTAGGGTTTGACGATTATCGGGATCTGGGTCTTGAGGGAGCGAAATCGGCTTTGCCAATCTGGACGGAGTTCATGAAAAAAGCCTCGCGGCTGGGAGCCTGGCGGGATGCGCGCGAGTTTCCTGAACCGAGCGGAATCGCCTCGGCGAAGATCTGTCTCGACAGCGGTATGCTCGCGGGCGATTTTTGTCCCAGGACCGCGACGGAGGTGTTCATCGCGGGTACCGAGCCGCGGCAGACATGCGATCTCCATACCGCGGAAACGCAGGTGAATCCGATTGCCATAACGTCTTCGGAATCGCCCGGCGACAACGCAGTACCGTAAAGCCGGCGGGTGGCGTTTTGGAACGTCGCGTGCAGGGCAGGTATTCAGAGCAAAAAGACGGGAAATCGTATGGATGAAATAATTGAAATAAGCAGCGACTCATACTCGCCGGGTGTCTCCTGGGCAGCCGTGATCGGTGGCGCATTTGTAACCGCCGCCCTCTCGCTGATCCTCCTCGCTTTGGGTGCCGGGTTTGGTTTGGCCTCGGTATCGCCGTGGCAGAGCGTCGGCGCATCCGCCTCGGCGGTCGGCACGGCCGCCATTGTGTGGTTGATTATTATGCAGATTGTGAGTTCCTCCATGGGTGGCTATCTGGCTGGGCGTCTGCGTACCAGATGGAGCGGTATTCATACGGACGAAGTGTATTTCCGCGATACCGCGCACGGTTTTCTCGCCTGGGCGGTTGCCCTTGTCTTCACGGCCGCTTTTCTGGTCTCCGCCGCCACCTCAATGGCGGGCGCATCCGGGCAACTGAACACCGCGGCTTCTTCATCCGTGAGCGCCGGGCGAAGTCTCGATCCCAACGGGTATTTTGTAGATGCATTATTTCGTTCGGACACCGTCAGCCCCGATTCGAATACCGCTTCGGCGCGCGCGGAGGCTGCCCGGATCTTTGCCAATGCGCTCCGGAAAGGGACCCTCCCCCCGGCGGACAGAAGCTATTTAAGTCAGTTGATCGCGTCAAAAACAGGAGTCAGCAACACCGACGCCGGGAGCCGCGTCGACAGCAGACTGGCGGAGGCGCAGCTGGCCGCTGACGCCACCCGCAAAAGCATCGCCCATTCATTGTTGTGGACCTTCCTTGCTCTGTTGATCGGTGCGTTTAGCGCAAGCGTGGCCGCGACCGTCGGCGGCAGGCAACGGGATCGCGTAGTGCTGGTTTAAGTACGGAGGAGATTATCAAATGCGTTCAATTTTACTTTTGCTGCTCGGCGTTCCCATCCCTATCGTCATTCTGATTGCGATTTTCACCCACGCCTGACCGCCGCTCGCCGGCTGTAACCGGCGTCACGCCGCTCCCGATCGTTGTCCCGCCTGACCGCGAAACGCGGACATTTATACTGGACCTTGCGCTTTGTCGGCTTGCCTGTTCTTCCGGAATGGGCAGGCGCGCGGGCGGCCTCAAAGAACTGACTTGCGATTGACCGCCTTCCAGGATGAAAAATCATTGTCCGGCGTGCAGTCCGCCCTTATCGGCTGGCTGTCTTCCATGCCGGGATTTCGAACCCCGATGGCAAACTGGTGCCTTGGGATATTGCAGGGTTCCGGGACGGTCAAACTCAAAAGCAGATGGGAGTAAACGGCAAATGAAGCAACGCTGGACGGCGCGGATGGTGACGGTTTTCCTCTGTTGCCTGCAATTTCCGGTGCTCGATGTGCGGAACGTAAATGCACAGACTGTAATCGACCGCTCGCCTCAGGTCACAATGAACAGCGGTTTTCCCCGCAGCCAGCTCCGGCCGGGCGATGTCTCCGCGCCGGACTACCGCGATTCCACCCGGCTTGACAGCCTGGTCCGCAACGGCCAGATCTACCTCTCGCTCGACGATGCCATCGCCCTCGCGCTCGAAAATAATCTCGATCTCGAACTGGAGCGCTACGGCGTCCGCATGGCCGCCACCGACACTTATCGCGCACAGGGAGGTGGCGTGCTCCGCGGCGTGCCCCTGACGGTCAACGAAGCCCCCGCGGGTATCGGCGGACCGAACGGAAGCCCTCTGTTGACCAATGCAGCCACGGGGACGACGACCCAATCCACCGTCTCCGTCAGCGTCACCGACAGCCAGCTCATCAGTGAAGCGGAAGACAGCCTCGGCATTACCGGAACGTTTCCCTTCGCCGCCGGTCCGGCCGTGCCGTTGTTCGATCCCGCTCTCACCGCGCAGCTGTTCGCGCAGCGCTCAAGCACCCCGCAGACCAGCACGCTGGCGACAGGCTCGCCCAATCTTCTGTCGAACAGTTTCACCGGCGATTTCGGCTACCTGCAGGGGTTTGGAGCCGGCACGCAGATCTCCGCCGGCTTTGAGAATCAGGTTCAGGATCAGAACTCCCTGAACAATTTTCTGAAGCCGTATTCACTATCGAGTCTCGGAGTCACGGTCACGCAGCCGCTCCTGCGCGGCTTCGGGACCGGTCTGAATCGCCGCTACATTCGTATCGCGAAAAACAGCGAGAAGATTTCGGGCTATGTCTTTCAGCAACAGGCCATCAGCACCGTTTCCGGAGTCATCCGGCTCTATGACGATCTGGTGAGCCTGAATGCGGATCTGCGGGTCAAACAGGATACGCTCGTCACCGCGCAGCGCCTTCTCGAAGACAACCGGAACAAGGTGGAGCAGGGAACGCTCGCGCCCATTGAAGCCACTCGCGCCGAAGCCCAGGTCGCGGCCGCGCGGCAGGATCAAATCAACTCCGAAGGTTACGTCAGGCAGCAGGAACTGATTCTGAAAAACGTTCTCGCCCGCAACTGGGGCGACGATCCTCTGGTGCACGAGGCCCACATTGTCCCGACGGACGTTCTGTCGCTGGAGCCTTTGCCCGCGGGGACTCCTTCCGGGATCGTTGCCGAAGCACTGACGCATCGCCCGGAACTCCAGGCCGCCAGACTGCAGTTGACGAATACGCAAATCAGCCTGAAGGGCACGAAGAACGAACTCTTGCCCGAACTCGACCTTGTCGGCAATTTCCAGAGCAGCGGACTGGCCGGCGCGCGGAATCCGGCGTTCACCTCGCCCATCACCGGAACAGGTCTGGCCGTCTCCGGCCTCCCCGGCGTCGCAGGCAATTACGGCACTGTCGTCGATCAGATTCTCAGAGGACAGTACCCCACTTACAGCGTGGGAATCAGCCTGACTCTGCCCGTTCGCAACCGCGTGGCGCAGGCGGATGTGGCTCGTGACGAATTACAGGTCCGCCAGACGCAAATCCGGCTAAAGCAGCTGGAGAATCAGATCCGCACCGAAGTGGAAGATGCGCTCATCGCGCTCCAGCGCACGCGTTCCGCCTATCAGGTGGCAACCCTGACCACCGGCTTGCAGGAGCAGTCGCTCTCGATCGAGCAGGACAAATTCGACGTTGGCCTCTCCACCAATTTCCTTGTGATTCAGTATCAGGGCTATGTGGCACAGGCGCGCTCGACGGAGGTCGCGGCGCTCGACGCATATGCCAAAGCGAAAACCCAGTTCGAGCGCTCGATCGGGCTCACTCTGGATAATCACAACATCTCCATCGATGAAGCGTTCAAAGGCGTGGTAAACCGCGTGTCCTCGCCCGTAATTCCGCCGCCACCGCCTCCGGCGCCGGCCAGATAGATAATAAAACGGATGCTCAAGATCGGCAGCGTGAGATGGCGCGGAAGGTGTCCCCGCCACCCTCGATTCGACCCCTACATGGACGGCCGCGGCGCCATCAAAGGCGGTTGCGAGAAATGCACCGCGCTTGTCGATATCCATTCCCACCACGTCCAGATGCTCGCGCTCATGCGCGGCTTCGCGCCGCCGCAAAGGATCAAACGCCGTCTCGAAAAACCGGCCGATCTGCAGGCGAATCTCTTCGGCGAGTTTTGATTTTCTAAAATGGACAAAGTGAAAGCTCGCGTATACGTAACATTCAAGCCGTCGGTCCTCGATCCGCAGGGCCAGACCATTCGCGCGGCGCTTAACGGACTCGGCCATCGCGGCATCGAGGACGTCCGCCAGGGCAAATATTTCGAAATCACCATGCAGCCCGGAGAAGATCTCGACGCCATCGCGCGTGACGTTCTGAGCAATCCCGTGATTGAGGATTACCGGATCGAAATGCTGGGCTGATCGCCGGGCGATATGATCTTACGGGTGGCTGCACTCGCGAACCTGGCTCTACTCGCTGCCCGGCTCCTCCTTGCCGGCGTATTCCTTCTCGCCGGGTCCACCAAACTCGTTGACCCCGCGGGTTCGCTCAAAGCGTTGCGCGGTTTCGGCCTGCCTCAGGTGCTCGCGCGGCCCATGGTGCTGTTGCTTCCGGTGCTTGAGTTGCTGGTTGCCATGGCGCTCATTCCAGAGAGCCTGGCCTGGTATGGGGCCTGTGGCGCGCTCGCGCTGCTCACCGTTTTTCTGATCGTTCTCGCCATCGCCATCCTGCGCGGGCGCAAACCGGACTGCCACTGTTTCGGACAATTGCATTCCGCTCCAGTGGACTACCGCGCCCTGCTTCGCAATGCAGTGCTGGCGGCCTGCGCGGCATGGCTGGTATCGAGAGGTCCCGCAAACCCCGGAACCGATATCTGGGCATGGCTTCTCTCCCTGGGCGATCAGGAGCTCAAAATAGCCTGGGTTGTGGGGTGCGTGGGCGCCTTTCTCTTCTACCGCCTGGTCAACCGCGCGCGGCCCCGGAGCGAGCCCGTCGAAACGGCCCCCGCCGATTCCGCCCCTGAGGAAAATGATGAAGAGCCCGCGCCAGTGTCCGCGTCAGTGCGCAGACCCGCGCCGGCGCCAAAGGAGAGCCCCGTGCAACCCCCCGCGGCCCCACGCCTCCCTCTTCCGATCGGAACCCTCGCGCCCGAGTTCGAGCTTGAGTGCCTTGCCGGCGAGACGCGTTCCCTGCAATCTCTGCGAAAGCAGGGCAGGGACGTCCTGCTGGTATTTGCGAGCCCTTTCTGCAAGCCGTGCATGTCGACGGCGTCGAACCTCGTCCTCTGGTCGCGTGCCCTGCACGGGCTGCCGAATATAGTCCTGATCAGCCGCGGCGCGGCAAAGGACAATCTCCCCAAACTGCGGGACTTCGGGCCTTCGCGCGTTCTGTTGCAACGCAACTTCGAAGTCGCCGAGGCCTACGGCTGCGAGTCGACACCCGCTGCCGTGCTCGTCGGCGCGGACGGCCTGATCCGCAGCGATCTCGCCATCGGGGGAGATGCCATCAAAGAACTGCTCACATCCTCCGCCCGCCAGGGCAACGTGGACGTGGCAACGCATCCCGTGCGTAACATGGCCGCGCCCCTTTGACGGCCATCGTCGTAGCCATAGTCGATACGGGCCTCGCGCCAGAGCGATTCGATGCGCGCCTCCTGGTTCCCGGCGTGAATCTCAGTCTGGACGGGCCAGAACACGACACCCTGGACAGGCACGGCCACGGAACTCTCGTCGCCTCCACCGTCGTTGCAGCCGCGCCTGGAGCGCGCGTGATGCCAGTGAAGCTCATGGGAGATCGTGGCTACCTGCGTTCGGGCGAGCAGCTTGAGGCCTCGTTCGAGTGGATTCTGGAACATCGCGCCGCCCGCCATATTGGCGTTGTCTGCGCATCCTTCGCCGACGCAAGCCATCTCACCACCGACGAAAGCTTTCGCGGCACCCGCCTGCAACAGTTGATCGCGGCCCTGCGCGAGGCCGGAGTGCCCACGGTGGCACCGGCCGGGAATGGGTACCCGTTGCGTCGGCGGGAGAGCCTTCAGGGCATGGCCTGGCCAGCCATCCTGCGGGAAGTCGTCAGCGCCGGCGCCCTCGAAAGCGGCGCGGAGGGCATGCGCCTCTCCCGTGCCTCCCAACGTCTCCATGCGGATCTCGGAACCGGCTGCTCAACCACTGTATTCGCGGAGCCCGGCCCGCCCGGCGGAACCAGCGGGGCGGCAGCGGTAGTTGCCGGTCGCCTCGCAGTCCTGCGCGCGGCAAACCCCGTCGCAACCGTGGATGAACTCGTCGCCCGGTTGCTCAACGCCGGTTTCCGGGCGCCGGACGAGGACTCGCTCGCATGGCCGGCCCTTAGCAGTCCGTGGCGCAAATGGATTAACTTGCGGTCCGGCTGAAGTGGCAGCTGTTTCAATCCCGTCGCATGGGGGAACTAATTCCTACAGGTTCGAATCATACCTGAGGAGCCAAAATATAGTCGCTTTTTCTGATTTTCTTCTTCTGTTTCTTCAACTTGCCGGTTCGAACGCCTACTGGGGCCCCAGGGTGGACTCGAACCTCGCCGGGATTTGGGTTACTCCTCAAAAAGGAGCAGATGAGCGGCGATTCTCGATTGCGATAGCACAGTCTACTCGAATGGCCGCCCGAACAACGTCAGAACCCACATTGCCACCAAATACACGCTTACCAGGGATTGAATCCCGCCGACGGTTCGCGCCCACCCAGTTGCCCTTAACGAATACTCCTTGGCCTGCAGACGTTCTATCCAATCCCCAACATTGACTTCACGAAAGCCAATCCTGAACGCCTGGAGCAAGCTGAAGTAGAAGGCAACCTTCAACCCCCACAAATTCCACCACACAGGCGCAGGTCGAGAGATTCGGCTGGAACTAGAGCGCATCCTAACGGGTTTGGTTGCCTTGCTCCTAAACACAGCGTTGTCGCGCCTGACCGCCCAGATTCCAGACCGCGAGTGAGAGGCCAGGGCAAGTAGGTAGACCATTGAAAAGAGTGGAATCAGACCCAAGAGAATAGCCAGTGCCCTCCAGGGATGCAGCCCGTACTCAGTAGTCCAATCGAATAACACAAGCCGTAGGATGCCCTCGATCCGCGAAGGCAGGCTTCCTTTCAAGGCCCGCGCTTGAGCTGTGCGACTCAGCGACACGGTCACCAAACGTTCCTGCTGGTTAAGCCCAGCCTTCTTGAACGACTCACGAAGTTCGATCAATCCCGCGGGGCTGGTTTCCCACCGCATCGATGAAAGGTTCTTCGCCGAAATGAAAGACGAAAGCTTTGGATGCTCACCGGCAGCAGGCTCGTAGTTAGCGCCTCTGAGGTCAGCCCAGTCAACTTCCGAGCCCGTCAGGTCAGCTCCGGAGAAATCGACCCACCGAAGGTCGGCATTCCACAGAATAGTCGAGCGCAGATTGGCGTCCGTAAAATCCACACCAATGAGCAGCGCAGATCGCATATCGGCTTCGGCAAGCTTCGAAGAACGCATCTCGGCTCCGAGGAGGTTGGCCATCCTGAGGTCGGTAAAGCTCCGCATCACTACCGTGCCATCCTCCCGTAGGTACGAGCCCAAGAAGCCAGGTTGCCGCAGGCCCGTGAAATCGGCCCCGTCCATTTGGACACCAAACAAGTCCTGTTCCGCTGCCGTCGATTGAGTGAGATTTGCCCAGGTTAGCTGCTTGCCACGAAATTTCCCGCCATTTCCGTGTCTCTGGTTACGGAGCAGGAACTCTGTTTCCTTGACGTCAGCGCCGGGGCGGCGGCCATCCATGGCTGGCTGTGCCTCGACACGGGAACGTTCGCGGAACCATGCTCGGTCGGCCTCAAGGATCTCTCTGAGATCCGAAGCCGTTAACACACCCCTCTCGGCGAGTCGGCTCAGAGCATTCGAGAGATTAACGTGGTGTCCAATCAGCCGACTTGTAATGGACTGAAGCCCCCCAGCCTTCGCCGGCCCGCGGAGAAAGATGACGCCATATAACGCTCCCACCACCAGTGGCGCAGCCGCCAGAATCAGCAGAGACAAGTGGATTCCCGGAGACCGCGTGTTCCAGTATTTTAAGCAGACGGCGACCAGGAGGATCGACAATCCGACCGCTACGCGACCGATGAGACTGTCGAGGACGTTCGACCCGCCCTTGCCTGGAAAGGGGATCACGAGGATTGCCAGGCCGACGACCAGAACCCCGTCCAAGACGATGAGCGGCCAAAAGAGTTTGTTCATATTGGCGGCTGGCGCAAGCGGGCTACGGCGCAATTTCCGTGAGAAGCCGTCTGCTGCGGCGTGTCTTCTTGGCATAGACAAGTTAAGTCAGAGCTTACCTTATCCCTGCGTTGTCCGAGCAGGCTGAAAACAGCGGCCATCCCTGATAGTCTTTCGGCAATGCTGACAAGATCGGATCAAGTAGTGCAGCGAACTTGCTGCAGACGCCGACTGGGTTTTGCATTTCGATGTCCTGGACGGATCACGCCATCCGGAGGTTATCTTGGGCTCTGGAGGCGAGTTCGAGACGTGTCCAGACTGGGTGCCTACCCTGGACAAGCGTCGGGGGTGTGCTCGATTCTCCCTGAAGACAATGGACGTCCGCGGGTTCGATCACAGGGCCATTTGGCCCGCAAAAATTCGAAACGTGTCCAGACTGGGGAGCCAGATTTCAACCTATTGAGAACATTGAACCATCAACAAGCCGCACGAGCCAAGTCCTTTGATCTCAGGTTCGAATCCTGGCTGGGTCTGCTGTAACCACTGCTCCGGTGCGGCATCCGATTGTTCGTTCAAGAGTTTCACACTCTCAACAACTCGCTCAAACAGCAGGTATTCGCCTCCCTTCACGATCTCCCAGTCGATTCCACGGAACTCTGGGTCAGCTCCGATCCCCATTCGGACGCGGTAGTTACTGAGCTTGAAAAGCGTACGATCTACTTTGTCCCAAAGCGCCCGGTATTCGCCCAATCGAAGAATCGGGAGCTTGCGGGCGAGATTGTGCGCCAAGTTGTTGCGATGCTCTCGAAGCTCTTGGATCGTATCAACGTCATCGGCGTCGAGGCCATCAACGAAGTCGCGCAGGTAGAGCAGGCACGCCTCGAACTCATTCCTGTGACGAGACCGGACGTCCTCATCATAGGTCTTGAAGGGCATTCCTTGCCCAAACGTTGTGTCCGCGCAGAACGCCTTGATCGCAAGCCCATCACACGGACGGGATCGAATGAATGACCTATAGGGATTACAGGGCGGTTCAATCCGACCTTGCGCCGAACATCGAAAGCAGGTGGTGCCGGGCGATATCCTCGTCTTTGATTTTGTGCCACTTCGCAAACACGTCTTCCGCGAGCCGGATTGCGTTTCTCACGTCCGTTTCGACCAGCCTCCAGCCGCCATCGTAGTCGGCCCTCTCACGATCTTTCTGGAGTTGGGAGAAAGCTGTGACGACGTCTTGCAGCGCTTGTTCTGCGGGCGTGGGATTCTTTTTGTCTTTCGGCGTAAATCCGGTACACATCTTACTGTGCCCGAACATTCTCCCTAATCGAGCCCGCTGACCTGGAAATTCCCAATGCTCCACAAAATCTTCGATGAACAGGTGGAAAGCGGCGTAGTATGCCGTAGAGATCGAGCGCCGCATGAGTGTTTGACGTTGGTCCGTGACCCCCTTGTCAGCCAGGAAACGCGCGTCTTCGAAGAGTTCGTCCGCTAGGCCCACGCGGGTTCCTGCAACATCGACTGCTCGGACACACTTCGGAAATTGTGGTAGGGAAACACGCCCATCCCGGGGAAATCCAGTTGTTGAGCCAATCCCCACACGACTCTCGTCGCAACGTCCCGGAGGCGGTGCCGGGCAGCATCATCGGTGAGTACAATGCGGAAAAAGATGGCCCACTGACCGCTCCAATCCTCACCGACTTCGTAGCGAATCCGCACCACTTCCGGCCCGATGGATTGCTGGACGCGAGCGATGGCCGCCTCGACTTCGGCATGCTTCGTAACGGCTGAGGGAAGGTACATCTTGACTTGATTCTACAATGAGGCCAGGTTCACCCGGCGGGTGGGTCTCTCTGGTTGTTCCACCGACGGCGACTCGGAAGTTGGACAGGCAACGGCGTCCCGGGAAGTAGCGGGATCGGTGGTCGGCAATCCATCCAGACGCTGACTCAGATGGCAGTTCGATCCGGTCGAAGTCCGGGTCGAACGCTGCACTCAGCCGCTGCCGAATCAGCCCCGCCAGTCTACGCCCGCGCCGGAAGCAGCAACTTCGTCGAAGCCACCTGCACGATTTTGCACGGAACCGCTCCACCCTTACAAACGGCTCCCGAAACCAGCACAACCACTTTAGCCGGCGCCGCCGCCAGAGGAATCAGTGTCGCCGAACTCACCAGAATATCCCCCAACTGGTCCATCAGGCGCGACATCCACAGGCTCGTCTCCGGCACATAGCGCTTCTTGTCGTGCGACTTATCGGACTTATTCAGATTGTCGATAATGTATCCGAACGCAACCGCCCCCACAACCAGCTGCACCGCTGTCTCAAACACTTCAATCACCGCTTCCAGCTTGTGAGCGATGGGAATCGTCACTGCAATCGGATTGTTCCACTTCGGGATCGCAAGCGCTATCGAGGTCGCAAGCGCGACGCCTGCCGCGCCGGCCGCCGTCCACTCCAGGATCGTCACTATATCGCCCTCTTTCTGGTGCATGCCGAAAATTTCGGCCGCCAGCCCGATCCCTCCGAAGGCCAGACCCGCGATAAGCCCCGCCTTGCTTCCGCCGAATTCCCCTATAGTCGCGTTGTAGACGCCATAGAGCCCCTTGCCGTACTTGGCCCAGGCCGCCCCGATGCCGATAAACGGGATGATTCCCGTCGCCGTCTTCATCAGACCTTCAAAATCCAGCCCCTGCACCGTCACCCGGCCGAACGGCAGATCCAGTGTTTCGCCGCGCCGGAAGGGCGCTTCGTTGAAGATCAGTTTGTAGGTAATCGTCGCCGGGATCGCCACCAGCAGCATAATCGCGTCCACCAGACGGAACGAAGTATCCACTTTCGTGCCCGGCGACACCAGTTCCACCAGCTTCTCCACGAACGGGAAACTGATCTTCGCGAAGAGCACCGCGCGCACCACCTCGATCAACTGCCCCAGCAGTTCGAGCGCCTGCTCAATCAGCCCCCGCAGCGCCCCCAGCAAGCCCACCACAAGGTTGGCGCCCAGCGAGACCAGCAGTTGCCGGATGGTTTCAAAGCTCAGGTCTCCCGCCCCTGGCATCTCGCTCGAGAAGATCTTCTGAATATCGGCCTGGATCTGCTCCCACGTTCTCATCAGATTGTCGAACTGGTCGGCCGCCAGCCCGCTCACGAAATTCGCCGCCGCATTCACCGCGATCGTGCCCGGATTCGGCCCCTCCACCTTCACCACCTGGTCGAACAAATCGCTCAACCGTTCGAATACCCACCCCAGAGCGCTGTTCCCCGTGGAATCGTCCGCCGCCTTACGGGACCCCTCGTCCGCGTTTTTGAGCTGATCGGCCATGCTGCTGCCAGGCTTCGGCGGCGGCAAATGGGCAGGGGGAACGCCAATCTCCGCTCTCCATTCGTTGATCTGCCTGATCGTGGCGTCGAAGCCCTTCGTGCTGTTCGCTTTGAGGGTGCTTACGGAAGCCTTGACGTATTTCAATGCCTCGTCCGTAGCCGCCACCATCACATCCCGGGCTAACAGAATATCGTCCCAGTTGAACAGGAATTTCAGATATTCCCAGAGCTTTTCGAGCCCTGTTTTCACCTCGTTCCATAGCCAGGTGAAGAAACTCCCGATCTGTTCCAGCGTCTCCACGATGAAGCGCTTGATCTTCCCCCCGAGCTCGCAGATAAATTCAAACGCCTGCTCCGCCTTGCGCACGATAAACGTCCAGCCCTCCACGATCCGGCTGCGGACGCCTTCGAAGAAGTCGGCAATACTATCTCCCAGATCGGCAAAGAACGCTGCCACGTCCTGCGCGCTGTTCACCAGCGAATCCATCAATGCCGCACTTGCGGGGTGTACGCCCGTTGCATCGGCCCGAATGCCCCAGCGGTACCCGGCTGCCACCGTATCCGCCCGGAGCTTCGAGCTGAAGGCCGAGCCGGATTTCACCTGCGTGGCCCCGGTCACCGTTCCATTGGTGGTTTTGACTGCCAGACTCGCGGCCTGTTTCAGCGCCCCCACCATCCCGTCAACTTCGTGGCTGCGTGCCCCTCCGTCCCGGAACTCCGCGGGCAGTAACGGAGTTGTAGCGCCGTTCGGAGCCTTCGTGCCCGCTTTGCGCAATTCCTCCGGCGTGAGCATGCCGAAACGGTCGTAGATTCCCCCGGCCGGGTTCACGTCGATGCTGCCCGGAATGCCTTCCACCGTGAAGCGGTAAACAGCCGGCGTCAGCGATCGCACGCGGTCGTAAAGCTGCACGCCGCCGCCCCCGTCCGTCTTCGACGCCCGTTCCAGATCCGGCCCGATGAACACGTTGTTCCGGTTCAGGCTCACGCTGGTGAGCACCGACGCCGATACTTTCACCGCCACATTCACGCGCGGCAGGCCGCCTGCGTCCACCAGACGCACTGTCGTGCCGTAACAAGTGACTTTCGCCACCCGGTCGGGATTGCCCACCAGCAGAGGGCTCTCGCGCCAGGTGCCCGTCGCCGCGTCCCGCATCAGGAACGCCGCCTGCCCGTTCGTGTACACCACCAGCAGCGATGCCGTCGCGTGCCGGTCTCCCTGCACCGGCGCAATCGCCTGCACCCCATCGCGCAGCCGCAGAGGGGTTCCCCAAACGTCCGCGCCGGCCTCCGCGCCCCGTCCCACAGTCACCAGATCGCCGTTCTGCTTCCGCGCCCACACGGTCGCGCTGCCATCCGCCGCATCGGCCAGCGCCAGTTCCTCTACCCCGGGCGCCGCCTCCGCGCTCGCCACGCGAATCAGTTTCGCGTCGTCCTGATGATCGAACTCATCCGCCACGATCAGGTGAATCCCGCGCCCGCCGATATAGAGATCGGTCCCGCCATTGCGCGTAACGCCGGATTCGATCACGGTCGCGCCGTCCGGACAAGGCAGTGGAACCACCGGAGGCGCCGCCGCCGCTTTTCCCTCGGAATTGTATTTTGGAAACGGCCGGAACGAAAGCACGCTCTTGTTGCCGCTCCTTCCCAGAACCGCGATGCCGCTGCCTGTAAACGGATCGATGGCCACTTCGAAATCGAAGATTTCCTGATAATCCACCGCCGGATTGAACACCAGCGCCTGCGCGAAAGAAGGCGGCCGCGCGCTTCGCAGCAGGTAGAGCATGTCCACTCTGCCCGCATCGCCATCCAGCACCACGGTCCAGCCTCCGCCACTTTCTGCCGGTTCCCCCAGCACGCGGATTCCATGCACGCGGACTTTTTCACGCGCCCCGCAATCCACCCACGGGACGTTCTCCCAATCGGTTTTGCTGCTCAGGTCATACGCCACGAACACACGGCTCGGGGCATCGGGCTGGCCGTCGTCCACCGCCACTGCCACGGCAATGCGGTCGTCGTCCGTCCATGCCGCGCCCAGCGCGCGCACCTGCGGCGATGGGATGCCCGCCTTAGTGAACGCGGCGCTCAGGTCCGTCAGCTTCCAGCCCTCGCCCGTGGCCGCTTCGGTCTTGCGCACCAGAGACAGACCGTTGTTGCTTCCGATCGTCAGCGTCATCGGCGAAACCACCGCCGTCCCGCGGTCCGGAATCGCGATCAGCCGTTTCTGAAACCGTCCGTGCGCGTCCGCCCTCGCCATATCTTCCCGGCCGAAAGCGCGCGCGGATGCCATGTAATCGACAATGTCCGTCGAGACCGTGACATGCACGCTCTTGCCATGGACATCGTCAACCTGGAAACTTTTTACGTTGGGTTCTGTGCTCATGCGCCGAATTCTCCCTGATGAAGCGCGCGCCCCGTGCCTCTACGGCGCGCGGTAAATGACTTCAAAGAACAGATCCCCCGCATTCGAAAAACCGGGGTTTTGAAACGTCAGGACACCCCCGCCCGCGGGAATGAAGACCTGTTCCTTGAGATTGGCCTTCAGACGTGCCAGTGCCGCCTCAACCGTGGATAGAAGAGCCTCGGAAGTCTTCTTCTGAAGTTCCGCGAACATCTCCTCGGCCGTGGCGGAGATCAGACCTATCCCCTTGGCAAGGACCGTCACGAAATTGAACACGTTGATGCCACCCACCTCTTTGCGATCGATCGCCGCATCCTTGAATGCATGCGTCAGCACGGCTTCCAGATTGAAATCCACGCCGATGCCGTTTCCCGTCAGGGTCAGCGACCCCGTGAAATCCTGGTGGCCGTCAACGTAGATCCACTGCGTGTGAAGATTCTTGTCGGTAACAAAGGGAGGCACGCCGTCATCGTGGACCATGCATTCGATACGGCCCGAGACCGCCGCCTGCGGGCTCGCCGAAGGCTTCACCTCAACACTCAACGTGTATTTCTGCGTTAACTCCAGCAGATGCCTGCCGATCGCGTCCGGTATCTCCTGGCTGGATGTCAACGTTTCCGAAAAAGTCCACTTCAGCTTGTCGCGGACCGGCGCCGGGCCCTGATAGTTGCCCGGTCTGCCGATCCCGGCTCCGCCGAGCGTGGCGGACCAGTTCACGCTCGCCAGCGCCTCCCTGAATTTCGGAATCAGGTATTTCTCGAGAAAGATATGGTTACCGATCGCCATCACGCCCGAGATCAGGGCTCCCGTGCCGTCGGTTTGCCCCGGCCGCAGCCACATGTCCTTCAGTTTGAGGCGGGCGGCGTTGCTGTCCGCCGGCATCGGCCTCCCCGAAAATACGCCAAGGTAATTGAGCGTGCCGGCATTCGCGGCCTCCCGGTTAGCCTGCACGTCGAACAGGAAATCCGTCAGCGCAAAGGTCGGCGCGGCGCTCTTGCCGCTCCGCCGTACTACCGTGCCAAGCATGAAATCGCCCATCTCCCCCTGCAACAGCAGGTTCAATGTGCTGAGCGCTTTATTCCGGGCCGAGGCCGGGACCGCCGGGGGAATCCTCACATCCTTGTTGCCCGAAAGCATCAAATCCACGCTCGTGAGCTTCAGGAACAGATATTCAATCGAGAAAACGCCTTCGGGAAGGCCGGATTTCGCGATGAATTCCGCCGCCGTTTTCCCCGCATCGGGCTCGATCCGTTTCAACGTCGCAAGATCCACCGCCCGTTTATCCAGATCCGTTACGAAGGAAACGCTCCAGTCCTTCACCGGGTATTCCGCCCGCTCTTCCGTCACCTCGTCGTAATAAACCACCTTGCCGGATGTCAGTGGCAGCGTGACTCTTACCTGTGCTGCTTTGCCGTCCGGCACGTTGAGATCGATGGTCAGCGGGGCAATCGTGACGCTCAGACCGTACTTCGAATCCACCAGTTTGTCGCCCGATTTGATCTTGAATACCTCGATCCTGTCCTTGAATCCGCTCCTGCGTTTCCAGGCTTTCCACGCGTATTCCAGCTGGGTGTTGATTGCGGACTGCGACAACGCGAGACACATGTCGAAGTCGGTAAGCGAGTTCTTCGTGGAGATTGTGCCCATTCGGCGAAATGGCTCCTCAGAAATGATTTTTTGACGCTGTATTTTTTGAACTTAATCAGCATACCTCAACGGCCTGTTTTCCCCCGCCACCCGTTCGCCGCCGTGGCCAATCGCCCGTTCCGTACAATAAGAGCTATGTGCGGAATCGTAGGTTATGTGGGAGCCCGGCGCGCCGTACCCATCATCATGGATGGGTTGAAGCGCCTGGAATATCGCGGTTATGACTCGGCCGGCGTTGCCGTCTACTGCGACGACCATACCCTCGGCGTCCGCCGCGCGTCCGGGAAACTCCGCAACCTGGAAGACGTCCTGCGCCTCGATCCCGTGGACGGAAATTACGGCATCGGCCATACCCGCTGGGCCACGCACGGCCGCCCCAGCGAAGAAAACGCCCATCCCCATCGCGACTGCACGGGGGACATCGTCGTCGTTCACAACGGCATCGTCGAAAACTTCCTGCCGCTTAAGGAACAGCTGCAGCGCGAAGGCCACGTTTTCAAAACCGAAACCGATACCGAAGTCATCGCCCATCTGATCGAAAAATACTTCACCGGCAATCTGGAAAATGCCGTGCGCTGCGCCCTGAAACAGATCCGCGGCGTTTTCGCGCTCGCCGTGCTCGACCGTAACGATCCTGGTAAAATCGTCGCCGCCCGCGAAGGCCCTCCCGTCGTGATCGGCCTCGGCAAAGGAGAGTATTTCGTCGCCTCCGACGTGCCCGCCATCCTCAGCCACACACGCGACATGTTCTTCCTCGCCGATGGCGACATGGCCGTCCTCACCTCCGGCGGCGTGCAACTTTCCGATTTCGACGGCCACCCCGTCAATCGCCAGGTTCAGCACGTTCTCTGGGACCCGATCATGGCCGAAAAGGGCGGCTACAAGCACTTCATGCTCAAGGAAATCTTCGAGCAGCCGCGCGCCATCCGCGACACCACTCTCGGGCGCGTGGGACAGGAAAGCGGACACGTCTTTCTCGACGAGATGGATATCACGCCCGCCCAGTTCAGGGCCTTCCGGGAAGTCAAAATCGTTGCCTGCGGCACCAGTTGGCACGCCGCGCTCGCGGGCAAGTTCATGATCGAGAAACTCGCCCGCATTCCCGTTGAAGTCGATTACGGCAGTGAGTTCCGCTATCGCAACCCGATCGTGTCCTCCGATGCCCTCACCGTCGTGATCACCCAGTCCGGCGAGACCGCCGACACCAGGGCTGCCCAGGGGGAAGCGAAGCGCAAAGGCTCGAAAACACTCGCCATCTGCAACGTGGTCGGGTCCGCCATCACGCGGGACGTTTCCGGCACCATCTATACCCACGCAGGCCCGGAAATCGGCGTCGCCTCCACCAAAGCCTTTACCTGCCAGCTCACCGCCCTCGCCATCCTGGCGCTGCACCTTGCCGAAATACGCGGCCATTTAAGCGACCAGGACGCGCGCGCTTTCGTGCACGAACTGGTCTGCATTCCCGGTAAACTCGAAACCATTCTGGCCAATGACAAGCAATACGAAGAACTCGCGCGCAAACTTTTCCGTGCCAGCGATTTTCTCTTCCTCGGCCGCGGTATTCACTTCCCCATCGCGCTCGAAGGCGCGCTCAAGCTCAAGGAGATTTCCTACATCCACGCCGAAGGCTACCCCGCCGGCGAGATGAAGCATGGTCCCAACGCGCTCATCGACGAAAACCTCCCCGTAGTGGTGCTGGCCACGCACGATCCCACCAGCCCCGAGAGCATGGTCCTCTACGAAAAAACGCTCTCCAATATTCAGGAAGTGAAGGCGCGCGAAGGCAAAGTGCTCGCCATCGTCACCGAAGGCGATAAAGAGGTTCACAAGGTTGCGGACTATGTGATCGAGATCCCCGCCGCGCCCGACCTGCTCGCGCCCATCCTCGAAATCGTGCCGCTCCAGTTGCTCGCGTATCACATCGCGGTCCGGCGAGGCTGCGACGTGGATCAGCCGCGCAACCTCGCCAAAAGCGTCACCGTGGAGTAAACGAGGCAACGCATGAACAGACCGGGCCGTCACATTCGAATGACTATGAAAAACCTGATGATACTCGGGATCTTTTGCGCCTTTTCAGCCAGCGCACAATCCATTTCGATCGGAGTCGTGGGCGGTGCTCCCTTCTCCGACGTCGTGAATTCGGTAAACCAGAACAATATCTCTTTCCTCCCGAAGAGCGCCAACTTCATCGTCGGCCCGGCGCTTCAGATCAATTTGCCGTTGAGTTTGCGCGTGGAGGTGGATGCTCTCTACCGGCCCTACAGCTTCTCCGCCGCCAGCGCGACGGCGACTGTCGTGTCGAGCGGCCTGACGACGAGCGTTGCGGGATCGACTGCGACCTACACCGTATCCGGCAATCAGTGGAGCTTCCCGTTCCTGGTGCAATACCGCTTCAACACGCCTGTCCTGAAGCCCTTCATTGAAGCCGGCGTTTCCTTCGATCACCTGGCGAACATCTCCGCGGCGGCGAAGAACATCGCATCCGGACCGGGAACCCTCATCCGCCAGTCGAACGCCGCCGTCGTCCTCGGTGGAGGTGTTGACGTAAAGATCCCCTTCGTTCGTCTCAGCGGCGAACTGCGCTACACCCATCAGGGTTCGGCCGACTTTCAGGGGCTCTCAAATCTGAATCAGGCCGAGGTTCTCGTCGGCGTCCATTTCTAACGCCAGCGCCAGCGCGCCCAGCACCCCGGCCCGGTTCCCCAGCCCGGCCGGTAACACTTCCGGTATTCGCCGCACATAGCCCGCCAGAACACGCGCCAGTTCCCCCCGAACCACCTCAAACAGCTGCGCCTGCTGCATCACGCCCCCACCCAGCAAAATGCGCTCCGGCGAAAGCGTGCAAACGAAATTCGTAATCCCGTAAGCCAGGTACCGCGCTTCGAGTGCCCATGCCGGGTGATCTGCCGGCAATTCCTCCGCTTTCACGCCCCACCGGGCCTCGATCGCGGGACCCGACGCCAGCCCTTCCAGGCAATCGCCATGATAAGGGCAATTCCCCGGGAAAGGATCGCGCGCAAAATCGTGCGGAATCCGCACATGGCCCATCTCCGGATGCGTCAGGCCATGCAGAACCCGTCCATCCACCATCGCGCCGCCGCCAATCCCGGTGCCGATCGTGAGATACAGACAGTTCGCGATCCCCCGCGCCGCGCCCCATCGCGCCTCGCCCAGAACCGCCGCGTTCACGTCCGTATCGAAGCGGACCGGAACCCCAAGCGCCTCTCTCACCGCGCCCGCCAGATCGAAATTCCGCCATGCCGCTTTCGGCGTGGAAGCAATAAACCCCCAGGTAGACGATTCCGGATTCAGATCCACCGGTCCGAACGACCCGATCCCCACGCCGCGCAGTTCGCCACGGCTCTGCTGGCGGAACCACGACACCGCCGCGGCAACCGTCACCTCCGGCGAAGTAGTCGGGATTTGCGCCGTCACCACATCGTCCGGACCGCTCCCCACCCCGATGACAAACTTCGTGCCGCCCGCTTCAATCGCACCGAAAAGCGAAGACGCACCCATGAGCGACAGTGTGGCATGGCGGCCTTGCCGACCGCCTGTGGGCCGAACGGATAAAGTCCGCCGGCCTCGTTTCCGCCAGGACCTCTGTTGCTTTCCATGGTTGGACTGTTTTGTCAGGCAAACCTTTATCCAGCCCGTCCGTCTGCTTCTATAGAGCGCCAACTGACCCAACGCAGTTCTTCGAGGCACGGCGCACCCGCCGATCCGCGAAAAACGCGGTTGATGGAAAAGCGAGCCCCGCGAAGCTGTACCCCGATATCGATCCGAACCTAAAGGACGGGAATGACTCAGACGATTCAGGAGCCTGCGATAACTCACCTTCGTAGTCTGCCGCGGGACTTCCGGTTGGAGGCGATTCGCCATGCCTCATGATGATGACGATCGTTTTTTGCGCGAAAACCCCTCAGAAATTAATTTCGAGGAAGAAGCCGCAAAATTCTTCGATCCGGAAGCGGCGGACGATTCTCTTCGTCACGATCCGCAGCCCGTTGAAGAGGCCATCCACACGGACGACCCCGTGCGCGTCTATCTGCGCGAAATGGGCTCGATACCGTTGCTGACGCGTGAAGGCGAAGTCGTTCTTGCGCGGCGCATGGAGCGCGGCAAGCGGCGCAGGCAGACAGCGATCGGCCGGTCGCCGTTAGTGCAGCTGGCCGTTGTGCAACTGGCGGAAAATCTCGAAAAGAACCCCGATCTTCTCGACCAGATGGTTAATATCGGCGGCGACATCGAAGAGGGCACGCCCGCCTACACGAAGAAGCGTTCGGAGATCCGGCAACTCTTCGCCGATATTCAAAAGGCACACAAGATTAAGGGGCGCCTTCAGGCCAGGCTTGAGATCGCACCGCGGGGCGACAGGAAGGGACGCGGAAAGCTTCTCATGAAGCTTGCGCGCGCGATTGTGGAAACATCGCTCGCCATTCGGCGAGTACCGTGGATCGCGGGCAAGTGGTGTGAATTCACGTGCGAAATCGACGGCGCGGTGGCTGAGCTGAACAGTCTGGATCTCGAGCTGAAGAAGCTGGAACCGGGGAAGAGCGCGTCCGGACAACGCCGGATCCGCGAACTGAAAAGCGAAATCAGGAAGCGCGAAGCCAGTGCCGGGGCGTCGCTCGAAGAGTTGAAGCACACCCTCGCGGTGATCCGGCTTTCCGAGCAGGAAACGGAGCGGGCCAGGAAGGCACTGGTCGAGGCGAATCTCCGGCTCGTCGTATCTGTCGCCAAAAAATACGCCAATCGCGGACTGCACCTGCTGGATCTGATCCAGGAGGGCAGTATCGGACTGATGCGGGCGGCGGACAAATTCGAATACCGGCGGGGGTTCAAGTTCTCGACGTATGCGACGTGGTGGATCCGCCAGGCGATCACGCGGGGTCTCGCGGACCAGTCGCGCACGATCCGAATCCCGGTCCACATGAACGACAGCCTGAACAAGTTCCTGCGGGCTTCAAGCGTGCTCGAAAAAGAATTGAGGCGCACGGCGACGAACGAAGAAATCAGCCGCCGGGCGGACATCCCGGTGGAGAAAGTCCAGCTGCTTCAGAAAATCTCGCGCGATCCTGTTTCGCTCGAAACACCGGTGGGACGGATTGGGGAATCGACCCTGGGCGATTTGATCGAAGACCGCTGGGTGGGCTCGCCCGTCGATGTGGCGATCGAATCGAACGTTCGCGATGAAACCGCGGGGATTCTGAAGATGCTTTCCCCCAAAGAGGAGAAGGTCATCCGGCTGCGGTTCGGCATTGGATGCGAACGGGAGCACACACTCGACGAGATCGGGCAGGAGTTCGACGTGACTCGCGAGCGGATCAGGCAGATCGAAGCGATGGCATTGCGCCAGTTGCGTGCGCCGGAGCGCACCCGCATGTTGCGCGCGCTCCTGACCGCGCGGTAATTACAGCGTTCAATCGGGCGCCGAATGCCCATTTTACGACTCGTCGTAATAACTCTCGATCGACTCTGCCAGTGCATCCGCCAGCCGCTCGCTGGTGACGATCCCCTTAGCGCAATCGGCTGCGAGACTGCCATCGGACGATACTACGGCGATGGACGTGCCGGTCCGGTGCATGCTTTCCAGGCTGTCGAGCAGTGTAAGATCTTCCGGTCGCGGACAGGACTGAAAAGGTGGGCATTCGTTTCGAGCGCCTCCGGCATGCGGTGGCCGCGCCGCACCAGCTTGAAGGTATAAATGCTCTCCGGGGAAAGCCACTTGCGTACCTGATAAGCGATCGCGACGGTGAGGGTCATGGGGATGATGACGTTGTAGTCGAGCGTCATCTCGAAGATCATGACGATTGCCGCCAGCGCGGCGCCGGTAGAGCCGCCGACCAGCCCTGCCATTCCCGCCACCGCAAACGCCGGAGCGCTGATGCCGGCGCTCGGGAAAAGCCGGGCGAGCAGGATTCCATAGGCTCCGCCGAGCGTGGCTCCCATAAACAGAGAAGGAGAGAAAATGCCGCCGGAGGCCCCCGATCCAGGCGCCACGCATGTGGCCAGCAGTTTCGCCGCCGAGAGCAGCACCAGCAGCAGCACGGGCCGCTGCCAGCCCATCAGGACGTCCTGAACGGTGGCGTACCCGGCACCTTCGGTGTAGTAGTGCCCGAACGAGGCCATCAGGGTATAGAACAACACGCCGGCAACGGCCATCCCGAGCACGTGCTGGCGATAACAACTGCCGCCCACGCCCTTCTCGAAGAAATCCTCAACCCAATAGACGGATCGAACGAAAAGCGCAGACATCAGCCCGGCCAGAATCGCAAGTCCGACGTAGGACAACAGCACGAGCGGGTTCCCGATTCTGAAATCGAGCGTCTCGAAAGACGGAATGATGAAGGACGGATGACGGTCGAGATGGTCACCGGAACCAGCGTACGGGCGCTCACCTCGTGCATCGTGATTTCCACCGCGAACGACACTCCGCCCACCGGCGTGTTGAATGTTGCCGCAATACCGCCGCCGGCGCCGCATGCGATCGGGGTCATGCGCTCCCACACGGGCAGCCGCAGCATTTGGGCCAGAGACGAGCCAAACGAGGAGCCGATCTGAATAATAGGACCTTCCCGGCCGACCGATCCGCCGCTGCCGATCGAAATCGCCGACGCAAGCGATTTGATCAGCGCCACCACGGGCCGGATGATGCCTTTGTTGTAGTGAAACGCATCCCTCGCCTCGGGCACGCCGTGTCCACGCTCCTCGGGAGCGAAATTTTTCACCAGATACGCGACCGTGTTGAGGATCGGGGCGGCATTCACCGGATCCTGTTCATGCGCATCCTGTTATCGTATCCTCACTCACTCATTCACTCACTCTCTGAAACGGGATGGGTCGGGATTTGCCCCGACTGAATTACGACGGCGGCGAACATGCCTGATGCGCGCACTTCTTCTGTTCGCTCTGAGTCATGATATTGTTTCTCCCCGAACACCAGTGTAAGGACAAGAACGTCAATGGAACGTCAAAAACGCGGCTTGAGCCTCCTCCTCAGTTTTCGTAGTATGTCCGGATAGCCGTGGAAAATTTAAGTTATACAGAACTTACACGTGACTTACCCGGTTCCAGTACTCTTGTATCGACGTCAGCTTCAATCGCAGCTGGCGGTAAGTGGATTGAATGGAACGGTGGCTATTCATTGCTGTCCAAATTAGCGGAGTAGGTGAAGCAGGGCTGAAAAGCGAAAAAGAGCCAAGCCTCTGATAGGTTGAATTGGGTTCCAGCAAGAACCAAAACAAACTGAGGAGGCTCGGCCCATGA
>Ga0207933_1000289_pt1 | contig 52069 bp, 47 predicted proteins | sample NGESurdeep092012_4_FD_184488 | JGI IMG/M metagenome (GOLD analysis project Ga0207933, IMG submission 184488) | Arctic peat soil microbial communities from Barrow, Alaska - NGEE Surface sample F53-3 deep-092012 (SPAdes) | ecosystem: Environmental > Terrestrial > Soil > Wetlands > Peat ... | reverse complement strand
TGACGTAGTTGGTTCACAGAGAATCCTCCTTCTCTGCGAACCAAACTACCCCGGCGGCCACAAAAGCTGGTTCAGCCGCACGCGGAAGCGTCCGCCGCCGCAGCGGCTTCGTTCAAGTCGGCTTCCCGGAACGTTCTTGGCGCATCAGCAGCCCGCCCGCGCCGCCCGGCGCCTCTGGTCTTTCTATTCCCTACTCCCTGTTCCCTGTTTTCATGTCAAGCCCCGCACCCAAAAATAAATCCGCCCGCCTCCCCTAATCCCTTTCTTCTCTGATCTCTGTTCTCTGATCTCTTCTCTCCGAAGTTTGCCGATGATTACGTCCGAAAGGCGCACACTGGAACCAGGTCGAAACAGAATCGCCATCCCGCCGCCCGCAAGAAATCTTGGCCGGTCAGCCACAATTCGCAGCAACCGCAGAAAATAAATTTCTATTTTTAATTTCGCCTGAGGCGTACGTTTTGCGCATAAGTTCTTTAGAATCGTCCATAGTTGCACTAGATTATGTGCGATATTACTAGGAAATAACTGTTAATTCTTTAGTAAACATTCACCGCTACCGTCTTATCTGGCCCCGCCGCCTTACCCCATCCTCTCGCCGAGCTGGTTGATCACCCGATAAGCCGAGAGCGCCGCGCCCTCCTGCCAGCCAACTAGTCGGCTGGTGTGGTCGCCGGCAAAGTAGACACGGCGATCAGGCGCTTGCAGGGTTTGGAGCGCCTTATCGTCATTCCATGCCTTGTTGATCCAGGAACCGAGGTTGTGCGGGATGTTTCCCCAGCTCACGTAAACAGGGTTCGCCAGATCCTTCCCGTGGCCGGGATGCAGCAGCTCGATCGAGCGCCGCGAAGCGTCGAGCTTGGCCTGCATCGAAGGCAGATGGCCGAAGGCGAAGCCGTTCTCTCTAGCAGTGCGATACGAGAGTTCAGTCTTGGCCAGCAGTGCGGGCAGCGAAGCGGCCGCCGGTTCTAGCTCGACCGAGTAGCCGCCGATCACAATGCCGCTCGGTGAAAAGAACCGCGCGCTCGGGTACCAGACCAGGTCTACAGTCTGCTGCAAATAAGAGATGCCGCCGAAAATGTTCGCTTCCTTCTCCCAGAAGCGCGGCGCCTGCCATGCAATTTTGTACGCCGAGTCGTACTGTACCGTATCCAGGATCGCGCGAATCGGCGCGCTGAAGTCCGCGTCGAGCGTGCGCGCAATCGTCAGCGGCATGGCGCAGATGCAGTAGTCGGCCTCAATCGTCTGGCTGGAGCCCGGGGCCCCAGTATTGCCCGAGCCATCGCTGTATGTGACAGTGACGCCCGAGTCCGACTGGCGAATGCGGCTGACCACCGCGCCGTAGCGAATCACGGAGTCGAGTCGCGATGCGAACGCGAACGGAATCCGGTCCATGCCGCCGATGGGCTGAAACATGGTGGGCTGCCACTCGAAGGCTTCTTCCACCAGCATGCCCGTCCAAAGATCGGCGTCAAGCAGCTCCTGCATGGCAAGCGGATCGTTGATGACCGGCGTTTGCTTCGTTGCGCCGGGCGGAACTTTGTAGCCGGAGCGATCCGTTCCGCGAAACAGCAGATCGGGATTCAAATCGCCGTACTGGCGCAGGAACTCGATCATGCGCTCGCGGTCGTCCACGGTAATTTCCTGATCGAGCGCGCCCTTTTTGATGCACTTGGCCAGCAGCTCGCTCACGTGGCCGCGCGTGTCGTTCACCACGCGGCGTTCGGGCACTGCCACACCGCCGTTCAACTTATCGCTCTGCATCAGCGCACTGCGCGAGGAGTTCACTTCGACTTCAAGCGCCACGCCCAACTCGTGGCAGTAGCCGAGCATCGTGTGGTGCGTGGAGGGTAGGCGCGCGGGGTCGGCGTTAAAGTAGTGGCCTTCCTCGAAGGCGCAGGTCTGGCGCGTGCCGTCGGTGAAGTCCACCTCGGTGCCGTTGCGGATGCTCCAGTTGCGTCCGCCGGGGCGCTGGCGCGCCTCGAGAATCGTGCACGACCACCCTGCTTTGCTCAGCTCGTAGGCCGAGACAAGGCCGGCGATGCCCCCGCCGAGAATCACCACCCGTGTGCCTTTGCCGTCGACAAGACGCAGCGGGCCGGTTTCGCCAACCGCCTCAGGAATGGCCAGCAGCCCAAGTGACTGCATCAGGACGAAGGCGGCGCCGTACCCACCGGCTTGACCGGCTCGCATCAAGAACTCACGTCGCGTGAGGCTCATCTTATTTACCTTTCTGGAGATAGAGGTTTAGGACCGGCGAGGGATCGTTGAACCGGATAGCTATTTATACCGCCAAAAGACGGACCGACAGGCAGCCCTGGCAACTGTTTCGGAAAATTCTTGAAAATTACTTGACACCATACACTGTTTGTCATACAGTGTGTTATGTACAGTGTATGGAGTACAGCATGACCTTGACCGAAAACCTCTTTGAAAACCTTCGTTTGGAACTGCGGCGGGGCTGTCTCACGCTTGCGGTCCTGGCGCAGCTCAAGCAGGAGCACTACGGATACACGCTGCGCAAGGCGCTGGCCAGCCGCGGCATGGAGATCGAGGAGAGCACCCTCTATCCGTTACTGCGCCGCCTTGAATCGCAGGGACTGCTCACTAGCGAGTGGCGCGAGGAAGAGAAGCGCAACAAGCGGTTCTACCGGCTCTCAAGCGACGGCGAGCAGATTTTTGCTCGCCTGCTCGAGGAGTGGAACTCAATCAACACATCAATAACGAACCTTTTGTAGCACCAACCTGTTGTAAGGAACCAACGAAAACTGCAAAGAACTGAGGAATGACATGGAACTTCTCGATCGTTATCTTCAAGCCGTTAGAAAACACCTGCCGTGGCAGCGGCAGGACGACATCATCGCCGAGCTGCGCGCGAACCTCGAAGCGCAACTCGAAGACAAAGAGGCGGAGCTGGGCCGGCCGCTCACACAGCAGGAAGCAGAAGAATGGCTCAAGCAGATCGGCTCGCCCATCCAGGTGGCCGCGCGCTACCAGCGCCAGCAGTATTTGATCGGGCCAGCGATTTTCCCGACGTACTGGTACGTGCTGAAGCTGGCATTTTTCTGGATCACGACGGTTTATGTGATTGCGAGGGTGGTCACCGTCGCGGCGCAGGGATCGAGCGTGGAAGCTTACGCGGGAATCGCGCTGGGGCTGCCGTGGATCTGGCTGGTGAATGCGGCGATCATCACGCTCGTTTTTGCCGTGATCGAGTTGTCGGGCAAGCCATTGGGGGGGAAGATCGCGCCGATTGGGGCTGGTTGGTCGCCACTTGACCTGCCCCCGGTGGGCGCGGGCGATGGAGAGAACAAGCCGTGGAGCTTTGCCAAGGCGATGGCCGAAGTGATCTTTGGATGCTTGTTTTTTGCGTGGCTGCTTCTGGTGCCGCACTACCCATTTCTGTTGTTCGGTCCCGGCGCATGGTATCTGGCTTCGCTGCCCTACCAGCTTGCGCACGCGTGGTGGCCGTTTTACTGGTGCGTCGTAGCCATCAACGGCTTCGAGCTGATGTGGAAGATCGCGGACCTGTCGGGAGGCGCGTGGCACAAGCGGAAGCTGTGGCGGCATTGGGCCATGCATTTGCTGTCGCTGCTTCCGCTGGGAATATTGCTGGCCGCGCCGGGGCAACAACTATTTCTGGCCAAGAATGCAGCGGCGAATGCAAAGGCGTTGGCCGACGCGAACAAGGGACTGCACACGGGCCTGATGATCGCGGTTGCGGTGGTGGCGCTGCAGATTGTATGGCACGCAGGGAAAATGCGAGTGGAAGCTTACCGGAAGCGCGTGGCGGCGTAATAGTCGCCACGCATCACACCTGCATCACTTCGGCTTCTTTCTTCTGCGAGAGCTCTTCCATGCGGCGAATTTCACCGTCGGTCATCTTCTGCACTTCTTCAAGCGCGCGCTTTTCGTCGTCCTCGCTGATCTTCTTATCCTTGGCAAGCTTCTTCAGGGCATCATTACCGTCGCGGCGAACATTGCGCACCGCTGTGCGATGCTCTTCAAGCACCTTATTAATGTGCTTGCATACGTCTCGGCGACGTTCCTCGGTCATGGGCGGAATGGGAACGCGGATAACTTTTCCGTCGGAGATGGGATTGAAACCGAGGCTCGCGGTTTGGATGGCTTTTTCGACCTCTTTCAATACGGTCGGGTCCCACGGCGAGATCACGATGAGCTGCGGCTCGGGCGCGGATAGCTGCGCCATTTGATTGAGCGGCGTTGGCGTTCCGTAATAGTCCACCTTGATCTGGTCAAGCATATGTACGCTGGCGCGGCCGGTGCGCGTGGCAGCCAGATTGGCCTGAAAATCGGCCACGGATTGATCCATGCGGCGTTTCAAGTCACTGTAGAGGCCCTTGAGTGCCGGATTACCTTCCATGAATGATGCCATTCGAGCTTTTCCTCGCTGCGCAAAATCGTCAACGGCTTATTCTACAACTCCGACGGTGGTCGGATGCGCCAAGGAAGGCTGCAAGAGCCGGCGTCAGCCCTGGCCTTCGTTGGATTTGTCTGATGGTTCCTCCCAGATGAAACGGCTGAATGACGGGCCTGCGAAATAGGTGGCGACGACCCCAGCGAACGCGAAGACCTGCAGCCCTACGAAAAAAAAGATAAAGGTTATCCCTACGTTTCGCTGATGGCCAAAGGCAATAAGAATCAAGCTGGCGAGGATCATCAGAGCCGCGGAAACCGCAACAGCTATCGCCAACACTGACGCGGTAGCCGAGAAAAGCGCAGCCAGAAAGCTCCCGAGCGTGGGGTCGCGTAGGTCCCGAATCCGCTTGTGAGTGATGCGGGCTATTACAACGACTAACAGGATGCAATCGATCAGCCCGAACGGGCCTGCTATCAGAAAGTTCATCTGGCCCTCCTGCAACTCGGTCTACGCCAGAGCAGCCAAGCCAGTTGCCGCGGCCTGCTCATGCGCGTGATAGCTTGATCGCACCAGCGGCCCCGACTCGACATGGCGAAAACCCATCTTGAGCGCTTCAGTTTTAAGCTCGGCAAATTCGCGCGGCGTATAAAGCCGCGCCATCGGCAGGTGGTCGCGCGACGGGCGAAGGTACTGTCCTATTGTCAGAATGTCGCAGCCCACACGGGCGAGGTCGCGAAAAACCTCGAACAGCTCGTGCGTTTCTTCGCCGAGGCCAACCATCACGCTGGATTTTGTAATGCAGCTTGGTCGCAGCTCCTTCGCGTAGCGCAGTAATTCCAGAGTTCGTTCATAACGCGCGCCGGAGCGAACAACACGATAAAGCCGCGGCACACTCTCCGTGTTGTGATTGAGGACCTCCGGCCGGGCCTCGACCACTGTACGAATGGCTTCTTTGTCGCCCTGAAAGTCGGGGATCAAAACTTCAACACGGCAGCCGGGCGCCTGCCGGCGAATCTCCGCGATCACAAGAGCGAAGGCGCGCGCGCCACCGAGATTATCGTCGTCGCGATTCACGCTGGTGATCACGGTGTGTTCGAGTCCAAGCGTGGCCACGGCCTGCGCTACGCGGCGCGGCTCGTCGAAGTCGATCGGCTCGGGCTTGCCTTTGGGCACAGCGCAGAATCCGCAGCGGCGCGTGCAAAGATTGCCCAGCATCATAAAGGTCGCAGTTTTGTGGTGCCAGCACTCGCCGATGTTGGGGCAATGGGCGCTTTCGCACACCGTATGCAGGCCGAGCGAGCGCGCCAGCCGCTTGAGGCTGTGGTAGTTCTCGCCCACTGGCGCGCGGGCCTTCAGCCACGCCGGCTTGGGGGCGGGCACGCGGCGCGCGGGTTCAATCTGCACCAGCTCCATCCTGCTTATTGTAGCCAGCGCGCCCACTTCGCGACGTGCTACTCTGGGCACAATTGCCAGAGCACTCACACGAAGAACTATGCAAAGCATTTCAGTGGCCATCGTCGCATGTAATGAAGCGGAAAACATCCGTCGCACGCTGGCCAGCGTCGCCTGGGCCAACGAGATCAACCTCGTCGATTCGGGTTCCACCGACCGGACGGTCGAAATCGCGAAGAGCTTTGGCGCGCGAATTTTCTACGAGAGCTGGAAGGGCTACGGCCCTCAGGTCAACTCCGCGCTGGATAAATGCACCTGTGACTGGATCCTGAATCTCGATGCTGACGAATGGTTGACGCCGGAACTGGCCAGCGAAATTCAAGCTCTGCTCGGCGGTGAGCCCATTTACGCCGCCTACATGATTCCCCGGCTCAATTTCATCTTCGGCCGCTGGATGCGCCACGGCGGCCTCTACCCAGACCACAAATTGCGCCTATTTCGCCGCGGTGTTGCGCGCCTGTGCGAAGATACCGAGCCTCACGCCACGCCCAAGACGCAAGGGGCAACCGGCAAGCTGAAAAACCACATGCTTCACCTGCAGTACCCGACGGTGCAGTATTACATCGAGCACATGCAGCGCTACAGCACCGCGACTGTTCCGCTTTTCCTGCGCACGGGCAGGACAAGCGATTCGATTTTCACCTTCGTGATAAACACGGTTCTCAATCCAGCTCTCACGTTTGTCAAGAACTACATCTTTCGCGGCGGATTTCTCGACGGCAGGGAAGGGCTGATCTTTCACTTGAATCATTCCGCCTACGTCAACTGGAAGTTCGTAAAAGCGTGGGAAGCGCATCGCGCCGCTGATGCGAAAACCATTCAACCCGTCAAATCTATCGATCCGGCTAGCGACTCCAGCACGCAAAAATCTTCTGAATGAACTCGTCGCCCCAGTTCGCCACGCCCACTTATCTACTGGTCATGACGGCCACGATCGCGCCGGCACTAACTCAGGTCAAGCGCTCCTCGCCGCAGGTCCGTCTTGAGGATTACAAACGCGCACTGCGATTCTGGCTGAGCTACTCCCATCCAGCCGCAGCGAGAATCCTGATTCTCGAAAACTCCGGCGCGGACCTGAGCGAATTGCGCGCGATAGCGCAGACGGAAAACCCATTCAACCGCGAGGTTGAGTTTCTATCGCTGCCGGTTCACGAAATTCCCGTCGGCGCCAACTACGGCTACGCCGAAATGCAGACGCTCGACGAAGGCGTGGCCCTAAGCAAACTCCGCAGCGTTACCACGCACATGATCAAAACAACAGGTCGCCTCACGTTTCCCGCGCTGGGCAAGGCCCTCGACCGCATCGAAAACTCCTGCCCCGCTCCGCTCGAGTTAATGATCGATTGCCGCAGGCTCGGCCTCTTCCGTCGTGGATACGACGCCCGTGTGCAACTCTTTGTCTGTTCGCATTCTTTTTATGACCGCGTGCTGCGCCAATCGAATCGCGAGATGAATTCGACCGACGTTCGCCTTCTGGAACATCTGATCTACCGCAAGGTAATTCCATTCAAAGGCCAGCCGGGCTGCTATCTGCGCTTCCCGTGCAACATTGACCCCGTGGGCCACTTCGGCTTCAAAGACCGGCGCTACGATTCGCCGCTCACCGCTCTTACGCGAAGCACGCGCGCGCTTCTGCGCGTCATTGCGCCTGGCTACTGGTCCTAGATTCTGATGGGAAGATTTGAGCGGATTAGAATTGGCTCGCGTTGGCTGGCGCGTCGCGGCCTTTCTCGTGCCTATTTCAGTTTGTCCCGAACATCGCCACGCACCAGATAAAGAAAAATGATCAGATTGAGCAAGCCCTGAACTAGCGCCGGAGCGGCGTGTTGGCTCGTGAAGGACCACAGAGACCAACCGGACAGAATCGCTACAGCGGCAAGTGTAAGCGCCCACGCCCAGCGCAAAAGCAGCAGCAAGCCCAGCGCGCCGGTGATGAATAGCGCAGCAAAAATAAGATAGATGGGCGGGTATTTCCCTTCGACTACGGCGATGATCGCGCTGCCGGAGAGCAGCAGCATGTAAAGGCTGATCGCAATCAGGCCCGGGAGCTTGAGCAACGAAGGCTGCTGCCACTTCCCCCTTGCATGCAGCGGCGAAGTGTTGCGATCAGTGGGGCCCGGGTTGGCATTGGTGTTCATAGTGTGTGCAAGTAAGCGAGCAAGTCAGCGAGTTGTTCGTCGCTCACCTGCGCAGGCGGCATCATTCCTCGACCGTCGAGAATCGTAGCCGTAAGTCTTTCGTCAGTGGGTGGTGCTCCGGAGGGCATGGCTTTCACCTTGGTGATCGCCTGCAATCCGGGCCCGTGCAGCGGCTTAGTTGAAGTGGGATTGTGGCAGCGCGCGCACTTCGCCTGGAACACTGCCGCGCCGCGAGCCTCCTGGGGCGTCCACTCTGACGAGGGCATCGACGGCGGAAGTTTGCGGCAGCCGGCTAAACCGAAGGCGAATGTGGTTAAAGCAGCAGCCATCAGGAGATTCCACGTCCGCATTACCTTCCATGATACCGCCGCTTAATCCGCGCTCAGCATTCAGAAAGAACGAATGTTACCCCCTTTGCCACTCCAAACCCGAACCAATCCATTCCTGCAAGGAATTGGCGGCGCCGAGAGAAAATACTTTGCTGCGCTGGATCTTCACTCCGCCGCGGCGATGGCTTCGGCGATGCGGTCGATGGCCTGCTCTTCAGCGTTACCGCCGGGGTAGCGGCCGTTGACCAGAATCGAAAATGCCACCGTGCGGCCGCTCGCTGCATTCACGTAACCGGAGAGCGCGTTCACCTCGCTTAGCGTGCCCGTCTTGGCCCACATCTTTCCCTTAAGCGGCGAATTCGTAAAGCGGTGATCGAGCGTACCGTCCACGCCGGCCACGGGCAATGTCTCGCGCCATTCCTCGCCCCATGATTGCTTCGATGCATAGGCCAGCAACCTCGTGAACGCGCGCGGCGTCATCTTGTCGTCATTGCTCAGGCCGCAGCCGTCAACAAGATAGAAGTCCGCGTCGTCCACGCCCGCGTTGACCATGAACTGGCGCACCACGCGCGCGCCCTCTTCAAAGCTGCCGTCGGCCCCGTAGAGCTTGCCTAGCAGGCGAAGAAGAAGCTCGGCGTGCAAATTCTGGCTGGTCTTGTTGGTCACGGTAATTTCTTCGGCGATGGGCACCGACATATGCGCGCCCAAAATGCGTCGGCCGTCGGCGGGTGCTGCGATGGAGGTGAAGTTGCCGGGCGTGAGGTTAAGCGGCTTTTCGCGTTCGACGGCAAAGTCGCCCGTGCCTGTCTGCTCTTCGTGGCGCGACTCCGCATCTCCGGTCACCTTGATGCCGCGCAGCAGCAGCGCCTGCTTGAACGCCGCCGCTGTGAACTGCGCCGGGTCGTCAACGGCCATCGCAACGCGCAGTCCACCGGCGGGCGCCGTGCCCCAGGCGCGCACGAGCGTGGAGCCGGGACGCCGTTCCAGGCCGGGTTGGGCTTGCTGGCCGGCGTCCACGGGAGTCATGCGATTGTCGATCGTGTAGTAGTCCACATCCGGTGTCCAGTCCGCTTGGGTTGCGCCCGGCATTGTGGGGTCCGCCGTAATGGTGAGCTCGTCCGTGTTGTCGTTGAAGGTAAGCGCGGAGACGGGCGCGCCGTAGCTCCATTGCAGCTGGTCCCAACTCCAGCCCAGCGGATAAGGCTCACTCAAAAAGAATGTATCGTCGCCGATCACTTCACCATCCACCGTGCGCACGCCCGTTTGCTCCACCTGCTCGGCAAGTAGGCCCAGAACGTCCATGGCCGTCTTCGGTGCCGAAGTCGGCAAACTTTCTGCGGAGGCCGGAGGAGTCGTTCCCGGCTCAACGTACGGGTAATGACGCGCATTGATCGTTGGATCGCCCACGCCCAGCAGCACCAGGTTGCCGTGCAATGTGCCGCTCGCGTCGATATCGCCATCGGCTGCCGCGAATGTAGTCCAGGTCAGCGTGTCCACAGGCAGCAGGGCAAAGGCCGCGGCAGTCGTGGTGACTTTGGCGTCGGAAGCAGGCGAGAAAAGGTGCGCATCGTTAAGCCCGTAAAGTGTTTGCCCGTCCAGGGTGGTCACGCTGATGCCGAAGTCCGCGTGGCTCAGCGCGGGGTCTGCAAGAATGGCCGCGATGCGGTCGGCAAGCGGGCCAGTCGTGGGCACGCGCGGCGCAATGTGGCGGGATATGCTGGGCGCTTGGGCGTGAGCTTGCGCTGACAGGCCGAAGCTGCAAATTAAAAGGCTGCTCCATGCAAGTTTTCGCGGAATTAAAACCATGCCCCGAAGTGTAGCAAAGATACTTGGCAAAAAGCCGCAACACTGCGGCGTACCATCGAAATGAGGCAGCATGAGAGTCAGTGCACAATGGCGGCTGCGGACACGGATCCTCGACCTGGGACGGCGCACGCTCGTGATGGGCGTTGTGAACATTACTCCCGACTCGTTCAGCGACGGCGGCCTGTTTCTCTCGTTTGATGCGGCAATTGCACAGGGGCTCAAGCTCATCGACGAAGGCGCGGACATTCTCGATCTCGGCGCGGAGAGCACTCGCCCCGGCTCCCGCGCAGGCGCGCTTGGCGCAGCGGGCGGTCCCAATGCAGCAATCAGCGCCGATGAAGAGCAGGCGAGGATGCTGCCCGTGCTCGAAGGAATTTTGTGCGCTCGGCCTGACGCAGTGGTTTCTGTCGACACGTACAAAGCTGTGACAGCGCGCGCAGCTCTCGCGGCGGGCGCGGAGATCGTGAACGACGTCAGCGGATTCACATGGGATCCTGCAATCGCCGAGGTCTGCGCGGAGTTTGGCGCGGGAGTGGTGCTCTCGCACTCGCGCGGCCGACCCGAAGACTGGCGCTCGCAACCGCGGCTTGAGCCCGATTCGTTGCTGGCCACGATGCACGAGGGGCTGGCCGCGAGCCTAGCCGTTGCCCATCTCGCCGGAATTTCGACGAACTCGATCGTAGTCGACCCCGGCTACGGATTTGGCAAACGCTTCGGCGAAAATTACGCACTGCTTGCGCGACAGGCGGAATTACTCACACTGGGCCGGCCGCTGCTTGCGGGACTGAGCCGGAAATCATTCCTCGGCCACACGCTGGCGCCGCTCTTCGGCGGCGAGTCCGCGCCCACGCGCGCACGTGAAAACGCAAGTCTGGCCGCGATGACCGCCGCGATTCTCAATGGCGCGTCGATCGTGCGCGTACACGCAGTTCGTCCCGCGGTAGAAGCCGCACGGATCGCCGACGCCGTTCTCGCTGCAAAATGAATCCGCCCGGAGCTACACGCTGATGCCAACCTTGTGCCGCGGCCACAGCGGGCGTAGCGCGGTGTGGTTGGTCACCGGCTCGCCGTCGCACTCCACTTCGATCACGGTAGCCGGCTGGTCGGGCGCAGCCAGCGGCAGGCCCGTAAGTCTCAGGGTGAATTCATCCTGCGTGAAGTCGACTTTCTGCCCGGTCTTGACGAGCCTTGCCGAGAGCGCCTTCGGCTTCAGCCCCGCGAACGCCACCACCACCTCGGGCTTGTAGAAGTCCAGCCACTCGGCCGCCGGCGTGTGGCGCGGCCAGAAATTCACATGCACATAGAGCGTGTTGCTGCGACGCGTAAAGTTCAGGTTCGTCGCCCACTCGGCGTCAATGCGCTCCGCGCCGTAGATCGCGTTGCCATTCGTGTCGAGCCATTTTCCCACCGTCTCCAGAATCTCCACCGACTCCGGAGGCACCGAACCATCCGGCTCCGGCCCGATATTCAGCAGATAATTTCCGCCGTCGCCCGCGCAGGTGATCAGGTTGTCCACAATCGCCTTTGGCGTCTTCCATGCGTCGTCCCCGCGGTTGAAGCCCCAGCTGTCGTTCAGCGTCATACACGTTTCCCATGCGCGGCCGGCCTCGGCAGCCTGTATGTGCTGTTCCGGCGTGGTGAAATCGCCCGGCAGCAGGTTGCGGTTATTCACGATGATGTCGGGCTGCAACGAGAAGACCATCTCGTTCATCCGCTCTGACTCCCACTGCTCGGCGGTCAGCGGCCACGCCACGTCATACCAGAGAATGTCGATCTTGCCGTAGTTGGTCATCAACTCGCGGATCAGCCCGTGCGTGTAGTCGACGAACCGCCGCCGCGCTGCTTCATCCGTTTTGCAGATGGCGCCGTCGGGGTGGTGCCAATCCATCAGCGAATAGTAGAAACCCACGCGCAGCCCTTCGGCACGCGCCGCATCAACGAACTCGCGCACCAGGTCGCGCCCCGGCCCCTGGTCCATCGCGTTGTAGTCGGTCAGTTGCGTGTCCCACTGGCAAAAACCCTCGTGATGCTTGGTCGTCATCACCATATATTTCTGGCCGGCGCGCTTGGCCAGCCGCGCCCAATCGCGTGCGGCATTGGGCTTGGGATGAAAATGCTTGGCCAGCAACTCGTACTGCAACAGCGGAACACCCTCGTTTTCCTTGGCCCACTCATGCTGCCCGATCACGCTGTAGAGGCCCCAGTGGATGAACATGCCGAACCGGGCCTCGTGCCACCATGCCATGCGCGCGTCGCGCGTCACGGCTTGCTTCAGGTCGGCCGGCGTTGGAGCGGGTGGGGGCGCTGCCTGCGCGCTGGCGCTCTGGGCCAATCCCAATCCGTCGGCATTCGCAACGGTCAACGCCGCGGCGCCAGCAGCGCCAAACTGCTTCAGGAACGATCGTCTCGTCCTCTCGCTCAAGTCCATTGTGGTCTCCTTGTCGCCATCGCAGCGTCCGCGGCGCACCTGTCTTCGCGTAGGGAAATAGAACAGGGCGGCGCTGCAGGATTTCGCCCGGCAGGATTTCGTCCCCGCGGGCGCACGAATAATCCTAGACCAACCCGCGGCGAGCGCTCCAGCGCCCCCTACTCATAAAGCCGGTCAATCTCATTTAGCTCATTTAGAATCGAAGTGGCTGCGGAGAAGCCGACCGCATCCAAATCTATAACCGCGCGCAGCGGCTCCGTAAATACTTGCTGCGGCGGGTAGTCGTGTGGAATCAGGACGGCGATGCGAGCGAAAACATCTGTAGTATTGGGTGCACAATGGGGCGACGAGGGTAAGGGAAAGATCGTAGACGTGCTCAGCGAGCGGTTTTCCGCCGTGGCGCGCTACGCCGGTGGCCATAACGCCGGGCACACCGTCATCATTGGCGAGCACAAGTTCGTCTTGCAGCTCATCCCCTGCGGCGTGCTCCGCCCGGGGTGCAAGGGCGTCATCGGCAACGGAGTGGTCCTCGATCCCATTGCGTTCCTCAGCGAAGTCGGCCGCATTCGCGAGCTTGGTGTTGAAGTTGACGGTAATCTCTTCGTCTCCAACCGCGCGCAGGTCATCCTGCCCTACCATCGCATGATTGAGTTGGCTGCAGAGAGCGCGCCAGGGCGCAAGAAAATTGGCACCACCAGCCGGGGTATCGGTCCGGCCTACGAAGACAAGATGGCCCGCAGCGGCCTTCGCGTAGTCGATCTGCTGCACACCGCGCTGCTCAAGACGCACATTGAGGCGGCCTGCGCGGAGAAGAACGCGATCGCTCATGCGCTCTTCGGCACCGACCCCCTCGACCCGGAAAAAATGTATCAGGAGTACGCGGCGGCGGCGGAGCAAGTACGGCCGTTTGTCACCGATACCAGCCGAATGCTCAACGGCATTCTGGCCAAGGGCGGCAGCATCATGTTCGAGGGCGCGCAGGGAACGATGCTCGACATTGACCACGGCACCTATCCTTTCGTCACCTCGTCGTCGGCTACGGCGGGGGGCGCGTCCACCGGAACCGGCGTGGGACCCACCAACATTGGCACTGTCATTTCCGTCACCAAGGCCTACGTTACGCGCGTTGGCGGGGGGCCATTTCCCACCGAGATTCACGATGCAGCCGGCGATCTGCTCCGCAAGCGCGGCAACGAGTACGGCGCGGTAACGGGGCGTCCGCGACGCTGCGGCTGGCTCGACATTCCAATGCTGCGCTATTCCAACCAGGTCAACGGCGCTGAGTGGCTTGTGGTCACCAAGCTCGATGTTCTCGACGAGCTCGAAGAGATCCCCATCTGCGTTGGCTACGAACTCGATGGCAAGGTGACTGATGAAATTCCCGCCGACGTGCACGGGCTTGAAGTGATCAAACCGCGTTATACCACGCTCAAGGGCTGGCGCCAGTCCACCGAGGGCATCACCGAATTCGACAAGCTGCCAACGGTGGCCCAGGAATACCTTCGCTTCCAGGAGCGTGAGAGCGGCGCCAAGATCGGTATGGTCTCTACAGGCCCCGATCGCGGCCAGACTATGGTGTTGCCGGAGTTTGCCGCGGCGCTCAACGCCATCACTTCCTAGCCAGGCTTTCTTCCGTCTAGTCCTCGATCCGGTTTCTCGCGTCCAATTGAAGAGTGTCATTGCGCCGAACCGGACAGAACCGGTGCAGGGCACACCAAACCGGAACTCAATCGGCGGCCGAGAGGCCTTTGTTAGAAATCCATTTGACCAGTGCACCGTTTCCAGACTACCGTGGACGCGTATGCCGGGAACTGTAAACGTCTCCCATATCCTCGCCAAGGCCGCCGCCGTGACCTCCGGCTGCTCAAAGCCGCGTGCTGCATGGGCTGTCTGCGCGGCGCTCGCACTGGCCGTATGCGTTTTTCCCCCCTCCGCAACGGCAATGGGCCAGAAGCACGAGAGCCGCCACGATGTCGATCAGCTTGAGGATGAATGGCGCGATGCAGTGCTCTCTTCAAACACCAAAGTAATGGACTCGCTGCTCGCCGTCGATTACATGGGCATCACGGCGTCGGGCACGCTGCAATCCCGCGATGAAACGCTGCAAAGCCTGAGCTCCGGCAAGACGCATTACACTCTCCTCAATATTTCCGACCAGAAGGTGCGCTTCTACGCAACCACGGCTGTGGTCACTTCTCTTGCAAATATTCAGGCCACCACCCCTGAGGGAAAGGTGATCGGCAGCTACCGCTATACCCACGTCTATGTGCGCGACGCGCACGGGGACTGGAAGATCGTCAGTTTTGAGGCCAGCCGCGTCCGGGAGCCGGGACCGCACAAGAGGAACGAGCTTCACTGAGCTCGATTCCTGCCATCATCTTCATTAGAATCATCCATATAAAGAATCTTCACTCGCCTCACTCTCGGTGGCTGATCCGCACCGTCTCTAAGAAGTCTCTCAGGCCTTGAAAACCTCGGTCTATCGGGGTACACTAAACATAATATAGGACTAAACAAGTCCTATATTGCAGGACAGCGGAGGACGCGTCCCCGCTTGGCCCAGGCAGCCCTCAAAAGTCTGATTCTGGACCCGACCCCCGCGCCGAGTCTTTTGCCGAGTCCGTTGGAGGACGAATGAGTTCAAGTGTCGATACAATTCGCGGTCTTGCCGAGCAGGACTACAAGTGGGGCTTCATCACAGACGTCGCCGAGGACCGCGTCCCCAAGGGGCTGAACGAAGACATCGTCCGCTTGATCTCCGCGCGCAAGGGTGAACCTGAGTTCATGCTGGAGTGGCGGCTCAACGCGCTGCGCCACTGGTTCACGATGAAGCGTGAAGAGGGCGAACCCAAGTGGGCGAACCTGACCATCTCTCCTATCGACTACCAGAACATCTCCTACTACTCGGCGCCGGTGAAGAAGCCGCAGCTCGACAACCTCGATCAAGTGGACCCGGAGATTCTGCGCACGTATGAAAAGCTCGGCATTCCGCTCCTCGAGCAGCAGCGCCTGGCCGGCGTGGCCGTCGACGCGGTCTTTGACTCGGTCTCGGTAGCCACCACCTTCAAGGGCAAGCTGGCGGAAATGGGCGTGATCTTTTGCTCGTTCTCTGAGGCTGTCCAAAAGCATCCCGAACTGATCAAGAAGTACCTCGGCTCGGTAGTTCCGCAGACCGACAATTTTTATGCAGCGCTCAACGCCGCTGTGTTCACCGACGGATCGTTCGTATACGTGCCCAAGGGTGTTCGCTGCCCCATGGAGCTGTCCACTTACTTCCGTATCAACGCCGCGGAGACAGGCCAGTTCGAGCGCACGCTGATCATTGCCGACGAAGGCGCGCAAGTGAGCTATCTCGAGGGCTGCACGGCGCCAATCCGCGACGAAAACCAGCTGCACGCCGCGGTGGTGGAGTTGATCGCTCTCGACAATGCGCAGATCAAATACTCGACGGTGCAGAACTGGTACCCCGGCGACAAAGAAGGCCGCGGCGGCATCTACAACTTCGTGACCAAGCGGGGCAAGTGCCTCGGCGTGAATTCGAAGATATCGTGGACCCAGGTCGAGACCGGCTCAGCGATCACTTGGAAATATCCCAGCTGCATTTTGCAGGGCGACAATTCCGTGGGCGAATTCTACTCGGTCGCGCTCACCAACAATCGCCAGCAGGCCGACACGGGCACCAAGATGATTCACATCGGCAAGAACACACGCTCCACGATTGTGTCCAAGGGCATCTCCGCCGGCTACGGCCAGAACACTTATCGCGGCCAGGTGAAGATTCTCAAGAGCGCGACGGGTGCGCGCAACTACACGCAGTGTGACTCGCTGCTTATCGGCGACCGCTGTGGGGCGCACACCTTTCCCTACATCGAAGTTAGAAATGCGACGGCACGCATGGAACACGAAGCGTCCACGTCAAAAATTGGTGAGAACCAGCTTTTCTATCTGCGCCAACGTGGGCTGACTGCGGAAGATGCCGTTTCGATGATCGTGAATGGATTCTGCAAAACTGTATTCAAAGAGCTGCCCATGGAGTTTGCCGTGGAAGCGCAGAAGCTGCTGGGAGTGAGCCTTGAAGGCAGCGTCGGCTGAGATTCTAGCGCCTTGTATCAGGGCACGACTTTAGTCGTGCCGCAAGCGAAACAAAAATCGACAGGGCTTTAGTCCTTGAGCGATTTGGGCTCAAAAAAGAAGTAAACCAACGGAGAGAAGAATGGCCTTGTTAGAAATTCAAGATTTGCATGCCAGCGTGGATGGCCACGAGATTCTGAAGGGGGTGAATCTGACCATCAATGCGGGAGAAGTGCACTCCATCATGGGTCCCAACGGCTCAGGCAAGAGCACCCTCGCGGCAGTGCTGGCCCGGCGTGAAACCTACGAGGTTACTGGCGGAAGAGTCCTGCTTGACGGCAAGGATCTGGTCGAGATGAAGCCCGAAGAAGCGGCGCGCGAAGGCGTGTTTCTGGCATTCCAGTATCCGGTCGAAATTCCCGGCATTGGCAACGCGTATTTTCTGCGCTCCGCGTTAAACGCGATCCGCAAGCACCGCGGTCAGGACGAGCTGGATGCCATGGATTTTCTGCCCCTCTACAAGGAGCGCATGAAGCTTCTCGAAATGGACGACAAGCTGATGAACCGCTCAGTGAACGAAGGATTTTCAGGCGGCGAAAAGAAGCGCAATGAGATTCTGCAGTTGGCCGTGCTCGAGCCAAAGCTGGCGATTCTTGACGAGACTGACTCCGGCCTCGACATTGACGCTTTGCGGATTGTCGCTCGGGGCGTGAACGCGATGCGTGGCCCCGATCGCGCCTTCCTCGTGATCACGCACTATCAAAGGCTGCTGGATTACATTACTCCGGACTTTGTGCACGTTCTGGTGGACGGAAAAATCGTTCGCTCGGGTGGGCCGGAACTGGCCCTGGAGCTCGAAGACACGGGATACGGCTCCGCTGAGGCGAGTGTCCCTGCGACTTTGCGCGCATGAGCACTGCCGCGAAAGAAACGGGAAACGAGAACGCAATGGCGACGGTAACTGGAAAGCTGAACACATATCTTGAAGCGTATGGCGAACTCGCCGCCGAGCGGCAGGAACGCGACCCTCTGTGGCTGCGCCAGTTGCGCGAGGATGCGTGGCAGCGTTTCCACGCCAAAGGATTCCCCACCACTCACGACGAGGATTGGCGCTTCACAAATCTGGCGGCTCTGGCAAAGACTCCGTTTCAGCGCGCCGCCAAAGGCGGCGTTACGGTAGCCGCGGCCCAGATCGCTGGCTTTAGCGTGCCTGGTGCAGGCTGCCGGCTCGTCTTTGTCAACGGCCACTTTGCGCCTGATCTCTCTGAAGTCTGCGACCTGCCCGACACTCTCGAAATTTGCTCGCTTGAGCGGGCCATCGCCAAGGCCATGGAAGGCAGCGCGCCCGACGGAAGCGAGTCTGTCGGCTGCGCTCCCGATGGCATTGAGCAGCACCTTGGCCGCTACGCCGACGTGCGCCGCGATGTCTTTTCCGCGTTGAACACTGCGCTCTGGGAAGATGGCGCATACCTCCGCGTCCATAGCGGAGCCGTGATCGACCAGCCCATTCATCTTCTGTATGTTTCGGCCGGCGTCGGCGCAGAAATCATGACGCATCCGCGCACGCTCATCGTTGCCGAGCCAACCAGTCACGTTGCGGTCATTGAGGATTACGTCTCCATCGGCGGCGAGGCTGCCTTTTCCAACTCAGTCACAGAACTTGTGGCCGGGCAGGATGCCGTGGTCTCGCATTTTCTCGTCGAGCGCGAAAATCTCGCCGCTTTCAACATATCCACGCTGCGCCTGGAGCTGGCGCGCGGTGCCAACGTTTCATCGCACTCCATTCTTTTGGGCGGCGGCTTGGTGCGTAACAACGTTCATCCCGTTCTCGCCGGCGAGGGCGCAGAGTGCCTTATCAATGGCCTTTTTGTGGGCGCTGGAAGCCAGCATCTCGATAACTACATGCTGGTGGAGCACGCGCAGCCGCAGTGCTCGAGCCGCCAGTTTTACAACGGCATTCTCGATGACCGCGCCCGCGGCGTCTTTCACGGCCGCATCGTGGTCCACAAGGACGCGCAGAAGACTGACGCCAAGCAGACCAACCGCAACCTGCTGCTCTCGGACAATGCGCGCCTCGATACGAAGCCGCAGCTCGAAATCTACGCCGACGATGTGAAATGCACGCACGGAGCAACCATCGGCCAGATCGAAGAGGAGCAGCTCTTCTACCTGCGTTCGCGCGGAATCGAGGAAGCCTCGGCGCGCAACCTCCTTCTCTACGCCTTCGCGGCGGAGTGCCTGGACCGCATGGCAGACTCGCCGGCACGCGAGTTCGTTGCATCGCTCATCGGCGAACGGCTGACAGAGCTGGCGCGGAACCATCAGGCAGCCGCCCTGGCCGCGCCAGAAGAGCTCGCGCAGCCGGCAGAAGAAACGCAGAACTGGGAGGGATTGGGATGACAACAATCGTCCACCCCTCCGTTCATGAACCGCTTCCGCGCGCAGCTTCGTCTCAATCCGGCTCGGGTCTCGACCTTGCGAAAATCCGCGCTGACTTCCCCATCCTCGCCGAGCGCATCAACGGCAAGCCTCTGGTCTATCTTGACAACGGCGCCACTTCGCAAAAGCCGCAGGTTGTCATTGACGCCATCGTGAACTATTACGAACATCTGAACGCCAACATTCATCGTGGAGTTCACACGCTCAGCGTGCGCGCAACCGAGGCGCACGACGCTGCGCGGCAAACGGTCAAGCAGTTCGTCAACGCAGCTGACACGCGCGAAATTATCTTTGTTCGCGGCGCAACCGAGGCCATCAACCTCGTCGCGCAGACTTACGGCCGCGTCCACGTCGGCGCCGGAGACGAAGTGCTCATCACCGCCATGGAGCACCACTCCAACATCGTGCCGTGGCAGATTCTTTGCGAGGAAAAAGGCGCGCACCTTAAAGTTGCGCCCATCGACGATCGCGGCGAGTTGCTGCTGGATGAATTTGCCAGCCTCATCGGCCCGCGCACCAAAATCGTCGCCGTCACACATGTCTCAAACGCGCTGGGAACGGTGACTCCCCTGCGCGAGATGATCGGTCTGGCCCACCGCCGCGGCGTGCCCGTGCTCGTCGACGGAGCGCAGTCTGTTCCGCACTTCGCCGTCGATGTGCAGGCGCTCGACTGCGACTTCTACGCCTTCAGCGGCCATAAGGTTTACGGACCCACTGGCATCGGCGTGCTCTACGGCAAGCGCGCGCTGCTCAACGCCATGCCTCCTTACCAGGGCGGCGGCGACATGATCAGGTCTGTCACCTTTGCCAAGACCACTTACAACGATCTGCCCTTCAAGTTTGAAGCAGGCACGCCGGACATCGCCGGAGCCATCGCGCTCGGCGCGGCGCTCAATTACATCGGCAATCTAGGCATGGACAAGATTGCCGCGCACGAAAGCCAATTGCTGGCCTACGCCACTGAAACCGTCGGCGCAATTCCCGGTATTCGCCTCATCGGAACGGCTCGCGAACGCGCCGGCGTGCTGTCTTTCTTGCTCGACAATGTTCATCCGCACGATCTCGGAACCATTCTCGACCGCGAAGGCATCGCCATTCGCACCGGCCACCACTGCGCGCAGCCGGTCATGGAGCGTTTCGGCATTCCAGCAACGGCGCGGGCGTCCTTTGCCGTTTACAACACAAAAGAAGAAGTCGACGCGCTGGTCGCGGGAATCCGCGTGGCGCGTGAGGTGTTTGCGTGAGCGCGGAAAATGGCGATCTAGGCGATCTCTATCAGGAAGTGATCCTGGAGCACAGCAAGGCTCCGCGAAATTTTCGTAAGCCGGCTGAGGCCAATCATCATGCCGAGGGCTATAACCCGCTCTGCGGCGACCGCTGCACTGTCTACATTGACATGGAAGGCGACGCCATTCGCGACATCGCGTTCCAGGGCTCCGGCTGCGCCATCTCTCGCGCTTCCGCTTCCATGATGACGCAGGTGCTCAAGGGAAAATCCAGGGCCGAGGCCGAAAAGCTCTTCGCGGAGTTCCACGCACTCGTCACGGGTAAAGAGGCTGTGCCCGACACGCCGGATCTCGGCAAGTTGAAGGTCTTCTCCGGCGTCTCCAAATTTCCCGCGCGCGTTAAATGCGCCACGCTGGCCTGGCACACGCTGCAGTCAGCTCTCGACAACAAAGACGCACCTGTTTCCACCGAGTAACGAATTTACTCTTTTACGCATTCACCAGTCACCTAATCGAATGACAGCTCCAGTTCCAGCCAATTCGAACGCAGCGCCTCTCGCAGGTCCCTTCCGCGAGGAAATGATCTTGCAGCAATTGAAGACCGTCCGCGACCCTGAGATTCCAGTCGATATCGTCAACCTCGGACTGGTCTATTCCGCCACGGCTGCTCAACTCGATGGCGGCGGCTTTCGCATTGACGTGCGCATGTCGCTCACCGCTCCCGGTTGCAGCATGTCCGATGTCATCAAGGCTGAAGTAGAGCGAAAACTCGCTGCTCTGCCTGAAGTCCGTGAAGTCCGCGTGGAAATTGTCTTCGATCCGCCCTGGAATGCCGGCATGATGTCCGAGGGAGCAAAACTCCAGCTCGGCTTCGATTCCGACTACGGCGCCCCGCCCGCAAGTTCCGGGCCGCCAAGTTTCGGATCCCCTGGCTCCGGGTCCGTGCCCTCCAGCCCTTTCAAGGTCGTTCGCTGATCGTCAGCTGTCCTCGTCCGGCGAGAGATTCTCGCCGCGAATCTCCAAATTGTCCTGCTCGCCGCCCAGCTTCTCCAACTGCCTGCGCCAGTCGAGAGAATCGACGAATCTCTGCGAGTCGCGCCAGCCCGGCTCGACGATGACGCGCAACTCGAGATAGACCTGTGTGTCCAGCAGCGACTCGATCTTCATGCGCGCTTCGGTGCCAATCGCCTTCAACTTCGACCCGCCCTTGCCGATCAGAATTGCCTTCTGCCCATCGCGCTCGCAATAGATGGCCGCTGCAATTCCTGTCAGTGGCCTTTTACCGGGCCTGGGCTTCCCCTCCGGCTCTTCGAACTGCTCGATGACCACCGCGGCCGCATACGGCACCTCTTCGCCGGTCTCAATCAATATGCTTTCTCGAATCAGCTCGGCCACCATAAACCGAATCGGCTGGTCGGTGTATTGATCCTTCGGATAAAAGCGCTCGCCGGTCGGAAGCACGTCGATGATCTTGCGCACCAGCACGTCGAGGCCGTCACGCTTCCGCGCGCTAACGGGAATCATATGCGCAAAGTTGTACTGGTGCGTGAGCGATTCGATCAGCGGCAAGAGCTGGTCCTTGCGGACAAGATCAATCTTCGTCAAAACAAGAAAAACTGGGCAGTCGAGCTTGCGCACCAGCGAGAAAAGAAATTCATCTTCGCTCGCCCAATTGGACTTGCGTTTCTCATTTTTGTTGGCTGGTCCGGGTTTCTCCGCCGTAGCGGATGAAACACGAGAGGGATCCGAATCAACTCGTATTCTCCGCGTCGCGTCCACGAGCACCAGCACCAGGTCGCGCGACTCAAGCGCTTCGTGGACCTCATGCAGCATGCGGCGGTCGAGCTGCGATCCGGGCTTGTGTACACCGGGCGTATCGACAAAAACGATCTGCGCCGCCGGGTGAACACGCTTTTGTGCCGGGACTTCGACCACGCCAATGATCCGGTTGCGCGTGGTCTGCGGCTTGGCCGTGACAATGGCCACCTTCTCGCCCGTAAGCGCATTCAGAAGAGTGCTCTTGCCCACGTTGGGCCGGCCGAGAATGGCAACAAATCCTGATTTCACGCGCGCTGCGCTCCTGACTGAACACTCCTGACCCAGTGTAGGTCATCTCGCGTTGAGCGGTGCCACACCCTCGCCGAGCTCTTGCTTTTGCCGCTAGGGTGGGTCTTGGATGTCGGCTAGGCAAAGGTTTATTTCAGTGCTTCACGCGCCCGTGCATTCCCGCTTCAAAGCTGCGCCGGTCCAGCCGCGGCAGCGCTCGCGCCACCTTGTCCGGGAATAACGCGTAATGCCGCGCCGCGATCAGCAGTTCCGGCACGCACCACACGTCTTTCTCATCAGTCATCCAGTGCTGGCTGTCTAATCGAGCTAAATTCACCGGCGTCGAATAGGAGCGCAAGGTCCGTTCGCCGCGCAGATTGTAGTAGTGCTCAAAATAGCTGAGCGCCAGCTCGCGCAGCGTGCGGTAGATGGGCGCGCGAAAGCGCAGTCCAGCGAAATTCGATTTCGCAATCCCTCCCCATAACCCGCACTCGCGGTAGAGGGCCACTACGTGGTCGTCGTCGCGAACCGCCTCCAGATCCATCACCAAGGGTGGATGCCCATTCACGCGCAAAGCCGCAGCAGCTATGAGTGCGCCCTCAAGGCAATGCCCCTTGCGCTCGCGCAACACGCGCGCAGGCGACCCCGCGGTGTCCGCGTACTTGTATTCAATCGCGTCAACAAATTTCTGTATCTGCGCCGGCGTCTTCAGTGCGCGTAGGGTGCGCAAATCTCCCGGCGACAAACCGAAGCTCTCGCGCCCGCCCCGCCGGTCCCGGTCTCGCCGATTTCCGATTCTACGCACTCGTCCACCCTTCACAGCCACAGCGCCAGCTCCAATGCTCATGTTCCCGCGATTATGCAAAGAGCATTCTGTCAGCAGGCCGCCAGCTCTCTGAGGCAGTGTAGTACACGGCCAAAGAGTAGCGTGCCCGGAAGGCCGGCGCTGCACGCGAATCACTTTGAGATGAATCGCTTGATTTACGACGACTCAGACGGCACGTCTGTATTCTTCGGAAACGGCAGCCGTCCCGTCGCCGGAAACAACCTCACTCGCTCCACCCGTCTCCCCGTTGACGCGACGATCTCCACGCGCAGATCGAGAGGATCGAGCATCACGATCTCACCTACCTTGGGAATTCGCCCCACAATCTCGCTCACGAGTCCGCCGACTGTGGCCGCTGCATAGTTCTCGCCCAATTCAACTGGCTCTCCGATCACGTCACCAAGCTGATCGGCTGGAAAGCTGCCGGGAATCAACCACGATCCCGAAGGCTCGCGCTGCGGCTCGTCAATCTGCGTATCAGTCTCGTGCTCATCCCGGATATTCCCGACAATCTGCTCCAGCAAATCCTCGATAGTCACCAGTCCCGCGGCCGCTCCGTACTCATCGATCACGATGCGCATATGCTGCTTCTCGCGCTGCATCTCGCGCAGCAGCTCGTAGCCGCGCTTGGTCTCGGGCACGAATGCGGCCGGATGCAGGATCGTCGCTACGGTCCTCGTGCGCGCTTCAACGTCGGTAATCTGCAACAAATCGTGAGCGAACGCGAGGCCTTTGATGTTGTCGAGCGAGCCGGAATAGACAGGCACGCGTGAGTAGTTGTGCTTCCGCAGCAGCTCGAGGAAACCCTCGATCGTAGTGGAGTCGGCGATTGCGAAGATTTCAGGCCGCGGCGTCATCAGCTCGCGCACCAGCATGTCGCCAAACTCGACTGCCGAGCGAACCAGCTCGCGATCGCTCCGCTCCAGAATTCCTTCTTCTTCGCCAGCCTCTATCAGCGCGTCCACGTCGGGCGCGGGAGCCTCCTCCTCTGAACCGGCGGGCGACTCGGCCAGCGCGGCGATGGAAAAGAAAAACCGGATGAATACGGTAACCGGCGTGACAGCCCACAGCAGCAAGCGAATGAGCCAGAGCAAACGTGCGACCCACAGCCCCCGCGTGCGATTGAAGAGCAGCGAGGGAATGAGCTGGTATGCGAACACGACGACCAGCACCACGGCAAGAATGGCCTGCGCAATTTCAAACGCGTTCGGCGGCCCGGGATGCGTCGGGCGGATGAAGAGCAGCGCCCCAAAGCCAAGCGCGACTACGCCGAGCGAGAGCTGCTTCAGCACTGACGCGCAAAGGGCAGCGTGTTCGCGGCTCAAGCCGAGATGCGGCTCGATACGCACTTCCCATGCGTCGAGATTCTCCTGCACCTCGCGGCTCAGAATCTTACCGAACTCGGAGTACACGCGCTGGATGTAGGAGGCCAGCGTGGCCACGACAATGAGGGCAACGAGAGCGACGATCTCGAGCGGAGTCATGGCTTGCTCCTCCGCGTCTTCGCTGACTTCGGCGTTGTCCGCTCGATCAGTCCCTGCGGCAGGCCAAGACGCGCGCGCAGTTGGCGCTCGCGCAGTTGCATCTTGCCCGCATCGGTTTCGTGGTCGTAGCCGGCCAGGTGCAGCAGCCCGTGAAGAATCAGCACCTTGATCTCCGTTGCCAGCGTGTGTCCCTGCTCAGCAGCCTGGCGGCGCGCCGTTTCCACGCTGATCGCCACATCGCCGGCCACCCGCTCCGTGGGCTTCGTGTTCTTGAGTAATTTGGCTGGGAATGAGAGCACGTCCGTCGCCTCGTCCTTACCGCGGAACCGGCGGTTCAAATCGCGGATCGTTGCATTGCTCGAGAGCAGCACGGTCACTTGGCCGCGCAAACCGGCAGCGGCTTGTGCTCCGCTCAGAAACCGGCCCAGCGTGCGCGTTGAGGGAGCGCGGAGACTCTTCGGCGGTCCCGACGCAGCCGTTTGCTTCGCATTGGCGGATGCCAATGTTGAGTCAGGCTCCAAATCTGGGTCGAGAAGAATCATCGTGCGCGAAGCGCAGCTTGCGCGGCTCCGGATTAACTCGATGATACGCGAAGCGGCAATCTACTGCGGTTTCTGCGCCTGCTCGTCCTTCCGCTCTTCGCTCTCCTGCGCGCCCACCTGCGCACCTACCTGCATCGACTCGCCCATCCCGAGCGGAAGCTCCTGCTGCCGCGGTTTTGCGCTCTCATAGGCGCGCACAACGCGCTGCACCAGCGGATGCCTCACAACGTCGCCGTCGTCAAAGTGGCAAAATGCGATGCCTTCCACGCCGTTCAGCACATTGATCGCGTCCAGCAGGCCCGACTTGCGCGGATTCGGCAGATCGATCTGCGTGATGTCGCCCGTAATCACGGCCTTTGAATTGTTGCCCATGCGCGTCAGGAACATCTTCATCTGCTCGACGGTCGTATTCTGCGCCTCATCCATGATGATGAAGGCGTCGCTCAGCGTGCGTCCGCGCATAAACGCCAGCGGCGCAACTTCGATGATGTTTTTCTCGAGCATCTTGTCCACGCGCTCGGGATCGAGCAGGTCGTAGAGCGCGTCGTAAAGCGGGCGCAGGTAGGGGTCCACCTTTTCCTGCAGCGTGCCGGGCAAAAAGCCGAGCCGCTCGCCCGCCTCCACTGCCGGCCTAACCAGCACGATGCGCCCAATGCGCTTGGCGTTGAAGGCAGCCACAGCCATCGCCACAGCCAGATATGTTTTCCCCGTGCCCGCCGGGCCCACGCTGAAAACCATATCGCTCTGCTCAATCGCCTCCACGTAGCGCCGCTGATTCATCGAGCGTGGCTGCACAGTGCGCTTGATCCCCACAGATCGCTGCTTGCCGGCTTCGGCCACCGAGCGCAGTCTGGCTGCTGGATCGGCCGCGACCAGGCGCAACATCCCGTTCAGCTCACCATTGTGCGGATGGATGCCCTGGCGTCGCAGTGTTTCAAAGTCCTCAAAGATGCCTTGTACTCGAGCCACGCTTTCTTCCGGGCCCTCCACGTGCACGGCGTCGGAGCGCAGATCGATGCGCACGCCGAGCGAGTCTTCCATCAGCTTTAGGTTTTCATCGCGGGTCCCAAACAGGGGCTCAAGATTGGGCGTGATCTCCAGAGCGATCTTCAAAGGTTTCAGCGTCCTCCGGGACGGTTAGTGTAGGCAAAAGCGGTTGTGTATATTGGCGGCAGCGGCCCCGCAAGGCTTTTGACGGAGTGTTTGTAATCAAGTGATCGGCAATTAAATGATCGGCAATGGACGCTGCATGCGCAACCGCCGGTCCTTTTCGTGACCAGTTGCGCCTGCACACGTTGTGGCAGGGCGCTTCAAAACAAACGGCTTGTTCTTTAGGGGGTCGGAGGGCGCGAGGCGAACCCAAGTTCAGAGTCCTGTCCAGCTTCCTGGCCGCCTTGCGCATTCGCGAGTTGGAGTCGCGTACCAAATCCGGTATTGCGAGAGTAGCGCCAGACGGGCAGTGCGTCAACCGTCGCATCATTACTTTTTGATGCAGCGGTTGTCTCGGGAGATACCTCCAAGGTCACGGTCGTGCCATCCGTTACACTTCATTCAATCTCGAGGCGTCTACGGATTCGCGTCTGGGGAAGCACGCCGGGAAAGGTCGCTGTCAGAGGGCCAGCCGTGAAAGCCTGTTGAATGTCCGCACTCTATATTGTCGTTCTCGTCTCCATCACCGCCGTGCTGCTGGCCGTCGCCGTCTATCGCGCCATCGGGGTCAAGACCAAGGCCGACTACCTGGTCGCCGGCCGGTCTCTTCCTGCCTTCGTTCTAGTGCTCACGCTCCTTACCTCGTGGATCGGCGCAGGCTCGCTCTTTGCCGGCGCGGAGAACGCCTACAAAAACGGCTTTGCCGCGCTCTGGCAGCCCGCTGGCGGCTGGCTCGGATTGCTGCTCATCTACTTTATTGCGCCGCGCGCGCGCAAGTTCGCCCAGTTCACCTTGCCCGACCTGCTTGAGGCGCGCTACAACCAGGCGGCGCGCGTGCTGGGCACTATCGCCATCCTCTTCGCCTACGTGGCCATCACCAGCTACCAGTTCAAAGGCGGCGGCAACGTACTGCACCTCATCTTTCCCGGCACTGTCACGCCAGAGCAGGGCACTTACATCATTGCTGCATTTGTCGTGCTCACCACGGCCCTCGCTGGCATGTCGTCCGTCGCATATATGGATGTTGCCATCGGCTCGCTCGTCACGGTCATTTGCATCCTCGCCACGCCCATGCTCTTTGTCAAGGCCGGCGGATGGGCCGGTCTGCACGCCGCGCTGCCCGAAACGCATTTCCAGGTCCTGGGCAACCTCACGCTCGTGCGCGCCCTCGAGTTCCTCGTGCCCACCATGCTGCTCATGCTCGGCAATCAGGTCATGTACCAGAAATTCTTCTCAGCAAAATCCGAGCGCGACGCACGCATCTCCGTCGTCGGCTGGATACTGGGCACGCTCCTTTTGGAAACCCTGATCGTCGCTATCGCCGTCTTCGGCTCAGCGCTCTACAAAACCGGAGAAGTGGCCGCGCAGCCCTACGAGATCATTCCGTACACCGCGCGCCATGGCCTGCCCGCGCTCATGGGCGCTCTGCTGCTCGGCGCTGTCTTCGCCAAGGTCATTTCCACGGCTTCAAATTACCTGTTCTCGCCGGCCTCGAACCTGGTCGAAGACGTCTTCGTGCGCTACATCGCGCCCGGAGCTTCAAACAAACTCGTCCTCATCGTCTCGCGCCTCGCGGTGGTGCTGCTCGGTTGCTGGGCGCTCTACCAGGCCATCTACGCGCCCAGCATTCTGGCGAAGATGCTCTACGCCTACACCATTTACTCTGCCGCGGTCACTCCCGTTGTGCTCGCCGCGTTCTACTCAAAGCGCGCAACGGCCTGGGGCGCTGTAGCCGCAATCGCCTCCGGCACAGTCGTCACTCTCGTCTGGGACGCGCCGGGCGTCCGGGATTTCTTCCCGCTCATCCTCGCCGAACGCGACGCCATCTTTCCCGCGCTCTTCGCTGCGGTCGCCGCGCTCATCGTCGTCAGCCTGTTCACGCCCAAACCGTCAGCCGAGCAGTTGGCAAAGTTCGCGGACTAAAGGTTCGCGGCCGTTCCTCAGCCAGGAAAAAAACCTACTCCGTCCGCCCGCGCCCGCCTTACACTGTCCCTGTTCATTCCTTACTCGTATGCCGGTCGCGCAACTGACCCTCGAAATTCGCATTGAGCACGCCCAGTCGCTCAAGGACAGGCGGCAGGTGGTTCGCTCGCTCAAGGACCAGTTGCGGCAGGGCTTCAACGTCTCTGTGGCCGAGCTGGACGAAGCCGTTGTCTGGCAATCGGCAACGCTCGCCGTCGCCGCCATTTCTCGCTCGCGCGATTACCTGCAGGGCCTGATGGAAGAGGTCGAGCGCGCCGCCCGCCGCATGACCAACGAGCTCGGCGCCGATCTCGCCGATTCCTTCTGGGAATACATCGAAAGCTGAGAGCGCTTCATTAGCATCCTCGCAGAAGCATCGTGCTAACCTGAACCTTCGAGTCGTGCTCTAAAAGGGCGCAAACAGTGCGCTCACAGCCCGATCTCTGGAGAAACCGTTTGCAGCCCACTGCCCTGGTTATCGGCATCTTTGAGTTTGTCCTGCTGCTGTTCTCTCTCAGTTTTCATGAGTGCGCCCACGCGTGGATGGCTTCGCGCCTCGGCGACCAGACTGCGCGGCTCCAGGGCCGCGTCACCCTCAACCCCATCTACCACGTCGATCCGATCGGCTCGCTTCTGATTCCCGCGCTGGCTATCTTTGGGCCGTTTGTCGGATTCACTTTCTTTAGCGGATTCCTCATCGGCTGGGCCAAGCCGACACCGGTCATCACGCGCAACTTTAAGAAAATTGTCCGCGACGACAACCTCGTTACCCTCGCCGGGCCGGCCTCCAATCTCATCCTGGTGGGGGTAGCCTTTGTTGCGCTCGCGGTTGTTTGCATTGCCGTTCCCGGCGGCCGCTCGCTGGTGCATGCAAACCTATCCGGTGCTCTTGCCATCGGCAGCGGATTGCAACCGCTGGTTCTGCTGGCGCTCCTGGCGATTGAAGTCAACCTTTCACTATTCTTCTTCAACCTGCTGCCTATTCCGCCGCTTGACGGCAGCCGGGTGGTGCGCAATATGCTTCCCTATCGCGCTGTGCAGCAATATGACCGCATTGGGGGCTGGATCAGCTTGCTGCTGATGATCGTCGTGGGCAGCGTCCTGCTTAGACTTCTGGTAGGCCCGTCGATTGGTTTGATTTTCTCGGCCCTGATGGGCATTTAGGGCCGGCCCGATCCTGATCCCCTCCCGCTACAATGAAATAAGGTTTTACCTCGCTTTTTGAAGAGAAGATCGCGGCTTTCTACGCTACCGCAGGGATGCCGCCAAAAGCTTCACCGAGGACATCCGGAGAAATTGACAGGCCCATGCCAGATCCCGCCACTCCATCAGCCCGCCCGCGAGTCCTCAGCGGCATGCGCCCCACGGGAAAGCTTCACCTGGGCAACTACATGGGCGCTATGGCCAACTGGGTCAAGCTGCAAGACAGATTCGACTGCTACTTCTTCATCGCCGATCTGCACGCGCTCACCACCGACTACGCCGACACTTCCAAAATCGCGCCCAACACCCTGGAGGTCGCGCTGGATTTCCTGGCTGCGGGACTCAATCCGGCCCAATGCACCATCTTCGTGCAGAGTCACGTCAAGCAGCACTACGAACTCCCTTTGCTGCTTGGTATGATCGCGCCCCTCGGATGGCTTGAGCGCGTGCCTAGCTACAAGGAAATGCTGGAGAATCTGGCCCACAAAGACCTCACCACCTACGGATTTCTTGGCTATCCAGTGCTGATGGCCTCCGACATTCTGCTCTATCAAGCCGACTTTGTGCCCGTGGGTCAGGACCAGCAGGCGCACGTGGAGCTGACCCGCGAGCTCGCGCGCCGCTTCAATGGGTTCTACAAGCTTGGCGATTGCGAAGTTCTCCCCGAGCCCAAAGTCCTCCTAACGCCTTCACCGAAGCTTCCCGGCACCGACGGCCGCAAAATGTCAAAGAGCTACGACAACACCATTCAATTGACCGACCCCGAGCCTGTCGTCCGCCAGAAACTCAAGACCATGGTCACCGATCCCGCGCGCGTTCGCCGCACCGATCCCGGCGACCCGGACAAGTGCCCCGTCGGCGACTTGCACAAAGTTTTCTCCACGCCAGAGATAATGGCCAAGGTTTATGAGGGCTGCCGCTCGGCCGGGATCGGTTGCATCGAATGTAAAAGCTGGGCCGCGGATTCGCTGGTGAGAATACTCGAGCCCATTCAGCAGCGCCGCGCCAGCTTCACCAAAGCGCAGGTCGAAGAGATTCTCGAAGACGGCTCGACCCGAGCCCGCGTCCGCGCCGAGCAGACCATGATCGAGGTGCGCGAAGCTATGCAGATGAGGTCGATGACGTGAGCGGCGCCATACCCTGAAGATCAATCGGAACAACACGAAACACCGGAACAAGAAATTAGCCGGAAGAAGAATTTAATTTGACGAATACGTCTTCAAAATCCGACGAGACCGCGATGAAGCCCGCGCAAGAAGCAGTCGCCGCGTCCGCGCCCGAAAATGCTCCGCACTCCGAGGCTTCTCCCGCCCCCGACCCAACACCCGCCCTGCCCTTAGAGTTAGCGACTCCCGATCCGCCGTTAGACGCTGGCCCAACCACGGCCGAAAAAGTTGCTGCGGCGCTCAAGGCGCGCGGGCAAGACGCCGAGCAGTCGCCCTTCTCGGTCTTCGTCGGTCAGGTCTACGACGGCCCGCTCGATCTGCTGCTTGACCTCATTCGCAAGCAGGACATCGACATCTACGACATTCCCATCGCCAAAATCACGGCACAGTTCCTGGCTTACGTCGATCACTTGCGCGCGAGCGATATGGATGTTGCCGGCGACTTCATCTACACCGCCGCTCTGCTCATTCACATCAAGAGCAAGATGCTGCTGCCGCGCGCTCCCATCGGCCCGGAAGAGTCTTCCGAAGATCCGCGCCGCGAACTCGTCGATCGCCTTCTCGAACACGAACGTTTTCGCAACGCCGCGCAAATGCTGCACGACAAGCAGATGCTCGAAGCGGCCACATGGACCAATCCCGGTGTGCGCGAGTTCCGCGAGGATGCTGGCGCGGAGCCGGAGATTGCCGCCGACACCACCGACCTCGTCCGCATCTTCCGCGACATTATCGAGCGTGCGCGCAACCGCCCCATCCTCAATGTCGAAGAGGACTCAATCACGGTCGGCCAGATGATTCAGTTTCTTACGCGCCGCCTCACCATGGAAGACAAGCCCGTGGCCCTGCGCCGCCTGCTCAGCCACACGCATTCTGAGCGCGCTCTCATCGCCATGTTCCTTGCGCTTCTTGAACTGGTGCGCCTTCAGGCCATTCTGCTCCACCAGGACCGGCACTTCAGCGAAATCTTCATCAAGAAGAACACCGGCTTCGATGCCGCGATGAATCAAGGTCTGGCCGATGCCCGCGATGACTGGCGCTGAACTTGTCTGCCGCCCTCTGGCTCGCCGCCTTGTAAACTGACCGTGATGAGTTTTTTCACTCGCAAACTGCTTCGCATCGCACTCACCGCTACGCTCCCTTCGCTGCTGTCGATCGCGGGCAGCATTGCGCTTCGAGCGCAGGATGCTGCGCCCTCGCTGGCTATCACCCAGCTCTCGCAGGTTCCTTTGCCCGAGCCCTCGGCAGAAGCGCTGCCGTTGCCTGAGGACCGCGGAGCTGCCGATCTCGAACAGACCATCAAGCGCCTCAGCGCAACGGCCAGCGTGCTCTTTATCGTCGCGCATCCTGACGACGAAGATGGCGCGCTCATGACTTACCTATCTCGCGGACTCGGCGCGCGCGTCACGCTTCTCACGCTCACACGCGGTGAAGGCGGGCAGAATGCGCTGGGCGCAGAAAGCTACGACGCGCTTGGCCTCATCCGCACCAACGAGCTGCTGAAGGCCGACGAATACTACGGCGTTTCGCAACTCTGGGGCACCGAGGCCGACTTCGGATTCTCGAAAACGCAGGAAGAGGCCTTCTCAAAATGGGGCCATGATCGCGTGCTTTACGACGCCGTACTCGCGGTGCGGATGGTGCGGCCGCAAGTCATCCTCTCCACCTTTGTCGGCGGCGTGAGCGACGGGCACGGTCATCACCAGGTCTCCGGCGAGATAGCGCAAGAGGCGTTCAAGGCGGCCGCCGATCCCAAAGTCTTTCCCGAGCAATTGCGCCCAGTTAAGGACGGAGGCGCCGGACTGCAGCCATGGCAGCCGTTGGCCGTCTATTCGCGCACGCCGTTCGCGCCCATCACCAACGGTCAAATGCTCGACTACGCCACCGGCAAGTGGGCGCCGGCGCGGTTTCACAACTACGTCACTGGCGAGTGGATCGAGGGATCGTTAGCTGCCGACGTGACGATTCCCGTCGGCACGTGGGACGCGGTGCTCGGCCGCACCTACGTGCAGATCGCGCGCGAAGGCTGGGGCGAGCAGAAGTCGCAGTACGGCGGCGCCGATCCCGCGCTCAGCGGGCCGGATTCATCGAGCTACCATCTGTGGGCTGCTGCACCGTCTGCCGCGGGAGGAGGCGATGAAGGTAAGCCGACCGCCGCAGCGGGAGGCGTCAAAGAGGCCGCGAGCCTGTTCTGGAACGCAAAAGCTCACATTCCTACCGGCATCACCAGCTTGGCTCGCTTGGCCGGCAGCACGCCGCCCGCTTGGCTCAGCGGTAGCTTGCACAAAATCGACGCCGGCCTCTCCGCGTTTAAGAGCGATTGCAAAAATGAATCAGGTCTCGCTGCCGCGCATAAGCTCGTACCCGTCTACCGCGAGGCGCTCGATCTCTACGCGCACGTGAAGTCCAGCAATTTCAATGCTGAGGCGAAGGCTGGCCTAGAGTTCGAATTGGGTGGAAAAATAGATCAATTTCAAACCGCATTCAAGGATCTGCTCGGCCTCGACCTTGTCGCGTTCACAACCAGAGGCGGTGGTGGTCAGGGGCCCGGTGGTCGCGGCGCATCTGCTGACGAGTCTGCCCGCAGTGTTTGGCCAGGCGAGGACTTCAGCGTCCGGGCACATGTAACGGATGCGATGGGAAGCGCGCAGCTTAGCCGGGTTTGGCTGGAGAGCAGCGACGGCGCGCCGTGGCAGATCGACGACGCAGGCGGTCAATCCAATTCACGTTCGCCCAATCCGAATCAAACTGACGCACAACAAGCAGCGGCACCGGCGAGTGACAGAAACTTTCGCGTACACGTTCCCACCGACGCCCCGTCGACCGAACCATACTTCACGCGCCCCACCACCGAGCAGCCCGTCTACGACATCTCCAATGAAGCCTGGCGAGAGCGCTCTTTTGCGCCATACCCGCTTTCTGCCTGGGCGGAGTTTACCTTTGACGGAGTCCCCATCCGCCTCGGCCAGACGGTCCAAACTCTGGCCCGCGTCACAGGCGTCGGTGGAGTTTATCAGCCGCTGGTGGTCACGCCTGCTATCGGCGTGCGCGTTCAGCCAGAGGCGCGCATTCTTCCGCTTGACGGTTCGCCGCTGCCGGTCAAGGTCACAGTTCACGCCGAGCACGCTGCCGATGGAGTCGTCGATCTGAAACTGCCCGAGGGTTGGCGCGCCGATCCTGCGCAGCGCGAGTTTCATTTGAAGACCGCGGGCGACACCGAGCCGCTCGTCTTCTCGGTATCTCCAGCCGGCGACGTCGCTGCGCGCGCCTACGCGATCAAAGCGACCGCGCACGTCGGCGGTCAAAGCTACTTGGTTGGTTGGCAAAGCATCGGCTACGCCGGCCTGCTTCCTTATAACCAATACAAGCCCGCGGAGTTCCACACGCGCAAAATCGACGTGAAGGTGCAGCCGGGGTTGCGTGTGGGCTATGTCATGGGAACCGGCGATCTCGTTCCCGAGGCCATTGAGGCACTGGGCATCGTGCCGCATCTTCTCACTGACGACGAGCTTGCCACTGCCGACCTGTCGCAGTGGAACGTGCTCGTCGTTGGCATTCGCGCCTACTCCACGCGTCCGGCGCTCGCCGCTGCCGAACCCCGTCTCGAGCAATTCGTTGAACGCGGCGGAACTATCGTCGTGCAATATCAGGGAAACACATTTCCCGCTCCGCTCCCGCTTTCGATGGGCCGTTTTCCTGAGCGCGTCGTCGATGAGCAGGATCCGGTTAAACTGCTCGATCCAGCAAACCCGCTTCTCGCTTGGCCCAACAAGATCACATCCGCCGATTTCGACGGATGGTTTGAAGAACGCGGCCACGGATTCCTCGAGCATTGGGACCCCGGATACACCGCGCTCACCGAGACCGCAGACCCCGGCCAGGATCAGCAGCGCGGCGGCTTGCTCGTTGTTCATCGCGGAAAAGGAACCTATATATATGTTGCCTACGCGCTCTATCGGCAGTTCCCCGAGCTCGTGCCGGGAGCCTATCGGCTGCTGGCCAACTTGCTCAGCGCCGGCAGCGATTCAAGCTCCTTCAAGAATTAGCAGCCCGTCGCCTTCGCCGCCCGCTCTGGCCCATTAGCTGCAATCGCGCCAGCAACGGTCGCGCCCCTCGCGTCCCTGGCACACTGCGGCAATCTCCCAGCCGCAATCTTCACAAAATCGCGCAGAAAAAGCGAAGCGTTTGTGAATAGAAATTTAATTTCTCGTTATCCTCTTTCCTTCGAAACGTAAGCCTCCTCGCCACTGTGAATTCTGCGTGAATTCGTCAAATCTTAATCTTGCTCTGCGAGTCTTGGGTGCGGAACAACAGAACAACAGGAGGAGTTTTTGCCGGCGCAATACTCCCTCTTCTTACGCTCCTCTAATTTCCGCGCCGATGGGAATACCGCAGATTGTTTGAATTCATCATTGCGTCCGAGATGCAGAAGCGGTCTGCGCCTTTTGTGCATGAGGACGCTGCCAACTTCCAACACGACTCCATGAGGAAAAGAGAGGCCCAAATGAAATTGAAAGTGAAAGCGGCTGCCGTTGCATTTCTCGCAGCCGGTCTTGTTGTTTCCTACGCGCAAACCAGCGGCTCAACGCCGCCGGCAAAAAAGCATGTGGCCAAGAAACCTGCCGTGCCGGCGGGTCCCACAGTGCAACAGCAGATCGATGAAATGAAGCAGCAGTTCCAGGGCGAGATCGACGGTCTCAAGGCCGATCTTGCCACCAGGGACGAACAGTTGAAGCAAGCACAGCAGACCGCGGCCGACGCGCAGGCTACCGCAGCCAAAGCTGAAGCCGACGTCACAGCGCAGCAGCATGCAGCCACCGACAATGCGGCTGCCGTAAGCACTCTGCAGAGCACGGTCACCGACCTCAGGGCCAACGCGGTTTCACTCGCCACTACGGTCTCCGACGAGACCACCAACATCAAGAAGGCCATCAACAATCCTGACGTCCTTCATTACAAGGGCATCACGCTCTCGCCCGCGGGCAGCTTCGTAGCGGGTGAAACAGTGTGGCGTCAGGGCGCCACCGGCGGCGACATCAACACGGCGTTGACCGGCGTTCCGCTGGCGAATTCCCAGGCAGCTCAGTTAAGCGAGTTCTTCGGTTCTGGCCGCCAGTCGCGCGTCGCCCTTAAGGCGATCGGCAAGCTTAATAGCGCAACCCTAACGGCCTACTACGAGGCTGACTGGCTGAGCTCGGGCACTACCTCGAACAACAACCAGTCGAACAGTTACACTTTGCGCCAGCGGCAAATCTGGGGCGATGCAAAGTTGACCAACGGATGGGACTTCTCGGGCGGCACGGGCTGGTCGCTGGTGGCTGAAACCACCTCTGGCCTGACCCGTGGCACGGAAGTCCTGCCTTCCACCATCGATGCCCAATACTCCGCGGGCTTTGTATGGTCACGCCAATACAGCTTCCGCGTCTCCAAGGACTTCGGCAACGCCATATTCCTTGGCGCTTCAATTGAAAACGCAGAAACGCTGAATCCATCCGGACAGAACACGCCGACCAACTATCTCTTTGGTTCTACCGGAACCGGCGGGGGCCTCTACAACTCCACGGCCAACTACTCCTTTAACTTCACTCCTGACTTCGTCGTGAAGATGGCCTTCCAGCCCGGCTGGGGTCACTGGGAAATCTTCGGCATCGACCGCAACTTCCGTGATCGCATTTATCCCTGCGCCACAGTGTCGGCCACTTGCACCGTGCCGACGACGGCCACGCCTACCAATGCCACTGCTACCGGCGCAGGCCTCGGCGGAGGCTTCCGCGGCCCGCTCGCTGGCAAGTACCTAACCGTAGGCCTCAAGGGCCTGTGGGGCCAGGGCGTCGGCCGCTACGGCTCTTCCACCATCGCCGACGTAACCGTCCGCCCAAATGAAACCCTCTCGCCCATTCATGGGTTTTCCGCTCTCAGCACAGTTGAGGTCAATCCCTCGCCAAACTTCACCATGTACTTTAACTACGGCGCCGACTATCTTGACCGCGACTATGTACCTAGCGGGACCACTCAAGTTGGCTATGGAACGCGGAGCACGAACATGTCGGGCTGCTTAGTCGAGTCCAATACCGTCACCGCAGGCGCAACCGGCGTTGCACCCGTCGCTCCCGTCAATTGCGGCGGCAGCAACAAAGATGTGCAGGAGTTCACTTCCGGCTACTGGTGGAACATCCACAACAGCCCCAAGGGCCGTCTGCGCCAGGGCATTCAATACAGCCTCTTTCGCCGCGATCTCTGGTCGGGCGCGGGCGGCGCCACCAACCCAGGTAACGGTGCGCACGGTGACGACAACATGATCTTCACCTCGCTCCGCTACTACCTGCCGTAAACCAACAATCCTCAACCAAAACAAAAAGGGGCAGTCCGCAATGGACTGCCCCTTCCGTTTGGTTTGAATTCTGATTTGGCGCGCGGTGCGTCGAACCTTCCGAGACTACTCCGCCGTTTCCACCGGCTTGGTCTGCCCCACGGTCCAGTCCTGCGCGCCCACCTTGAAGCGCGCGAACCGCCGCACCGTAATGTTCTCGCCCAGCTTGCCGACCTTCTGCGCAATCAGTTCTTTCACGCTGACCGCCTGGTCCTTGATAAACGGCTGCTCCAGCAGGCAAACCTCTTCGTAGAACTTCGCCATCTTGCCGTCCACAATCTTCTCGATCACCGGCGCCGGCTTGCCCGTTGCAGCGGCCTGCGCGCGATAGATTTCCTTCTCGCGCTCCAGATCTTCCGCAGTCACGTCCTCGGGCTTCACATAGCGTGGATCACTGGCCGCGATATGCATCGCAATATCCTTCAGCAACTCCTGAAAGTCCTCTGTCCGCGCCACGAAATCGCTCTCGCAGTTCAGCTCCACCAGCACGGCGATCTTTCCGCCGGCATGAATGTAGCTGCCCACCGCGCCTTCGTTGGTCACGCGCGCAGACTTCTTCTGCGCCGAAGCCATGCCGCGCTTGCGCAGCACCACGAACGCGTCCTCCATGTTGCCCTTGCTCTCCTGCAGAGCCTTCAGGCAGTCGCCCATCGGCGCGCCAGACTTCTCGCGCAGTTCCTTCACCAGTTTCGCGTCAATCTTCTCAGTCACTGTCGTCATCTCTCTTTTTCCCTGGCCGCACACGGCCTTATTCATGAATTGCGTTTAAGAACTCACAATTGCGTATCGCGTCACGGAATTTGCGGCATAAGAAAAGCGTGGCCACCAAACTCGAGCGGCCACGCTCTTTCGAATCCTGCGTGCTTCCGCGCCCAATAGTTACTTGGCGCTTTCCGCTGCTACTTCGTCCTCTTCCAGCAGGGCCGCTACGGCAGCAGGTGCCTTGCGAATGCCGCCTCCCAGCGCTGCTTCCAGGTCCACTTCTTCCACTGGCGCCGGCTCTGACTCCGCCGAAATCGCCACGCCTTCTTGGCCGCCTTCAACTGCTTCGGCGGCTGCCGCCTCCGGCGCCGCTTCCTGGAAGGCTTTGTCGGTCAGCATGTTCACGCCCTCAGCGGCCGAGTCGGCAACCTTTGACGTAAACAGGCGAATGGCGCGCAGCGCATCGTCGTTGCCGGGAATTACATAATCCACCACCGTCGGGTCGCAATTGGTGTCTACCACCGCAACCACGGGAATGCCCAGCTTGCGCGCTTCCTTCACCGCAATCTGCTCGTTGTTCGAGTCCACGATGAACAGCGCGTCGGGTAGCCGCTTCATGCTCTTGATGCCGGCCAGATTGGCCTGCAAATGCTTGCGCTCGCGCTCTAGCTTGATCACTTCCTTCTTGGTCAGAAGGTCGTATCGGCCATCCGTCGCCATCTCATCAAGCTCTTGTAGGCGCTTCACTGACTTCTGCACTGTCGTCCAGTTGGTCAGCAGGCCGCCCAGCCAGCGCTGGTTGATGTACGGCATTCCAGCCCTGGTGGCCTCTTCGGCAACCGCATCCTGTGCCTGGCGCTTGGTGCCGACGAAAAGAATCGTCTTGCCGCTCGCGGTCAACTCAGTCACAAATTTCGACGCTTCCTTGAACAGCTTCAGCGTCTTCTGCAGATCGATGATGTAGATTCCGTTGCGCTCACCGAAGATGTATTCCTTCATCCTGGGGTTCCAGCGCTTGGTTTGATGCCCGAAGTGAACACCCGCTTCGAGCAGTTCCTTCATGGTAATGGTTGCCAATTGTCCTCCTTCGTGGACTGCATCCGGGCTTTGATTCTGTGGCCCGGATTTATCCCCTCGCGGGGAGATTTGTGTAACCAGCTTCTAGCAGTTAGCTTCTAGCCACTAGCTTGTTCGCGCCGGGACTCACTTCTTCGAGAGTCCGGATACTGCCTTTGCAAGCACGAAAAAAGCTAGAAGCTAGGAGCTAGAGGCTAATAGCTAGCAAACGCGTTAGCGTTTGCTAAACTGGAACCGCTTTCTCGCGCCCTTTTGCCCGTACTTCTTGCGTTCCTTCTGGCGCGCATCGCGTGTCATCAATCCTTCGGCCTTGAGCAACTTGCGCAACTCCGGGTTGAACTCAACCAGTGCGCGGGCAATGCCCATCTTTACCGCGTCGGCCTGCGCGGAAACTCCGCCGCCCTTCACGGTCGTTACAACGTTAAAGCTCGCGCCGAGCTCGGCCACCACCAGCGTGCGCTTGGCGCTTACCCGCTGCTGCTCGGTCACAAAATGCTCTTCAAACTTTTTGCCGTTGACCTTCCACTCGCCCGTGCCGGGACGCAGAAAAACTCTCGCGATCGCCGACTTGCGCCGCCCCGTGCCGTAATACTGAACCAGATCCTCTGCCATTCGTTCCCTCTTAGCTCCCAGCCCTTAGGCTTGTCTTTCCCAGTCCCTTAGTCCCTACGTTTTTCGGTCCCTTATTCCCTTGTTCCCTTGTTCCCTTGGTCCCTGCCTTAAAGTGCAACCGGCTTTTGCGCCGTGTGCGGATGCTGCTCGCCGCGATAGACCTTCAGCTTGGTGGCCATCTGGCGCCCCAGCTTGCTCTTCGGCAGCATGCCCTTGATCGCTTCTTCCAGAACCTTTTCCGGCTTGCGCTTGATCAGCCGCGTGAACGACTCCTCGCGCAGACCGCCCGGAAACCCCGTGTAGCGCCGGTAGACCTTGCTCTGGTCCTTCAACCCGGTCAGCCGCACCTTCTCGGCGTTAATCACAATCACGTGGTCGCCCATGTCGATGTACGGCACGTACTTCGGATTCGTTTTGCCGGTCAGCACCATTGCGGCCTTGGTCGCCAGGCGTCCCAGCGTCTGCCCGCTCGCGTCCACTACATACCATTTGCGGCTAATATCCTTGCCGCTCGGAATAAACGTCGACATTGCTCTGCTTCCCTCGAAAAAATTTACCCAGCTTCAATCTTGGGTGCCCACCCTAAACGCGCATTTTGCGTTTAGGGTGGGATCGCAAGAACCCGCGCAAACCGCATCCGCCCATGCAAACCGCACGGGCCTTGAAATCTACCCACTTCCAAACAAATCTGTTCGGGTGAGAAGCTGCGGGAGTTCGTTCCAATCGGAACCCTGGCTACGCCGGACAACGTTCGCCCTATTCCGCTCTCGTGTCCAGCAGCCGGTTGCCTGTTCCGTTAGAGGGTCTGCCAGAACCTGGCCGGAGCCTCTTTCAGAGTTGGTCCGGGTGAGCACACCGAGACCCCAGGCGCAACACCGCGCAAGACCTCCAGAATACTCAAAAATCAGCCCCAAGTCAACGAAAGATAGATCAGTCAGACCAAATGCAGAGCTAGCCTAAGTCGGAGCCAGCCCGCTCGTTCGGGCGGCTATTTGGGCCACCTCCACCAAAGGTTTGAGGACAATCTTCTCGCGATCACGTAAGGTCGGGTTTCATTGAACAGTTTCGCGATTCAGATCCCAGTCCCCACGGATCAAATCAGGCAATGAAACTCAGGAGGTCAACCATGTCTTTCGCCAAGAGAACAATTCTGTCCCTTGCGCTTGCACTCATCGCATTCGGCGGCCAATGGGCCAGCGCCCAGGGGTGCGTGGCCGCGCACAGCAATCAGCGGTCTTTTGACGAGCTGATCTCCGGCGGTGGCGCCGAGGCTTCGCCCGGCAGCAGCAGCTGGATTCACAACCTCTCCATCGATATCGGCTATCGGGTCTTCAACTCGAACAAATACTTCCAGGGCAGCAAGGAAATTGCCCGCCCCAGCGCAGTGGAGAACCACCAGAACATCTTCGATGTTGCCTTCCAGTACCAGTTGTCGCATCGCTGGAGCATCATCGGCGACGTACCGATCTTCAACGGCTCACGCGACCAGATCTACCCGCCATCGGGAATCTTCAGGGTGAGTGGAATAGGTGACATCACCCTCGGCGTGGAATCGTGGCTTTTCCGGCCTCCAACTGAGCATGGTGGGAATATTGCCATCAACGCCCAGATCAAATTTCCAACTGGAAAAGACAATGCCACAGGGGCTGGACTCCTCAAGGGCCAGACCGTAATCGCTACCGCCGATCCGTCCCTCCAGCCCGGCGATGGCGAATGGGCCTTCAGCGTCGGCTCGCAGGCGTATCAGGCGCTTTGGCACACCGCAACGGCCTATGCGCAAGGAAACTACCTGGCGAGCCCGGCCGATACCAACGGAGTGGCTTCCTTCCGCTCTCAGCCCGGGCAAGCCATTGATTCGTCGACCGACCAGTACCTCTATCGTGCCGGAATTGTGCAGATGGTTCCGAAAATCAAGGCGCTCAAGGGGCTGGCGTTCAGCGCTGGCATCCGCGGCGAGGGCGTGCCGGTGCATGACCTGATCGGCGCCAGCGACGGCTTCCGTCGCCCCGGATTCATCTTCTCCTTTGATCCCGGCCTGATGTACAACTTCAAGCGAACCACGCTCTCAGTGAACGGTCCGTGGGCCATCTACCGCGACCGGCCGCCCAGCGTGCCCGAGATTCAGAACAACACCACCAACGGTGACGCCTTCTTCTCTGACTACACGGTGATCGCGACGCTCTCCCACCACTTTTAGTCAGTTCGTTTGCTTGATCTCTATTGCATTACTCTGATGCAATCGCCTGGCGGGACTAGATTCTCTGGCCCCGCCACGTAGGCGATCTTCCTGGTACTCGCACAGTCGGGCTGGCAATCCGCAATTTGCGGTATCCTGTTGAAGCGCGCCCGTAGCTCAGCTGGATAGAGCGAACGCCTCCGGAGCGTTAGGTCGGGAGTTCGAATCTCTCCGGGCGCACCACTCGATGCGATGTTTACAACCTACGTGCTTCAAAGCAGATCCACGGGCCGTTTCTACACAGGTTCGACTGAGGACGTAGAAAAGCGTCTCAGCCATCATAATTCCGGCCTAACACGTTCAACGAAAAACCGCGGGCCTTGGGACTTAGCGTACAAGGAAGACTTCGCGACTCGGATTGAGGCAGCTGCCAGGGAGCGGTACCTCAAGGCGGGCGTAGGGAGAGAGGAACTATCTGGAATCAACGTTTACGAAGGTGATGGCGTCGGCGGCGAACTAGAGATTGGCCACGAAATCGCGTAGAAAAGTTCTAAGATCGTTCCCTTGGGCGAGCCATTTTTCCCCGCACTCAAAATTCGATCCTGCCGCCCAGCAGTGGTGCACTTTCACCATCCCGACACGCCCGATCAACTCAGCAGGATCTTCCGTGCGTCACTCTCCGGATCGTTGACCATCCGAATCTTGTTGTCCCAAACCATCGTCTTGTTCGTATCTGGATCGGTCCGCTCCCAGGGGATGCCCGGCTGGCTCGGATTCCCCGTCCTGGCAAAGTTTGCCCAGGCATCAGCCATCTTTGTCGCCAGCGCCTGCGCTTCCGGCGTGTTACCTGTGCCTTGCTCGCAACGCTTGGTGTTATCGAAGCAGAATTGCAGCTCGGCGGTGTGCCACGCGCCGGCAACTCCGTCCAGCATGGGCGATTGCCACGTGAAGTAGTACGCATAGGCAGGCGCGCCGTTCTGTTCATGCTTCAATCGGGCCATCTTCACGATGTTGTTCCGCATGGTGAGGCTGTTCAACCCGAAGGCGCCGCTGCACATGTATGACAGCGTTCGAATGCTCTTTTCCGGATGCGTCTTTTTCAAAACGGCAACCAGCGCGGTTGCCTTGTCTTCGCCGTACGCCTTCACCAGGTTGGCGTGCCACTGCTCCTCAGTGGGATTGGACGACATCTGGTTGCCTTCCTCGCTCACCGAGCCGAGCAGCATGGGCACGTTCTTTGAGATATCAGGCGCAACATCGAAGAACGACCGCACGTTGATCACCTTCCCATCGAGGGTTGGCGACCAGCCCGCGCGTGCCGGTCCGGCGAAGAATCCAGCCCCGGGCCGGAATGGAGGATTAATCTTGGCGACGGCCGCGTTTCCGGCAGCTACCAGCTTCCACCACTCCATCTTTTGGAGCGATGCAATGTCGTTAGCCGCCAGGCCGAGATCCTTCATTATCTGCCGCGCGACTTCCCGTTGCTGCTCTTTGGTCGGGATGTTGCCACCACCGCCGGACTGCACAGACGCGCGATGGATGAGTCCCGTCGCCGACGGCATGCCTAACAGCGTCGTTACCTTCGACCCGCCGCCCGACTGGCCGTAGATCATAACCCGGTCGGGATCGCCGCCGAAGTTTGCAATGTTCTCTTGAACCCAGCGCAGCGACGCCACCAGATCGGTCATTCCCACATTGACCGAGTCTTCATAAGCAGAGCCGCCGATCTCCGATGCGTCGAAAAACCCGAGAATATTGAGGCGGTGATTGACTGTTACTGAAACCACGTCGTGATGACGCGCCATCTGCGCGCCCTCCTGCGAGGGCAGCTCGTACGACGATCCAAAGCTGTATCCGCCGCCGTGGAAATACACCATCACGGCGCGCTTGCCAGCCAGGCTCGGCGTCCAAACGTTCAACTTGAGCATGTCCTCGTTCTGGTAGCCGTCGTCCCAGTCCTGCAGGAACGTCTGCTCGATTGCCTTCCAGGGATGGAGATTCTGCGGGCAGTTTGCACCGTAGATCAGTGCGGGGTACTCGTCCTTCCACCGCGCCGGAGCCTTGGCCGGCATCCAGCGGTTCTCGCCGCTCGTATCCTGTCCGTAGGGAATGCCTTTGAATGTGAAGACCCCTCCATCCAGAAATCCGCGCACTTTGCCGTATTGCGTATCGGCAATAGCGGAGCGGGGCGTCGAGCAGTTTCCTGGTTCCTGATGTACGCCGGTCTTCGTGCTGTCTGAGGCGTGAGCATTCTCCGCCAAAGCGATTCCCAAGCCTGCGGCCGCTGAAAGCAACATCGCCTCACGGCGATTGAACTGGATTCCACTCGTTGAGTCTTGTGTCATGGTTCCCCCTCGGTTCGTGTTTTGGCGTTCGTTACAGGACGGCCAATAAACCTATTACGGAAAGCACGCTAGAAGACATTGCTCTCGATTGTCAAGACACCCCGGGAATTGTAGTGGCGAGACAGCTAAGGCTTGGTTTGGCGTGAAAGCTCTACGAGCGGCTAGTGAGCGGCTCATCCATGCAATGGCAAACGCGGAAGGAATCGAACTTGAGCCGCTTTGCGGGCGCCCCACTCGCAAGTCGCGCCCCGCAGGCGAAATCCTGTGCGCAGCGAGGAACCTCGAATCTGATTCTGATTTGATTGAAATGGTGGACGCGGTGGGAATCGAACCCACAACCTGTCGGTTAAGAGCCGAATGCTCTGCCAGTTGAGCTACACGTCCTTGGTTCAAAAAGCCGCGCCGTCAAAACCCCACGCGACTCCAGTCGGAGGCGAAAATCCCACCCGCACCTCAAAAAATATACCACAGACTGAGCGCCCAAGCGGGCAGACATGCGAGGCCCGCTGGCAACAGAGGCTCGTTTGGAGCATAATCTGCGTATGGCGACCTTGCCCAACCCAGCCTTGCCGGATACGGAAGAACCCTGGACCGTCCGCGAATACCTGCGCTCCAGTTGGAGCCCGGACCGCGAATTTGTCGATGGGCGTATTCAGGAGCGGAACTTGGGCGAGAAAGAGCACTCCATCATTCAGCGTTTTCTGACGGTCCTATTTGCTGTGAATCGGTCGAAATGGGGCGTCGAGGTCTTTCCCGAGCTGCGCACTCAGACGCGAGCCACAAGGTTTCGTGTTCCGGATGTTTTAGTAGTGCGCTCAGGAGAAAAATTCGAGCGCTATGTGACCGCGCCGCCGCTGATTGCTATCGAGATTCTGTCGCCTGAAGACACGTTGCGCGCCATGCAAACAAAAGCCGCGGAGTACCGGCTGTTTGGCGTCGAGCATATCTGGATCATCGATCCCGAGCCGCGCATCGCTTATCGCTATTCAGGAGCCGCGCTTGAAGAGGTGCTGACCGGCGAGCTAACCGTGCCGGGAACGCCGATTCGTGTCGTTCTCAGCGAGATGTTTGCCGAGCTGGACCAGGCGTGAGAATCCGAGCGCTCCTGCGGCCAGCCGGAGTTGCCCTGTATCTGGTCTCCTATGTACTTCCGGCGGTCGGAAACTCTGATTTTGGCCTGCGAGACTTACTAACAGGAAAGCATTCAATTCCCGGTTGCGGTTGTGCATTCTTTTCGATTTTCTGGGGATTTGCAGGCTTCTTCGATTCCAGCGGACTCACGGCAGAGGGTCGCGGGACCTTTCGTTCTCTGCTGCTGACCGGTTTAACGAATCCAATCCTATTCGCGTATTTTGGGCTTTCGCTGAGACGTAAGGCACCTCGCACATGCAGAGTTCTTGCCGCCATCACTCTCGTTTGTGCGGCATCCTCAGTAGCCTTTTTTCTCCTCAACCCCCTTGTTCCCATTTATGGCTTTTATCTATGGCTGGCCGGAATTGCAATTATCGTTTGGCCGGACCTTCTTCGATTGACGTCCCAAATTAAAGCGCTCTTTTCCCGAGAAGACACAAAAGCGGCTTACACACCCTAATCTGCGGCGGTGGAGTTCCTGGCAGACTCCGCGCGTATCGTGCAGGATTCAGCTCTTCGACGCCACGCGAATGTGCAGCTCCCGCAACTGCTGTTCGCTCACGGGCGTCGGCGCTTCAGCCATCAAATCAATTGCCTTTGCCGTCTTCGGGAACGCAATCACTTCGCGCAAATTGTTCGCGCCGGCCAGCAGCATGACGATACGATCGAGACCCAGCGCAATTCCGCCGTGCGGCGGAGTTCCGTATTCCAGCGCGTCCAGAAAGAATCCGAACCGCGCGCGCGCCTCTTCATCGCTGATGCCGAGTGAAGCGAAAATCTGCTGCTGCACATCCTTGCGATGAATACGAATCGACCCCGAACCGAGCTCAAGTCCGTTCATCGCCAGGTCATAACAATTCGCCCGCACACTCGCTGGATCGCTCTTAAGGTTCGCCATATCGACCTCGATTGGCGCAGTGAAAGGATGATGCGCGGGCATCCATCTCGCCGAAGCCATGTCGTACTCGAACATCGGAAAGTCAGTCAGCCACATCGGATTAAAGGCCTTGCTGCCGTCGATCAGTTCCTTCTTCCCCATCGGCGCTGAAACGTCTCTCGCTGCCGCATTTTGCACAGCCTCGTCGGTCACACGAAACGCGCCATGCCGGTCCGCATATTTCTTTGCTAACTCAGCCCGGAAATTGCCCGCCGCCGCGTACACGTTGATCTCGCGCTCCGAAAGCCGCCCCGGAAACTTGGTGTCGCTGGCCTTGATGTGGTGCGCTGGATCACCCGCGACAACAATCACGAAATCCGCATCTGAAGCGCCGGCCAGCTCCCTAACCTTGACTGCAGCCTCAGGAAAGCCCTTCGCCAGCCGCTTGAAATCGTCGATGAACTTCGCGCCCTTCTTCTGGTCGAAGAGCGGATGGTTGTCCTCGCGCTCCTTGCGGCTCAACTCTCCCACGTTGGGAATGCGCAGCGCCACGACCGGCAGCGCTGGATCGATCTGCAGACTCGCCAGCGCATCGTCGGTAAACGCCGGTCGTACTTCGGTCAGTCCCGGCAGCCGCAGATCAGGCTTGTCGGTCCCGAACCGGCGCATGGATTCGTCGTAAGTAATGCGCGGGAAGGGAATCGGCAGATCGACGCCTGCCGCCGCAAAGCCCGCCTTCATAAACTGCTCCACCGCGCCGAACACCGTCTCCTGCTTCGGAAAACTCATCTCCAGATCGACCTGCGTGAACTCCAGTTGCCGGTCGGCGCGAAGATCCTCATCGCGGAAGCAGCGGGCAATTTGAAAATACCGGTCGAAGCCCGAGATCATCAGAATCTGCTTGAAGATCTGCGGCGACTGTGGCAGCGCGTAGAACTCGCCCGTATGCACCCGGCTAGGCACCAGAAAATCGCGCGCGCCCTCGGGCGTTGACTTGGTCAGGATCGGCGTTTCAATCTCCAGAAACCCCTGTTTGCTCAGGCTCTCGCGGATGGCCAGCGTAATCTCGTGCCGCAGTTTGAAACTCCGCTGCATGTCGGGCCGTCGCAAATCGATGTAGCGATACTTCAGCCGCACTTCCTCGTTTTGGATCGCCTCTTCCGAAGGCGAAAACGGCGCGAGCTTTGCATCGTTCAGCACGCGGAGCTCGGTAGCCTCAATCTCGATCTCGCCCGTAGGCATCTTGGGATTGATGGCGTCCTTGTCGCGCAGCCGCACCTTGCCCACGGCGGCAACGACGAACTCAGGGCGTACCTGCTCGCCCTTCGCATGGCCGTCAGGAATCAGGTCATGGTCCAGCACCACCTGCGCGATGCCCGTGCGGTCGCGCAGGTCGAGGAAGATGAGATTGCCGTGGTCGCGGCGCCGGTTCACCCAGCCCATCAACACCACTTGCTTGCCCGCGTCGGCGGCGCGCAACTCGCCGCACATGTTCGTCCGTTCGAGATTTCCTAAGAAGGCGAGCACAACCTAACCTTTCACTCGTGTTCTCTTGTAACATCGGGCGCCGCCCAAGCCCACGATCATGGGTGCCCCAGGTCTCGACTTTGAGACCTGGGAAAGCACAAACCTGAACAGGTCTGCCCATCATTGTCCGAGGAAGGTAGACAGTTCTGAGCGCAGCACTTTCGATTGCAAGCCTGTCGCGAAATCCTTCACCGTCAGGATACCGGATTGGTGCTCGTCTTCGCCGAGGATCACGATACGCCGCGCAATCTTGTCAGCAGCCTCAAATGACTTCTTCAGTCGGAAGCTGCCGTCGCCGAGTTCCACGCGCAGCCCTGCTCGCCGCAACTCACGCGCCAAAACGAGCGCGGCCGGATTGAGGTTCTCGCCAATCGGCGCAATATACGCGTCGGCTTTTGCCGACGGCACCGCAGCCTGCGTGGCCTCTTGTGCCTGCAGGGTCAGCACCAGCCGGTCCAGACCCATCGCGAAGCCGATTCCCGGCGCCTTCGGTCCGCCAATAGCCTCGCTCAATCCGTCATAGCGGCCGCCGCCGAGCAGAGCGTTCTGCGCGCCAAGTCCACCATGCGTAAACTCAAACGTCGTCCGCGTGTAGTAGTCCAGGCCGCGCACCAGCCTCTGATTCTGCGTGTAAGGCACGCCGGCTGCGTCAAGCGCCGCACGCACATCCGCAAAATGTGTCATCGAATCATCGCCGAGCGAATCGCCGATCTTCGGCAGGCTCTCGATAATCGGCTGGTCTTCCGGCACCTTGCAGTCCAGCACGCGCAGCGGATTGGTTTCAGCGCGCCGCTGGCAGTCGCCGCACATCTTCGGCGCAACATCTACGAGCGCTGCACGCAGCACGTCGTTATATTTCGCGCGGTCCGCAGATGATCCAACAGAATTCAACTCGAGCGTCCAGCCCTCAATCTTCAGTTCCTCAAGCAACGTCGCCAGCATTTCCAGCACTTCCGCGTCACGCAACGCCGATTCGCTGCCCGAAGAAGCCGGTCCGATCACCTCCACGCCAATCTGCCAGAACTGCCGGTAGCGCCCCTTCTGCGGCCGCTCGCGCCGGAACTGTGGCCCAATATAGTAGAGCTTCTGCAACTGCCCGCTCTCGCCCAACCCATGTTCGATGTAGGCGCGCACCACGCCGGCCGTATTCTCAGGCCGCAGCGTCAGCGATTGCGTCTTCTCCGACTGTGCGCGGGCGCGATCCTCCCACGTGAACATCTCCTTCGAAACAATGTCCGTCTCTTCCCCGACACTGCGTGCAAACAGCCCCGTGTCTTCGAAGATCGGTGTGCGAATCTCGCCGAAGTTGTAGCGGGCAAAGACCTGGCGCGCAGTCGACTCGATGCGGTTCCACAGCTCCGTCTCCGGCGGCAGCAAATCCCGCGTCCCACGCACAGCTTTCAGGGTGGCCATAACTGTTTAGTTTAAATGGATAAGTTAAATGGAGGGCTTAAATGGAAGGGATAAACGGACGAGATTACGCCCTCTTCCTGATCGCCTCGCGCAGCGTGCCATCGATCCGCGTCTGCCAGCCGGGCTCTTCAGATGTTAAGTGGCTGTTAGCTCGCCTTCTCCTCGCGTTCTAGCGCCTCGTGAATCAGCATCTTCAAATAGGTTTGGTAACGCAGGCCGCGGCGCTCCGCCAGAACGCGGGCGCGGGAAATGTCCTCGGGAGCAAGGCGAATCGTTGTTGGGGGTGTGATGCCGCGCTGCTTCAAGGTTCCCTGACGGACCCGGCCCTCCTGCGCAGCCTGCAAAAACGCCGCGGCTAGATCCTCGCGGTGCTCGAAGGCCCAGTTTGCTTCATCTGCCTCGTTCTCAAACTTCGGAATCTTCAATGGCTCCATGTCGCCGCCTCATTTCGGCAAGGTAGTAGGTCTTGAGTTGCTTTGGCGCATCCCATGCGGCGATCACTCTTACTTTTCCGCCGCGCCAGGTCGTCAGCAGTTGCAGAATGCGTCCGTTGTCCGTTTCCCCAACTTGCAGCAAGCGTTCTTCGCCGTTGCCGCCCTCCACGATCTGCAATTCGATGTCGACAGCGTCTCCACCGATCGCTTGCTCGGCTTGTTCCCGCGTTACGTCGTGCCTGGCGATGTGGTCGAGATTACCCGCGTCCCAATCGAAAACCAACGCTTTATCAGGCATAAGTCTCCCCCGAGAGGGGATCTAAGCCGATTGTATTTACATTGTATGTCGTTTTTGACCGTTTGTCCACGCCGCGCTACCCCAGAACCCTACCCGCAATCCTCACCCACCAGGCTGACCCGTTCGTGAATGTGTAAACGACAAAGGCCTGGCAGGCGATCAACGCCGGCACCGAAATGAGATAGACCCGATGCACGCGCCGGTTCACCAGCAGATCGCGCACCACGCCGAGAAGAATCACCGCATCCACGCCTGCGTAGAAAATGTTGTGTTCGGAGAGATATTGAAAACGCCCGAAGGGCGCGGCGAGTAGTCCGCACGTCGCAATGAAGATCAGTCGGCGATGCAGTTCGGGTTTCTTCCGCCACAGAACCGCCAGGCCGAAGAACGTCGCGAATGCCACCATGTCATACCAGGGAACGATCAAGAAAGCATCCGAGCCCGGCCTGTGTTCCACAACGGTGTCAAAGCGGCCCATGATGATTGAAGTCGCAATTCCCAGCGGAACCATCGTTGCGCCCAGCCCTACGCCAAACCAGCCGAAAAAGCGATGCCATTTCACGTTGTGCGTGCGCACCAGTCCCGACTGAAAGATGAAGAATGCCACCCACGCGGAAAACACACCACCATGAACCCAGAGCAGCAGCGGTCGCGGCGGAGTGGCATCAAGTAAATTCTGGTCGACAGTATGGCTAAATCCCCATACGACAATCCCCGCTATCAGCAGCCCCATCGCGAAATAGAAATACTTGTCTACGAGGCCGTTCCGCCCGGTGATGTGAACGGCCGGACGCACACTCGCGCTTTGCGACACAGTTGCCATTGTCAAACCTCGCTTTGAGATTTCTGGGAAATTCTGGCTGCACCCGATACTCAGGCGTGGAAGTAGCGCAAGGCTAGCACGGGCAGGTTCTGGGGCTCAATGGAAAACGTTCATTGTGCGCAATACAAATTTGAACACCGTAACCACCGTTCGCTTTCAGCACACTGCTCCAGTAGCCGGCACAGCAAACAGCAGGAAACTCTGCTCGCAAAGTGTGGCCCGTATACAGCTGAAAACAGAGGAATCGCGACACGCGATCCCCTATTAGTGGTACAAAAGTAATTCAATAAATAGAACCAAAGATGCGATTACAACTATGGTTGTATTACCGTCGACTTTCTATTATTGCGCAAAGGTAATTGTGAGACGATGAGTCGCCGCCCTCGATTTGGGCCTGGAAGCTGCACCTTCACTCATGCTTCAGCGGGCTGCAAGTTGGCAGCGCCCCATGGCCGGTCACGCTCGTTCTGACCGCTTTTGGCGCGCCGGGCTCAGCAATCCGGGGCAGAGAATGTTGCGCTTTGAGGCCGTGAACGGAGCCGTATATGTATCGCCAGATTGAACTATTTATTCGCACTCGTTTCCACAGCACTTTTTCCCTTCGCGCTTTTTCTCGCGTCAAGTCCGGTCGCGTTGTCAGCCTCCTGGCCGGCGCCGCCCTGCTGCTGGCCACCGCCGCTGCCCACGCGCAGTTTGGCGCGCAGCCCGTGGGAGCCGCAACGGGCAATCAAAGTGTCACGGTCACTGCGTCGGTAGCAGGAACAGTCAGCAGCGTAGAGATTCTGTCGCTCGGCGCGCCCACTGGAGACTTTGTCGCGGGCACGGGCACATCGAACTGTGCATCGGCCACGCTTGCCCTGAGCGCCACCTGCACTGAATCCGTCACATTCACGCCTTTGAAACCCGGCCTTCGGCTGGGCGCGGTCGTTCTCGTGGGCACGCCTTCCGGCGGCTCGGGCCAATCGGTTCTAGGTACTGCCTATCTCTCCGGCACCGGCGTCGGCGGCCTCGGCGTGCTGGTGGCAGGCAATCTATTGCCCGTCGCAGGGCAACTCGGACTCTACACCTCCGTGGGTGACAATCAGCCGGCCTCGCAGGCCGAGCTTTACCTGCCCAGCGGCATCGCCCTCGACGGAGCCGGCAACCTCTATATCGCCGACAGCCTTCACAACCGCATCCGCATGGTCTGCGCGAGCGCTACCAGCGCCACCATCCAGGGCACCAGTTGCGCCGGCGCGGGAATCATTACAACCATCGCCGGCAGCGGCAATCCCTCTTACACGGGCGATGGCGGTCAGGCGGCAAGCGCCACTCTCAGCAGTCCCGGCGACGTTGCTTTCGACGGCGCGGGAAATCTCTACATCGCGGACAGCGGCAACAATGTAATCCGCGTGATTACCGCGGCCACGGGCGTCATCACCACCATTGCCGGCAATAACGGCGGCACTGTCTGCGGCTCAGCCAGCAATGCAGTGGGCGACGGCTGCCCGGCCACGCAGGCGACGCTTAACCAGCCTGAAGGTGTAACCCTCGACGCTAGAGCCTGTTATTAACTTCATGCGAGCAGCCTGAAGAGGCTGGCGATCATGAGGCAGGCGAAGGCGAGGAAGTGGAAGGCTCCGAGAGTTGTTGCAAGCCTTTC